>Ga0222662_1000159_pt1 | contig 63636 bp, 51 predicted proteins | sample AntAcemetagen600_FD_179821 | JGI IMG/M metagenome (GOLD analysis project Ga0222662, IMG submission 179821) | Saline water microbial communities from Ace Lake, Antarctica - #600 | ecosystem: Environmental > Aquatic > Non-marine Saline and Alkaline > Saline | place: Antarctica: Ace Lake... | reverse complement strand
CACTTGTTCTTTGACGAACCCCTAGGGCTCGCCAAAGCACAACTGCTCCGGTCGACCGCCGGATGCATCGGTTCTCGCGGCGTTGCTCGTCGGTCGCATGCCCCGCTACGCGCCGAGCAGCTCCATGATCTCGTCCACCCCCAGGCTCGCGCCCTGGGCAGTGCCCGCCAACACCCCGGCCACCAGCGAGCGCTTGTGGTCGTGCAGCGCCAGGATGCTCTCCTCGATGGTCCCCCGAGCCACGAGCCGATACACGGTCACCGGCTGGGTCTGGCCGATGCGGTGGGTCCGGTCCGTCGCCTGGTCCTCCACCGCCGGGTTCCACCACGGATCGAGGTGGATCACGTACGTCGCCGCGGTGAGGTTCAGGCCCGTGCCACCGGCACGCAGCGAGATGAGGAACACGTCGCCCTCACCGTCCTGGAACGCATCGACCTCACGCCGCCGCGCGCGCTCGGGTGTCGAGCCATCCAGGTAGCGGTACGGGATCTTGTCGTCTTCCAGGACCTGCCGCACCAGCGCCAGGTGCCGCACGAACTGGCTGAAGATCAGGGCCCGGTGACCCTCCTCACGCAGCTCGGTCACGAGTTCACGCAGCCGCCGCAGCTTGCTCGACGACACGGTGCTCGCTTCGTCCACCAAGCGCGGATGGCACGCGGCCTGCCGCAGCCGGGTGAGCGCCGTCAGCGCCTGGAGACGACGCTGTGACGGCCCGACGCGGGACGCGCTGAGCTCCGAGACCGCCGCCATGCGAAGGCTCTCGTACAGCTCCCGCTCCGGCGGGGTCAGAGTGACCGAGACCTCGACCTCGGTGCGCGGGGGCAGCTCCTTGGCCACCTCCTCCTTCACGCGACGCAGCACGAAGGGGCGAATCAGCGCGGAGAGCGCTCCCTGTCGGCCGGCGTCCCGGTCCCGCTCCACGGGAAGCGCGAACCGCTGGCGGAACTGCTCTGCCGTACCGAGCAGACCCGGATTCAGTGCGCGGAACACGCTCCACAGCTCGCCCAGTCGGTTCTCGATGGGCGTGCCGGTCAGCGCGATGCGGAACCCAGCGGTGAGGCTGGCCGCCGCGAGGCTGCGACGCGCCCGGGGGTTCTTGATGGCCTGAGCCTCGTCGAACACGAGCGTTCCCCACTCCACCGAGCTGAGCAGGTCCTGATCGCGCAGCAGCAGCTCGTAGCTGGTGACGTACACCTGACCCGGCCCCACTTCGTCGAGCAACGAGCGGCGCTCCTGGCCGCGATACAGCTCCACCTCCAGCGTGGGCGCGAACTTCTCCGCCTCCCGCAGCCAGTTGAAGCCCACACTCGTGGGGGCCACGACCAGCGTCGGGCCGAGGTGCTTGCGGAACAGCAGCAGGCAGAGGGCCTGGATCGTCTTGCCGAGTCCCATGTCGTCGGCGAGCACGCCGCCGTCGGTCCACGCCGACAGCCGCACCATCCAGCGGAATCCTTCGCGCTGGTAGTCCCGCAGGTCGCCCGTGAACTCATCGGGCGGCTCGGGCTCGAGCGTCATCGCGCGCTTCACGTCCTCGAGCAGACGCAGGAAGGGCTCGGGGGCCTCCAGCGTCGCGCCGCCCTGGGCGAGGCCCACAAACGCGGCGGCGTGGACCGGCGTCACCTGGAGGTCGTCGCCGTCGCCGTACAGCCCCGCTGCGGCGCGGGTCAAGCCGTCCAGCAGACCCTGCTCGAGGCGCACCCAACCTTCCTGGTCGGTCTGCACGTACTGTCGCCCGTCTCGCACGGCGGCGAAGAGCGCGCTCAGCGGCACCCGCCGACCATCGACGGTCAGCTCTCCGTCCAGCCCGAAGCGCCCGGGACCGACCTCACCGACCCCCAGCCAGTCACCGAGCGACCGCACGGCGACACGCAGCGAGCCCAGTCCAGCCGAGCCGACGACCCGGTGCTGAACCTCGCCGGTCCACTCCACGGGGATCTCCGAGCCCTGCAGCCGCTCCACGAGGGACAGCGCGGCGTCTGGCTCGCTCAGGGTGTCTTCCCACCCTTGGTTCACGGCGTCTTCGGGCAGCTCCGGCACCGCGGACGAGGCCAGCTCTTCCTCTTCTTCGAGGTTCCGCGCCGCGTAGAGGCGCACCTCATCTTCCCGCCCGAACACCTCCTGGGGGCCCTGACCGGGGACGAGAACCTGCCCGCGGGGGAGCGGGCGTACCCGCACCTGCACGCGCAGCGAGCCGCCAGAGAGCACTTCCAGGCGCACGATCGGGCTGCTGTCGGCGGTGGCTTCGATGCCCCGCAGCGACGGGTCGAGGTGCACGGGGATGAGCCGCGAGAACGCGGGCAGACGCGCCAGGAGCGCATCACCAGCGCCGGCCTGCGACAGCTGCTGCCGTCCGAGCATGCCCAGCAGACGCAGCGCGCCCTGGGCCACCGGCGTCACAGTGCAGAGGCCCGCGTTGATGTCGATGGACACCATGAGCCCGCTGGCAGAGCGCCGCGCGGCGAGCTGGGAGAGATGCTCGGGGTCGAGGTTGAGCGAACCCAAGGTCGCGGCCACATCGACGCCTCCGTCATCGCGCAGGGACCAGTGCAGCGCGAGCTCGTGCCGCTCCACCACCAGCTCGCGCACGTTCCCCACGCCATCATCGGTGATGACTCGGGGGTGCCCGACCAGCGCGGCGACCGCGCGATGCACGGCTCCGCGATCCAGCAGCGGGCTGCTCCCGTCGAGCCAGGCGGTGCCGGGCAGGAGCTGCTCAACGGCCCGTAGGTCAGCGGGCAGCGGGCAGCCGTCGGGGTGGAGCCGGACGAGCCGGGGAGAGACGCGCGTGGGACGGCCCGCATCGTCGATGACGACCGGTTCGATGTGCAGCCCGAAGACGGGGTCGGTCTGCACGCGCCAGCCGAGGCGGCCGAGGTCCGGCGGCGCTTCCACGGCGGGCAGGCTCGGCGAGGAGGGGAGCCAGGTGCCGCCTTCGCTGGTCACCTCGGTGAGCACGCGATCGATGCGCCGCGCCATCACCTGGCGGGTGGCCGAGGTCACCGCGTCGATGGCGGCGTCGATGGCCGCGAGCGCCACCGGACAGCGCCCCTGGTTGCGACCGGAGCACGAGCACGAGGGGGTGAGCCGACCCGTCGCCAGCGGAATCGTGACCTCGTGACGTGGCTTCGCGCTGCACCACAGCTTGCCGTGCTCGATCCACGTCAGCGTGGACGCTTCCGGATCCAGCACGAGCCGCCCATCGATGGTGGTGTGCGGGCGGGGATAGGTCCACTCGCGCAGCCGCTCGCGCTCGATGACGAGCTTGTCGCGCAGCCGGGTGAGCTGGGGGGTGATCGGCGGGGGCAGGGTGCGATGGGCGAGCTCGGCCTCCTCGCGGATGCCGACGGCGGCGATGTCCGCGAGCTGCCCCATGTACTCGATGGCCGCTTCCTGCGCGGGGAGCGGGGCCGCGGTGCGGGACGGCCATGCGCGGCTGCGGGCCGTGCGGGCGATGATCACCTTGCGGACAGAGACCCCTCGCGCGCCCTCGAACCACAGCCACGTCTCGGCGCGGCCAGCCATGGAGTCCTTGAGGACGCGGCGGGCGGGGGCATCGAGCACTCCGCGCAAGCCACGGGCGGCGGCCCAGCGCTCCAGATCGTCGACGTCCATGCTGGGGCTCAGGCCCTCGCTCGACGACGGCACCGCCGCCTCCCACATCGGCTCCTCGAGCCAGGTGCGCAGGTCGTCCGCGAGCTTGCCAAGGAGGGTCTGTCCGTCAGGTCGCTCCAGTACCCGCCGATGGAACCCGTTGCGCGTGAGAAGCTCGACCGCCTCCGTGCAGCCTTCGGCCACGGCGAGGTCATACAGCGACGCGACCAGCGTCAGCGGAGTGGCCGGGCGGCACGCCCAGACCTCGAGCGGGATCGCCAGCTGGCCCACGTCGGAGCGTGCGGCAAGTGCAGCGAGGCGTGTGCGCTGATCGACTTCGTCGAGCTCGGTCACCAAGTGGGCCATCCGTGGACTTCCGCTCTGGGTGGGGGCAGGCTCTGGGGGGAGCAGAGACCTGTACGGGCGGAACCGGGCAAGTTACCGGTCCGCCCCCCACCCTGCAGCCCGATGGGAGCACGATCCGTGAAGAAGCTCAGTTCGATCGCCGGGAACAGTCAGCGTCTGGACGGGGGCGCGATGTTCGGAAACGCCCCCAAAGCCTTGTGGACACGGTGGATTACGCCCGATGACCGCAACCGGATTCCGCTGGCCTGCCGCGCCTTGCTCGTCGAGGAAAGCGACCGTCGAATCCTCTTCGAAGCGGGAATCGGCGTGTTCTTCGACCCCAAGCTGCGCGATCGCTTCGGCGTGGTCGAGGAGCAGCACATGTTGCTGGAGTCCTTGGGCGCGCTCGGGATGGGTCACGAGGACATCGACGTGGTCGTGCTCTCACACCTGCACTTCGACCACGCCGGTGGCTTGTTGTCTGCGTGGCGCGAAGGTGAGGAGCCTCGTCTCCTCTTCCCCAACGCCACCTTCGTTGTGGGCAAGGCGGCGTGGGAGCGGGCGCAGAGTCCGCACTTCCGGGATCGCGCGAGCTTTGTGCCCACCCTCAACCGCCAGCTCGCGGAGAGTGGGCGGCTCGAGGTGGTCGATGGACCGCGTTCAGCGACGCTGGGCGATGGCTACCGCTTCCACCTGAGCGACGGCCACACGCCTGGGCTGCTGCTGACCGAGATCGAAACCGAGGATGGCCCGGTGCTGTTCTGCGGAGATCTCGTGCCAGGGCGTCCCTGGGTCCACCTGCCGATCACCATGGGCTACGACCGGTTCCCCGAGCTGCTCATCGAGGAGAAGCACGCGCTTCTGGGTGACTTGCTGGAGCGGGGCGGGCGGCTGTTCTTCACCCACGACAGCGAGTGCGCGGTGTCGGGCATTGCCCGGGACGAGCGCGGCCGCTTCTCGGCTGTGGACGAGGTCGCGCAGTGGGTTCGGGTGCCGGGCTAGTGATCGGTGGTTAGAGGTCGATCGTCGCGGTGCCGCCCGCTGGCAGGACGAGCTGCCAGCTGCCCGGAGGGACATCGACGAGGGTGAAGCTGGCGCTCAGCGAGCAGATGCAGTCGCAAAAATCGTTGGCCATTCCATAGTCCACCGTGATCTGCGCGTCGTCCGGAACCAATGTGGCCACGATGTCGTACTCGGGGCAGCAGCCATCGGTGAAGTTGGCGTGTCGCACGTCCACCGTGCCGTCCTCTTGCACCGTGGCGACGACGGACTGGGGCTGGGGCTCGCCGCCGCAGTCGATCGAGCCCGCGGTCACCTCCACGGCACAGGTGGGATCGGGGCAGACGATCCCGATGGCGTCGTCGTCGTCACCGCGCACGGGCGCACACGCGAGCGTGGGGAGCAGACACAGCAGAGGCAGAAACGTGGGGAGTCGCATGTCGCCCATCTTGGCAGTCCTCACTCGGTGATGGCGGGCTCAGAGCCCATCGAGGTGGCCGCCGTCGCTGAACCAGCGGTGCACGTTCGGCAGCATCTTCTTCAGCCGACCTGGCTCGCACCGGAACATCGCGAAGGACTCGGCGAACGACTCGCGGATGTGGGTGCGGCCATAGGGGGTGGGGTGGGGCCCGCGACCGAGCACGGACCGATACTCCGCCAGCACACCGTGGCGGGGGTTTCGGCCGCGGATCTGACGCTGCACGACCAGGGTGCGCTTCTTGGCGGTGAACGCCGGACCCTTGCGCGCAGACACGGACTTGCCAGCCGCCTCCACCTGCTTGCCCAGAGACTTGGTGCGCTTTATGTCGCCGCTAGCCTGGGTGCGGTTTGAGGTGCGCACCGCGGCGTTGTATGTCCTGACGAGGCGGTTGTAGGTGCTGACCGCGTCGTTGTACGCGCTGACCGCTCGCTCCTCTTCCTTGCGCACCTTCACCAGCGGAAAGGCCGCGATGGCGTGGGCGACCTCGTGCACGATGGTCCAGTTGGGGCCTGCCTTGCCACGACCGAAGGTGTTTCGGTACAGGGTGATGCGGCGACCGCGACGGTCCCAGGTGTACAGGCCCGACTCGCGAGGGTGTCGCGGCACCGCGCCCCGGACCATGCGCACCCCCGCGAGCGCCCGCAGCTCTCGATCGGACAGCGCCGCCAGGGCCGCGTCCAACTCGGCCAGCTCGTGGGAGCGCCAGCGCGCGCCGCCCGACGTGACCGCCTCCAGGTTGTAGTCCCGGGCGATGCTCTTTGCGGACGGGGCGGCGAGCGCCGGCGTCGCCATCCCAACCATCAAGGCGAGCCCGAGGCATCGCGCGAGCCACTGAATCCTCATGGCGGCATGGTGGCATGACCAAACCCGTACAATCACCTTGCCTCGTACCCACCCTGGAGTTTCCCGTGCATCGACTGCTGTCTGCCTCTCTCCTCGCCTTCGCCTTCTCGCTCGTCGCCTGTCCGGCCGAGGGTCCTGACGAGGAATGCGGCTCCTACATCTGGGAGTACACGTGTGACAACGGGACCTGCAGCTGTGACGACGACGTCGCCTCCTGCGTGGACCCGGACGAGACCACCGACACCGATCCTGACTCCTGTGAGAACGTCTGTATCGAGTGCGCTGATTGATCGCAGGCGCGCCTTTCCCCTGGCGTTTCTCGCCGGTTCGACCTTGTATGTGCAGACCATTGACCTGCGTCGCAGGGGAGGGGGAGAGATGACTCGACTCAACATCGGCATCGCGCTGAGCTTGCTGAGCCTCGCGGGGTGCAGCGAGAGCGTGCTCCAGGGCGCGCCCAGCGCGGGCAGCCCCACCCGGGTAAACGCGCAGATCGAGGTGTTGTCGGCAGACCCCGCCCGCCCGAACCTCGTGGACTTTGGCGATGTGCTGCTCGGCGACGTGGCAACGGCGGAGGTCCGGGTCCGCAGCGTGGGGACGGACACCTTGCAGCTTCAGGACTTCTCGCTGGATGACGCCACCGTGACCCTGGTGTCGCTCGAGCCCGAGGGCTTCCTGCTCGCGCCCGGCGAGGAGGCGTTGGCCCGGCTGGAGTTCCGGCCGACCCGCGACGCGGTGCTGTCCGCCGAGCTCCTCGTCGAATCGAACGATCGCCAGAGCCCTGTGGTGTCGGTGGACGTGCGCGGCGATGGCCTGGGGCCGGACCTCACCTTGTTCCCGCCGAGCTTCGACTTTGGCGATCTGGAGCTGGGCTGCACAAACGAGCTCACGATGGAGCTGCGCAACGAGGGCCGTGCGCCCGTGACCATCAGCTCGCTGGATCTGGATCAGGCATCCGACGAGGTGTCGATGAGCGCGGTGGTGCTGCCGCTGGTGATCGAGCCGGGCGCGTTCGCCACGGTGGAGTTGACGTATGTGCCGGCGGACGTCACCCCGGACTCGTCGGTGCTGCGGGTGGTCTCGGACGATCCCAGCGCGCCGGACGGCGGAGACCAGGCGTCGCAGTTCGGAGTGGGCCACCTGGGTGACAGCAATGTGGACGAGTTCAGCCAGGGTGGGCTGGGGCTGACCGACATCTTGTTCGTGGTGGACAACTCGTGCTCGATGTACGACGAGCAGACCACGTTCGCGGCGAACTTCCCGGCGTTCGTGCCGATCCTCGAGGAGTCCGGCACCGACTACAAGCTCGCCGCCACCACCACGGACTCGGGTGACAACGGGAGCTTCGTCGGGGCGACGCCGATCATCACGCCGTCCACGCCTGATCCCGCGGGCACCTTCGGCGCCAACGTGACGCTCGGCACCTCGGGGAGCGGCTACGAGCAGGCGATGCTCGGAGGCTGGCTGGCGCTGAACCCGGGCAACGGGGCCAACCCCGGCTTCCTGCGGGAGATCGCCGGGCTGCGCATCATCTTCGTCTCGGACGCGGTGGACTTCTCGACCGACTCGGGCATGCCGTTCCAGACCGCGGCGGGGTACGTGCAGGCGTTCCAGGGCCTCAAGGACGACCCGAGCAAGGTCATCCTGTCCGACATCTCGGGCGGCCTCACCGGCTGCTCGGGACCCGGCGGCAGCGCCCAGGGCTCGACCAACCTGAACACCGCGACCACCATGACGGGTGGCATCTCGGCGTCCATCTGCGATGCGAACTGGGTGGCGTCGCTGTCGGCGCTGGCGTGGTTGAGCACGACGGTGAATGACACGTTCCTGCTGTCCGAGCCCGCCATCGAGAACACCATCGAGGTCCACATGAACGGCTCGTTCGTGCCGTCGGGCTGGTTCTACGACCCCGCGCTCAACGCGATCGTGTTCGACGGTTCGTACATCCCCGATGAGGGTGACGACCTGCTTGTGAGTTACGCCATCGACGGCGGCTGCGAGGGCTGAGATTCCGGGCGGGGGACGGCGGAGGAGCCCGAGCGATCGCTCTCGCTGCGGCTGGTGAGCAGCTCATCGCGCAGTTCAAACCCCCGGGAGCGCAGCAGATCGCGGGCCTTGTCAGACCCGAAACGTCTGCGCCGCTGGGGGCGAGGACTCACCCCGACAGGTGAGTCCATCGGTATGGTCCCTCGATGACCACCGCATCAGCTCCTAGTTCGATCCTCCGATGGCTGCCCTGGCTTCTGTTGACCTTGCTCTCCGTCGGGCCCGCCTGGGCCGCTGAGCTCGTGGTGTACGACGACGGCATCAGCCTCTCCGACGTCTCCAAGACCGTGAAGCGGGAGCTGAAGGGGACGGCCTACGTCGCCCGTCCACTCTCTTCTCTGACCCGGAGTTGGTCGAGGGTCCTCTTGCTCGGAGACGCCAACGAGATTGACTGCTTCGGCGCCCTGGATGGGCTCGAGGGCTTCCAGCGCCGGGTCGGGAAAGCCATCGAAGCCTTGGATGGACTCGACGAGGCTGAAGCGGGCCGCATCCTGAGCCTCACGCGGGCGGCTCTGCCTTGCGCGGACGAGTTCATGCCGCCGGACGCGCTCTCCGATCTGTTCTTCCTCGAAGGCATCATGGCCACCTACGCCGCAGACGCTACAAAAGCGAAGATGCACTTTTGCGAGTCAGCCGCCATCCATCCAGACCGCAGCTTCGACGAGGCCTACCCGCCTGACGCCCGCGCCCTCTTCGACGCGGGCGTGGCGCTGGGTGAGAGCGTCGAGTGGGCGTCCGTACAGTTCGATCTCGCCAACCTCGACCTCCGAGAGCTGCGACTCGACGGCATCGACATCGCGGCCTGGAGTCCGGCCCGCTCCGTGGTGCCGGGGTACCATGTGGTCCAGTGGCGCGATCGGGAGGGGGCGGTAGGCACGATGGCGTTCGGAATCGGAGCCGGCAAGAAGACCTTGCTCGGCACAACTGAGACCCTCGCTCGCGGGATCCTCGCCGGCCCTGAGTCCGAGGTCAGCGCCGGCAAGACGGCGGTCGAGCGGCTTGCCGAAGCCGGAGCCCAGGTCGGGGCCGCACAGGTTCTCGTGCTGGGGCCGACTGGGAGCAACGTCCTCGTGGTGGAGAGCGCTACCTGGACCCGTCTTCCTCCAGGTGCCCCGCGTCGCTGACCTCATCGCGGTCTTGGGAATGGGAATACGGGTCGGCTGTCCTCCTCGACGCGGGCCAGGAGACGCCGGAGGTCGGAGAGCGTCGGCATCCCCGCCTTGATCGGGAGCAGGCGCCCGGCGCGGTCCGTGACCACGGAGGTCGGGAGCGCCGACGTCCCCACCTCGGCGGTCAACCATTCTCGTACCTCGGCGCGGCGCGCTCCCGTCAGATCACTGCGGAGCACATACGCCGGGTCGTGCGCCGTCTCCCACGCAGCGAGCTGCTCGGCCGAGTCTGAAGAGTCCACAGGGAGCCCGACGAGCCCTAGCCGCGCTGGTGAAGCCTCGGCTCTGAGCTCCGCCAGCCAAGGCAGCTCGCCCAGGCATGAGGAGCACCACGTCGCCATACTCGTAAAGAGCTGGAGTGGAGCCTCCCCCTGGGCGAGGTCCACGAAGGGGAAGCGCCGGGCGGGCTCCGCTGGTTGATTCTGTTGTGATGCGGACGCGCTCGGCGGAGGTCCGTAGGGCGTGACCCGGAACGCCTTCCTGTTCTTGCCCCACCACCCGCGTAGTGTCGGTCGACGTGACCACGGCCTGGAGGAGCGACTTCATCGGGCGCAACACCCTGAGTTGGGGTGACGGCGCCTCGTCCAATCTCTCTTCCAGCGCCGCCGCTTACACGAACCTCTGGAGGGCGGCCCAGGAGGAGAGCGTCCGTCGCCTCGGGTACGGCATGTGGGGCGTCCAGGTCGATGAGGGCACGGACGCCATGTACCACTTCTGGTACTTCGCGATGCCCGAGGATCTCCAGAACGGCGACACAGACATCCTCAACGACTACGCGTCGAACGCCATGGAGCGCCGGGCGGCGCTCATGGGGGAGCGCCTGGGGGACCCGGAGCTCTGACTCGTTTGGCTCGGCGTCATCGCGATGGGGACGATGACAGCACCGGACCGTCCCTAGCTCATTCCGTCTTCTTCTTGCAGGGCGACGGAGAGGCGGAGGATGGCGGCGAAGACGTCGTCGACTCGGTCTGGTGACAGGCCTCGCTCTGCGGCTCGGGCCCGCCGGTCGGCGCGGAGCTGGGACTCGCGGTGAGGGTCGCGGACTCCGGCGCCGATGTGGACCTTGGCCAGACGCGCGCGCCGCGCGAGGTGGGCTCGCTGCCCGAGCAGGGCCACCAGCTCGTCGTCTAGCTCGTCGATGAGGTCGCGCACCTCCCGCAGGGCCGGGGACCGCACCCCGAGGTCTGGGATGAGGAGCGACTGCGTCTCTACGCCCGCGGGTCCGGCGCTCTGGCGGCGATGTTCTTCCTGGGCCAGCGCGTCATCCAGGTCGTGCAGCGAGCCCAACACCCGCTGGCGCACCTCGGCTGCGTAGGGGTTCTCGCCGTGAAGCGCACCCAGCAGGTGTCCCGCGTCGCTGCGCACCGAGCGGATGGTCTTGCCGATGCCCTGGCTCGATGGCGGGGTCACAGGCGAGTCGAACGTCGCCCCGGCGTCCAGCAGCCCCTTGGCCAGGAAGAACCCCAGCGCGTGGGACTCCGCCATGCGCCGGTCGTGATCGTGCGCGTCCATGCTCAACACCTGGCAGCCCATGCGGGCGAACAGCGCGCGCACCGAGTCTTCCGCCGCTCCGTGCACTCCCGGACACACCACCACCCGCAGCGGCCGCTCTCCCCGCGCGATGCTGGCGGGCCCAAACAGCGGGTGGGTGGCCACCCAGGGCACATCGGGCAGGGCGGCGGCGAGCGCCTGGGATGGGCGCACCTTCACCGAGCTCACGTCGATCACGATCTGCTCGCTCGTCAGCGCGCCGCGGAGCCTCTGGGCCAGCCCACCCACGGCGTCCATCGGGACGGCGAGCACCACGAAGCGCGCCCCTGACACCGCCTCCTCCGCCGACGGCGCGTCGATCTCCGCCGGCACCGTGGCGCGGGGGTCGAAGGCCCGCACCGCGTAGCCCGCGTCGGTGAGCAGGTCGGCCAGCGCGGCGCCAAAGCGCCCGAACCCCAGGATGGCGACGGTCTCGGTCATCGCCCCATCGTGCTCTTGGCTGGCCCGGGGGGCAAAAGGGTTGCGGTGCTACTTTCTCCTGCAAACGCCCGCGCGCCGGGCTGCCCTCAACGGTCGACACATCCTGTCGATGGGTGGGTAAAGGAGTCCTCATGATCTGGATCGGAGTCTTCGTCGTGTTCTTGCTGGGGGTCGTCTTGTACGACCTGAGTCAGAAGCAGCACGCGATCCTGCGTAACTTCCCGATCATCGGTCACTTTCGCTACTGGCTCGAGGCGGTCGGCCCGGAGCTGCGCCAGTACATCGTGACCAACAATGACGAGGAGCGACCCTTCTCCCGCGATCAGCGCCGATGGGTCTACTCGTCCGCGAAGCAGGAGAACAACTACTTCGGCTTTGGCACGGACAACAACCTCGAGGGCGGCAACGCCTACCTGATCATCAAGCAGAGCAGCTTCCCGCTCGATGAGCCCCACAAGGGCGACCCCGACTACGACCCGACGCACGCCGTGCCCTGCGCAAAGATCCTGGGTGGCACGCGGGGACGGAGCAAAGCCTTCCGCCCCACATCGATCATCAACATCGGCGCCATGAGCTACGGCTCGCTGTCCGCCCCTGCCGTCGAGGCGATCAACCGGGGCGTGGCCATCGCGGGAGCCCTGCAGAACACGGGGGAAGGAGGGGTGTCGGCCCATCACAACAAGGGCGGCGACAGCATCTGGCAGATCGGCACCGGCTACTTCGGCGCCCGGGACGCCGCCGGCAACTTCTCCCTCGATGCGCTCATGCAGGTGGTGGCGAAGTACCCGAACATCAAGGCCATCGAGATCAAGCTGTCCCAGGGAGCGAAGCCCGGCCGCGGCGGCGTTCTGCCCGCCGCGAAGATCTCCGACGAGATCGCGGAGATACGCGGCATCCCCAAGGGCGTGGACTGCATCAGCCCGCCGTTTCACAAGGAGTTCTCCGACGTCGATGGGCTACTGAGCATGGTGGAGTCCATCGCAGACGCGACGGGCCTGCCGGTGGGCATCAAGTCGGCCATCGGGCACGAGGGCTTCTGGGACGACCTCGCCGACGAGATGGCGAAGGGCGAGCGCGGAGTGGACTTCATCGCGATCGACGGCGGTGAGGGCGGCACTGGGGCGGCGCCCCTCGTCTTCAGCGACCACGTCTCCCTGCCGTTCAAGGTGGGGTTCACCCGGGTCTACCGGCGCTTCGCCGAGCGCGGCATCGCCGACAACGTCGTGTGGATCGGCTCGGGTCGCCTCGGCTTCCCCGCTGAGACGCTGCTCGCGATCGCTCTGGGCTGCGACATGGTCTACGTCGCCCGGGAGGCCATGCTCGCCATCGGCTGCATCCAGGCCCAGAAGTGCCAGACCGGGCACTGTCCCACCGGCGTGGCGACCCAGAACAAGTGGCTGGTGCGCGGGCTCGACCCCACCGACAAGGGCGCGCGGCTCGGCAACTATCTGATCACCCTGCGCAAGGAGGTGATGTGGCTCACCCGCGCGTGCGCGAAGCCGCACCCGGGGATGGTGGAGCTGGAGCACTTCGAGATGCTCAACGACTCCTTCGGCGGAACCTGCCCGCGAGAGGTCTTCAAGTACGGCGCGGACTGGGGGGTGCCCAGCCCAACGCACACCGAGCCGCTGCTCATCGAGCTCGGGCGGTCACGCAAGAGCTAGCAGGGGTGGGGTTCGCCCACCCCGGACTCGGACCCTCAGTTCCCGTGCAGCGCGTTCTTGACGATGCGCTGCCAAGGAATGCCGCCGATCAGCGCCAGGAGCGACGCGCCAGCGACCACCCACAGGCCCGCGCCGATGGACTCGGCGAGGTAGGTGCCGATCTGCCAGGCGCCGACGAGCACGAGGGTGATCCCGGCGAGCAAGCCCACGAACAGCGCGGCCTTGCGCCCCACGTATCCCGCGATGAGCAAGATGATTCCGAGCGACGGCACGGCGGACACTGCGGCCCTGGTCTGCGACGTCATGTCCGAGCTGAGCAGGATCTCCAGGCCGGTCATCGTGCGCAGGTTGAACTCCGTGGCCTGAATCCAGGGCAAGAAGAACGCGACCACCAGAGCGACGCCGGAGATCAGCGCGACGCCGCGCCGAAGCGTCGAATCGATGGCGCCAGGACCCTTCTTCACCGGCTCGACCGGGACGGGAGGCCGGGGTGGGGGTGCGATGGGAGCGGCTTCGGGGGCAGTGGGGTCGTTTGTCACGCCGGCATTGTACCCGTCCGGGCGTTCGCTTCTTCGGGCCAACGCACGGTGCGCCAGCGCGGAGGATCGGCGTGCTCGATCTGCTCGAGGCAGCCCGGCCACCGCGCGATCAGCTCGTGCCACAGCACCTCGCGCTCGTCGCTCCCGTCCTGCAGCGTCACCACATCGGTCTCGGGCAGCAGCGCATCCACGTCCCGGAGCCACAGGGTCGATGAGACCAGTGAGGTGACGCCGCCTTGGGTGCGCCGCGTGACGACGATCCCCGCCGCGGCAGGTCCCTTGGGGTCGAGACCATGCAGGACCTCGCCCTGCTCCGCGTACTCCGACACGGTCAGCCAGTGCCGCGCCTCCTCGAGGTGGGCGTACTCCGGGTGCCCCCGCTCGACCGCCAGGGGCTCGATGGTCTCTCCATCGCGGGCCAGGGTGTACACCCGCGGCGACAGCGGCCCCGCCTGGGTCTCAAAGCCGTCGTGGGCGATCCCGGCGAGGGCGGCCACCGCGTCGGAGCTGGCATCGCCGGTGACGAAGACGACGTGGCGGTGCGGCACGACCGCGATCGGGTTGCCCTGCACCCGCTCGGCGAAGCTGGCGAGCCACCCCGGGAGGGCCAAGCGAGAGGCCTCGTATCCATCGCCGCTGCCCACCTGCCAGATGGGGAACGGCGAGGGCACGTCGGCGAGGCTGATCCCGTCGCCGGACGCATCCGCGAGGTTCTCCATCGCCACCGACAACGCCAGCTCCGCAGATACGCCCCAGCGGGCGAGATCGGTTTGGCGCACGAACGCGGTGGTGTGGGGCAGGTCGAAGCCCAACACCAGCCTGAGCATGGGGGTGAACGGAGCCACCACGAAGTCCTCCCGCTGACCCGACAGCGTGCTGGTGGCGAGGAATCCGGGTGTGCGCAGCAGCGGGCGCAGGTGCTCACGCGCGTCAGCCCAGTCCGCCACGGGCTCGTACCGCTGGGTCATCACATCGAGCCACTGACCGAGCTCCTTGTGGCGCTGCGATGGCGGCAGGTGCTGGGTGCCGACGTAGACGTTGTCGAGAGACACCGCGTGGGTGCGGCCGTCGCGTCCCAGCAGCAGCCCGAAGCGCTCCGGGTCGCGCACCACGTCGGCGAACAACCCCGAGCCCTCCGCGATGGAGGCCACGTAGTCGATGAACGCGGCCTGGAGCTCGGGGGACTCTTCCATGACGCCCGAGGATAGCGGTGGAGAGCGGGTAGTGAGAGCGCCGGGCCGACCCTATACTCCTCGCCCTCATGACGACCGAGCCCGCCGACACACCGCTTCCCACGCTGCCCCCGGACACCCGCGGGGCCGCAAAGGCCTTCCACAATTGGTGCGCCGAGGAGCTTCGCCGCCGACGCAGCCGTGACGTGGAGCTGGACGAGGCTCGGTTCGCGCGGGCCACCCGCCTGGTGCTCGGTCACCTCGGCGTGCGCGGAGAGGACCCCACCTCGTGATCGTGCATCGCCTTCAGGCCCGCAACGCGCTCAAGTACGAGCGGGTGGACCTCTCCGACCTCCCCGACCGCGGAGTCATTCTCGTCACCGGACCCAACGAGTCCGGGAAGAGCACGATCGGCGAGCTGCTGTGCCTGGGCCTGTTCGGGCGCACGTTCTCGGTGCCGACCGACCGCATCGAGCGCGTCGTACGCTGGGATGCGAGGTCGATGGACCTGGAGATGGAAGTGACCGCGCCTGACGGCCACCTGTGGCGGGTGCGGCGCAACCTCGATCTCGACGGCGAGCCCGGAGCGAGCCTGTACTGCCCGGCCACCGGGACCGACATCAGCGGCTGGCAGCCCGTGACCGAGGCGATCGTGGAGCTGCTCGGCTACGGCTTCGACTCCTTCGTGGAGAGCTTCTATCTCGCGCGCCGGGACATCGGACCGCCCACCCCGCGCGCGGAGACCCTCAAGGCGATGGCGGGCGTGCTGCCCCTCGAGACCACCGCAGAGAATCTGCTGGCCCAGGTGCCCGAGCTCGAGCGCCGCTCGGTGGGTCTGGCGGCGGAGGCTGAGCAGATCCGGCGCACGCTGGCGGAGATCGGGCGAGACGATCTACTGCCCCCGCGTCCTGGCGCCCTGGACGGAGAGCTCGTCGCGGAAGCGTCTGCGCGGATCGAGGAGCTGCGCAGCGCGCGGACCCGGATCCAGGAGCGTCTCCCCACGCTGCGCGCTGCCACCGAGCGGCTGGTGGATCTGCTGGATGGCGCGCCGCTGTCTCGGTGGGAGAAGCGGGTTGAGGGACTCGACGGAGCGCTGGACGAGGTCGAGGAGGCCATGAGCTGGCTCGGCTACGCAGATGTCACCGCGGGCACCGAGAAGCTGTCGGGCTTCCTCGACAAGGTGCAGGAGGGGGTGCAGCAGTTCGGCGCGCTCGTGCGCAAGGCGGGGGCACGGCGCTCGTGGATCGCAGCGCAGCTCGGGCAGCCCGGAGCAGAGCTGGTGCCCGGAACCGTCGGCGAGGACGAGGCTGATCTGGAGGCGCGTCGAGCCAAGACCCGCGGGCGCATGCGCATGCACGACCGCCTCGCCATGGGCGCCCTGGTGATCGCGGCGGGGGCGCTGGCGCTGGGGTTCCTGCCCATCGACAACCTGCCGGAGCAGGCGCGCTTGGCGGGGCGAGGCTTTGGTCTGCTCGCAGCGCTGGCGGCCGGAGGGTTCGCGTGGAGTCGCCACGATCTGGCCGGCAACCTGACCTCGATGAAGCTCGAAGAGGCGGAGCTCATGCAGCGCCGCGACAGTCTCGAGGCCGACGCGCGCCTGCTCAACGGCATCGTCGACCGTCTCATGCCTGACGCCATCGCCAAGCTGCGCGGGCTGTCCGGCGACACCCTGGCCGCGGATCTGAACGCGTTCGAGACCGGGGCGGGCGGGCGCCTCACCCAGGCGGGGCTCAAGGAGAAGACCGAGGCGGCGGTGGCCCAGCGGCTCACCGATGTGGAGCTGCACCTGGGCGACGTGGTCACCCGGATCGAGGCGGACATCGAGGAACTCTCGCGCATCCACGAGCTGCGAGAGGGCGCCGCCAGCGCGGTCGCGAGCCGGGAGGGAGTGGTCGAGACCCTGGCGACTCTGGAGCTCGCGGCAGAGCTGGCTCAGGGCGCGGCGCGACAGATGACCCACGAGTTCAACGCCGAGGTGCGGCAGGGGATGGTGCGGGTGCTCCCGTCGCTGACCGAGGGCCGCTACCAGTATCTCAAGATCGAAGACGGCAGCCTCGCGGTGCGGGTGTTCAGCAGCGAGAAGCAGGACTTCGTGGCGTTCGAGGAGATCTCCGGCGGCACCCAGCGGCAGATCGAGCTGGCGACGCGCTTCGCACTGAGCGAAGCGGTGGTGCGCGGCACGACCGGCGGGCCCCAGTTCCTCTTCCTCGATGAGCCGTTCGCGTTCTTCGACGCCCAGCGCACCCGAGCGTCGATGTCGGCGCTCCCCCGGCTCAGCGCCGAGCTGCCCCAGGTGTGGATCGCGGCGCAGACTCCCCCCGAAGGGACCACGGCCGCACGCCACATCGAGCTGACGCTGGCCCAGAGCGAGCTCATCGATCCGTCGGGTGGTGGATTTTGACCGTGCCGGGGGCGCCGGAGAGGGAGCTCGGTCGGTCCACCGCGAGCATGCGGGTCGGCGAGCTGGCCGCAGCCGCGGGGCTGCTCCAGTTCCACTTCGAACACCGGGTGCACCTGGGCCTGCCCGAGACCTGGGTCCCTGCCCATCAGCCGGAGCGAGCGGATCCTCCGGTCTGGGCGGACGGCGCCCTGCCCGAGCGCAAGTACCAGTCGTTCCGCCACGACCTCGCGATCGGCAGCTTTCACCCCATGCATCGCGGCAAGTGGACGGCCCACGAGCTGTGCCACGGGCTGGTCGGGTTCGCGTGGCAGGCGGGCGCCTCTCCGTTCTTTCATGCGACCGCGGGCAGGCTCGCGGAGCTTCTGCCCGTCGCGCTCTGGTACTGGTTCGACGAGGCGGACCGGGTTCGGTGTCCGCTCCACGAGGGCGGCGGCGCGCTCTTCCGGGCGTATTGCCGCGAGTGTGACCAGATGGAGGGCCGTGGCGAGCTGCGTCCCGAGGTGCTGGAGCAGGGGCGGGCGTTTGTGGCGGCGGAGCTGGACGCGATTGGGCGCAGCGTCAGCGCGGGGGTGGTGAGCCCCCATCGCTACGCCACGTTGGACTTGAGCAGCGACGGAGTGGCGTACGCCCAGGCTCACGGCCCGCGGCTGGCGTCGCCGGGCTTCGCGGCGTGGATCGAGCGGTTCGCGGTGCGGGACGGCGGTTGGTGCGACTCGCTCGACGCGCTACAGGCTCGGGTCAGCGGCGTGGCGGACGCGCTGCTCGACGGGACCGCGCTGGCACCGCTCGCGCCCTCCCCGGTACACGGTCGGTGGCGGTGGATCCTGCAAGATGTCGCCTGGCGCATCGAGGTCGTGCGCAGTCAGTGCGACCGGCAGGTGGCCGCAGAGCTCAACACCCTGCTCGATGGTCTCGCGGCGGCCACGCCCGCCACGATCGACGAGACGCGGGACGCCCGGGCCGAGGTGCAGGCTGCGTTGAGCGCTGCGTCGCTGGCGTACCAGGAGCTCGACCGCACCTACGAGCTGCTGCCGCCGACCGAGCTGTTCGCGGTCGGCTACCCGCTCGCCGAGGGCGAGCCCGGCAGCGCGGGGAGTCGGGCCCAGATGCTCGAGGGGTTGAGGACGTGCTCGCCAGCGAGCGTGGCCCTGAGTGGCGTGCGGGCCGACGGACTCATCGAGGCGGTGATCCAGCGTGACTGGGCGGACCCGCGGCGCGAGGCTCTGGCGGATCGATGGGCCGAGGCCGTGGAGGCCGAGTGCGGCCCTGGCGACGCCCGGAGCGAGGTGGCGCGGTACGAGGCTGCGGTCGCCGTGGCTCCGGGTCGGATCCAGCCGCCGCTCTTGGGCACGCCCCGGTTCCGGCGATGGCGCATGGTGCCGGGCGCGCGGGTGCTCCAGTTCTCGCTCGACGTGCCCGCCATCGCGGCGGCGGTGGCCGAGGGGCGCTTGCCGTCTGGGCACGCGCGCCCCATGGCCCTGGTGGTGACGAAGTCGCCGAGCGGCGAGGCGCTGGTGGCAGAGATCGAGCCCGGCGTGGCGGAGATGCTGCTGGGCCTGGGCGACGGCGGCGAGCTGCCGATGACCGCTGACGTGGTCGCGGAGCTACAGCAAATCGGCGCGATCACGCCGGTGGCGTATGTGGTCTGACCCCGGGGCTCTACCGCTGGATCGGCGGCAGGGAGTCGGCGTCGAGGATCTCCTCGGGGGTGTGTGGGGAGGAGAGCGGGGTCGGTAGGAACTGGGTCTTTCCCTGGTCCGAACGCCCTCGGGTGCGCAGCCCGCCCAGCGCGAGCACGGCGCCGAACCCGGCCATCAGCCAGAAGAACCCCGCGGGCCCCATGCGCTCCATCGCTGAGCCGGCCAGCAGCGGGCCGAGGGTCGCCCCGAGCCCGAACGCCAGCACCAACCGGCTGCCCGCCCCCACCATCTGTGATGGGTGCAGCCGGTCATTGGCGAGGGCGAGCACGAGGGCGTGCACTGGCAGGAGCAGCGACGCCATCAGCACAAAGCCGACCGTGCGGGGAGTCGGGGTGGCCCCCGCGAGCGCCGCCGATGCCACCGCGACCGCCGCCGCCGCCGCGCCCACTCCGATGACCACATCGGTGCGCCCGATCCGGTCCGAGAGCCGTCCCAGTGGGAACTGGAGCAGCGCCCCGCCACCGATCGCGGCGGCCATGAGCAGGGACGTCTCCCGCAGGCCGAACCCCGCGAGCTGGGCGTACACCGTGCCCATGCTGAGGATCGCCCCGGTCATCGAGCCCGCGACGACGCACCCGAGCAGCCCCGTCGGGGTGAGGCGAAAGACCTCGCCGAGCGACACCGGGACCACGCTCGCAAACAGCGGTGCGGGACGGCTGGACAGCGAGATCGGGATGAGCGCGGCCGAGACGAGCACGGAGACGATGATGAACAGCTCGGTCCCGGCGGTGTCGGCGACGTTGAGGAGCAGCTGGCCGGACGCCAGGCCCGCGTACTGGATGATCATGTACAGCGAGAGCAGCTGCCCCCGCGATCGATTGTCGACACGGTCGTTGAGCCACGACTCGGCCACCACGTACATGCCCGCGTACGCGAAGCCGGTGCAGAAGCGCATCGCCGCCCAGATACCCGGCTCGAGCCACAGCGCGTGCACCAGCACCGCCGCGCTCGCCAGTGACGCCCAGGCCGAGAACACCCGGATGTGCCCCACCGAGCGCAGCAGCCGGGGCGTGACGGCGCTGCCCAGCAAGAACCCCACGTAGAAGCACGACATCACCACGCCGATCCACCGCGTGGAGAAGCTCTCGATGCCCGCCCGCACGCCCAGCAGGCTGCCCTGAAGTCCACCGCCGACCATGATGAGCGCGATCCCCAGGAGCAGGGGCCACGAGCCCCGAAGGGCAGCCCTCAGCACCGGTGGTTCACCATTGGCGGGCGTGCCACCGGACGTGATCGGCCAGGAACGTGCTGACGAAGTAGTAGCTGTGGTCGAAGTCCGGCTGGCGGCGCAGGGTCAGGTTCGCGTCGCACGCGGCAGCGGCTTCCTCGAGGAGCTCGGGCTGGAGCTGTTCGGCGAGGAAGTCGTCTGCGGCGCCCTGGTCCACGAGGATGGGTCCGTCCCAGCCTCGTTCGGCGAGCAGCAGCGAGGCGTCCTGGTCGATGCGGCCTTCGTCGCCGAGGTAGCCAGCCAGGGCCTTGCGACCCCAGGGGCAGCTCGTGGCCGACGCGATGGGCGCGAGCGCGGAGAGGGACGCGAACCGGGTGGGATGATTCAGCGCGAGCACGAACGCGCCGTGGCCGCCCATGGAGTGCCCGGTGACCCCCACCGGCCCCGGGTGGCGCGCGCTGGCCCAGGGCAGCAGCTCGTCCATGATGTAGGAGCGCATCTGGAAGTGCTGCGCGTACGGCGGCTCGGTGGCGTCGAGGTAGAAGCCCGCCCCGATCCCGAAGTCGTACTCGGGCACGTCGGGCACGCCGTCGCCGCGAGGCGACGTGTCCGGGCAGAGCACGGCGACGCCGGCCTCGGCGGCGGCGGCCTGGAAGTGGCCTTTGGTGATGACGTTCTGCTCGGAGCAAGTCAGCCCCGAGAGGAAGACGAGCACGCCGCGCACCGGGGCGTCGGGCTCGTAGAGCGCGAAGCGCATGGGAGTGGAGGTGGAGCGGGAGTCGTGAGAGAACACGCGCTGCCAGCCTGCGGAGCAGCGCCGGGTCTCGATTTCTTCCAAGGATGCCTCCGTGCCAGCGCTGGACGCCGGCGAGGTTGTGGGGGGAGTTGGAGGGGGGCCGTCCGAAGATGCGTCCGCCGCTGGTAGATTCGCCCGATGCGGTGGAGCGAGCAAGCGGCGTGAGCGGGTTGGACGCCACGACGGTCGATGGGGACCCGACGGTGATCGAGGGGGGAGCTGCGAGTGCAGCGCCGCCCGACGTCGGCCATGTGCTCGGCGCGCGGTATCGGCTGGACCGACCGCTGGGCCAGGGCGGCTTCGGCACCGTGTGGCGGGCGTGGGACTCCATCGACGAGATCGACGTCGCCATCAAGGTGATCCCCGGGCTGCTCCCCCAGCAGATCGATCAGATCCGGCGGGAGGTCGCGGCCCTTCGCTGGGCGAGCTTCCCCGGCGTGGTCACCCTGCGCGACGACGGGATCGACGGGCAGCACTGGTTCCTGGTGATGGATCTGGTGGAGGGTCGGCCCATGGGCGGCCGACGCATGAAGGTGGCCTGGGACGTGCTGCGGGGCCCGATGGTGGCGCTGGTGGAGACCCTGGCGCGCCTGCACGGCGCGGGGCTCGTGCACGGGGACATCAAGCCCGAGAACATCATCCTGTCTCGGGACGGGAAGCCGACGCTGCTGGACTTTGGTCTGGTCAAGGGCATCGACGCCGCAGGTGACGGGCGCTTCGGCGGCACGCCTCGCTACTGCGCCCCCGAGCAGGTGGCTCATCGGGGCATCGACGCACGATCGGATCTGTACAGCGTGGGCGTGCTGATGTTCGAGCTGCTGTCCGGCGAGCACCCCCAGGGCCGCGGCTGCACGGTGCAGGAGTTCATGGCGCGCAAGCTGATGACGGACTCGCCGCCGCTGTTTGGGATCGCGCCGCAGGTGCCGGTGACCATCGCGCTGCTGGTGGACGATCTGTTGGATCGGGACCCCGAGGGGCGGCCCCAGGACGCCGGCCAGGTGCTCCTGCGCATGGGGGTGGAGATCGCCCAGCTCGGCCCCGGGCGCTTTGAGAGCGCGGCGAGCGCGCCGATGGGCGTGAGGTCGCTGTTCGCCGGAGACGACGCGTTTGACCACCGGGCGGAGCGGTGCGCGGCCCAGCTTCACGAGCGCACCGCCGGGGTTCCCTCCGCGGCATCCGACGAGGTGGCGGCGTGGCTGCGTGCGGGGTTGGCTCACGTGGACAAGGGTCTGGTGCACGTCGGCGAGCGGGAGCTGGCCCAGCTGGAGTCGGGGCTGCGGGTGCGGCCGGCGAAGGCGGCGCCGGAGCTGGACGGGGACGCGGGGCGCTGCTTGGGCTGGATTCGGGCGGGATGGCCGGACGTGGACCGGGGAGTGCTGGTGGAGGTGACGGGGCTGGCCCCTGCGCGGGTGGACGCGGCGCTGAGCGACCTGCGGGCCCGGGGGCTGGTGTGGGACGGCGAGCAGGGGCGCCTGTGCGCCGGCGCGCCGGTGATGTCCGGAGAGCCGCCAGCCGTGGACTGGCGGGTGCGGCTGGTGCTGGCGTGCAAGCCGTCCGTCGCGCGATTGCGGCACGTGCTGGCCCTCGGTGCGGGCGATGTGGCGCAGGAGGCGTTGGTGACGGCGGAGGCGCTGATCGCCGAGGGGCGGCTGGGCGGCGCGCGCTCGGCGCTGGAGCTGGGGCTCGCGGCGACGTTCGACACCGAGCATCGGCTGGAGCTGGCGCGGCGGTTGGCCGAAGAGGCGCTGGCTGCCGAGGACGCGCAAGAGCTGGACCGCATCGCCACCGCGATCTCGCTGCGGCTGCGGGGCACGCCCGAGGTCGCGGAGCTGGAGGACTTGCTGCGGGCGAGCCGCTCTGCGCTGCGGGGCGAGAAGGAGCGGGCCGCGGAGATCCTGGCCCGGGTGCCGCCGCTGGGCGACGAAGCGCTGGAGATCTGGCGGCAGGGGACCCGGGTCCTGGTGGCGAGCCTGGAGGGGCCCGAGCGGGAGCTCGAGTTCCTGGAGTCGCTGAGCGCGTGGGCGCAGCGCGGCAGCGCCCTGCGCCGGGCGAAGCATCAGGGATGGCTGGGGAACTACCGGTACCGACAGGGGGAGTTCGACCGGGCGGCAGAGCTGCAGCGCGCGTCGCTCGAGGGGAAGGAGCGGCCCACGGACCTCCTCTCCGCCCGAACCAACCTCGCAGCAGCGCTCCTCGATGGGCTTCGGTTCGAGGACGCGGCGGTGGCGGCGCGGTCCGCGCGCGCGTATGCCCGGACCATTGGCCACCGCCGGTTTGAGGCGATCGCCGCATTCATCGGGCGGGCGGCCGCCTACCGCTCCGATGCGGCCGCCGAGGTGCGCACGGATCTCGTGCAGGCCGCAGCGTCCATGGGGCCCTACTTCAAGGGTCTCTTCGCACTGACCGAGGCCGGCGTGGGCTGGCGCCTCGGGCAGACCGACGAGGCCTTTCAGCTCGCACACCTCTCCAGCACCGCGTTCTCCCGGGCGGGGCTCTCGGAGCAGGCGTTGCTGATGCGCGTACTCGCCCGCGTCCTCGGCGGGGAGGTCCTGCCCGTGGACGACGAGCTGGTCCGAGAGGCGCGCACGTGTCGCCCAGGCATCGCGATCCAGGCGCTCGGGCTGATGCGACGGGTGCGCCCCGACCTCGTGCGGTCGGAGGAGCTCGCCGAGGTGGCCTCCTTCCGGCCCCGCTCCCAGTGGCCCGTGCGGCTCGACACCATTTCCATCGACGAGGCGCTCCAGTCGGGACCGTCCTCAACCCCTGACCTGCCAAGGAGAGACTCCCCATGACCAGCCAGACGATTCAGAACAAGGGCGTCAGCGTCATCATCAACGCCCCGCCGGGGACTCACGTCGATGTCCAGGTGAACGTAGACGGCTGCTGTGGCTGCGACTGCGGCCCCAACGACGGCGGCACCGACCGCGCCGCCGCGCTCGCGGACCTGTGGTTGGAGCTCACCGTGCGCGGCGCCGACGAGGTGTACCGCGGCCTGGCCAAGCCGCCGGAGGTGCTCCAGGGCTCCACCGGCATCACCGACCTCCCTGGCAACGACCTCGGAATGGTCGTCGCGTCCGTCACGGCCAAGGGCCGGTGGACCGAGGACTGGATCCTCGACCCCGACGTGCTGTCCACGTTCTCCCTCGGCCAGAGCTTTCGGCTCAAGTTCAGCTCGGGCGAAGAGAACCTGCCCGACGACATCGACGGCGACTGGGCCCAGTTCTCCTACCACTACATGCCGATCCCGCGGCAGAGCGACCTGCGGCGCTGGCCGGCGGCTGCTCGGGGCACCATCAGCCGCCGCTTCGAGATCGAGGACGAGGACGGGGCCATCATCGGCGAGATGCTGCGCGAGCAGGACCCCAGCGGCATCTGGTTCGAGCACTGGATCCTCAAAGACACCTACGAGCCCCCGGGCGCCGGCGGCAACGTCGTCACCCTGTCGCACCTCGGCATCGTGACCCAGAGCGCGGCGGACTTCATCAAGGAGTCCACCGCTGGCGTCGCGAACCTCAGCGGCTGGTTCTACATCGGCGTGGCGTTCGCCTGGAAGCCGCTGTCGTGATCGAAGACCCGCGTCCCGACGACCTCGACCCAGCCCAGGAGACTGCTTCACCGATCCCCGGGCCTCGGGTGGTCCTGGGCATCGGCCCACGTGGCTCGGTGCCCACGGCCCGGCAGGTGTGGGCTACCCGGCGCGCGCTGGCCCGTATCAGTCCGAGTCTCACCCTGAAGCCACTGTTCACCGCCACCTCGGGCGACGAGCTGAACAGCATCGAGGATCGCGCCCGCAAGTACAGCCGGCGCTACCGGCCTGCGGGGCTGGCTCGCTACTACGTCGTGGACCCGCCTCCTGGATTCGCCGGCGAGCTCCTCCGCCTCACCGCGAGGTTCCCCACCGTCGTCACCGCGTACATCGAGCCCGGTCCGGTGGAGCCGCCCGCGGAGTTCCACCCGAACCCTGACGTGATCGAACAGATCCACCTCAAGCCAGCCCCCGAAGGCATCAACGCCCGAAACGCATGGGACGTGCCTGGGGGAGGAGGGCAGGGCATCAGCCTCGGCATCGTCGAGCAGGGGTGGGAGTTCGACCACCCCGACCTGTTGGCCGCCGCGCCGCAGCTGGTGCACGGCGTGAACCACAGCCATCGCGGCCACGGGGTGTCGGTGCTGGGGCTGCTCCGCGCGAGGCCGGAGACGCAGGGCTGCGAAGGCATCGTCCGGGGCGCGCTGTCCACCCTGCTGGCGAGCCAGTACCGGACCCGGAGCGAGTACAACACCGCCGACGCGGTCGCTCAGCTGATCTCGAGGCTCGGGCCCGGCGACGTGCTGCTGCTCGAGACCCAGACCGAGATCGCGGTCTCCGCGAGCCTCACCAACCCCAATCTGATGAAGCCGGTGCTCGTGCCGTCCGAGGTGGAGCCCGCCATCTTCGATCTTCTGGTCGCGGCCGAGGCGACGGGGATCACGGTGGTCGAGGCAGCTGGGAACGGCAAACACGACCTCGACACGCTGGGTCCCCTGTGGGGAAACGAGACGTTGGATCCAACCCAGCCAGGGTTCCTCGACTCCGGGGCCATCTTGGTCGCGGCCGCCAACGTGCCGAAGCTCGCCACTGGGCAGTCGCCCCAGCGGATGCAGTCGAGCAACTACGGCTCCCGCATCGACTGTTTCGCCGCGGGGCAGAGCGTGGAGACCCTGGATGAGGGGCAGGCCCATCGACACACGTTCTCGGGTACGTCGAGCGCCGCTGCGATCATCGCCGGCGCCGCGGCGGTGTTCCAGGGCATGTACCGCGCCAGACACGGCGCTCCGGCCCCGCCGAACCTGGTGCGCTCCGTGCTCTCCGCGTCCACCGGCACCGCGGCGATCGAGACCATGATGCGCCCTGGCTGGATCGGCTTCATGCCGGACCTGCTGGCCATCGATCTGGCCAAGGTCCCCCCGGGCACCGAGGTGGCGCCTGCGGGGTTGACCACGGTCGAGGTTGGCGCGGTGAATCGCCCCTTGGTGGACCGCCCCGTGGTGGACGGTCCGGACGGCCGGGAGATCCCAGGCCCGGGGACCACCAGCACCGACCCCATCGCCACCCCGGGGCCCGCGACGCCGCAGCCCGGCGTCACGTCGCGAGGTTGCTGCTGTCCCGACCGCTGCCCGCGCTGCGGCAAGCGACGCTGCTGATCGCCATGCGCAACGCCCTCCTCGTCTTGCTCGCCGCTCTGCTCACCGCGTGTGTCGCAGAGCCGTTGCCCGAACCCGAGCTCCCGGGCGAGGGGCCGGTCGTGCCCTACGTCGAGCCAGAGTTGGTGGAGACACGCTGGTGGATCGGGCTGCTCGACAGCACGAGCGACGACGTCATCCTCGATGCCATCGAGGACGGAGAGCTCGCGCGCCCGTCCGGCGGAACGGACGAGAACGGCACCTTCTGGCTGGAGGTCGAAGCGGATGAGAGCGGCTCCGTGGGCAGCTACAACGCCCAGTTCTTCTACGTGGTCAGCGACCGGGCCTTCGACGCCGACGACCGACTGATCGTCCGCACGTCGGGTAGCTCCGCGAGCTGGGTCGGCGACCGCCGCCAGACCGGCTACTTCTATGGGGACGGGCGCGCCCGGGTCTCGACCCTGCCCCGCCATGACGAAGCCCGCGTGGTGCATCGCGGGCTCGGTGGGCGGGACAGCCGTGTGCAGATCTGGCGCACCGACGACGAGATGTGGGTCAACGCCGCCGACGTCACCGCGCCGGAGTTCGTGGTCGGTGACCCCAGCGAGCGTTGGTTGGGTGCCGCGGTCCTCAACCTCACCCGCCACACCGCGCTCGATGTGGTGGCGCGGGTGGTGGAGAGCGATCTGTTCGAGGCGACCGCCCAGACCGTGCCCGCCATCGGGGCTGGTGCGTCCACGCAGGTCGGGTTCCTGCTGCGCCCGAAGCGAGCCGCGACGCAGGAGGAGATCGACGCGGAGCAGTCCTGGACCGTGACGCTCCAGGTGGGATCGCGGAGCATGGAGTTCAGCTACCAGAGGGAGATCACGGTGGGCTTGCGGCCCCAGGGAGCCAACCACTGGCGCACCTTCCTCAGCCCGGTGGACGGCTCGATCCAGCAGTACGGAGTGCTTCCGCCCAGCGACTTCGACCCAGACCGGGAGTACGCGCTGATCCTGTCGCTGCACGGGGCGGGCGTGGCCGGCCGAGGGCAGTCGGGCAGCTACTCCGCCAAGGACTGGGCCTACATCGTGGCTCCCACCAACCGGCACCCCTTCGGCTTCGACTGGGAGGAGTGGGGGCGCTTCAACGCCTTGGCGACGATGGATGACGCGAAGGCAGCCTTTGGCACGGACCCCACCCGGCAGTACCTGACCGGGCACAGCATGGGTGGGCACGGCACCTGGCATGTGGGGGTCACCACGCCGGGGCGCTTCGCCACCATCGCGCCGTCCGCAGGGTGGGAGAGCTTCTACAACTACCCGTCCACGAGCTCGCGACCCAGCGGCGACTTCGCCCGGGCGCGCGCTCACTCCGACACCCGGGAGTACGTGGACAACCTGGCTCAGCGCGGCGTGTACATCATCCACGGCGATGCGGATGACAACGTGCCGGTCACCCAGGCCCGCACGATGCGGGACATGCTCACCGGGGTCACCGACGACCTCGAGTATCACGAGCAGCCCGGCGCAGGGCACTGGTGGGATGCGGACGGCGACGAGCCCGGAGCGGACTGCGTGGACTGGGAGCCGATGATCGACTGGGCCCAGGAGCACACGCTGGACCCCACCGAGCTGACGTTCAGCTTCCGCAGCCCTCTGCCGTCCTACAGCTCCACCCACAGCTACGCGACCATCCGCTCGGCGGAGTCCACGAGCGACGATGTGGTGCTCAGCTCCAGCGTGGACGGCAGCACGGTCATCCTGGACACCGCGAACGCGCGTAGCCTCAACCTGGATGGAGACGCGCTGTCCGCGGCCGGCATCACCACCGTGGTGGTGGATGGCGAGAGCTTCTCGGTGCAAGCGGGCGCAATGCCGGTCGGCCCCCAGGACGGCAAGCACCCCGGCGTCTACGGCCCGTTCAACCAGGCGTTCCGGGCTCCGTTCTGCCTCGTGACTCCCGAGAGCGGCGAGGCGCGCAACTACGCGGCGTTCCTCAGCTCGTACTGGCAGGTGCTCGGCAACGGACGCGCCTGCATGCTGACCGAGGACGAGCTGACGGATGCGGTGCGCGCGGCCTACCAGCTCGTGTGGATCGGCGTCGACGCAGACACGGTGAACCCGAGCGTGCCGGCCACCTGGGACCGGGATGCCGTGGACGTGGGCGGCGAGGGCGGCGCGGACTCAGGGCTGCTGACCGTGTTCCCGCGGGGAGACGGGCTGGATGCGGCGATGGCGGTCACCGGGGGTGATGAGCGTCTGCTCTACTCGATCATGCCGTTCTCGAGTCGCTCCGGGCTGCCCGACTACTTCGTGTGGGGCGACACCGTGGCGACCGGCTTCTACACCCCGACCTGGGAAGCTCCTTGAGCCTGCCGCCCGGTGGTCCGCCACACGGCCCATAGCGCCAGGCCCACCGCCGCCCCCCACACGAGCACGTCGGCCCACGGCACGTGGGGGTTGATGGCCCAGGCCAGCGGAGCGGCCGCAAGGAAGACCAGCGGCACGACGGCGCCGCGGGCTCGGCCCAGGGCGGCCAGCGCGAACCCCGCCAGAATGCTCAGCCACGCGACCCAGTCGCCGAGCCGCACGTAGGGCGACGGCAGCGCCACCATCGGCACGTCCGCGATCAGCCAGGTGCGCTCGGCCCGCTCGGTGTGGCCGAGCAAGATCCCGTCGGGGCCGGTGGCCATGGAGATGCCGGTGGTCGCCGCCCTCACCTGAGGCAGCCCCGTCGCCGCCGACATGCTCGCCGCCAGCATCATGTGCTGGTCGAGCGCCGCGGTGTCGCCGAACCACCCGTCGAACGTCACGGTCGCCAGGATCTCGGCTCCCGCCTTCACCTGCTCTCGCAAGTAGCGCGGCCGGGTCGCCTCGTAGCAAACCAGGAACCCGGCTGGCGGTCCCTTGGGCCCGGTGAGGATCACCGGCTGCTCCCCGGCGGTGACGTTGGGGAAGTTCCTGATCTTCCCCAGGAACGGCAGCAACTGCACGCCAGGCATGTACTCGCCAAACGGCACCAGGATGTTCTTGTCGTAGGGCGGCGACACCGTCCCGTCGGGCGATACCCGATAGCCCCCGTTGTGCCGGGTCTTTGCGCCCTTCGGCCCGCGCTTCTCCACGACCCCGGTCCAGATCTCGACCCCGTGCTCCCGTGCGATCTCCAAGATCGCGGCCCGGCTCGGATGCAGCAGGCTTCCCCGCACCGCCCCCTCCGGCCACACCACCACATCGATGGACGGGTCCGACGCCAGAGCCTGCCGGGTCAGCGAGTTGAGGTCTTCGCGGTAGACCTGCCGACCCTGCTTGAGCAGCGCGCGCATGCCCTGTACGTCCACGTTCGCCTGGATGAGGGCAAAGCGCCGTGTCTCCGCCCCCGCCACCGCATCGTCGATCATGCGTGCCCGCCCCTGGGTGTACCCCGCCGCCCCGATGACCAGCGCCGCGAACACCGCCCCGCTGGCCCGCAGCGCAGCCACGGCCCCGCTCCGTGCTTCGTCATCCCCGCGCCACGCCTCCCACGCCGCGGCCACCAGTCCGTTCCACGCCAGGATGAGGAACGTCACGCCCGACACTCCGGTCAACGCGCTGAGCAGGAAGACCGGCCGCACCTGGAACCACGCCACGCCCTGGTAGTACGGGAACAACTGCGGGTTGAGGAACTCGCAGGCCGTGAACCACGCCGCCAGGCCCAGTGGCCACAGCCGCCCGCTCGCTCGGCGCACCGCGGCCGCGCCCCAGCCGAACACCGCCCCGTAGAAGCCGAACGCCAGCGCGAAGAGGGCCAACACCGCCACGCCGCCCGCAGGGCCGAGGGTGGTGAAGCGGTCCACGGTGGGCATGAGCCACAAGAAGATGGCCGCGTTCGCCGACGCGCCCAGCAGCCATCCTCCGAGCCACGCGGCCCGCCCCTCACAGCGAGACAACACCACGATCGCCGGCGCGAACGACGCCGCGTGCAGCCAGACCAGGTTCGCCGGGGTCGAGATGAACGCCTGGGAGACCCCGGAGACGAGCACGGCCAGGACAAACGGCAGGATGGAGAGAGGGCGCACCGACGCATCCTAGTGACGTCGGTATATTCGCCGCCATGTCCGCCCGCCTATGCAGCTTCGAGACCCTCCCCGCCGTGTTCACTTCCGAGGAGTGCGACCGCATCCGCGAGCTGGGGAAGTCTCTGGATTTGAAGAACGCCACCACCCACGACGACAAAGCGGGCGTGAACCTGGCGGCCATGAAGCGCAACTGCGAGGTGCACTTCGTCAAGCCCGCCCACGAGGGCTGGCAGTGGGTGTTCGCGCGCATCAACGAGCACGCCCACGGCCTCAACGGGAAGCGCTGGGGCTTTGACGTCAAGGACATCGAGGACATCCAGTACACCTCGTACGGCTTCGGCGAGTTCTACGCGTCGCACTTCGACAACGGCAGCACGATGACCGAGCACCGCAAGCTCAGCATCTCGGTCCAGCTGAGCCCGCCCAAGGAGTATGTGGGCGGCGCGCTGCGCTTCTGGTCCATGAACGACACCCAGGCCGCGGGCAAAGAGCAGGGGAGCATGACCTGCTTCCCGGCGTACCTGATGCACGTGGCCAAGCCGGTGTGGTGGGGGCGTCGCGAAGTCCTGGTGACCTGGATGCACGGCGAGAGCCGCCTGCGGTAACCGCCGCTCTCCCCCGCCGTACAGTCGGGCATGACCGCAGCAAACCGCCGCCTGTTGGGCATGGGCATCGCCCTGCTCGCCCTCGCTCTCGCCGCCTACTTCCTCCCTGTCACCACGTGGCTCGTGCAGTTCGTGACCTGGGTGCGCGGCCTCGGCGCCGTCGGCGCGCTCGTGTACTCGGTCGTCTACATCCTCGCGACCGTTCTGCTGCTGCCGGGCTCGATCCTCACCTTGGGGTTTGGCTTCCTCTACGGCCCGCTGTGGGGGTTCGCGCTCGCCTCGCCGGTCAGCGTCGCCGCGGCCACCGTGTCCTTCTTCCTGGGGCGCACCGTCGCGAGGGACGCCATCCGCGCGCGCATCGAGGGCAATCGCAAGTTCGCGGCCATCGACCGGGCCATCGGCGCCGATGGGCTCAAGCTCATCACGCTGCTGCGCTTCTCGCCGGCCTTTCCCTTCGCCCTGGGCAACTACGCCCTGGGGCTGACCAGCGTGAAACCCAGCCACTACATCCTGGGCAGCTGGGCCGGCATGCTGCTGGGGACCTTCCTGTACGTCTATCTGGGCTCGCTCGTGGGCGACGTCACGGAGCTCGCCAGCGGCGGTGGTGACGGCGGCGGCGCGCGGTCGGTCCTGCTCGGCGTCGGGCTGGTGGCCACCATCCTCGTGACCGTCGTGGTGACGCGCACCGCCCGTCGCGCTCTGTCCGAGCTGATCCCCGAGGAAGCCGCCAACGCGGAGTGAACGGACAGAACCCGTCGTGAGGGGAGCGGATCGCGTGTGTTCGTGCATCAATGCGCCTCGGTGCGGCACAACTTCCTCCCAGCACTGCTCGCCTGTCTTCTCGTCGCGGCCCCTGCCCGCGCCGAGGATCCCGAGACCGTGGCGCCCACCGTGGTGCGCGAGGCGTTCCCCGAGTACCCCGCCGAGCTGAGGGCTGCCGGAGTGGGCGGGCTCGTGCTGCTCGCCCTGGAACTGGATGAGACGGGCCGGCCGTTCCGGGCAAAGGTCATCGAGGGGGTGCACCCCGATCTCGACGCCGCCGCGGTGGCTGCGGCGCTGCTGATCCGATTCAGCCCCGCCCTGGTGGACGGCGCGCCCGTGCCCAGCTCCCTGCAGTACCACTTCACCTTCACCCCCGATGGCGCCGACGAGACCCGCAAGACACGGGTGGTCAAGCGCGGCGAGGAGGAGGAGGTCGCCGAGCGGCTCGAGGTGACCGCGGAGCGTCCATGGCGGGTGTTCGTCCAGGAGCGCGAAGCCCCGGTCGAGGGCGCAGAGGCGGGTGTCTACCGCATCGGGCGCCGCGACATCGAGCTGACGCCCGGCGCCATCAACGACGTCAACATGGTGCTGCACACCCTGCCTTCGGTGTCCCGCTCGTCGTTCTTCGTCGGCAACTACAGCATCCGGGGCGGCGACCCTAACGACAACGTCACCTACCTGGACGGCGTGCGCCTCGACGTGGGTGACATCCAGGGGCTGCTGAGCCGCTTCAACCCCACCCTCATCGACACCGTCACCATCTACGGCGGCAGCCAGCCCGCCTCGCTGTCGGAGAGCGCCGCCGGCATCACGGACGTCAAGTACACCGACCCGGCCAACGACCGGCTGCATGTGCTGGTGGACCTCAACTTCCTCAGCGTCAGCGGGAAGATCGAAGGGCCCATCGGCCCGAAGGACGCGCCGGCGTCGTTCTCGCTCTCGGTGCGCCGCGCCCTGACCGACGCGTATCTGGGCCTGTTGGAGGAGGCCGGGGTCTACGAGGGGCTCAAGTTTGGCTTCGGGGACATCTTCGCGCGGCTGCACTTCGAGCCTGGCGGCGACGGGCGCTCCAAGCTCGACGTCACCGCCCTGTTCTCGGACGACACCATCACGCTCGCGCCGTCGGATGCCATCAAGACCGTGGACCAGACCCTGTCGTGGCTCGGCTCGGTGCGCCATCGCTGGCAGCCGGTGGAGCGCTTCCAGTGGACCCAGCTCGCCGCGGTCACCTGGGCATCGAAGAAGAACAGCCGCGACGACGTGCTGTTCCGCGACGCCGAAGATCTCGAAGTGGACGTGCGCTCGGACTGGATCGTGGGACTGGGAGCCGACGCGGAGCTGTTCGCCGGGGTCGAGTACCGGTTCCGGGATCTCAAGGACGAGGGCACGGCGTTCGACCCACGCCGCCGCCCCACGTGGATCGAGGCGGCCTGGGCCGACGAGGGCGCGCTCAACGTCGAGCTAGCCACGCGCCGCAAGCTCAACGAGCTCGGCATCTACGGCGAACTCGGCTGGAAGCGCATCTGGACCTTGCCGATCGAGGGCCGGGTCGGCGTGCGCTGGACGCCCCTGAACTCCACCGGCAAGGGCGTCGCGTCGCCCCGAGCCAGCGTCGCCGTGCGGCTGCCCACGGGCACGACGTTCAAGGTGCACGCGTCGCTGACCCACCAGTTCCCCGACGCGATCGGCTTGTTCGACCCCGACGTCGGGGCAAAGGAGATCGACGCGGCCCGCGCCCTGCTCATCTCCGGCGCCGTCGAGCAGCGCTTCGACAACGGGCTGAACCTGCGCTTTGAGGGATACGCCCGGGAGCTGGACCGGCTCCTGGTGTGGCCCGACACCGACGAGGCCCTGGCCGGTCAGAGCTACGCGTCGGTGGGCACGGGCTTCGCGCGGGGGCTGGATGTCTCGGTGGGGTGGCGCCGCCCGGCCTGGGGAGTGTGGGGCTCCTACTCCTACCTGCACGCCCGACGTACGAACCCGCTCAACGCCGCGGGCCCGCAGACCTACGAGCCGTGGTTCTCCACGCCGCACCAGTTCAAGGTCGGGGTGGACCGCCGCTTCGGTCGTCGCAAGGACCTGACCGTGTCGCTGGCGTTCACCGCGGCCCAGGGTCGCCCCTTCTCGCCCGTGGCCCACCGCTTCGATCGTGGCGAAGGCGCCTGGGTCGGCGAGGCGTACGACTACAACCAGCAGCGCTGGGGTTGGCAGAACGCCATCTCGGCGCGGATCGAGTACCAGCGGGTCATCAAGGGTCGCTTCAAGGTCTCGCTGTATGTCGACCTCGCCAACCTGCAGCTCGATCCCAACATGACCGTCATGCGCGCCCGGGAGAAGGACTACGACCTGTCGCAGCGCCCGGGACTGCCCGAGCTGTTCGACGCAGCGCGCTTCCCGGTGCTGCCGTGGATCGGCGTGCGGGGCGAGCTGTGAGCCGGGTCCCGCTGGTGCTGGCGCTCGGGCTGCTGTGCGGCTGCGGCGACGCGGTGTGGGTGCCCGCGGTGGGTCTGCCGTGGTGGGACGAGGAGTCGCAGGTCCCCGCCGAGCACATCGATGGGGACTGCACCGTGACGCTCACCGAGGTGGTGGTGGGGCTGCCCGAGGTGGGCCTGCTGGGCGACGGCGAGCCGGCGTTCGCGCCGCCGGACGTGGCGCTCGACCTCAGCCTGGGCGTGACCACGCTGGGCGAGGTGCGGGTCCCCGCCCGCGGGACCTACGAGACCGTTAGCTTGCTCCAGGGGCCGGTGGCTGCGGCGACCGGGTCGGCGGCGGATGGCACCGCGAGCGAGGAGCAGCGGGAGTTCAGCGACGGCGGCACGCTGGCGCTGACCGTGGTGTGCGGCGAGGAGAGCGCGTCCTGGAGGGTCCCGATCCCGACGACCGCGGTCTCGTGCGTCGTGCCCGCCTCCCTCGAGATCGACGCCCAGACCTCGTTTGGCACCCTGGCGGTGTTCGACCCGGTGGTGCTGCTCGGCGGCGGGCCACTCGACGGCGCCGCGCTGCTGGCCGCCGCGCCCGTGCTCGCCGGCAACGGCTGGAGCAACATCGAGGGCACCGCCTGCGCGGAGTAGCGCGGAACCTTCCTCAATCCGGCGCGTGATCGGAAATAGAGCGCTGCGTTGCGCAGTAGTGCTCTGGACAACGACACGCCCGGAGGAGGGTTCATGTTCCACAGCCTGCGCACCGACCACTCGAATGCATTCGACCGCATCGCCTATGCCCTGGTGGCCTTCGGCGTCGCGACCTTCGCCTTGACCGTCATCCTGGGGTTCGGCGAGCTCACCGGGGCCGAGCACGTCGTCTCCAGCGTGCACGGGGTGGTCACCACCCACATCGTCTCGCTCGAGCCTGTGCTCAGCGATCTCGGCGGAAGCCTGGTGTCGCTGATCTACTCCCCGTAGAAGCTGCTGCCCGCCTCGGCCATCTGCACCAGCAGGGGACACGGCGCGAACCGGCGCCCGTGCGCGCTCTCCAGAGCGTTGAGCCGCGCCACGATCTTGCTCGCGCCGATGCGGTCGCAGTAGCGGAACGGGCCGCCCTCCATGGGGGGGAAGCCGATGCCGAACACCGCGCCGAGATCCGCGCTCTCGTTGTCGAACAGCACGCCCTCGTGCCGGCACCACGCCGCTTCGTTCACCAGCGCCAGAACCAGCCGCTCGCCCATGGCCACTGGGTCCGCCGCCTTGCGCTCCACGCCGCCAGGCATGTGCAGGAAGATGGCCTCGTCGATGACCTTGCGGCCGTCCACGATCACCGACTTGCCGTTGTCGTAGCGGTAAAAGCCCTTGTTGGCCTTCTTGCCGATGCGCCCCTCCTCGATGAACTTGCTCGTCATCGAGGACTCGGGGAACTCCATGCGGTCGCCGTAGTGCGCCTCCATGGTCTCGGTGACCTTGGCGCCCACGTCGATGCCGACCTCGTCCATGAGCGTGATGGGCCCCACGGGGAAGCCGACCTTCATCGCCGCGTCGTCGATGTCGAGCGGGTTGTGGCCCTCCATCATCATCATCGTCGCTTCGACCATGTAGGGCGCGAGCACGCGGGTGGTGTAGAAGCCGGCGCAGTCGCCCACCACGATGACGTGCTTGCCCATCTTCCTGGCCACCGCGACGGTGGTCTTGGTGACGACGGGGTCGGTCTTGTCGGTGACGATGACCTCGACCAGCGGCATCTTCTCGACCGGCGAGAAGAAGTGCATGCCGATGACGTTCTCGGGCTTCGCAGCGGCCTCGGCGATGGCCGTGATGGGCAGGGCTGAGGTGTTGGACGCGAAGATCCCACCGACCCGGGTGACGTCCTCGAACTCTCTGAGCATCGCCTGCTTCAGGCCGAGCTTCTCCGGCACCGCCTCGATGATGAGGTCCGCGTGGCCAAAGCCGGCCCACGTGAGCCCGCCCGAGATGCGGTTGAGGCGCTCTGCGGCGCCCTCCTTGCTGTAGCGCCGACGCTTGACCGCCTTGCTGAACACCGTGTCCGCGTAGCCGATGCCCGCCTGTACGCCGCCCCACACGATGTCCTTGAACCGCACCGTGTAGCCCTTGTCCGCGAGCACGGTGGCGATGCCGCCTCCCATGAGACCCGCGCCGAGCATGCCCACGTGATGCACCGGGCGCGCCTCCACGTCCGCGGTCCCGGGGCCGTCGTTCTTCTTCAGGGTGGTGATGCAGTGGAAGAGGTGGCGCAGGCCCGCGCTCTCCTTCGTCATCAGCAGCCGCCCAAACGCTTCGGCCTCGGCGTCGTACGTTCCCGCATCGAGCACATCGAGGATGGCCAGCGGCGCGGGGTACAGACCCTTGGTCTGCTTCATCACCATCTCGCGGGCCTGCTTGAGCGCCACGTTCTTGCCCAGCGGGTTGGTGTTGATGAACAGGGCCTGGGCCTTCTTGCCAAACGGCTTCTTCGGCGCGCGGTGCTTGCGCTTGCCGGTCGCGAGGTCGTGCGCGAGGTCCTTCGCGCGGGCGAGCAGCTGTCCCTGGGGCACGATCTCATCGACGAGACCGAGCTTGAGGGCCTTGCTGGGCCGCACCGTCTTGCCCTGGAGCATCAGCGGCAGCGCTTCTTCCAGGCCGATGAGCTTGGGCAGACGCACGGTGCCACCCGCGCCGGGCAGCAGGCCGAGCATCACCTCGGGCAGGCCCATCTTGGTCTTCGGAGTGTCGGCCGCGATGCGCGCCGTGGCCGCCAGCGCCAGCTCCAGCCCGCCGCCCAGGCAGTCGCCGTGGATCGCCGCCACGGTGGGAATGCCGAGCTTCTCCACCGCCGCCATGACCCGGTGTCCGTCCCGGGACAGCTTTGCGCCATCGGCCGCAGACGTGACGAGGTCCAGATCGTCGATGTCGGCGCCGGCCACGAAGCCGCTCTCCTTGGCCGAGATCATCACGCCGGCCTTGATGGCCTTGTTGCCTTTGACCGCTGCCAGCATCGCCTCGAACTCGCCCAGCAGCGACACCGACAGGGTGTTCACCTTCTTGCCGGGGCGGTCGAACCAGATGACGGAGATGCCGCGCTCGTCGGGCTCCTCGAGGCGGAAGGCGGGGCCGGAGGTCTCAGGGGTCTCGGTGGAGTCAGTCATTGTGTCCTCGCTCATGGCTCACTTGCCCCGCCGCAGCACCATGGCTGCTCCGAGTCCGCCCGCTGCGCAGGCCGTGGCGACCGCGTACTCGCCATCCACGTGCTCCAGCAGGGCCGCGGTGTTCAGCAGCATCCGCCCGCCGGTGGCGGCAAAGGGATGGCCGTACGCGATGGAGCCGCCCCACAGGTTCAGCTTGTCGCGGTCCACCTTGCCCGGCGCCGGGATGCCGAGCTTGCTCTGGCAGAACTCCTCGTCCTCGAAGCAGCGCAGGTTCGCCAGCAGCTGGGCGGCGAAGGCCTCGTGGATCTCGATGATGTCGAGGTCGTCGAGCGTGATGCCCGCCTTCTCCAGCGCGGCCGGCACGCTGTAGATGTTGCCCAGCAGCATGTTCTCGCGGGGGTCGATGGCCGGGAAGTGCCACGACTCGACGAACGCCAGGGGTTCAAAGCCGAGCTCCTTGGCCTTGCTCGCCCGCATGAGCACCACACACGACGCGCCGTCGGTCAGAGGCGACGACGTGGCGGCGGTGATGGTGCCGTTGCGCTTGTCGAACACCGGCCGCAGGGACGCGATCTTGTCGGGGTTCAGCTCCGCGCGGATGAGGTTGTCCTCCTCCACGGGCCCGTTGCGGGTCAGCACCGGGATGAGCTGCGGCGCGACATGGCCGGCCTCGCGCGCGGCGTGGGCCTTGCGGTGGGACTCCATGGCGATGGCGTCCTGCTCGGCGCGGGGGATGTCGAAGAACTTGACCATGTCCTCGGCGTGCTCGCCCATGGTCTTGCCCGTGTAGCGCTCGCTGATGGACGGCGCCTGGGGGAAGAGGTCCGCGGGGTTCACCGACGCGATGGTCTTGAGCAGGTTGAAGCCCTTTGCCTTCTGGGCCTTCTGCAAGGTGTCGATGACGTCCTTGCGGTGCGGCACCGGAGCGGCGGAGACCACATCCACGCCACCGGCGACCACCACGTCGGCCTCGCCGGTCATGATCATGCGGGACGCGTAGGCCACCGCGTCGAACCCCGTCGCGCATGCGCGGGAGACCGTGACTCCGGGCAGGTCGTACAGGTTGAGGTCGAGCGCGATCTCCCGGGCGACGTTGGGGCTGCCGGGCACGGCCACGACGGTGCCCCACACGATGTGGTCGATGGCGTCCAGCGGCACACCCATGGCGAACAGGGTCTCGCGCACGCACTGGGTGGAGAGCTGCACGGGGCTCACATCGTTGAGCGTGCTCCAGGAGCGCGCGAACGGCGTACGTCGGCCTCCAACGAGCGCGATGCGGTCCTTCTTGGCGGGCTTGCGGGGGGGCATGGGACCTCCGAGGTCAGCGTGCCGATGTGGCAGGCGCGACAAGGGTGGTGCCGATTGACTGAGTAGTCAATCACCGTCGCGGGGGAGCTCGCGACTACCGCCGGTCGAACTCGTACGCGCCGTCCACTGCGCCCCAGACCTGCTCGCCCGCGTCGTCGTAGCCTCGGTCCCAGGAGTCGAAGCCGTTCGCCCGGATCTCCACCTCGCTCGTCGCATAGGTCGCTCCGTTGAGCGTGCTCTCGCAGCTGTCCTCGTCCGTGCCTCCCGCAAAGCTCTGGGACGCCGCGTCCCACGCGACGTTCACGCCGCAGCCGTCACGCAGGGTCACGTCGTCGGGGCCGAACGTGGGGCGATCGTTCGTGTCGCACAGCCCGATGGCCGCGTCGGGATCGACCAGCGTGTAGACCGTCGTCGATGCGGACACCTCGTCGCCATCGGAGGCCTGCACCACATAGACGCGCTGGCGGTAGGGGGCGTCCAACGAGTCGGGCATCACGGCCTGCTCGACGTAGAGCACGCGCGCACCGAGCTCCGGCGCGTCGATGGGGCAGCCGAGCACCTGGATCTCGAGGTAGCTGGGCTGGGCCGCGGCCTGATCCACCGAGTTGAACTCCCCCGCCAGCCACTGGGTCAGGCGGTCCGCGCGCACTGCGGCGAGGGCGGCGAGATCGGGCGTGCCGTCGGGCGTGCTGTCGTCGTCGTCCGCGGCGCTGGGGCAGCCGGCGAGGAGGGCGAGCGCGATGGACAGGGGGAGCAGGCGTGTGTTCATCGACGGACTCTACGCGTGTCTCTGCACTAGCATGCGCGCCATGAGAACCAAGCTCTTCATCGCTGCCGGCGCGCTGCTCGCCGTCATCCTCGGCGTCATCGTCGCTGCCCCCATGTTGCTCAAGGGTCCGGTGCGGACCGCGATCCTGGGGGCGGCGCAGGACCAGCTCACCGCAGATCTCGTGGTCGGCGATGTCTCGCTGAGCCTGCTGCGCTCTTTTCCGTCTGCGAGCGTGCGCCTGCAAGGGGTGACGATCACCGGTCGCGACCAGCACGCGGGCCGCAAGCTGCTGGAGCTCGAGCGCCTGGATCTCACCGTGAACCTCGCGAGCCTGCTCGGCGGTCCCATGCAGATCGAGAGCATCGAGTTGGTGCGCCCGGTGGTGACGCTGGTGCGCGGCGAGGACGGAACCCCCAACTGGCAGATCACCCGACCGTCGGAGCCGTCCGAGCCCTCGGCGGAGCCCGGCGCGGTGCCCGAGCTCGCGCTGGACGCCGTGTCCATCGACGGCGGGGCTCTGTTGTTCGAGGACGCCGGCCTGTTGGTGGAGGTCGCGGACCTCTCGTTCGACGGCACCGCGGATCTGAGCGGCACCCTCTCCCAGGCCAGCGCCCGGTTGAGCGTGGGCGCGCTGACGGTCGCCAGCGGCGGGCAGACCTGGCTCGAGGACAGCCGGGTGGCGGTGGGGCTCAAGGCCGAGATCGACCAAGGCAAGGGCCTGCTGACCGTGAAAGAGAACACCATCGAGCTCGATCAGCTGGCGATGGCGGCCAGCGGCACGGTGACCCTGCCCGACAGCGGCCCCAACGTGCTCGACCTCACCCTGGCGGCGACGGCGCCATCCATCGCTGCGCTGATCTCGCTCGTCCCCGGTCTGGCCGACGGTGCCCTGGACGGCATGACGACGGACGGGACCCTGAGCCTGACCGGCTACGCCCGCGGCCCCGTGGGCGACGCGCTGCCGGCGTTCGGCGGCGACCTCACCATCGTGAACGGCTCGTATTCCCACTCTGCGGTTCCTGAGCCCGTCACCGACATCCAGGTGGCCGTGCACATGGAGACCCCGGGGCCGACTCTGGACTCGATGGTGGTGAACGTGGAGCGGTTTGACTGCAAGCTCGCCGGCAACCCGCTGCACCTGCAGGCCACGGTGCGCAAGCCCATGAGCTCGCTGGATGTGGATCTGGACGCAAAGGGCGACGTGGATCTCGGCCAACTCGGAGCCCTCATTCCCCGCAAGGAGGCAGGCTCCCTGTCGGGCCGGCTCGCGCTCGATGTCGCCTACGCTGGCAGCGTCACCCGCCTCGCCGAGGAGGACTACACCGCGGCCAAGGCGCGCGGCTCGGTCGATCTCACCGACGTCTCCTACACCCCTGACGGGGCAAAGCTGGCCATCCAGGTGCCGGCCATGGCCATGAAGGTGACGCCCGCACACGTGAGCGTGGACCGCCTCGAGGTGATCGCCGGCCGCACCGATCTGTCGGCCACGGGACGGATCGACAACGCTCTGGCCTACCTGCTCAAGGGCGAGAACCTGACCGGCACCTTGACGACGCGGTCCAAGGTGGTGGACGTGGACGAGCTCATGCTCGCGTTCGCCGGAGGACCGGACGGGGACGTCACGCCCACGCCGGGAGAAGGGTCGCCAAAGCAGGCGCTGCGGCTGCCCGAAGGGATCGACCTGTCGCTCACCAGCGCGGTGGAGCGGCTGACCGTCTCGGGCATCCCCATGGACGATGCCCAGGTGCGGGTTCAGGTGGTGGACCGCGTCCTCAAGGTCGAGGAGGCGTCGGTCTCCATGATGGACGGCCGGGTGTCGCTCGCTGGCACCTACGACAGCAACCCGCTGCAGCCGCTGGTGGACATGGGGCTCGACCTCAAGAAGGTGGACATCGGCTCCCTGGTGAAGCAGTTCCCGGTGGTGAGCAAGCTCGCTCCGATCGCGGCCAACGCCATCGGCGCCATCAGCACTGATCTGCGTTTGCTGGGCAGCCTGGACGACGGCATGGGCCTGGTGCTGGACAGCCTGTCGGGCACCGGTGACTTCATCGCCCATCAGCTCAGCATCCGAGGCAGTCAGGCGCTCGAGACCATCGGCAATGCGCTCAAGAGCTCCCGGTTCAGCAACGCCTCGCTCGATGGTGTGGCCGCGCACTTCCAGGTCGAGAACGGGACGGTGGATGTGCGGCCGTTCAAGCTCATGCTGGGGCCCATCCAGGGCACGTTCGGCGGCTCGCACCAGTTCGACCAGGACATCGCCTACGACCTCGATCTGCTGCTGCCCGCCAAAGAGTTCACCGGCCAGGCGCAGTCAGCCCTCGCGGGCCTGAGCAAGGGCACGCCGTTCGCGGGCAAGGTGCCGTCGCTGGGCGACACCGTGCAGGTGGGCGTGGACATCACAGGCACGGTGTTCAAGCCCATCATCAAGCTGGACCTGAAGAACCTCGCGGCGAGCGCGCAGGACGTGCTCAAGCAGGTGGTCGAGACCGCCGTGGAGGAGGTGGTCAAGGTCGCCGACAAGGGCATCGATGCGGGCAAGGCGGCCGCGGACGCGGCGCTGGCCAAGGCCCAGACCGCCGCCAACGCTGCGCGAAAGCAGGCGTACGCCGCGGCCGAGCGAGGCAAGACCGAGGGGTACCGCGCAGCGGACCGGCTGGTCAGCGAGGCGAAGAACCCCATCGCCAAGCTCGCCGCCCAGGCGGCCATGACCGAGGCGAAGCGGCAGGCAGACCGCGGGCTCGCCGACGCGAAGAAGAAGGCGGACGACACGTACGCAGCCTCGATCAAGAAGGCGAACGCGGAGTATGAAGCGGGGGTCGCCACGGCACGAAAGGGGGTCCAGGACGCCCCGACGGCCGTACGGAAGACCAAGACCAAGAGGAAGACGAAGTGATGGCAGAGTTCCCCACCGGACTGAGGCAGTACTTCACCAGCGATCCCGCTGTGGGCCGGGTCGAGCGCATCGGCACGCGGCCGAAGAAGCGGGCGCCGGTGGTGGAAGTGGAGACCTGGGATCTCGCCGCGGGGATGGACCACGGGATCGGCCGCACCAAGCGCGCGGTCACCCTGATTCAGGCTGAGCACATCGACATCATCAAGAGCATCTCTGGCGCAGAGTTCGACGCTCTCGACCTGCGGCGCAACATCGTGGTGTCTGGGATCAACCTCGCGTCGCTGCGCTGGGCCCGGTTCTCGATCGGCGACGTGATTCTCGAGGGCACCATTCCGTGCGACCCGTGCGAGCGCATGGAGAAGCTGCTCGGCCCCGGCGGCTACGCGGCGATGTTCGGCATGGGCGGGCTGTGCTGCCGGTTGGTGCAGAGCGGGACGCTGTCCGTGGGCGATCCCGTGCGGCGCCTTGGCTTCCGCGACGACGTTTTGCCGGAGTAGGTGGTCGTGGGGTTCTACGACGAACAGGTCCTTCCGCGGGCCATCGATCTCGTGATGGACACGGGCGTGATGCGCAAGCTGCGCAAGCGCACCCTCGCCCCGGTGAGCGGGACGGTCCTGGAGGTGGGGTTTGGCAGCGGCCTGAACCTGCCATTCTATCCGAGCGCCGTGGAGCGTCTGCTCGCGGTGGATCCGGCGATGGTGGGGCGCAAGCTGGCGGGCAAGCGGCTGGATGCGGTGGAGTTCGACGTGGAGTTCGTGGGCCTCGATGGTCAGCAGATCCCGCTGGACGACGACGCGGTGGACTCGGCGGTCTGCACCTGGACGCTGTGCACCATCCCCGACGCGGATCGGGCGCTGCGCGAGGTCGCTCGGATCCTGCGGCCTGGCGGCACCCTGCGCTTCGTGGAGCACGGCCGGCACCCCGATCCCGGCGTCGCCCGCTGGCAGGACCGGCTCAACCCCATCCAGAACCGCTTTGCCGGTGGGTGCAACCTGAACCGCCCCATCGACGACATCGTCCGGGACGCCGGCTTCGCCTTGGACGAGCTCGACACCTTCGCCATGCCAGGGCCCCGCTTCATCACCTGGAGCTACCTCGGCACCGCTCGCCCCGCCGGTGATTGAATGGGTCCTGCGCGACCCTTTTTTGAGATGAGGTGGGCTGCTGCCGACCCGATCAGTCGCAAGCGCGTGGCGCAGCGAGTCGGAAAGGACGTTGATGGGGCCGAGATCGGCCGATCTCCTGTCCGATGTCGGGAGGTGGCCTACGCCTTGCAGAGTGCCCGGGCACACGCGACAAGACGTCGCAGGAGGCAAGACGCACCCTATGGGACTGTTCTCGTTCATCGGTAACGCCGGTAAGAAGTTGTTTGGTCGGGAGAAGGATCCCGCGCCGCAGAACCCTGAAGAAGCCGCGGACTTCGCGATCAAGCTCAAAGGCGAGATCAAGAGCCTCGGGCTCCCCGTAGAGGGGCTGGGCATCCGCTTCACCGACGGCACGGTCACCGTGCGCGGCGAAGCCGCAGATCACGCCACCCGCGAGAAGATCATCCTCACCGTGGGCAACACCGCCGGCGTGACCTCGGTGGACGATCAGATGACGGTGACGCCGCCGGTGGTGGCCGACACCGCCTCGGACGACTTCGTGGGGCCCCCGGCGCCCGAGTCCACGTTCTACACGGTGGTCTCAGGCGACACGCTGGGCAAGATCGCCAGCGCGCACTACGGAGTGCCCGCCATGTACGGCGCGATCTTCGAGGCGAACAAGCCGATGCTCAAGCACCCCGACGCCATCTACCCCGGACAGGTGCTGCGCATCCCCGCGGTGACCGGCCCCATGACCCACACGGTGGTGGCCGGCGACACGCTGGGCGGCATCAGCAAGCGCTGGCTCGGCGCGTCCGGTCGCTACATGGAGATCTTCGAGGCGAACAAGCACCAGCTGAAGTCGCCGGACGCCATCAGCGTCGGCCAGGTGCTCGTGATCCCCGTAGGCAGTCCCAGCACCGGCGCCATCGCATAGCCTAGGTGCCTTCGCGCTTGAAGGTGGTCCCGGTCCAGAGCTCGTAGACGGTGAAGTTCTCGTCGTCGTTGGGAGACCGACTGCGGCGGATGGAGCCGTCGGGTTCGAACACCCACTTCTCGTCCCACAGCTCATCGCGGTCCAGGTCCACCGAGGCGTGGGTCGCGGTGATGCGGCCGCCCTCTTGGTAGACGTCTACCCGGTAGGGCCGGCCGCGGGTGACGTCGGTGCGCTTCGTGCTGCCGATGTCGCGCCCGGCCCAGTCGAGGACGAGCAGTTTGTCGATGTCGCGCACATTGACCATGGTGGCTTCGAGGTCGCTGCGCTCAGACCTGAGCGCGGCGACCTTCGCCGCTTCCTCCTCCGCCTCCGCGGCCTTGCGGCGCGCGCGATCCGCCTCCGCGATGGCGTCCTGAGCGTCACGCTCGGCCTGGATGTCGGCAGCGATGCGCGCGGACTCGTCGCGCTGGGCCTGCTGCGCGTCTCGGTAGGAAGCCCACCCATAGACCGCGCCGAGGAGCGCGAGTCCGACGACCGCCAGTTGGAGCGCGCGCTGAGCCATGGGCAGCAGGGTAGTACCCTGCGAGCCCGGAGGGCAGCGTGACGAGGAACCGAGCGTGAGCAGGACCGAGATCGCCGCCGCGTTGCTGGTCTCCCTGGTGATCGCGCTGGCGTTGGGCCGCACGGATCTGCTGCCGCCGGGCCCGCACACCGACTACAGCGAGGTGGGCGAAGGCTCAGACCTCGACATCCAGCTCGAGATGGCCTGGGTGGCGGCCCGCTACGACGGCGTGCCGTGGTGGGACCCGTACCCCGACTTCGGGCAGCCGCTGGTCGCGAACGCCGAGGCGTTCGTGGGGCACCCCGGCTTCTTGCTGGGCAAGCGCGGAGGAGACCCGCAGCGCGGCGTGCGCTGGATGTACTCGGTGCAGATCCTCGTGCTGATGCTCGGCGCCTGTTGGCTGGCGGTCGGCCTGGGGCTGCCTTGGTGGACCGGTCCTCCGCTGATGCTGCCGATGCTGGCGTCCGCGGAGTGGCAGGAGCGGCTGGGCATCGGGCACCTGATGGTGGTGGGGTTGACCGCGGTGCCGGCAGCGTGCGCGGGCTGGCTTGCGGCGGTGTCGCTGGGTGGTTCACGGCGGTTCGCGGCGGTGGGGTTGGCGGCGCTGGGCGGCGGGGCGGTGGGGCTGGGCTCGTTGGCGGGCGGCCACTACCCCACGGCGTTCACGGTGTTTGCCCTGCTGCTGGCGTCGTGGTCTTGGGTGGCGGGGCGCTGGTCCTTTGCGCTGCTTGCGGTGCTGGCGGTGCCGTTCGGCTTGCCAGCGGGTCTCGCGGTGCCGTCGTGGCCCGGCGAAGCGGCGGTGTTGGCGGTGCTGGCGGCGGGGCTGTGGTTCGGCCGGTCCCGGATCCTCGACGGGGCGACTCCGCTGGTGGGCTTCGCGATGGGGGTGCTGGCGACAGCGGGGTGGCGACTGGTGCCGTCGTTCGCGGTGGTGAAGCTGAACTGGCGGGCGGCGAGCTGGCGTCGCATCGAGGTGGACCCCCTGCCGTGGAGCGAGTTCTTTGCGGACGGGGGAGACCGGTCCATGGAGGAGCTGCTGCGGCTGTCGCCGTGGGGGCTGTTGGGTTTGCTGGTCGGGCTCGCCCTGCTGGCGGCGCCGTGGGTGGAGCGGGCACAGGCTGAACAGTTGCCGAGGGTCGTCACTCCGCTGCGGCCGGCGGCGGCGCTGGCCTGCGCTGTGGGGGCCTGCGTGCTGCTCGGCTGGGGGGCGGGCCGGCCGCTCAATGCGTGGCGGGTGGCGACGCTCGCTCCGGGCATGGCGGCCATCAACTACCCCATCCGTTTGCAGTGGTTCTTGCTGATGGTGCCTGGCTTTGCGTGGGCCGCGCTGGTCGGGCGCGGGGTGTGGCGGGCGAGCCGCGAGCGGGTGCCTGCCTGGGTGGGGCCGGCGCTGGTGAGCGGGTGGCTGGTGTGGGCGTGCGCAGACCGCGTGCAGTTCTCGCCGTACCCGGAGGCGAGCCCGACGGGCGCGGCGCGGGTGGGCGGCGTGACGGGAGTGCTGACCGACGGCAGCGACCAGCCGCTGTCGCGCACGTCGTGGGAGGGCTGGATACGTCCCGGATTCGCCACGGGGATTGGGTTTGGCTACATCGCCTCGCCGGAGTTCGACGGCTCCGGGCTGGCGAGCGGGGAGCAGGAGCGCGGCGAGGGTGAGGGTTGGGGCGGGCCGACGGGCAGCGAGGTGGCGGCGGCAGGAGTGCTGGACCGCTGGACGGTGCGTGGGCCGCCGGGGGAGATCGTGCGGGTGGCGCAGCGGGATCTGTTGGGTTGGCGGTGTCGCGGCGGCGAGCTGGTGCGCTTCGCCAACGACGACGCCCTCCGTATCGCCACGCCAACGCGGGGCAACAACTGGCTGCGCGTTCGCCTCGGCGAGGAGGGCGAGGCGGTGTGCCGCTGGCGTCCACCGGGGCTGTGGGTGGGTGCGCTGCTGCAGCTCTTGGCGCTGGTTGGCCTCGCCGCCGCAGTCAGGCGGGCGACTCGCGCCGCGCCGCGCTGATCTCGGTCGTCCACGCGATGCCCACGTGCACTGCGACGGCGGGCAGGAATGAGCCGGTCGCCAGGGCCATGGCGCCGAACACGAGCCCCAGCGGCAGAGAGCCGAGCGCCTCGCCCATGGACGGCTTGTGCAGGTGGGCGAGGGAGTAGAGCGCAGTGGAGGCGACGATGGCCGGCCACGGGCCCAGCGCCGCGGCGAGGGTGAAGAGCAGGCCGCCGCGGAACAGGTACTCATAGCCGGCCAGGTAGACGACCCAGGAACCCAGCGAAAGCGCCCGCATCCGCGGGGACAGCGGCACGTCGCGGATCTCGGGGTGGGAGGCGCGCACCTTGTCGGAGCCGCCGGCGCGCCACAGCAGGGGAGCCAACAGCAGCAGGGGGGCTCCGGCCCAGGCGAGCGCGGGCAGCAGGGGAGGCAGCGCCAGCCCGGCGCCCACCCCGGCGAAGGTGGGGAACGCGGGCACCGACGGCGCGAGCGCCGCCACCGCCTCGGCGAGGAGCACGCTGCCGCCAAGCAGAGCTCCACTCAGCAGGCGACGGAGCACCACGCCGCCGGCGTGGGCCGAGACCCCCACGGCCGGCCCGAAGCCGGGAGTCCAGGCGGCGCAGCGGTCCGCGGTGAGGCGGTAGCGCATGAGCACAAACGCCGCGGTCCCCACCATGAGCACGGCGAGGACCGGCCAGTCGGCCGGGTCGAGGGCTAGGTCCAAGGGGGGCGTCCTTTCGAGACCGCAACCCTACCCTCGCTGGACTCCATCCCCTACCCAGCTAACCTGCCGCCGGCTGGGGCGGGCTGCTGCTGCTCCCCAGTCGAGGAGCCGCCATGACCCGTCGCTTTGTATCCCGTTGCGCTCTGTTCCTGGCCGCGCTCGCGCTGGTCGCGTGTCCAAAGACCACCGCCCCGGTGGACTCCGGCACCGCCACCAACGGCGTCGTGGTGACGCCGACCAAGGACGGGACCCGCGTCACCATCGACGGCGGGTTTGTCTACACGCTGCCCAGCGACCTCTCCGCTCCGCTCCCCTGGGACGATGGCGTCACCACCGGCACCCTGCCCAACGGCCTGCGCTACTACGTCGAGCCCAACAACGTGCCCGACAACCGCGTGGAGCTCTGGCTCGCCGTGCGCATCGGCTCCGTGCACGAGGACGAAGACCAGCAAGGCCTCGCCCACCTGCTCGAGCACATGGCGTTCAACGGCACCGAGCACTTCCCCGGCAACACCCTCATCACCTACCTCGAGTCCGTGGGCACCCGCTTCGGCGCGCACCTCAACGCGCACACGTCGTTCGAGGAGACCATCTACAAGCTGCAGGTCCCCACCGACGACGAGGAGCTGCTCAGCAAGGGCTTCCTGGTCTTGTCGGACTGGGCCGGCGGCCTCTCGCTGCTCGACGACGCCATCACCGACGAGCGCGGCGTGGTCATCGAAGAGTGGCGCCGCTCCCGCAGCGCCGGTCGACGGGCCTGGGACGCCACCGCAGCCCTGCGCTACCAGGGCGCGCCCCACGCAGTGCGCCAGCCCATCGGCACTCTGCAGTCCCTGCAGTCCTTCACGCCCGACGCCGTGCGTCGCCTCTACGCAGACTGGTACCGCCCGGATCTGATGTCGGTCATCGTCGTCGGAGACATCGAGCCCGCCGACGCCGTGCGGCGCATCGAGCAGTCGTTCTCGGGCCTCACGGGCCCCGCCGAACCGCGCCCCCGACCGCCCATCGCCATCCCGCCCCATGACGACACCCTCGCCGCCGTCATCGCCGACCCCGAGGAGCGCTTCGGCTCGGTCTCGCTCTCCCACAAGTATGCGTCCGTCGAGGGCACCACCCACGCTGCGTACCGCGACACCCAGGTCCAGCGGCTGCTGCATCTGGTCGTCAATGACCGCATCCGCAAGGCCACGCGGGACCCCAACTCCCCCTTGATTTACGGCAGCATCTCGGACCGCCGCATGACGCCCACGACCGCCTCGCAGTCCGTCCGTGGCTCAGCGAAGGGCGGCCAGGAGATCGACGGCCTCAACCTGCTCCTCACGGAAGTCGAGCGGGTCCGCCGCTTTGGGGTCCTGCCCACCGAGCTCGAGCGCGCCAAGGCCAGCGTGCTCGACAACATGCGCAGCGCCTGGGCCGACCGAGACAACCAGGAGTCGCGGCGCGTCCTGGGCGAGCTGGTGCGCAACTTCACCAACGGCGAGAACGTGCCGGGACTGGGCTACGAGTACGCGATGCTCGCGGCATGGGTGCCCGGGATCACGGCTGAGGAGGTCAGCGCTGCTGGCAAGGCGTTCCTGCCGCAGGACAGCCGGGTGGTGGTCGTCACCCGTCCCGGTGGCGAGCTGCCACCGCTGTCCGAGGAGGACGTCCTGGCCGCCATCGCCGCTGCTCCTCAGCTCGCGGTGGAGGCGCCCGTCGATGTGGTCGTCCCCGACGCGCTGGTGGCCGAGCCGCCGGAGCCCGGCACGGTGGTCGCGACCACCCGGGACGATGAGCTGGGCACGGTCGAGTGGGAGCTGAGCAACGGCGCGACCGTCGTGCTCAAGACCACCGACTTCAAGGAGGATGAGGTTCGCTTTCAAGGGTGGACCTGGGGCGGCCACTCGCGGGTGTCCGATGCGGACTTCGTCCCGGCTGTCACCGCGGTCCCCGTCGCTAGCTCCTCCGGCCTCGCTGACTTTGATCGCGAGCAGGTAGAGGCCTACTTCGCCGGCAAGAAGGCGAGCTCGTTCGTCTGGATCGGCGAGACCACGCAGGGGGTCTCTGGCTCCGCGGCGCCGAAGGATCTGGAGTCTGCGCTGCAGAAGGCGTTTTTGCAGTTCGTGGATCCCCGCTTCACCGAGGAAGGCTTCGAGCTGGAGCGCACCGCCCGACTCGAGACTGCGCGTCACCGCCTCAACGACCCCAACACCCAGTTCTGGGATCTGTACAACGAGGTGTTCTGGCAGGGCCACGTGCGCAAGCAGCCCCAAAGCGAAGCGCGGGTCGCCGCCATGGATCTGGCCCGCAGCGAAGCGCTCTACCGCGACGCCTTCAACAACATCGGCAGTGGCACCTTCGTGTTCGTTGGCGCCGTGGACGAGGCGACCCTGCTTCCCCTCGTCACCCGGTGGATCGGCAGCCTGCCGTCTGGCCCCGAGCGCGCGTTCGTGGACGTCGGCGCGACCTTCCCCGACGGCGCGGCTGCCAACTCCATTCAGGTCGGGGTGGAGCCCAAGGGCCGCCATCGCCTCGACATCCACGGCACGTTCGAGTCCACGCCCGACTCCCGACACCAGCTGCGCGCGCTGGCCAGCACGCTCTCCATCCTGCTGCGAGAGGAGCTGCGTGAGCGGCTCGGCGGCACCTACTCCGCCGGCGCCCGCAGCTGGGTCACCATGTTCCCCACCGAGACCTACGGCATCACCGTGGACTTCCAGTGCGACCCCGAGCGGTTGCAGGAGCTGCGCAAGGCGGCCTGGCAGATCTTGGAGCAGGTCCGGCAGGCGCCCGTCGATGCCGAGTTCACCCAGCGCGTAGCGGAGCAGGAGCGACGCAAGTGGGAGACCGAGCTGAAGAAGAACGGCTACTGGCTCTCTGGGATCGCAGGCGTGCGTCAGCGCGGGGATGACCCCGCCGAGCTGGCGCGCTACCGCACCCTGTGGGAGCAGATCACGCCGGAGTACGTGCACGCCGCCGCGCAGCAGTTCCTCGATCTGGACCACTACGTGCTGGTCACCCAGACGCCCGAGGAGGCCGCCGAGTAGGGCCGGTCAGGCCAGCATCGCCCGCACGGCCGCCGCACGCTTGCGCTGGCTCGCTTCTCCGTCGATGGAGTTCGCGCGGGCCACGCCGCCCAGATCCTCGATCAGCAGCGGAAGCAGACCGGCGCAGGTGCTCGCACAGGCCGCCACGACCTCGCTGCTCGGCGCGTCGAACCCGGCCACCACGATCTCCTGAGTGTCCCGGTCCCACTCCCACAGGCCGATCCACTCGCCTCGGTGCACGACCGGGCGCTGCATCATCCAGCCCGCCGTCGCCACGCTCACCTTGCGGCCGCCGATGCCCTGCAGCTGTCGCCCTTGGTGCCGCTCGTCGGCGAGCAACCCCGGTGATCCACGCAGGCTCAGCAGGTTGTCCTGGGACGAGAGCAAGTAGACGCTGTCGTCGTCGGCGCCGTCCAGAGCCTCCGGCGCCCCGAGCATCTCGCCGACTCCTTGCACCGTGCAGTCCACCAACTTCAGACCCGCCACCGCTTTCTTCGCCACGGTCTTGCCGATCTTCGCCCACCCCACGAACTCGTCCAGGCTGGCGAGACCCGCCCACGCAAAGAACCGGCGCGCCAGTTCATCCGCCTGAGCCTGCGGGTCTGTCGGCGCGTCGATCAGGCCCACCGGATCGGGCGTGGTCGCGGTCCACAGATAAGTTGTGGTGTCCACGACGTGCCCGTCGAGCACCCGGCGAATGCGGCCGTCCCACTCCAGCAGCCGGAGCGCGGACGGAAAGTTCGTGGTGTGCCCCTTCTTCTTGCCGTCGGCCCCCAGGGTGCGCACGAGCCCGTCGGGCAGCGCCTTGCGAATCGCATCGGTGCTCAGCGCGCCGTCTCCGATGACCCCCAGGGCCGCCTCTCCCATGGCCGCCATCTCGCTGGCGTCCACGCCGACCTGGCCCAGTTCGCGCACCAGCCGCTTGCGCGCCTGGGCCTCGCTCACCCGCAGGCAGAGCCCGAGGTCTGCCCGGGGGACCAACCAGATGCAGCCTCGTACCGCCGGCACCACCGCCACGCGTCCGTCGGCCAACGCCTGATCCACCGCCGCCCGCCGCAGACCGGGCGCGCGCGCGGCCATGGCTAGGTAGGGGTCCACGCCGCCCAACGCGCGGGACCAGCCTCCCGGTACGGAGTCCACCGTGTCGCCGCGTCCGAGTCGCTGCGCTCGCGCCCAGATCACCCGGGCCTCTGGCAGGGTCAACGTCCTCATCCTTGCTCCTCCACGTGGGTTCGCGCCGTCACTCTGAGCCACATCGCGCGCTGCACCGAGGTCACCAGGTTGGCCCCGATCTCGAGCGAGCCCCGGCGCAGCGACGGCGTCTCCTGAGCCAGCCCCATGGCGACCAACGCCCGCACCGTGCGCACGAGATCGCTCGGCCGCCGCGGCCCGCTGAGCACGCTCTTGCTGAGCAGCACGCCCAGCGACATCCCTCCCCGCGCCATCTCCACGCCCGAGCCCAGGGTCGTGGGGTGGTCCGGCAAGCGGGTAAACGCGCTGAGCTGATGGGGACACCAGATGGCGGTGAGCCCCGAGGCGACCAGCTTGCTCCGCATCCGATGCCCCGCCAGGAGCAGGTCGGTGTGCCCCAGCCCCCACTCCCAGCCCTCACCGCGGTCCACGTGCAGCCCGGTCACCAGCACGGTCTCTCCCTCGAGGTGCCGCTGCCCGGCGAGGTGCACGACGTCCCGGTCCGCGATGTAGTGCCGCACCTCCAGCGCGCACTCGGCTGACCGCTGCGCGGCGCGCTTCGCGTTGAGCCGGGTCAGTCCCGGGGACTGGAACGTCACCACCGCGCCGACTCGCTCCGGCCAGTGCGCCGCCGTCAGTTGGGCGAGCGCTCCCCCCAGGCTGTGTCCCGTGAGGTGGGGCTTGAGTCCACCAGCATCGACCGCCGCGCCGAGCAGCATCTCCCCGAGCCCCAGCTCCGTGACCGCGCCAAAGTGGCTCTGCCCGATCTGGAACTCCAGATCGGTGCGGATGTCCTGCAGGTCCGACACTTGGGTTCCCCGGAACACCACCACCGGCGGCAGCTCGCCCCGCCTCTCGGGCCGCGGCATCACGATGGTGAAGCTCAACCCGGCGCGACTCTCGAAGTCGTAGCTGCCCTGGTGGCTGTAGCCGTTGACTGCGAGCAGCTGGCCGAAGAGCGGCAGCGCAGGGTCGTAGGCGTACCGGTGCGCGAGGAACTCGTAGAAGACGTCGCGGGCGGGGATGGCGTCGTGGGTGAGGCGCACGCGCCCCTTGCCGGCGAGGCGGCGCGCGATCTGGCGCTCCAGATCCGGGATGAGGGGGTCTCGGGGCAGGTCCTCTTTGGCGATGGTGCGCAGCTTCTCGTCGAGGACCGCGGCGATGGCCGAGACCTGGGCCTCGAACTCGCCGGCCTTGCTCTTGTCGGGGACGATCGGCGCGGCCCCGGCGGCCTTCTGGGGCACGCCGTCCTGCCAGGACAACAACGACAGCTGGACCACCCCGCCGAGGGTCTGGTCCATCATGCTCGACGACACCATCCGATTCTCGCGCACCCGCGCGAGGTTGACGGCGCGCACATGCTCGAGCCCCTCGGACAGCCGCATGATCTGGGCGAGCGAGGCCCCCTCCTCCTGTTCGATGATCATGGGAATGAGCACGCGCTTGACGTGCTCGATGTACACGGTGGCCTCGAGGAAGGTGCGCGCAAGATCCTGCCGGTCCCACGCGTCGATGGCGCCCTGCACCGCCGCCATGTACTGCGACACGATGGCCGGCGCCGCGGCGAAGAACTGACCGCGCCGCACCAGGTACGCGGTGCGCTCGGTCAGGCTCGTGGACTCGTCGGGCTCGAGCCCGGGCAGGTACCAGTTTGGCGTGACGGTCGGGGGGATGCTGCCATCGCGCAGGCCCGCCATGAACATCTGGGCAAGCTGCTGCTCCGCCTCGGTTCCAGGGCTCGTCATGGTCACTCCCCGGGGTTGGCTGGCGGGGAGCGAGCCCGATCCCTAGTCGAGATCGAAGCGCTTCATGTACCCGGCGAAGCGCTCGTTGATGCTGTCTTCGTGGACCCCCCACATCGCCGCATCGTACCGATGGCTCCCTCGGGAGTCAGCGCGCTTTGTGTCGAGCCACCCTTGCAGGAGAGACGGGTCGGTGGGTGGCAGGCCGAAGTGCTGCTCGATGCGACCCACCATGCCCACCCGGTCCCCGACGAGCTCGCGGAAGTCCACGTCGAAGAACCGTGACTCGTCACCCAGCGCGTCCCGGGCCGCCATCGCGCGCGTGACTCCCACGTGGAACCGCTCGGCGATGTGGGGGCCGATGCGCTCAGGGACGATGCGGCCCTGCAGCGTGCGACGGGACAAGGAGATCATCGAGCTGTACGAAGCCACGCAGTCGAACGGCGCCCGGTGCGTCCACACGATGCAGGCGTCGGGGAAGACCTTGAGCAGCGGCTTCAGCTCCCAAAGATGCTCGGGGCACTTGAGCACCAGCTGCTCCGCGGGGATGCGCCACAGCAGCATCTGCAGCATGCGGCGGTACTCCCGGTACGCCCACTCCATGTCGAAGTCCATGAGCCAGTGTCCGTACGACTTGAGCCCATGGCAGATGTCGAAGTTCACCACAGCGAAGGTGTTCGACAGCAGCGGCCAGCACTCCTCGGCGGTGTCGGCCTTGACCTCGTGCACCTCGCGCATCTCGGGGACGATGCGGTAGGCGAGACCCAGGTCGCCGTTGGCCCGCTTGATGCGCGCGGCACGGTCGGCGACGAGGTCGTCGTGGTGCGGGATGGGGGCGGTCGTCTCCCAGAACTGCAGCGCGCGACGCTGGGGCGGTTGCTCGAGCAGGTTCTGCAGCACCGTGGTGCCCGTGCGCGGGAAGCCCAGCACGAAGATGGGCCGCTCGATGGGGATGTCCAGGGTCTCCCTGTGCTCCTTGAGGAACTGCTCGATCTTGAGCCGGTGCACCACCGCGCGCACGCAGATCCCGTGGATGAAGCCGCGGGCGAGGGGGGTGTATCGCTCGTGGTCCGCGACTTGCTCCAGCACCTTGGTCATCGGCTCGAGGAAGCGGTCGTCGCCGGTGTCGCTCAGGCCGGTCTTGCGCTTCGCTTCGCGCACCACGCCCTGGGGGTCCAGCTTCGTGAACGGAAGCCCCAGCAGTTCGCTCGCCCGGCAACCAAGGTTCGCCACCCGCTCCAAAAAGCGGTGCTCGTGGACCTGCACTGTGACGTCGTCTCGGCGGACGAGAGCGTTGGGTCTGGGCTCGCTCAGGAGGGCTCCGGGAGGCATTTCCATGCCGGGGGGAGCCGCTGGAGTAGCAGGGAAACCCAGAAAGCGCACGGTGGGGCTAGGTTGGCAGCGCGCCCCAATCTGGCGGGGTGATCGGAGGGTGTGGTGACGGAGTTCGAGCGCATCTACCAGCGCGCTGCGGCGCGGAAGGGCGGGCCCGGAGCCCTCGAAGAGATGCTGCCGCCCGCCGAGTCGGTGGATCTGGCGGCCATCCCCGACGACCGTTGGCTGTCCCGCATGGGCAAACACGTGATGGCGGCGGGGTTCCGCTGGCGGGTCGTCGAGGCGATGTGGGAGAGCCACGAGGAGCACCTGTGGGGCTTCCAGCCGGAGCCCGTGGCGTTCATGTCCGAGGCGGACATCGACCGCATCGCAGACACCAAGGGGGTGATCGGGCACCGCCCAAAGCTCGCGGCGATTCGCGACAACGCGCGCATGGTGCTCGACGTCTCCGCAGAGCACGGCTCGTTCGGCGAGTTCATCGCGAGCTGGCCCGAGGACGACATCGTGGGCCTGCAGCTCTGGCTCAAGGAGCACGGCGGTCGGCTGGGCGGGATGACCGGGCCCTACATGCTGCGCGCCATGGGGCTCGACATCTTCTTGTTCACCCGCGATGTCAGCGCGGCGCTCATCGAGAGCAAGATCATCGACAAGGAGCCGACCACGAAGCGGCGCATGCTGGCGGCCCAAGAGGCATTCGTGCGCTGGAAGCAGGAGACGGGGCGCTCGTTCACTCAGTTGAGCCGATTGTTGGCCTACTCCACCGGAGACGGCTCGATCTAGACGGGCTGCGGCGTGCATGATGCGCCCCGCCCCCATCGGAGACTCATGGACCTCGCTGCCGTCGCAAACCCCGCCGTGCTGGAGGCCCTCATCGAGGGGGCTGGCGCCGTCGTGGTCGCGACGCTGGAGGGTGACCTGCTCTTCGCGACGACCGAAGCGAGGCAGATCCTGGGCGAGCGCCCTGCGGCGGTGCTCTGGGGGCGGACCCCAGGACTGCTGGGCAGCGCGGGGATGGACGCGGCGTTCGAGCTCGTCAGCTACCTCATCGAGGGCCCGCCAGAAGACCAGGACCTCGACTCCGCGGGCGGCTTTGTGCCGCTGGAGGGGAGCGCCGTCGTCCAGACGGGAGAGTTCGCGCCGCCGCGCCCTGCCACCGCTGGGGCGGAGAGCGGCGGGGTGCGCACGCTCGTCGGCGAGCCGGTGGACGACGTGCCCGAGATGCCGCTGGGGCCCGAGATGGATGCGCCGCGCCTCACGGGCTCACGGCACAGCACCAGCGGGGGCGACGTGCTCGTGCTGAGGCTTCTGCCGCCGGCCGAGGCCCCCCAGCCGCGCAGCACCGGTCGCGAGGAGCTGCGCGCGCACCTCGACGAGGAGCTGCAGCGCCGCCTCGATGACCCCGAGCACTTGCCGATGGTGGTGACGCTGGAGATCGCGAACCACGAGGTCGTACACGACAGCCTCGGGCCGTCCGCCGCCGAAGCGTTTCTGTATCGCCTCGAGCACCGACTCGCGGAGTTCCTCGGTGACGGCGACCGCCTCGCCCGGCTCGAGGGGCCGGTGTTTGCGGTGCTGCTCTCGGCTCACGAGGGCGACGAAGAGAAGGCCGGTCAGGACGCCAACGCGGTGGCGGCGGCCATCGGCGCGCCGTGTCGCCTCGGCGACCGCACCATCCAGCCGGTGATCAAGGTCGGGTACGCGCTGGCGCGGGCGCGGCACGCCACAGCCGACGACATGCTGCGCGACGCGGCCATCGCCCGGCGCAAGTCCAACGCCTTTCGGACGCGGCCGGCGATGGCGTTCGTCTCTTCGATGCACAACGAGTCACGGCTGAGGCTGGACATCGAGTCGGCGCTGCCCGGAGCGGCGGAGCGCGGCGAGCTCGAGCTGCACTACATGCCGGTCATCGACCTGCGCAGCAACAAGCTGCGGGGCTTCGAGGCGCTGCTGCGATGGCGCCGCCCCGAGGGGCTGCTGATGCCGTCGCACTTCGTGCACGTCGCCGAGGAGACGGGGTTCATCCGCGCGCTGGGGCTCTGGGTCCTCAAGACCGGCATCGCCCAGCTGGCGTCGTGGCGCAAGCGTCGGAACATCCCCGTACACCTCGCGCTGAACATCTCGCCTCGCCAGCTCGGCTCGCCGGATCTGGGCTCCCGGGTGGAGAGCATGCTGCGTCACTTCCGGGTCCCGCCCACGCTGCTCGAGGTGGAGGTGACCGAGAGCCTGCTCATCGAGGCCCCCGAAGCTGCGGCCCGCACGATGAACGGCTTGCGCGCGCTCGGGGTGCAGACGGCGCTGGACGACTTCGGCACCGGGTATGCGTCGCTGGAGCAGCTGCATCGCTATCCGTTCGATGTGCTCAAGATCGACCGGTACTTCGTCACGCGCCTGCCGGGCACGGAGACCGACCGGCGCATCGTGCAGACGATGAAGACGCTCGCGGAGTCGCTGGGCATGAAGCTGGTGGCCGAGGGCATCGAGACCGTCGCGCAGGCGGATCTGATGAGGGGCATCGGCTGCGAGCGCGCCCAGGGCTACCTGTATGGACGGGCGATGACCGCTGCCGATGCGGGGCGCCTGCTCCAGCGCGATCCGGTCTTCCCGCTGGTGAGGAGCTAGCTCCACCAGCGCAGCACTGGTAGATCGACTCACCCCCCGGGAGCGGCCTCGACTGGAGCGCCCTGCCCCGCGGCGACGGAGGTGCCATGAGCTTCGATCTCTTCAACCCGACCGACGAACACCGCCAGCTGCGCAAGATGGTGCGCGACTTTGTGGAGCGCGAGGTCGAGCCCCAGGCCGCCGAGTACGACCGCACCGAGTCCTTTAACCTGCCGCTGTTCCGCAAGCTCGGCGAGCTCGGGCTGCTCGGCATCACCGCCGATCCGGAGTTCGGTGGCTCGGGCATGGACGCGGTGGCCGCGGTGATCGTGCACGAGGAGCTGTCGGCGTCGGATCCCGGCTTCGCGCTGGCCTACCTCGCCCACTCGATGCTGTTTGTGAACAACCTCAACGTGAACGGCACGGACGAGCAGAAGCGCCGCTTCCTGCCCGGCGCTTGCAGCGGAGAGCTCGTGGGCGGCATGTGCATGAGCGAGGCGTACGCCGGAACCGACGTGATGGGCATGAAGTCCCGGGCGGTGAAGGACGGCGAGCACTACGTCATCGACGGCAGCAAGATGTGGATCACCAACGGCGGGGTCAGCGACACCGAGCTCGGCGACATCTTCTTGGTGTACGCGTGGGATGTGGCGTTGCAAGAGGGCGGCGGCAAGCCGCGTCTGTCGCTGTTTCTGGTGGAGAAGGGCATGGAGGGCTTCAGCCTCGGCCAGAAGATCACTGACAAGCTCGGCATGCGGGCGTCCACTACGGCGGAGCTCGTGTTCGAAGGCGTGCGCGTGCCCGTCGCCAACCAGGTGGGCCGGCCCGGTGGGGCCGTGGGCAGCATGATGCGCAACCTCGAGATCGAGCGGGTGACCCTGGCCGCCATGAGCCTGGGCATTGCCCGTCGCTGCACCGAGGTGATGAACCGCTACGCCCAGGAGCGCACCAGCTTTGGGCAGCCGCTCAACGCGTTCGGGCAGATCCAGCGGCACATCGCCGAGTCCTACGCCGAGTACATGGCGGGCCGAAGCTACACGTACGACTTCGCGCGGCGCATGGGCCTGGACGCGAGCGGCACCCGGCTCGACAGCGACGGGGTCAAGCTGTACTGCTCGACCATGGCCAAGAACGTGGCCGACCGCGCCATCCAGGTGCTCGGTGGGTACGGCTACGTGGGCGAGTACAACGTCGAGCGCCTCTGGCGGGACGCGAAGCTGCTCGAGATCGGTGGCGGCACCAACGAGGCCCACCAGAAGAACATGACCCGCGACCTGACCCGGCTCGATCGGCTGGGCTAGTGGGTCGGACTGTCGTGGACTGTCGCGACATGGTGCGACGCGGCGCGGTCAGCGGGGGATGTGGGCTCGAACGATCGACCCCACAGGTAGGCCAGCGCTGCCTTCTCTGCACATGGCACGCTCGGTGCTTTGGCAGGGGGCGTCGCATGGAGCGACACGGAGGCGCGGCGCTTGCCGGCGCCTGAAAGGCGAATCCCCATGGGCTTTCTCTCTTCTCTCTTCGGCGGCCAAGACCACACCGAGGCCGTGCGTGCGGCGCTCGCCAAGGGCGCGCCCATCGTGGATGTGCGCAGCGCCAATGAGTTTGCGGGCCGTCACATCGACGGCGCCATCAACATCCCCCACGACCAGATCGGCTCGAAGATGGGCACCCTGGGTCCAAAGAGCCGCCCGGTGATCCTGTACTGCCGCAGCGGGGCCCGCAGCGGCGCGGCGGCCCGGGTGCTGTTGAGCTCGGGGTTTCAAGAGGTCATCGACGTGGGGCCCATGGGGAAGTTCCCCCAAGGCGTGCTGTAGCCGCAGCGGGCTACTCGGCGCACTCCACGGGCAGCTGCGCCTCGTTCTCGCGGACCCAGCTCAGCCCGTTCTGACAGGCGGTCGTGCAGTGCTCGGCGTTGTCGGCGTTCTGCCAGCAGGCGCCGTCGTCTCCGTAGCTCGACACGTCGGTGTCCATGCCCAGTCCTGCGTCTCGAGCGCCGATGCATTGCACGTAGCTCGCACAGGCGGGATCGGGCGCGACCGGGCCGCAGCCTGCGACCAGCAGAGTCGCGAAGAGCAAGGTGAGCGCGCGCCGCCTCACGACGACGGGTGCTCCGCGTCCAGGGGGCCGAGCCGCAGCAGAACCTGCCTCAGGGGGTCGTCGTCGACGCCTACGCCCACCGAGAAGGGTCCGGTCGTGCCCTCTGGCGACCAGACGCGCACCTCGTAGTCACCCGACTGGAGCGGCAGCGCCACCGCTGGCGACCCCCAGAAGACTCGCCGGGTGGTGGGCTCGTAGACCACAGGGCGCTCGGGCGCGTCGTTCCACTGAACCCAGACCCCAGCGCCCAGGGGGACGCCGCCGGGGATCTGGGCGGCGGTGTCTCCGCGGGGCGCTGGCAGGCCGGGGCCAAGCAGCGCCAAGGCCGGGCGATGCTCGCGCAGGTGGTCCTGGGGTGGCACCAGCACGTCCAATGGCAGGGCGGCCCCAGACTCGAGGTGCATGTCCATCACGAACACCTCATCGCCGTCGATGAACTCGGCGTCCACGCTGCGCGAGCGGGCCAGGGCGTCGGCGTTCGCGGGGAGATGGGCGTCGGCGGGAGGGCTCGCCGCGAGGCCCAGGCCGAGGAGGAGGGCCGCGGTCGCGGCGGCGCGCGGAAGGATCGGTGAGGTGGGTCGGGTCGTCACAGGCTCAAGGTCGGTCGGTCCCGCGCGCGTGGCCACCGTTCTTGGGCGGGTCAGCCCATCTCCACCGAGAGGCCCATCTGGTGCAGGTGAGCCAGTGCGTCGGCCAGCGAGATCTTGGTCTTGCCCAGCCGGCAGCTTGCATCCAGGCTGATGCCTTCGCAGTTGCCGAAGTTGGCGCCGCGCAGGTCGCAGCGCAGGAAGCTCGCGTCCGCGAGGGTGACGCCGTCAAACGTCGCGTTGCGCAGGTCGCAGTCCGCCCAGGTCACGTCGTTGGCGGTGCCGCCGGTGACCCGCAGGCGCTTGAGTGGCACATCGAGGAACGAGCCGTAGTCCAGGGTGCTGCGCTCGAAGCGCACCGCCAGGGTCAGCGCGTGGGCCTCGGCCCAGTTGATGCCGGTGAGCTTGCAGTCCACGAACTCCACGTCGCACAGCGCCGACTCGCCCCACTTGATGACCGACAGGTCGCAGTCCTCGAACCGCACCTCATCCAGCGTCCAGCGCTCGAGTCGAGCGCCCGAGAGCTTGCAGCGACGCAGCGTGCAGCCGACGAGCGACCGGCGCTCCAGGCGCTGTCCAGTGAGGTCGAGATCCTCGAAGACCTGGTCTTCGGCGTCGAGCGGCAGGGGGTGCGGGGTGGCCATGGCGCCATCCTGCATCAGTCCGTCAGAATACGTAGCTGTCGCTCGCCCCATCGATGTTGACGATGATCTCCCCGGGCGGCGGCCCGTAGCTATCGACCCAGGCATCCGCGAGCGGGCTCAGGTCGATCTGCACGGTCTCGGTGATAAACGCCAGGCAGGGGTCCAGCGGACCGAGGTCTTGCAGTACGAGGCCGACCTGCACCGGGTTGGACTCGAGAAAGAGCGTGTCCCAGCAGGCGATGAACTCGTGGGTCTCGCAGCCGCCGCTGTACTCCACGGTGGCGGTCAGCGTGTCGCCGGCGATGGCCCACCCGGCGGTCGAGAAGGACTGGGGCTCGGTGCTCTCGCAGATCTGCACGGGGGCCGGACCGGGGTCTGTGGTGTTGTCGTCGTCGTCGTCCACGGGGTCCGTGGAGTCGTCGTCGTCGATCGCGGTGTCGTCGTCGTCGATCGCGGTGTCGTCGTCGTCCACGGCAGCGTCGTCGTCATCGGACAGCTGCGGCGAGCACGCGGTGAGCAGGGCGGCGAGGAGGAGCAGGGAGCGGGTCATCGGCGATTCCTCTGGATCCGCGAGAGGTTGGCGCGGTCGGTCTTCGAGAGACCGGTGTAGCCAGAATCAGGCCAAGGCAGCGGGAGCAGGCTCGCCCCCTCGTCCCCATCGGGCCGGGCGTCGTAGAGGAAGGCGGCCAGCTCGGGCTGCACGACCACGTAGCCGTTGCGCGCCCACACCGCGGCCGCGAGCTTGTCGAGAGTCAGCTCGGACCATCGTGAGCGGCCGGTCGCGCCGAGATCGTCAGGCAACGCTTCGCCGGCGAGGACCGTGGCGAGCAGCCCGGTGAACGAGCCCAGGGCGACGTTCTCCATCAACGAGCGCTTGCGCTCCAACCCCATGTCCAGCGACTGGAGCACCCGGCCGCAGGGGCTCAGGTCTGGCTCGGTGCAGCGGTGCGCGAGGTGCTGCTTCGCCGCCTCGAGCTTGTTGATGGACAGGTGGGATTCGTCGGGCGGGGGCATGGGCTCGAAGTCGAGCATCATCATGTCGGCGATGCGCCCGCCCACGACGGGGGAGTCGTAGGCGTCCGAGAGCAGCTGGAGCAGGCAGCGACCCGAGACGTCGCGCTGCGGGGAGGCCAGCCGCGTCCAGTCGTGGGCACACCAGCGGGACCAGTCGGGACCGAGGTGTGCGGACGGGTAGGCGGTGGGTGGCGGCTCGCTCCACCGCCCATCGGGGGCGGCGGTGAGCGCTGCGCTGGGGGCGGAGGGTCGGTTGGGGCGAGGGGAGGCCCAGTCGGCGTGCAGCGCCAGCAGCCGCCCATCGTCGTGGCGCAGCAGGACCTCGGTGGAGGCCACGGTGGCGAAGCGGACCGGTCCGGCGAAGGCGGCCCGGAGCGCGGGGGGCAGGGAGGTGGGCTCCCAGACGCCGGCGGGGTTCCCGCAGTACCCGCCGCGAAGGGACTGGCAGGTGGCGAGGCCCGAGTCGGCGCGGCTGGCGAGGGTGCCGCTCGCGAGGCCGCGGGCGAAGCCACGAGCGATGTCTGCGATGTCGGATGGGGGGCGGGCGCGCAGGCCGCTCAGCGAGGTGGCGGCTGCCTCGTCGAGGTAGAGGCCATCGCGGGTGAGGAGCACGGTCAGGCGCAGAACCGGGCGTTCGGTGGCTTCGCTGGCTTCGGTGACGACGTGCAGCGTCGCGCGGAACGCGGCGACGTCGGACGGGCGGGCGGGCAGCAGGCCTGGGGTGGGAGACTCGGCGTGCAGGCGCAAGGCGCGAGACGTCTCGGCGTCGGCGCGGGCGGTCAGTGGGCTGTCGGCGAACCGGTAGGGCGACGGAGCGCTGGACGGCGGCGGCGGCGCTGCGCGCTTGCGGGCCTGCGCGCTGGGGGGGAGCAGCGCGAGCGCGGCGAGCGCAGCGAGCGCGAGGGAGGGGCGAACAGCGGGCAGGGCGGCTCCGAGGTGGGGGGCCGCGAGGGTAGCCCACGAGTGTGGCAAGCTCCCGCGGGGGCCCATAGCTCAGTGGTTAGAGCAGCCGGCTCATAACCGGAAGTGCGCAGGTTCAAATCCTGCTGGGCCCACCAACTTCGTTGTGGACCCACAGGATTTGTGTCCCTTCGGGATCAAATCCTGCGGGGCCCCGGGGCTTCGTTGTGGACCCACAGGATTTGTGTCCCTTCGGGATCAAATCCTGCTGGGCCCCACCAACTCCTCCTTTTTGCATGCTCTCGCCGGCGGGCCCTGCTCCGTGCCGACCGAGGAGGTGTTCATGTCCGATCTGCTGCTGTTGGGGTTCCTTCTGCTCGTCGTGGGGATCGTCGCGGTGCCCATCGCGACGCGCCTCGGCCTCGGCTCCGTGCTCGGCTACCTGCTGGCAGGGATGTTCATCAGCCCTGTGCTGACCCTGCTGGACGTCGATGTGCTGGCGGTGCAGCACTTCGCCGAGTTCGGCGTCGTCATGATGCTGTTCCTGGTGGGCCTGGACCTGCAACCGAAGGTCCTGTGGGAGATGCGGGGTCGCCTGCTCGGCTTTGGAGGAGGCCAGGTGGTCCTCACCATCGGCGTCGTCTTCGGGATCGCCATGGCCTTCGGCCAGACGTGGCAGGTGGCACTGGCCATCGGCTGCGTGTTGTCGCTGTCGTCCACCGCGATCGTGCTGTCCACCCTGAACGAGAAGGGTCTGTTGAACAGTGACGGCGGGCAGGCGAGCTTCGCCGTGCTCCTGTTCCAGGACATCGCGGTGATCCCGATGCTCGCCCTGCTCCCCCTGCTCGCCGCGGTGGCCCCGCCGGTCGCCGACCTCGCGCTCCACTCCGGGGTGCCCGAGGCGACGGGACACCCGCTCAGCCTCGTCGACGGCCTGTCCCGATGGCAAGCGACGCTGGTCGCCCTCGCCGCCATCGGAGCGGTCGTCTTCGGAGGAAACTACCTGGCGAGGCCGTTGTTCCGCTTCGTCTCCAGCGCCGGTCTGCGGGAGCTGTTCACCGCTACGGCGCTGATGCTGGTGACTGGCACCGCCGTGTTGATGACGGCTGTGGGGCTCTCTCCAGCGCTCGGCACCTTCCTCGCAGGTGTGGTGCTGGCCAGCAGCGAGTACCGACACGAGCTCGAGTCCGACATCGACCCCTTCCGCGGACTGCTGCTCG
>Ga0222662_1000158_pt1 | contig 63966 bp, 60 predicted proteins | sample AntAcemetagen600_FD_179821 | JGI IMG/M metagenome (GOLD analysis project Ga0222662, IMG submission 179821) | Saline water microbial communities from Ace Lake, Antarctica - #600 | ecosystem: Environmental > Aquatic > Non-marine Saline and Alkaline > Saline | place: Antarctica: Ace Lake... | reverse complement strand
ACTTCGACTTGATTTTAGTTCAGCCTAAACCAAGGGGGCTTACTTTTAAAAAACTGATTGAAGACTTTAAAATTTAAGCTGAAAATGACTTTTTTCTATCTGTAATGGGTTTTATCGGACAGTAGTGATTCTTTATAGTGATAACCTTGACCAATTTTATGTTGGTCATACGGGAAATTTGGATAATCGCATTAAGCGGCACAATCAAGGACGAAGTAAATCCACGAAGACAGGAGTTCCTTGGAAACTGATGTATTCGGAAAAATTCGATTCAAAATCAGAAGCTTACCAACGCGAGATGTACATTAAACGAATGAAGTCGCGCACGTTTATAGAAAAACTCATTACTGGATAGGACATCCCGATTTCAAATCGGGACGGTCCCAGGTTCGAATTCTGGCGCGATCACAAAAAGCCCTCAATTGAGGGCTTTTTGTTTCTGGCAGATTGGGTTCATATTAAAACTACCTTTAGAGAAAACCTATTTAGACATGTTCTCAGACAAAATCAGCCAGCGAATTCTTGCCTCATTTTTAGGGTGCTCGGCCTTCTTATTGAGCGCAGCGTTTGTTATTCTCATGACGCAACAAATTATTCCTGCTCAGGCCGAAGAGCTTGATTTATCCGAAGATAAAATGTGGGATGAAACGCTACGCGGAGGAGTTGGTCTTGGTATTAAAGACAACGCTGGATATTTTGTTGTGTGGGGTAGCCCCAACAAATTCTACAAGGTTGACCTTACGAAAGCAGCTAACTGGTACGAAGAGTAAAACGATTTTCTGAAAAGTGTGGAAAGTAGGTGTTGAACTCACACGCTCTGCGAAAACATCTTTTCGACTGAGTTTTTGGCCCAAACAAACTCGTCTAATGCCATGCAAATGGTTCTGATAAACGCCTGACCTTCAGGTTTTACGGTTATTCCATTTTCATCAATTATAAGCAGGTTGTCTGCTAGATGTTCTGAAAGCCGCTTTACAACGATTTCGCGTTCTTCTTCTTTTAGATAATCTATGCTGCAAGTAAATGCGCACATCAAATTCAATATGGCTTTGCGAATAATCAAATCACGTTCTGAATGAAGATGTCCTTTCACCAACGGAAGTTGTTTTTTTTCAATCCATTCTATGTAAGCTTCAACCGAAATCGCGTTTTGCGCCAATGAGTTCCAAGCATCGCTAATTGCAGAAACACCTAATACTATAAGCGTATCGTTTTTTGCTTCTGTGTAGCCCATGAAATCCCTGTGCATTTCTCCTTTTTCAGCGGCAATAGCAAGAGCATCATTTGGTTTTGCAAAATGGTCCATCCCAATCTCAACGTAACCGTTGCTTAAGAGCTTTTCCTTTCCTGCATTGTACAACGCAATTTTCATATTCTCATCCGGTAGATCGCTTTCATCATAACCGCGTTGCGATGGGCTTTTCCATGGAACGTGTGCGTAGCTGTAGAATGCAATCCTATCTGGATTGAGCACAAGAACCTTGTCAAACGTGTCCATCATTCCTTCCATCGTTTGCTTGGGTAAACCATAAATCAAATCGTAATTGATGGATTTAAAACCCAGCGCCCTAGACTCGTTAGTCACTTTACGAACCTGAGCGAATGATTGCATTCGATTGATGGTGCGCTGAACAATGGGATCGAAATCTTGAATGCCGAGGCTGACCCTGTTGAATCCTTTACTCCACAAGAGTTTTAGTTGTTCTTTGGTTGTATTGTTTGGATGCCCTTCGAAACTGAATTGTGCCTTATCGCTTACAACGGCATGCTCCAAAATTCCATCCATCAAAAGTGCAAGGTTTTCTACAGAGAAAAATGTTGGTGTTCCACCGCCTAAATGCAGTTCGGCTAGTTTTGGTTTCTCTTCCAAAACATCAACATACATTTTCCATTCTTTAAGAACAGCTTCAATATATGGGCCCTCTACTTTATGGTTTTTGGTGATGCGTTTATTGCAACCACAGTAAGTGCACAAACTTTCGCAAAATGGCAGGTGAATGTAGAGCGATAGACCTTCTTCCTTGTCGTTTTTGTAACTGGCAGCTAGCCGAGTTAGATGCTCATTCTTATCAAATTCGGCAGTATTCCAATGTGGTACAGTCGGGTAGCTTGTGTATCGCGGACTCGGAATATTGTATTTCTTTATAAGCTCTGCGTTCATGGGGTATGACATTGTGGGACTCCGCCAACAGTGGTCACTTCCATATTCGGACTTACGTACGGTATTCCGAGGTTCATTCCTCGGAGGATGAAAAGTGCTCCCATGATGGCAAACATTACAGGCATCAATTTTCGCGCTTTTGCGCGCCATTGAAGTGAGATGAGGTCACCAAAAAGTATGATTGAAATCATAATGGGCACGGTTCCCAAACCGAATGCCGCCATGAATAGAGCACTTTCTAGCGGATTGCCCAATGCCAATGCACCTGCTAATCCGAGGTAGATTCAACCACCTAGTGCAAAAGTGGATTAAGAGTTAAAATTACTCATTAGGACTTCAAGTGGCGTTCTGTAGCCAAGGATTTTTCTGGGTCTTTTCCCAGCATGTGAAGCACGCCATAACCATCAAGTTCGGGCATCATTACATCACAAATAATAAGGTCTGGTAAATCAGTTTTTGCCGCAGCAACTCCTTTTTTACCATCCTCGGCTGTGGTAACCGAGTAATTGGAGAGTTCTAAAATCTCCGAGATGTTCTCTCGCATTTCGAGATTATCCTCAATAACAAGAATGCTTTTCTTTTCCATCAGTCGTCTGGTGTGTTCTCTATTGGTAGTGATATTACAAACGTAGTTCCTTCTTCAGTCTTACTCTTAAAATCAATGGTTCCACCCATTAAATCAACGTGCTTTTGAACGATGTTTAATCCAAGTCCAGTACCCTGAATATGGGCAGCGTTTTTGGCTCGGAAAAACCGTTCAAACAAGTGCTGCTGTTGTTCTTCTAGGGGAATTCCCATTCCTCGATCTTCAACAGTAATGGTAAGATTTTCTGCAATATCAATTGTGAGTATTATCACACTATGCTCCTTGCTGTACTTAACCGCATTAGAAAGTAGGTTGAATAGAATGTTCCTAATTAGTTGTGGGTCGAGGTCATTAATCAAACCTGCAGTACATGTTCCAAAATCAGGACAGCAATTCAGGTGAATTTCTTGCCCTTCTTTAGTCATAGAGCTAATCTCTTCAGTAACCGAACGAGCCAATTCGCAGATGCTAAACTCCTCGGCTGTAAACTTGACCTTTCCTTGCTCCAGCTTTTCAAGCGAGAGGAAATCGTTCAGTATAGAAGTGAGGTTTCTTACTGAGCTTCGAATCCTGCCAACATGCTTGTTTATGCCATCTGTATTGTTGGTTTCTGCATGTCTGTTTACAAGATTTACGGAACTAAGAATGGTTGCTAATGGTGTGCGAAACTCATGCGAAGCCATGGAAACGAATCTGGATTTCAGTTCGTTCAATTCGCGCTCTTTATTCAACGCATTTATCATGTCTTGTTCTGCCTGCTTCTGCTAGGTAATGTTCTTTTCAATCAGCAATAAGCGATCAACCCCACGCTCTTCATCATAAAGCGGAACTGCACTCATAATGAAGCTGTTTCCTTTTGAAACGATTTCGAATGACCTTGGAATTCCACCCAGTACTTTATTCAGTTCATTTTCAACGTGTTCTCTATATTTCTTGGGGAGAAGGGATATGTAGTTCACACCGATAATCTTGTTTCGATAAATCCCGCTTCGTGCAAACTCTTTTCCTTCCGCAAAAATGTAGTTCAAGTCATCGTCCAAAACGTTGATGGTTCCGTCAGGAAAATTCTGTGCAATAAGTGTTTATAAATGCTGACTTTCCTCAAGTGCTTTTACCGCTTGGTCAAGCTCTGTTGTCCTTTGAGCAACTCCTTCTTACAGTTCCTTATTAATCTGAAGAATTTTTTTCTGCGCTTTTTTTCTCGTAGTGATATCAGAAATAAGTGCCACCACGGTCATCTCACCATTCAACTCCGTATGATTCAATGAAATCTCAACGGGAATAAGATTTCCATCAGCATCTTGTGCTTGAATATCTAATCCTACTCCCATAGATCTTTTGTCAGGCTTTTGCATATAGCCTTCTCGGTGCTGTTGATGGATTTTTCGCAACGCCTCTGGCAGGAGTTCATCTACACTCATTCCAATTAGCCGATTCATCGGATACTTAAAGAATTCTACGGCAGATGGGTTTGCTTCAATGATAACTCCCTTGCGATTTACCACAACCACCGCTTCGGTTAGAATCTCGTAAACGAGCTTGTAGATTGGAGAAATTGGCATGTTTGATTAAGTATTCTGCCCTTATAATTACAACACTTCAAACTTCGCCATTGCAGTGAGTCTTGCAAGCCATTACAAGCGTTTTATTTAAAATATGATAAAGGTTCGCTGAAAGGCTGGATAGCAATTTAGCCTTAGAAAGTTAAGTGACAGAAATTAATACACAACGAACCGTTGATGTACGCTACTTCCATCAACAGCAATTTCGACCATGTATAACCCATCAGAAAGATGTGAAAGGTCGATGGCAGAATCGGTTTCGGCCAAATCAACAGAATACACCAGTTTACCGCTGGATGAATAAACTTTTATTCCTGCACCTTTCATTTTTTCGGATAATGAGATATTTAAAATCCCTGTTGTTGGGTTAGGGAAAATGCGCCAATCCGCAGCTATTGCATCTTCAATTCCAACTTGACAGAGAACATCATCGATAGTAACCTGACCAAAGTCGAAGTTTAAATCAGCTTCAACCGTATCAGCTCCGTTAGGATAGAAAAGTGCTGTGAGCGAATCGCCCCAATCGCCATAGATTACTTCATAGTTAACCAGACAGGAATAATTTCCTGATTCAGATTCAAGTGCGTTCATCAACTCTAATTCTGAGGTTATTTCTCCGTTAAGCTCAACACCATCTTTGAGCCATTGATACGAAGCGGAAAAAGTAGAGCTAATGGAAAGTGTGAGGTTTTCTCCGGGACAAATGAGCGTATCGCCTCCCGTTTTAGTGAAATCAGGATAAGAGAAACGACCAAGGATACAACGGTGATCACTGAATTCTGAGAGATCCCAAAGCACGGGATTTAAACTTCGTATAGTTATAATCTCATTGGTTATGGTTGTTGGAACCAAATGTGTTCTAACGCCCCACGCGTGGTCAATAATCTTCCCGAAATCATCATTGAAATTAGACTCGTAAGACCCTAAATATTGCGGAACAATCGGGTTTAAGGTGTCCAGAAATGCCAGATAGTCATTGTCGCTATCAATAGGGTCTGTGTTGAAATCGCCACCAACAATAACAGATTCATTTTCGGGAATATTCAAATCAGCAATGAAATCGCGAATCTCCGCCATCTGCGTTCTTCGGGCGAAAATGTCATCAGCCCCACCTCCAGCATCCATGTACGTTCCAAAAACGTGGTATCGTTTCCCTAATTTGTTGATTCGAGCATATTTCACGCCTTTATTAGCAAGACAATCTTGGGCTGCTTGTCCACACTCAGCATAGTCAATGTCTTCTTCCGTTTCTATTGGCCATCGACTAAAAATAATTATGCCCCCGTTTGTGGGAATTGGAATTATCCCGGCAGGATTTAGGATTTCAGTTCGGAACGGAAACCCTGCCGCTACCATAGCCGGAATTAGGTGGTTTTCACGTGGGCTATCATCAAATGCTTCTGCAAATGAAACTACATCCTGATATTCTGAAATTTGTGCCGGAAGCAATGCACCCCGTTCGTTAGCTTGTGGCATTCCAGACAAGCCGAACGAAATCATCTGAATGTTGTAGAACATCGCGTTCATCACGTTCGCATTCTCAAAATCTGCTTGATCTATTTCATAAACTGGCAAGTCATGAATTGCAAACAGAACGTCTCGGTCTAAATTGGAATCATCATTATCGGGCTTGAACTTGATGATAACTGATTTCCCAGCAAGTGTGGTCTGTACTTCATGAAAATTGCCATCATCAAACCAAGGTTCAGAAAAGCCATTTCCTTCTACCGAATAATCCATTTCTGTGCCGCCAGCAATTCCAATTACACGCGTTTTAATCGTTAAGAAGTCAGTAGCTCCGTTCAACTCAATATTGAAATAAACTGTGTCTCCTTCGGGTACTGCTGTGTTTGTTCGGTTGAATGACAAGACTTCTTGCCCAGTAGTTTCAAGCCAACCTCTCACAATTGGGTCGCCACCGCTCCATTCTCCCTGCGGAACGGTTACTGTTCCTGTTTGTCCAGCCTCAACTTCAAAATCTTGCCAAGTACTGTTTCGTACATATATGGTGGATTGACCAAATAATTGAGCGCACAGCCCGAGGCTGGCGATTAGAATAAAAAATATTCGCATTGGAGATGGGGTAATGTTCAGCTAACGAATATACAACAGAACAAACAGTAGACTAAGCGAAGCCGAAGCAAATGCTTTTACCAGCTTGTTTCTCTCTAATACGAACTGTGCGCTACTGAATGATAAGCGGCTGAGTTGTCAGCTTTTCATCTTCCCTAAATTCTAGGAGCACTATTCCTTTTGGAATTCCAACCAGATTTAAACTTCCATTAGGAGGGACTTGTCTAGTCGAAATCAGCTCACGTCCCTGAATGTCCAAAACGCGAACCATCATCTTTTGGACATTAGAAAATTGAACTGTTCCATCTGTTACCGGGTTCGGGTAGATGGAGAAACCTGTGGCAGATTCCGCTTCTTCGATACCAACGCTTTCGGTACATAATTCTGCCATAGAGTCAAACCAGAATTTAGAGAAAATTATTGACGGTTCAGCACAGGCAAAATGACCAATAACTGTGTCTCGTTCTATAACCTGAATATCAGTTGCACCATTGGCTATCATATATTCAGAGGCAACAATCGTGTTCAGATAAGTCACTTCTTCATCATTTCTGCAATAGTTGAACATGACTGGGGCTTCGGGAATCCATTGGTAAACATCATTATCCCTTAGAGCAATTTGAGCTGGATGCTGTGGGTCCGAAAAAAACGCATCTTGATAAGCTTGCTGAAAAATCTCTCGAGGAACAGATGGCATGGCAGCATTTAGTTGCCCCATATTAGAGTTTCCGTCTAAAAGTGGCGGTAAGGTTTGGTCATAAGGAGAAACATAAATTTCTTGAATAGAATCATATAAATTCCCGTAAACGTGCTGATACGACTGGATTAAATACGGCAAATAACCTGGCTGCGCATACGGATCCAAGGACGCAACCATATCTAATTGAGAACCAGCCATGTCATACGGGCCGCTACCAGGAGCAGATGCCGTGACGGTAAATTCATTCGCCAGTTCTTCTTGAATCATTCGGTGCGTTGCCATTACGGAATGACCACCTTGAGAGTATCCAACTATGAATAGTTGGTCATTCAACTGCCGTTGTTCCTCCGCACAAATTATTCTTGCAGAACGAAGGATGTCAATTGATGCAGTTGCCTCTGATCTCGCATGCTGATAAGGATGAATGCCAGGGCTATTCCCGAGGCCTAGATAATCGGGAAGGCACATTACGTAACCAGACGTAGCCGTAAGCACACCTAAAAACCATTCCCCATTTAGGTAATAGAAAGTTTCATCCTTCTTCACTTTAGTGCCATGCAGGTAAGCCATCATTGGCATTTGGCATGTATCCCCAATGGGGATGAAAATGAGCCCAGAAGCCGTGGTAGGTGTCGTTCCATCTACATCTGGTGTGTTGTAAACAACTCTGTGTACATCCACTTCAAAATTTATAGGAAGTAATCCTGAAGGAACTCCGTTTTCGCCTAGTAATTCGTTAATGTCATCATAATCAAGACGCAGAATGATTGTGTCTTCCACTAATGTGCCCTGCCCAAATGCATTGGAGAAGATTAGAATTGCTACGAGTAGTACTGTTGCGAATTTTTCCATGTCACTAAACTAATTATTTTCAATGCGCGCATTGAAAATAATTAAATAATTAGCTGCTAGCTGACATTTCATTGGTATACATATCTTGCACGACTATTCAGTTAGTAACTCCTCATGAGAAAAAGTTTACTACTCGTCTTTACCGTGTTTTCAGCTAGCACTTGCTTTAGCCAAATAAGCCTTCTAAGTTCAGATTTGACTTCTATTGGAGATCAAATAACTCGTTATAATGATACAATTCCAGGATACGGACCAGGCGGCTCGGGTGCAAATGTTACTTGGGATTTCTCTGGTGCTGTGAACGACACTGCCAGCACTACAAATGTTGTAACTGTTGCATCCACAGGGTTTAGTTCAACTTTTGCAAGTTCGGATTACGCAATGCAAGGTGATGCCGACTCCTACTTGTTTTTTGAACACGATGCAAATACATTGACAATGACAGGAGCTGCTGGTGACTTGCTTGGTAATGGTGATATTGAATCTCCGTTTTCAGACCACCTACTGCTGCATGAATTTCCGAGAACATACCTAAGCAATTTTGATGACACGTATGCGTTCGTAACGGAAGCCTCTGGTGCAGGACTTCAGACTCCAATTCCAGTTCACAGGGTTCGGCTAACACACACTGGACATGTGTATGACACAACGGATGCGTATGGAACATTGATTACACCAACGGGAACGTATGACGCACTGCGAGTAAAGACCGTGGATTACACGACCGACCACCTGGAGTTTAAGCTTTTTTCGTTCTCTCAATGGGAGACGCTTTCTAACACTACAGATATAATTACTAGCTACGGTTGGCACGCCAAAGAAGAAATGCTGGCTATCGCTGAATTCACTTATGACAGCCTTGATAATCCAGCTCGATTTACTTTCTCTGCCGTACCTCCAGCTGCAACTGTAGGAATTGGAGATGTAGATGAAGAAATCCCTTTTATGCTTTATCCTCAGCCAGCTTCAGACCAGCTCTTTATTAAAGGGTTGAATCAAACTGGAAACCATCAAGCGCAAGTATTTAGCATTGATGGAAAAATGGTAAGAAACGAGGTTTTGACAGGAAACAGTCTGAATGTGATTGGACTAAAATCAGGAATGTATATTCTCAGATTCACCTTGGCAGATGGCACGAGACCAGAACCAATGAAGTTTATCGTTCAATAGGAACGGAACGCTGAGTGCTCAGTTAGAATTTGTACTGAAATAGGAGTCTATTCTGGCTTTTACATTCTTCCTAATGTCTATGTAAAATAGGCCGTAATCGGCAAGGTGAAGGTTTTTCATGAAGCGAAACCAAGGCGCTTTTGTGTCAACCCACAGCACATTTCCACCAATATTCGCAATTCGAACTTCCATTTTTCTGGTGCGAATTCGCTTCGGGTTGAAAACCACGGTGCTTGAATAGTCTTTAACCACGACATTGGCAGTATCCAACGTCCAGGTTAGTGGGTTAATGCTTTGCGTATTCTTATGCCAAATACCCTCTGGAACAAAGCCTTTTTTGTAGCTCATCCAAGTAACGTAGCAGCCAGTTTCATTAGCGCTTTCGCAAATTTTCAAATTCTCATAGAGCGTATCAACGAGTGTAAAACCAATTATATACGCTGCAACCATTCGGTCCTTTAGTTCCGTGGTGTCAATCATTTCGCGAAGCAAACGCCTTGTATGATGCGTTCCTTGGCTATGACCAGCTATAATGAATGGTCGATTCTTGCTGTGATTTTCAAGGAAATATGTAAAAGCTCGTTTTACATCTTGATAGGCAAGGTTTAGCGCCTTCTCTCCGTCATCACTGGCATGATAGAACACATCAACCACTGCTTGTCTGTATCGTGGAGCATAAACACGACAACTGGCATTAAAAACGCTTGCCTGCAACCGTACAGGATATTTGTCAACCCTCCGATTGATTTTATCCATATCTAAACTAGCATTCCAAAGTGGACCTTTCTGGTAAATGGTAGGATGCACATAAAATACATCTACCTTTTTCATGCTGTCCGAAATCCAAGTTTCATCTTTGGGAAGTACATCAGCTAGATCTTCATTAAACGGAAGGGCCGACCAACTTTTGGCTATCGAATAATCGGGTGCTTCTGCATGCTTTTCTTCGTCAAATGATCTTTCCTGCGAAAAGGCAACAAGCGTAAATACGAGAAGAAAAACTATCGTAACGGAAATCGTTTTGAATGTAGCCATGCTTATGCGGCTACTTCTTTTGAAGGTGTTGGAATTGCTCTTGCTTGTTCTGTTTGAGTAATAAATTGTTCGATAACAACGGTGGTAAGCAATGGGTTAACCATGTGATACAGGTGTTCTCTGAACATATCATTTTCACCTTGGTCGGTGATATCAATTACATGTGCATGGCTATTGTCGTAAATACGTGGAACGTATTTAGCCACGGTATCACGCTCACTTTTAAGGATTAAAATCGGAATGCCGTGAGCTTCCATATTCGGAAGGTCGGTTTGCTTATCAAACGCTTTCGATTCCATTAGTGCAGAATGAACCTGAATTGCAAAGATTTTGGCAGGTAGTCTATTCAATGCTCTTTCAATCGGAATTCTATTCAAATGAGGGAGAGAACCAATTGTGGTCATAAGCAGCAATATTCTAGCTTTAGTTGCTTTCCAAACCCTATCTCGCATAGCAGAGTCCTTAATAATTAACCACTCTGTGAGCCAAATTCCTCGATTTCGCATTCCAACATTCGATTCCCAAGGAATAACCTGTCTGGCTGCGTTGAAAAGAGTTTTAGCTGCCAGTCCCTGATTTGAAGGTAAAATCACGTTGTCTAGAAAACCAATTGCTGCGTGCTTGGCTTCTTCTCCGAAAAACGGATTTGCACCAATTCTTCCGCGCAAGTACTTCTTTACACCTTCCAGCCTTTCGAAATCTCGTTCCATCATTTGGAAATAAATATTCCCCATCGAATGGTCGAACAGATAAATCGGATGTCCTAGGTCTCCAAAATGAGTAATAGCAGCATCAATGTTTTTAAGAACATGCTGCGAGTAATCTTTGATAGGCAAATCGGTTGGAATGGAACCGTAGTGCATGGCGGCAGCCAAGTACTTTTGAGTTGGAATCGAGGTAAGTAGACCGTCATAGGAATTAAGACCTAAGAATCCATGAATCAATAGAATTACCGGTTTTTTACTCTTCGAAAAGTAATTGTACGGCTTGGGTAAATCAATCCTAATTCTGCTAGTTCCATATGGTGTTTCTCTTTCAAGTTCCACTTGTGGCCACGTGAGTGCTTTATCATCGATAAAAACTTTCAGCCTCTTTTCAGAGTTGTCCATAAAGCGGAGAAAACTAGGACTTTCATCATGATGTCCCCACCGATAATAAAGCCATGCCAGCGCACGCCTTTTGTCTGATTTGGTAGCTAAGAAAGCAATACGCTTGCTCTTCATAATAAACCAAGGAGTAAGCGTAAGCTCCTTTGCTTTTCTATCACTTACAACGCAGCTTATTTCTTCTACTTCAAAAGCATTTGAATAACGTGTTACTCCTGCTACCCGACCAGCTGGATCTGTAGCTACAAACATGTAATCAACACCGTCTTTACCATTTTCTGCGAGGTAGGAGGCCAACTTTACATTCATCTCAGCACAGTACTCATCCATGTTGTCACGGTTAAGTCCACGCCCAAGAATTTGGTCTTTAGTAATCCTACCAGTTGCTAGCAAGGTTTTTAACAGGCCTACAGCATCCATCACGTCTTTTAATCCGCGCTGGCTCTTTAGCTTGGAATTGGCAAACGTGAAACGCAAGTTCTCAGGTCTACTGATTTTATCGTAATGGTCAAATATGTATTGATAAGCGCCTGCTGGCGAGGTTCCGTGAGAAAGCGCTGCAATAAACTTTCCTCCACCTCTTGTTGCTTCGTTGGCATGCGTGATGAAATCTAGTCCAACAGCACGATCAAAATCTTCTTTCTCATGAAAGTTCTCTGCTAAAGGAGCAACGTATGCTGCGGCATTTTCCGGAAGCAGTCCTTTCTTCTTTCTCCTCGTGGTAACTTTCTTTTCCTTCATTCTTCACAAACATGTTTGCCCATTCTTGATCAATCAATTATCAATACATAACTGAGACCGCCAATAATTGCGGCTTACTTCACGTAACGCAGCAGCGTCTATGGCTGGGCAGCTAAAATCTTATCTGCTTCGGCAATCCAAGCTTCAGCACCACCACGAACATATCCTGTGCTGCCAATTTTTCCGAAGTTAATTTCCGCACCGTTCTTGGTTGGATTTACAAACCAAATTGTTGGATACCCTCTCACACCAAACATTTGCAAAATGTTCATGTTTTGTTCTTTTATTTCTTCGTCCTGTGCCGTTCTACGCGGATAATCAAGTTCCATTAAAACCACATTCTCATCGGCCCATTTCTGAAACTCTGGTTTTACAAATGCTTCGGATTGTAAACGTTTACACCAGCCACACCAATCGCTACCAGTAAAAAACATGAGTAATGGCTTTTCCTCAGCAATGGCTTTGTCTACGGCTTTAACCAAATTGGTATTCCATTCAGGAGATGCCGCACCATCTTGGGCAAACACGTTTGCGCATACCAAAAGCGCCACTATTACAAGGAAATTCTTCATGTTACGAAACTAGCTTATTATCAGGATAACGTAAACTTCTAGTTTGTGTTGCGTTTAGAATTCGTAATGAAAATTGCAAAAAGGGAATACTAAATCGGTTTTGGTCCAGTTAGTGTTTGGGGATTCACTGTTTGTCATCGCACAAACCACTATTTTGGAGCACCATTTTCAACCCCTTTCTTTTATGTATTTAAAACTTCTTTTTTGTCTTTCGTTTTTAGGATTGCAGGTGGCAAGTGCCCAGACTGTTGACACCAAAGATGTGACCATTATTCGTGACTCATTTGGTGTGCCCCACATTTTTGGTGTAACAGATGCTGACGCTGCTTATGGACTGGCTTATGCACATGCCGAGGATGATTTCAATAATATTCAGGAGGCCGTCCTTGCGGGAATGGGACGCTTGGGCGAGTTAAAAGGAAGGGATGGAGTGCTGTTCGATTTCGGGTTGAAATTGCTGAAAATTGACAGTTTGGTTGACGCGAGGTATGATAAAGACTTGACTCCTGCGTATAGGAAGGTACTTGAAGGATATACTCAGGGTTTAAATGATTACGCTGCGGCTCATCCCGATGAAATTTTACTGAAAAAATCTTTTCCAATCGATGTAAGGCATTTGGTTAAGAGTTCAACTTTGGGCATTTCGCTAATGGCAGGTTTGGGAATGGCTTTAAAAGCGGTAAATGAAAACCGAATTGAGGAATTTCTTGGGGCTAACGATTTTGCAACTGCTACGGGTTCAAATGCTTTTGCAGTAGCGTCCGCCAAGATGGACGATGGTAAGCCCTACTTACTTATCAATTCTCATCAGCCAATTGAAGGGAGATTTGCGTGGTACGAAGCGCACATAGTAAGCCAAGAAGGTTGGAATTGCGTTGGTGGTCTTTTCGCTGGAGGCTCAACAGTTTTTGTTGGTTCTAACGAACATCTTGGTTGGGGACACACGTTCAACTATCATCAGTTTGGAGACATCTACAAGCTGGAAATCAATCCTAAAAACAATAATCAGTACAGATATGATGGTGAATGGAAAAACTTTCATGTGCGCAAAATCAAGCTGAAAGTGAAAATTATTGGGATTAAAATTGGTGTTTCTAAAAAGGTGAAATGGTGCACCTACGGACCTGTGTTTGAAAACAAGCATGGTTCCTTCGGTTTTCGCTTCCCTGCTTACGGTGATATTAGAGCTACTGAGCAGTGGTTTAATATGAACAAGGCCAAGGATTTTGGCGAGTTTACAGATGCACTTAAAATGCAAGCTGTGCCGCTTTTCAATACGGTTTATGCTGATGAAGATGACAACATCATGCTGCATTCTGGAGGCAAGGTGCCAAAGCGAGACCCTAAATTGGATTGGCATGCTCCTATAACCGCCAACACATCAGAGTACAAATGGACAGAGATTTTAGATTATGAGCAATTGCCACACGTGGAAAACCCAGAATGCGGCTATGTATACAATGCAAACAATACGCCTTTGCAAAGCACGGGTGAGGATTGTAATTGGGAAGGATATTTTCCCGGTTTGCAAACATTCAATTACAATCGTGGTGAGCGATTTGGACACTTGATGGGTAGCCATGAAGGAAAGTTTTCTGAAGCGGATTTAGATCGCATTAAGTATGATAACTCGTTTCATCGTGGAGGTGCTTATGACAATAATTTTGAAGCGCTTTATTCGCTTGACGCAACCAAGTATCCAGACATTGCAGATGCTATTAGCAAGTTGAAAAACTGGAATCGAAAAGGTGATGTCGATAATACAGATGCTGGTTTTGTAATGGTGGTGCACGACCTAATGCGTCAGGAATTAAATGGTCCTTTTGCTCTTTTAATGATTCGTAAGGAAAAAGTATCGGAAGAAATGGCCCTTGATGCGGTACGAAAGGCGAAAAAGTTCCTACTCAAAACGCACGGAACTATCGATGTTCCCCTAGGAAATGTTCAACGTTTGATGCGTGGTGATGTAAGCTTTCCTGCTCATGGATTGCGAGAAGTTCCTCGGGCTGCAGACACAAAACTGGTAGACAAAAAGAAGGGAATTTATAAAGTCACAGGTGGTGACGGATACATTCAGGTTGCGAGGTTCTCAAAGAGCGGAGCGGATATCCGAAGCATCAATGCATTTGGTGCTAGCGCACGTCCAGAAAGTCCTCATTATACCGACCAAATGGAAATGTTTACCAATCACGAGTATAAACCAGTTCCACTAGACCGAAAGTCTTTAGAGAAGAATGCCGAGAGAGTTTATCATCCGGGTGAATGACACGCCTCGTATTATGCTAAGGAAATCGGCTTAGTGCGAATCGCTAAATCCCGTAGATCACACCATACTTTTTCTTGGCGTAGTCCATAAAGTATTTAGAGTTCAATGGTTCACCGCTAATACGTTCACACAACTCTTTAGAACTGTACATTTTTCCATGCTGATGTACATTTTCTCGTAACCAAGCCAATAGATTTTTCAAATATGGCTTTGGATCAGTTGGGTCTAACGTACCAATCACTTTTTCTGCCGCAACATGAAATTGTGCCGCATAGAAACTACCTATAGAATAGGTAGGGAAGTATCCTATAGAACCGTGGCTCCAGTGAATATCCTGCAAAACACCTTCGCTATCACTCGGAACATCAACACCTAAATACTCCTTGTATTTCGCGTTCCAAGCCGAAGGTAAATCAACCGCATCTAGCTTGCCTTCCATAATTCCTTTCTCAATTTCATACCGAATAAGAATATGAAAATGGTACGTCAATTCATCCGCGTTTACGCGAATTAAACTTGACTCAACTTTATTCATCGCCTTAAAGAAACCCTCAGCAGAAACACCTTCGAATTGAGTTGGGAAAACCTCTTTTAGTCGAGCAAATTTCCATTCCCAAAAAGAAAGCGAACGCCCAACGTTGTTCTCCCATAATCGACTCTGACTTTCATGAATTCCTAACGAAACAGCTTCGCCAGAAGGCAAGCCATATTCGCTATCAGGCAAACCTTGCTCATACAAAGCATGACCACCTTCATGAATACAACTCCACAACATTTCGTTGAAGGTCTCTTCCGAAACACGTGTAGTAACCCTAACATCTGTTGCCGAAAAATTGATGGTGAAAGGATGACTCGAAACATCTTGTCTTCCGCCCTCAAAATCATAGCCCATATCCTTCAAAACCTCAATCCCGAAATCCCATTGTTCGTCATGATTGAAATACTGATCCATAAACCGAGCCTCAACTTGCGGCTTACTTTTAATCGCGTCTAGCAAAGGCTTCAAATCCTTCTTCACACCTTCAAACAGAACATCTAATTCTGCAACGGTACAGCCGGGTTCAAACTCATCGCAAAGCGCATCATACGGATGCCCTTCATAACCTACAATTTCAGCTTCTTTTCGCTTCAAATCAATTACTTTCTGAAGGAATGGAGCGTATAGCGCAAAATCATTATTCTTCTTCGCTTTCTGCCAATGAAAAAATGCTTCGCTTGTAGCTCGGCTCATGTCTTCCACAAACTTGGCATCGAACAACGTTTTACGCTTCAAATCACGAGAAGTGTGCTTGATATTCGAAGCTTGCTTTGCATCGCTTGGGAGGTTAGCCGCTAATTCATCAACCAATTTCTTCAATTCTGGGTCGGTCATTTTAATGTGCGCCAACTTAGAAAGTGTGCCAATTTGCTGCGCTCTACGCGCATGACTTTTTTGGGGCATATACGTTTCCAAATCCCAATGAAGTAGGGCCGTGGCGTGAGCGATATCAGAGATTTCCGAAAGCGCTTCGGTGAATTGCGTGTACTTGTCAGACATGAGAATAATCGATTTGTTGAACCGCGAATGTAAAATAATCCTCCGCCTTGGATGTTCGATTTCTTTTTTTGGCGTTGCACCACCCCGTTTCGGGGCGTGGTGGTGCCGGGCTTTACGCTATATCTTTTCTTCGTTCCTCAGAAAAGGATGTCGCTGCAATCCCTAACGCGCGGTACCTACCAGTGTCTACGGTTTCGATTGCTCAATTAATTCCCAAAAGATCTCAATCGCGTTTTGGACTTGGCTGGAGGCGCGTAACTGTCAGCCAATTCATATGGAACGTAGAACTCGTCCAATTGTGAAATATGTTTCGTCCGAGACTCAATTTCAAGTTGTCGCTTGTCTGGGAACAAAGCAATCAATCTAGATTTAACAGCTTCGAAGTCTTCGGTGGGCACTTGGATATAAATCTTCTGTAAATCAGTTGGCAATTTTTCAGCCCATTCCGCATCCATGGTACGATTAAATGTCGGAAAGGAGTATCCGATCACAACTAACACCTGCGTATTCTGAGCAATAGAAGCCAGTTGCTGTCGGCCGTCTTGCAAGAAACCGTCATTTTCCCAGGCGAAACTCAGCAGGCTTCTCGAATTTGATTTTTCATCGAACAATAGACTGAACGCTTTCAACTGAGTTTCATAGAATTTAACTGCCTCCATCCCAAAATCGATAATCTTCCTTTCGCCTGTATATTGTATCTCTGAACGTATTTCAACCGAACTTTCTTTATCCGATTCTTGGGTGTCGCTAGGAACGGTGTCTCTAACTATTAAGTCAGCTGAACCATTCAACTTCACGAATTGGAAGCGCTCTCTGATGGTTTCGTCTTCACCTCGTACCATTGATTCAGCAGTAGAAATACTGGGTGTCATATTCGCAAGGATCTTAGCAGATTTAAAGTCCATATCTCTTCCAAAACCTTGAATTGACATCTCAACTTGATTATCGTAGTTCCATGAAATGATTGAAACGGAATTAGGTAGATTAATTCCAGAGCCTTTATCGTCAATTGCTTCCCCGATTGCCGCGAAGAATAGATCGTACCTTGGGTCTATGCCAAAAGTGTATTGGCGATAGTGCAAAAAAGATGAAACACAGAATTTCAAAAATTGCAGTTTGCTCGATTTTGAACCATATTTAACAAAGTATTTTCTCGCAAGCGTGTCCACGCTAAAATGAAGCTTCAAATCAATGAGAAATGACTCTGAAAGGGCGTGAAATTCAGTTTTCGCATCAGGCTTTTGGTTGGCCGTAAATAATTTGGTTATAGCATCAGGCTTTGTGCCGCTTAAGGCTTCCACATACTTTTCAAGTTGCTTGGAAAATTCGGCAACCACAGGGATAACTGAACCTTGACCAGTAGCTGCGTTCGAAGCTGCACTTGCTCCCGCACCTAATAAATATGTAACCTTCATGAGATTTGATTTGAAACCAAATTTACAACACCTTTCACTCGAACATCGAGGCTGTTGAAAACTATGAATTAGTTCTTTGTCTTGTTTCGTGGGCGTGATGTCGCTGCAATCCCTAACGTTTACCCTGATTGCAGTCGAAGGGCCTGTACACAAACCTCGTACGGTTATTACTGATCAGAGTCGTCAACTCTTAAAAGAAGAGCACTCTTACATCTGTTTAGCCGAGAGTTACGCATGTCTAGCTGGTAATTACGCGTACCGAGCTGGTAATTACGCGTACCGAGCAAGGAATTACGCAGGACGAGTAGGGACTAAAGCTTACCGAGCAGGAACTCAAGCATACTTAGTAAGGATTTACGCCTAACGAGCAAGGACTGAAGCGTACCGAGCAGGGATTTACGTGTACCAAGTAGGGATTTACGCGGAACGAGTAGGGATTTACGCGGAACGAGTAGGGAATTACGCGGGATGAGGCGGGATTAACAGGGAGATAGCGGAACCAACAAGGCCAAATAAATAACAAGCAAAAAATCTGTTCTAGTCTGTTTGCTAAACTGTGTCAATATTCAGAAATTACATATTTGAAAGCAGAAAGCCACTCAAAGCATCAAGTTCATCTAATTTTTAGGATAGCAGATGCATGTCTGCATAAAACCTACCCAACAGTCACAACGGGAAGTCACAACCGTCCGCTCGTTCATTGGTTTAATTTTGCTTAAAATCGTACTGGAATTTTCTATCCTCCAGACCAAGAAGTTTTAGAATCAATAGCAACACAATGAGCAAGAAAAAAGGTAATGGCGCGAAGGCTTTAATTGACACGCTGACGAATGCGGGGATAGACACATGCTTCACAAACCCTGGAACATCTGAAATGCATTTTGTTGCTGCTTTGGATGATTCTAAAATGCGTGCGGTGCTAACACTTTTTGAAGGTGTAGCAACTGGAGCTGCTGATGGTTATGCTCGAATTGCAGGAAAGCCAGCAGCAACGCTACTGCATCTTGGTTGCGGACTCGGAAACGGTCTAGCCAATTTGCATAACGCTCGTAAAGCACGCGTGCCAATGGTCAATATTGTTGGAGACCACGCCACCTACCACACACAGTACGATGCACAGCTTCAGTCAGATATTGAAACAGTTGCACGAAATTGCTCCAAATGGGTTCGCACCACTCAGGAAACAAGTAAAATTGGTTCCGATGCAGCAGAAGCTATCAAAGTTGCAACTGGTGCGCCAAACCAGATTTCTACACTCATTTTACCAGCAGATGTTTCGTGGGGAGAAGGCGGTGAAGCTATTAGCGATTTCACTCAGCCAGAACCTGAAACGGCTTCTGATACAGTTATAAATGAAATTGCAGAAGTCTTAAAAACAGCAGGTAAGAAAACGGCTATTCTACTTGGAAGAAGAGTTACGCTTGAAGCTGGTTTGTTGGCGGCTTCGAAGATTTCGGAAAAGACAGGTGCCAAACTTTACACGGAAGTTTTTCCTACACGTTTGCAACGTGGCGCTGGTCTTCCGAACGTGGAACGTATCGCTTATTTGGCGGAAATGGCTTCGGTACAATTGAGTGGTTACGACCATTTGATTTTAATTGATGCTAAAGCGCCTGTTTCGTTTTTCGCATATCCAGGTAAGAAAAGTTACCTCGTACCTGAAGACTGCAAACTCCACGATTTGGTGACAAAAGAGCAAGATGCGCTGAAAAGCATAGATGCACTGGTAAATGCGGTTGGTGCTAACGATACAACTCCTAAACTTCAAGAAGCCAAGCGACCAAAATTGGCGACTGGCAAATTGAATGCTGAGAAAATCGCGCAAGCAGTTGGGGCGTTGCTTCCTACAAATGCCATCATTTCTGATGAATCACAAACTTCTGGGCTAAAGATTCCTTTCTATACAACTGGTTCACCAAAACACGATTTACTAACGCTAACGGGTGGCGCAATCGGACAAGGGTTGCCAGTTGCGGTTGGTGCTGCGGTTGCGGGTCATAACCGACCAGTATTGGCGTTGATTGGAGATGGTTCTGCCATGTATACCATTCAATCCCTTTGGACAATTGTTGCTGAAAAGTTGGATGTAACCACCGTTATAATGAATAACGGTTCGTACGCTATTCTCAATATAGAATTAGAGCGAGTAGGAGCAGATAAGGTTGGTCCGAAAGCTTTGGCACAACTAGATATCTCTCAACCGGGAATTGACTTTGTTTCAATTGCGAAAGGAATGGGAATGCCTGCCGAGCGGGTTAGAACTGCCGAAGAATTTAATTCAGCACTTGAAAATGCTTTTAGAGAACCAGGACCGCATTTGATTGATGCCATTGTACCAAGCGAGTACGAAGGATTAAAGCTAAAAGCACTGCCCTATTTGCTTAATTCGTTGGATAAGATTCCGAATGTAATAGCGAAGGCTCTTAAGAAGAAGCTAGCTCCGTAAAAAAAGGAACCGAGATGCTGAATTTGGTTCAGAATCTCGTTGTAGCAAAAGAGATTCCTCGTTCCTCGGAATGACAAACGGATACCTACTTAGCCTGCTAGTTGTCACCCTGAGGAACGAAGGGTCTCACAAAGAATCCGTCATGCTGAACTTGTTTCAGCATCTATTTAATTATGAAACTAGACCCTGAAACAAGTTCATGGTGACTCGATGTAAGAACAGCAGAGACAACAGACCGACCGAAATTGTTCCTCAATAACCATTCACTGTCATGCTGACGAAGGAAGCATCTCGTTGTAGCAAAAGAGATTCCTCGTTCCTCGGAATGACAAACGGATACCTACTTAGCTTGCTAGTTGTCACCCTGAGGAACGAAGGGTCTCACAAAGAATCTGACAATAACCCAATAACCTACTTCTTCCTCATAAACTGAACAGCCACACTCAGCCAAGCGGCAACTAAAATCAATCCGCCAATTGGTGTAGCTAAACCGATTGCTTTCACACCTTCCATTCCATGAACAGGAATTGTAGAAAGCAGAAAGATGGAACCTGAGAAAAACAGCGTTCCAATGGCGAAAAGCCAAAGCGAAGCATTCAGGTTAACGTTAAACTGTTTGGAAAGAAGTACACAACCAGCAATGGCGAAAATGTGCCACATCTGATAACGAACGCCCGTAGCGAAACTGTTCAGTTGAACATCGCTCAGCGTATTCCGTAATGTGTGGGCGCCAATAGCGCCAAGAATAACGGTTACGGCTCCAAGAATGGCAATGAAAATAATCCAGTTCTTCATGTCAGCAAAGGTATGAACAGATGGGTTGGGTGTTTTCATTACCGGCTTTCGTCCTGTTTTGAGTAGTCTAAGAATGGAAAATGTCGTTTTGGTGAAAAAGGCGCCCCAACCTAGTGCATTTTATTATATATTTGAATCGAAATCATAAATTCATAACTTAAACCAATTATCATGACGAAAAGACTATTAGTTGTCGCATTATTTGTAGGAGCAGTTGCTGTAACCGGATGCGAGGTATGTACCACTTGCACTGAGTCAACCACTTCGACTACTACTGATTTTTGTGGAAAAGAAAAAGAGGTTAAGGACGGTGAAGAAACACTTGAAAACACGGTGGGTCAAGATTGGAGCTGCGTGAGAGACTAATTGTACAGTAAAGCTATTGCCGGGATTGTTAACGGCATCAGTTCTCGAAAGAATAAGAATAGAGCCGGATTCCGGCTCTATTTTTTTTATCCAAAGCATGCTATTTATACCCGATCTCAGGCGTTAAAGCCACTCCGCTTTTCATAAACGTTCCTGTACCAAAAGCCACTTCTTTCCCTTGTTCGTTGTAAATCGTTGCTTCCGCTATTATCACGTTTTTGGACTGTGACTTCAATTTCCCGATAGCCCTGATTTTTCCAGAAGCAACTGGGCGAATGAGGTTTACATTAAATGAGGAGGTTAGAAGGAAAACATCTTCAATAACGGAGTTTGCGGCAAAGTAGGCCGCATCATCCAAGAGTTTGAAATATACGGCCCCGTGCATGGCAGCACCCGCGTGATGATATTTCTCCTGAACGGTCAGTCCAACCTCAGCTTCTCCTTCCGAGATTTTGATTGTAGTTGTCTCAAACATTAACTTCTGGATGTTAGCAACCAGATACATGCGTTCGAGTTTTTGGAAGTGGGGTAGGTTAACTGGCATTCTGTTTTTACAATAAAGAGGAAAGTAGTATCAGCAACATAAGCGTGATAAAACCTATAATTCGATTTACAAACGTATGCCCGGTTTGGTCAAACCAATCATCACTTTGTTTAGGGCCGCGTAGATACTCAACAAATGTAAATTTTGGTTTTTGGAATATAGTTCTCCAAATCGATCCATAAATCCATCGAACAACTGCTCCAATAAAATTGAATAACTCTCCTAAGACAGATTTCAAATCAACCCATCCTTATCATAAATCTCAACTCCTTTCTTCACCATGTCGCCAATTTCTTGTCCTATTTCGGGGCTAAGCTTTTTAATGTGAAAACAGCTTTTCCCTTTCAATGCTTTTTGCAAATCAGCAGAAAGAGAGAATTGGTCTTTGTGCGTATAAATCGGGAAGTAGTATAATCGACAATCCTTCGCTTTCGGCACAACACTAGCGAAGTAAAAGCCATCCACTTTCTGTTTGCCTTGCATGGCTTCTTTTGTGCCGCACATTTCTAAAACGCTCGGTTCGTTCTTTCTAATTCTTAGTGCAGGAACGTGTGCTTTTAGAATACCTTTCAGTGTTTCTTGTATTTCAGATACATCCGTTTTCATGGCTCTAAAATAGTGAGCAGGGACCAGCGAATAGTGATTCGGCCGTCATTTCGACCGAAGTGGAGAAATCTAGTCAATAGATGTCTCGGCTCGTTCCTCGCTCGACATGACGGATGCTTTTGATTGGCACGTTTAAAAATTGTCTTCCCTTATCGCTTGTCGCTCTTCGCTCTTCGTTAAGTTTGTCTCAATGAAAAACATTTTTGTGATAGGAGCAGGACGTTCAGCCACCACGCTCATTGGCTACTTTTTAAATCATGCCGAAGAGCAGGATTGGCACCTCACGGTGGGAGATATTTCGGTTGATTTGTGTGAGAAAAAGATTGATGGACACCCAAGAGGGCGCGCCATAGCATTTGATGTGTTTAATGCCCACCAACGGAAAGAGGAACTTTCTAAAGCTGACATAATTGTGAGTATGCTGCCGGCAAGCATGCACATAGAAGTAGCAAAGGAATGTGTTGAATTAGGAAAACACCTAACGACAGCCTCGTACATTTCTAAGGAAATGAAAGCGTTGAACGATGCCGCTAAAGCGAAGAATCTTACCCTTCTAAACGAGACAGGTTTAGATCCAGGTATCGACCATCTTTCAGCCATGAAGTTGATTGACGAAATCAGAAATGATGGCGGCACAATAGAGCACTTCGAGAGCTTTACAGGCGGTTTGGTTGCTGATGAAAGCGATGATAACCCGTGGCATTACAAGTTTACTTGGAACCCGCGGAATGTGGTGCTTGCCGGTCAAGGCGGAGCGGTGAAATTCTTGCATAATGGCATGTATAAATACATCCCTTACCATCGGGTTTTTAGAAGAACGGAACGAATTAAAGTTGAAGGGTGCGGTGAGTTTGAAGGATATGCCAATCGCGATAGCCTTTCTTACCGAGAAGTATATGGGTTGGAAGATGTGAAAACCATTTATCGTGGAACCCTAAGAAGACCTGGTTTCAGCAGAAGCTGGAATGCTTTTGTACATCTTGGTTTGACAGATGATACTTATACAATGGAAGATTCGGAAACGATGACCCATCGTGAATTTCTTAACTCGTTTTTACCTTTTAGTTTGACGGATAATGTTGAACTCAAACTGCGAGTAAGTTTAAAACTTGACCAGGATGATCAGCTCATGGAGAAAATCACATGGCTGGGAATGTTCGAAAACACGGTAGTAGGTTTGAAACACGCCACTCCAGCTCAAATTCTGCAACACATTTTGGAGAAGAAATTGAGCATGAAGTCTGATGATAAGGACATGATTGTAATGTGGCACAAGATTGGGTTTATTAAGGATGGACTGAAGTTCGTGACTGAAAGTTCGATGATGGTTAAAGGAGATGATCAGGAAAATACGGCAATGGCCAAAACGGTTGGCTTACCGCTTGCCATTGCAACAAGAATGATTTTGGAAAATCGCATTACAGAACGGGGAGTTTTACTTCCACTTTCTAAGGATGTTTACGAACCAGTTTTGGACGAGCTGAATAAGAATGGGATCTCCTTTAACGAGAAAACGTACGAGGTTGAGGAATTCACTACTTGACGGTTAAACATTTTAATGCCACAGAGACACAGAAAACACAAAGGGTTTCACAGAAATAAAAAAGAGACCCTTCCTTCGTCAGGGAAGCAAGTCGTTTGTTTGGCAGATGCCCATTTGTTTCCCTGACGAAGGAAGGGTCTACAGCACACCTCTTCTCTGTGAAAAGTTCTGTGCCTTCTGTGTTTCTGTGGCTAAATCATGTCTTTGGCTCATCCATGTATAAGTATCTTCGCAAACCAGCATAACCACAACGCATGAAAAAAACAGCAGTATTCCCAGGTTCTTTCGATCCAATAACCAAAGGCCACGAAGACATTATTCTAAGAGCAATTCCGTTGTTTGATGAGATTATTGTTGCCATTGGAACCAATTCTAGTAAGAAGTATTATTACAGCTTGGAGAAGCGATTAGATATGATTCGCTACACCTTTAGAAACGAACCCAAAGTGAAGGTTGAAACCTATTTGGGAATGACGGTTGATTACTGCAAACAGGTTGGCGCAACGCACCTTTTGCGTGGTCTTAGAACCTCAGCCGATTTCGAGTTCGAACGTAGTATTGCACACATCAATCAAATGCTACATCCAGACATCGATACCGTTTTTCTTCTCTCACTTCAAGAATACTCTGCAATAAATTCAACCATTGTCCGTGATATACTAAGCAATGGAGGAGACGCGCAACGTTTCGTTCCCGAAGGACTTAATTTGAATCAATGAAATTTTTCTGGTTGTTTTTAGTAATCCCGTTGATAACCAACGGGCAATATGCGGTTATCCGTGGTGTTGCTCCGTTGTCCATTGGGCAAGAGATTCAACTGCGTGTTAATGACGACCCTATTAGCGGTAAAGAGCGTGTTCTCGCGAAGCAAATTGTTGATGTAGATGGTAGTTTTGAACTTAAAGGCGTGCCTAATGAAACACAATATGCTCTTCTTCAAGTAGGTCAGAATTGCACAGATTTCTTCATTGAGCGCGACAAAGACTTAGAGTTGACATTTGTACCGCCCGCAAGAGACCAGAAGAAGCCCGAAGCATTTTACGAAAGGCATTTCTTCGCGCCAAAGATTCTAGAAGGAAAGTCAGCCAAGCTCAACTTGCAAGTCGTTCAGTTTAACGACACGCTCGATGCGTTTTTAGAAGCCTTGTATCCAACCTTGGTTAATCGAAAAAGCACATCCGTTATAGCCAAGGCGTTAGAAGAATTTGAGAAGAAAGTTTCAAAGGAATTCAGCGGTGCAGAACCCTTCGTAAAGAACTACATCAAGTACTCCATTGCTACCGTAGAGCAAACCTTTGCGGGCAAGCGCGAAAAGCTTTTTGCCAAGTACCTCAAAGATGTTGTGCCGCAGTTTAATAATCCTGCTTATGTGGATTTTCTCCTGCAATTCCATCAGGGAGCAGTCACCAAAATGGCAGCCGTTAATCGGTATGACGAATGTAAAAAGGCATTGGCTGGCAAAGAGGCCTTTGCCGCCTTAGAGCAAATGCTCATAGAAGAAGAACCGTTTCTGAAGGAAGTAGGCGTAGAGAGAATGGTGCTAATTAATGGCATCGATGGCCTGTTCGGACAGCGCGATTTTGAAGACCAAAACCTCATACGAGCCCTAAAGCAATTTGGCATGCTTTCGTCCAACTCTTATCATGCAAATGCCGCCAAAAACATAGCCGACAAGCACGAAAAGTTGGCTATGGGAACAGACGCACCCGAAATTGAGTATCGAGATTTGGACGGAGTTCAAAAACGCCTTTCAGATGCAGAAGGAAAGTACGTGTTCCTAGAACTAACCGATGCCAAAAACGCCTACTGTCAGCGCGAAACCAACGTAATCCCCAACCTCAAAGAAGAGTTTAAGAACATCCGTTTCGTAACCGTTTGCGTAGGCAATTCAAAGGCCGAAATGCAATCGCTACAAAAGCAAATGAACATCAATTGGGAGTTCGGAGGCGTAGAAATTACCAGCTCCATTATGGACGATTATGATGTAAAAAGTTTACCATTGTTCTTCATCATAGACCCAGATGGAAAATTCTACAGCGTACCAGCTAAAGACCCAACCAAGGGCGCACAAGGCGAGTTGATGTCGCTGAACGAAAAGCTAAAAGCTAAAAGCAGAAGAGGAGTAGGGAGATAACTTCTAAAGTCGTCAACTTTCAAAAAGTTGACGACTTTAATCGAAGCGTCATGTCCAGCGAGGAACGAGCGCGGCAACCGACCGAAGGGAACAAACCAGAGCCTCCCGTCATGTCGAGCGGAGCTTGCGTAGCCGAGACATCTATAACTCGCAGATTTCTCCGCTCCCGTTCGGCTTCGCTCAGGGCAGGCTGTTCCTCGGTCTAAGCGAACTAACCCTAAACCATTTCGAATTTCATCTTTTAGTGCTTCGTATTTCCCATCCTTGGGCGCGTCCCCCACGCTTTAAGGCGTGGGGGACAGGCTGTCCACTATATCTTTTTTGCAAAAGCAAAAAAGGATGCCGCTTCCGTCCTTCGCGCGGTGCTACGTAGCATGCGTCATTGCGAAGGAGGAACGACTACTGTGGCAATCTCCAACAAGTAAGTGCCAGCCCAATTAACTCACACCGCACTTACCAACGATATTTTTTGACGCCTTAATTCTATCAAGATTGTAGAGAAAAAAAATCTAATGTCCCTAATCATTTCAGCACAATAATTTTTGGAACAGATTTGTACATCTCTTTCACCTTCATCGTATTCTAAGTTCAACGAGTTGGCGCAGATTTTAATTATGATTCCCGTCTGTTTATCTGATTGAGACTCTTTATGAACAATAAAATCTCTGATGTTCTTGAGTTTTACCAAGTTTTGCCATTGGTTTTCAACAGAAGATAAATTCAACTCAGCAGACCTAACTAAAAACTTTCTGGCTTTGAGGATACCCTTTTCGCGCGTGCTCTCGTAGCTTGGTATTCCTCCGTAATTCGAATACCGTTGCTCGGCTAATTTTCGCATATAATTATCGAGGTGGCTGAATAAGACTTGCACTGTTGATTTCCGAATTATTTGTGGGTATAATTTCTTAGCACTAAAGGATTCATTATACAATATGTCACTATAGAAGGCATTATCTTCATCCTTGTTTCTGCAACGATAAGCTTCTTCTGCCCGCTTTGCTTCATCTTGCATTAGGTCTTCTATTTTTAACATATAAGACTCTATTTCGTCTAATTGTCTTTCAAACAAATACTCGATTTTAGAGTACTCATCGCAGCTGCGGACTATCATGGTCATGTGTGAAATTCTGAACCTAAATATCTTCAATTATCTCCAATAAATATGGAGGGGGTACTTGAAGTGTGACCATGTTTTAGGATAAATACATTACTGATTAAAGCAGTTATTCAGCTTGATTATTGAACTACAAGCCTCTGAAACGTTTCTGTTTCATCTTGGAAAAGGAGTTTGACAATGTAGATTCCTTCTGACAGATTAGAAATATCTACTAATTGTGTATAGCTCTTTTGTTCGATTAATTTTCCATCAATGGAATAGATAGAAACGGTTTTACCTTTAAGATTACCAGTAGAAGAAATATGAAACTCATGTTCAACGGGATTTGGATATAGAACAGTGAATAAATGAGAATTGTGACTTTCTTCTTCGTTAACATCGACAGTAAGTTCCCCTGGCGCGAACGTCCAGAAGTCATTGTAATGAGTGGAAGATTGATTACCACAACCAACATATCCGATGTTCCCATCGCTAAAACCAGCGGCATAAATTCTTGCATTTCCTGGAAAACTCGGTGCGGGAAACCATTGGTTCGCTGAAGGTACGTATCTCCAAAAATCGTTCTGATAGACTCCAACACTATCCTCTCCTAATCCTACATAAATTTCATTGTTGATTGAAAAGCAAACCGCAGCACGTCTGCCGTTAGAAGGGAATTCTGCAATTTCTGACCATGAATTAGTCAGAAAGTCGTATTCCCAAAAATCAGTCTCGTACCATCCCTGATTAGTGATACCTAAACCAACGTAACCTTTGTCCGAAGTCGCAGCACCTACCGCCAAATATCTTGGGGCTCCACCAAAGTCGGTAATTTGCACCCAGTCATTCGTTTGGGGGTCATAGGAGTAAAAATCTTCGAATTTGGTGCCATTATTATTTCCTGTGCCGACATAACCCTTTCCGTTTAGAGCAAATGCAACTGCACTCTCCCTCGCTTGTCCAGGTATGGATTGAATTTGCGACCACGAATTCGGAATTGGATTATATTTATAGTAATCGCTAAAAGTCGAATTGTTTTGACCAGTTCCCACATACGCATATTCACCTATTACAAAAGCTGCGGCTTCATTTCTTGGGGTTCCGATGAAACTGGCGCTGTTGTTCCATAACCCCGAAATAGTGTCGTAAACGCCAAAATCGTCAAGGTATTGGCTGGTTGAGCCAAGCCCCAAGTAGCATTTGTCACCAATTGCGAAGCCTGTAGGAGCGCTCCGCGCATTACCGATAAAGTCCGTCTTCTGTACCCAATTCTGTGAAATACCAAGTTCGGCAATTAGTATAATTATTAATAGAGGTAGGAGTTTTCGAAAGCAATTCATGCAAATTCAAATTTTGATTGAAAGGTACGTGCTTCTTTTAAAATAAATATGTGCGTTAGAGATAGAAGTGGTTACCCTACGGTGAAGTGAGGCGAAACAGAGGACAGCGGTTTTTCGTTTACTTAATTGCCGAGTTTAATTTTCGTAATGAGTTCTCAAACGGACGGAATAGGTAACTTTGATTAATCAGAATTAGGAACACTTATAGTCAGATTATGCACAATCAACACGATGAGAAAATGCTAAATTACCTGAAGGAACAAACAAGTTCGGAGTATGAATTTGCAACGTTTGACGAAAGGAAGTGGGGGGCTGAAAACTCAAAAAGTGAATTGGGAGCGTTTTATCAACTTGTACCTAGACTATCTGATGATGGTTTTTTTGATTGGTACAATTACAAACATTGTTTTAATCAGCGATTTAGAGATAAGACTGACTGCGCTTATATTTTCATCAATTTTTACAAGTGGTGGATTGAAGATGGAAAACCATCGTTTGACGATGAATTTAAGAAAAGCAACAACCAATAGTTTCCTAACGTAATTAGTTAAGACCCCCGCCACCCCAACCAACCCAAATCATTAAAACCGTTACCATCCCGTGGCGGTCAATAATAGCCCACGATTTCAATCGTGGGCTGAGATACCAAGCACATATTCGAGAATGGTTTCAACCATTTCCCATTGTCCATACTCAATCCGCAACACAATCACTGCAACCGCACTCATGTAGCAAACCTGTACACTTGCCACAGTTTATTGAACAGACCCACAAGCCCATTGGCAAGCACTCCCGATCTATTGGCAAAGACTCCCGATCTACAGGCAAAGGCTCCAGATCTATTGACAAAGACTCCCGATCTATTGGCAAAGGCTCCCGATCTATTGGCAAAGACTCCAGATCTATTGACAAAGCCCCCCGATCTATTGGCAAAGACTCCCGATCGATCGCCAAAATGCCCCAAAATAGTAGCAAAGAACCGCACACCATAGACAAAGAACCGCGGTCATTTGTCAAGCTATTTCAGAAAAATAAAATAGGCCTAATTCAGTCCTTCGCCCACCACTTCTTTAATAGAACCAAAGCTGTCCTTTGCCAATTCAATGGCATCTTTTGTAGTAATCCACTTCACCTCCGTAATACCCTCTTCCGTTTGAGGGATAAGCTCAGAAGTATCCGCGCTTTTCATTAGATACCAATAGGTCGGTTTCAGAATTCGTTCTCCTTTTAAAGTGTAGGTATGATAGGTGGTTGAAAGCGGCTTGATGATGATCGGTTCGTCAATACCACATTCCTCGGCAACCTCGCGCACGGCACATTCCTCAATACTTTCTCCTTTCTCCAGTTTGCCTTTAGGTAAATCCCACATCCCATTTCGGTAGATAAAAAGCCAGTCGCCATTTTGATTTCTTACCAATCCGCCAGCGGCTTCAATCAGTTTGTAATTTGATATGAAGTTGTTCCAGTTCGAACTTAGATTCCCGTCAATAAGAACTTGTCGTTCTGAGGTTTCCAAATCAGAGATTATTTCTGCCCAATCTTCGACTTTTGGGTTAGTCAATTCCGTGTTGAAAACTGCTTCGTTTTCGGCCTCATTTCTGAACAGTATTACGGACTCTCCTATGAAAACTTTATAGCTTTGTGGCATGGATATTTTGAACTCAGAATTGGCTGCTAAAGTAGCCAATGAACTGCTACAGATTAAAGCAGTAAAGCTGCAGCCCAACGAGCCTTTTACGTGGGCATCAGGTTGGAAATCGCCTATTTACTGCGATAACCGAAAAACCCTTTCGTATCCAGATACAAGAAAGTTGATAGCCAAAGGATTGGCACAAGGAGTGAAGGAGAAATTTCCTGATGCAGAAGTAGTAGCTGGAGTGGCAACAGGGGCAATTGCTGTCGGTTTGATGGTGGCTGAGGAATTGGGTTTGCCGTTTATTTATGTCCGCCCAAAACCGAAAGAGCATGGATTAGGAAATCAGGTTGAAGGTTACCTGCCAGAGAATAGTAAAGTGGTTGTGATTGAAGATCTTATTTCTACGGGCGGGAGTAGCTTGAAAGCGGTTGACGCGCTTAGAAAAACATCTTCAACGGTGTTGGGAATGATGGCAATTTTCACCTACGGATTTACTAATGCTGATGATAATTTTGAGAAAGCCGATTGTAAGATTTACACACTTTCCAACTATTCTGAGTTGGTTAAACTTGCGATTGAATCTGGTTACGTTTCTGAAAGTGACTTGGAGCAATTGAACGAATGGCGTAAGTCGCCATCAACCTGGAAACAGTAACGTAGGGGTTTGCCGTGGCAAACCCGCAATTATGGACGCAGATTAGGGTTTGCCACGGCAAACCCCTACAGGTTCCAGCCAATTTCGTGATGTTGATGAAGCGTTCTACTCATATCGGCATGTTCCAACTCTAATTCGCCAGAATGGCGCACACCTATTACGGTTACAGATTCCTGCGTGCCGTTAATTGTCAACTTCATTGATTCTTCAACGCCAAACAAGTTTTCGTTCAGCCGTTTCAGCATAGGATCAAAATTTCCCTCTCGTATTTGGAGATAGTATTTCTCTAGTCTCGTATTCAGTTCTTCCAAAACCAACTTCAAATCAGTCTCCGTATTTGTATTGAGTTGTATAGAGGTTGCATTCAGTTCTGATGGGAATTTCAGTTGATTAACATTCAAGCCAATTCCAATAATTGATGTTTCTAGATTACACCGTCTCAGGGTGTTTTCAATGAGTATTCCAGCAATTTTCTTGTCTCCAACCAAAATATCGTTCGGCCATTTAATTCGAAGAGTGTTATTCGGTATGAATTGAGAAACAGTTTCAAAAACCGCCAAAGCGACCGCTGCACTTAAAACGAACTGATTCTTCGCTGCCAAAAAGACAGGTCTAAGAATGTAAGAGCATGTGAGGTTCGATTTAGGTTCAGAAAACCATGTATTTGCCCTTTGTCCGCGACCAGAGAACTGCTCGTTGGCTACGATTACAGTCCCTTCAATCGGCATTTTGTCGCGAATAAGTTCACGGGCATAATTGTTGGAAGAGTCAATTCGTTCGAGGCGAATACAGACTGAACCGATGAATAGGTTAGGTGTCAAGTTGAAGGCATTTTAAATGGTAAATTTGCAAATTCTAAAAACCTCTTGATGAAGAAAAAATCCGCCAAGTCGGAAACCGAAATTCTAGTAGCCGAAATTGTTAAAGGCCTAGAGGAAAAAAAAGGTAAGAATATAGTATCGCTCGATCTTCGAGAAATCAACAATTCGGTTACCGATTTTTTTGTGATTTGCGGTGGAGATTCCAATACCCATGTTAATGCCCTAGCCGGTAGTGTAGAAGTGGAAGTGCAAAAAGCGCTAAATGATAAACCATGGCACGTTGAGGGAACAAGTAACGGAGAATGGGTGTTGATGGATTACGTAAATGTGGTCGTACATATTTTTCAGCGTGAGCACAGGGAGCATTACAATATTGAAGGGCTATGGGCAGATGCTGTTGTTAAAGAACATGAAGAATTGGCTTAGTAGGCCAAAAGAAAAACACAATGTCAGAAAAAGATAAAAAAGACAAGAAGGAAGGACAGGATAGTAAGGGGAAGAAACCTAAGAAAGGGAGATTCGACTTTGAGTTTAATTTTAATTTTTACTGGGTTTATGTAATCATTGCCGTGGCATTTATTGCCATGACTTTTTTGCCCGATGTAGGACAAGACGACCGGACTCTTTCATCTTCCGATTTTAAGGAAATGATTCTTGATAAGGATGTAAGTGAATTGGTGGTTATTAATAGGGAGGTAGCCGAGATTTACATCGAACCAAAGGCGTTAGAAAACAACGAAAAATATAAAGAAGTTAAAGAAAGACCGTTCGGGAGTACGTTGAATCCAGGGCCGCACTATTTCTATCAAATTGGCGATCTTCAGAATTTCGAGAAGAGTCTTCTAGATTGGCAGAAAGATTTCCCGATTGAGGATAAAGTGGACGTCCGTAACGAAACACGGAAGAACTGGGGTGGAGATTTCCTAATGTGGATTCTACCCTTCGCACTCATCATCGGAGTTTGGATTTTCTTAATGAAACGAATGAGTGGAGGTGCTGGTGGAGGTGCGCAGATTTTCAATATTGGTAAATCCAAAGCGCAGCTTTTCGAAGGCGACACAACAGTAAACGTAACATTTGATGATGTTGCTGGATTGGATGAGGCGAAGGTTGAGATAAAGGAGATTGTGGATTTCTTGAGGAGTCCTAAGAAGTACACCGATCTTGGAGCTAAGATTCCGAAAGGAGCATTGCTTGTTGGCCCTCCCGGAACGGGTAAAACCTTACTGGCCAAAGCCGTTGCTGGCGAGGCGAAAGTTCCTTTCTTCTCACTTTCAGGTTCTGATTTTGTGGAGATGTTTGTTGGAGTTGGAGCAAGCCGCGTGCGTGATTTGTTCAAACAAGCGAAAGAAAAAGCACCTGCTATCATCTTTATAGATGAGATTGATGCCATTGGTCGTGCTCGGGGTAAGGGCGGGATGCAGGGAGGTAATGACGAACGCGAGAACACGCTTAATCAGCTTCTAACGGAAATGGATGGCTTTGGCACCAACAGTGGTGTAATCATTTTGGCAGCCACTAACCGTGCTGATGTTTTGGATCGGGCATTGATGCGTGCAGGACGTTTTGATCGTCAAATTTTGGTTGATATGCCAGACCTTACTGAGCGTATTGATATTTTCAAAGTTCACCTTAAACCTTTGAAGTTAGGCGGAGATGTTGATGTAGATTTCTTAGGAAAGCAAACACCTGGTTTCTCGGGTGCCGATATCGCGAACTTGTGTAACGAAGCAGCTTTGATTGCAGCACGTAAAGACAAGAAGAAGGTTGAAAAGCAGGATTTCTTGGATGCGGTTGATCGTATTATTGGAGGTCTAGAGAAAAAGAATAAAATCATCACCAAAGGTGAGAAAAAGGTAATCGCTTATCACGAGGCAGGTCATGCTGCGGTGAGCTGGTTGACAGAACATTCTTCACCACTTATAAAGGTTACCATTGTTCCTCGCGGAAGGTCGTTAGGCGCAGCGTGGTATTTGCCAGAAGAGCGTCAGATTACAACCAAAGAGCAAATGTTAGATGAGATGTGTGCTGCTCTAGGCGGTCGCGCTGCTGAGCAAATCATCTTCGGTAAGGTTTCTACTGGTGCCTTAAGTGATTTAGAAAAAGTCACTAAGCAAGCTTACGCGATGGTTACTGTTTATGGCCTTAGCGAAAAGATAGGGAACATAAGTTTCTATGATTCATCTGGACAAAGCGAATATTCTTTCGGTAAACCGTACAGTGAGAAAACGGCCGAGCTGATTGATAAAGAAGTGAGTGATATGGTCGAAGCGGCCTACAAACGGACAATTAAAATACTGACTGAGAACAAGGATAAACTCGAAAAACTAGCAGAGAACCTGCTTGACAAAGAGGTGATTTTTAAAGAAAACCTTGAAGTCATTTTCGGAAAGCGTAAGTGGGATAGAGACGAAGATTTGGTTGAGAAGAAAGCAGAAACTTCAGCAGATTTGAATGGAAGCACTGCTACTGAAACAACCGAAATAGCTGATGTAATTGCCCCTGTTGAGAATTCGGAACCTGAAACAGAGGCTCCAAAGAGAGACAGTTTGACTCAAAGTTGATAAATTGCCTACTTGGAAAAAGGTTGGGTAAAGATTCTTTCTGGTGCAACCAATGAGGTTGAATTAAAATTAGCGCTTCTTCAAGCGCAAGAAATCAACGCGGTCATTATCAATAAGCAGGATTCATCGTATCTATTTGGAGAAGCGGAACTTTATATCCCGCAGGATACAGTGATTCGTGCGAAAAGGATTTTGGATGAAGAAAATGCCTGAGTTAGCTACACGAATCATTGTCGGACTGATTGTTTTCGGCCTTTTTCTCGCATCCATTTTTTTTGGGAATGAAATTGGATTCATGGCAGTTTTTGCATTTGCCCTGTTTATGGGCTTGAAGGAATTCTACAATCTTATTGATAAAGGAGGTTTCAAGCCACAGAGATTAACGGGTTACTTGCTTGGCCTTTCTCTGTTTCTGGGAAACGGTATGCTCACATTCTTTGGCCATTCAGAGAAGTATCTATTGTTCCCGCTAGTTTGTCTTTTTCTAATACTCCCAATAGAACTATACAGGAAAAGGGAAGACCCATTTACAAATATTGCGCACGGATTTTTGGGCATTATCTACGTAGCAGTGCCTGTTACCTTGCTCATAAATATTGTTCATCCGAATGATGAAATTGGCTACAACCCGTTGTTTTTTGTTGGCTGGTTAATGTTGATTTTGTCTAGTGATTCGGGCGCGTACCTAGCAGGAACAGCTTTCGGAAAGCACAAACTCTTTGAACGGATTAGTCCGAAGAAAAGTTGGGAAGGAGCAGTTGGAGGATTACTTATGAGTATGACTTTTGCTATTGGGTTTTCGTATTTCCTAGAGTTTCTCACGGTTTGGGAATGGATTGGACTCTCAGTTGTGTCTGTTGTTGCGGGTATCTATGGTGATTTGGTTGAGAGCTTATTGAAACGGAACGTTGGAGCCAAAGACAGCGGTACCTTACTCCCAGGACACGGTGGTATTTTGGACCGCCTGGATAGCATTGTTTTGGCCACGCCTTTTGCCTTCGTATATCTTAAAATTTTTCTCTAACTCTTCATTGAACCAAAACGTAAATTAGCGGTTTCATGCCTAGAATGACCATTCATAAAGAAGGATACCGAATGTTAACGCTGTTAACAATTGCTGTTGTTGGCATAACGTTCGGTGTGTTTCGCTTTTTTCCTGAAATGAGATGGCTTCATCTTCTTGTTGGAATTGGCGGAGTAATTATTTTTCTTATTGTACTCCAATTCTTCCGAAGTCCAAAACGAAACTGGGTAATATCGTCACGCAGCATAATTTGTCCTGCTGACGGTAGAGTAGTGGCAATTGAGGAGGTGGAAGAACCAGAATATTTTAATGGCGAGAAAAGGATTCAGATTTCTGTTTTCATGTCTCCATTGAATGTTCACTTGAATCGTTATCCCATTTCAGGTAAGGTTGCTTATTCCAAATACCACTCTGGGAAATTCTTGGTGGCGTGGCATCCAAAATCGAGTACAGAGAACGAGCGAAATACGGTGGTAATTGAAACTGAATATGGAGTATCCGTACTTATCCGTCAAATTGCTGGTTTCGTTGCCAGACGTATTGTTTGGTACTGCCATGAGGATGATGATGTAAAGCAAGGTGACGAGCTGGGCTTCATCAAGTTCGGTTCGCGGGTAGATCTTTTCCTACCGCTCGATGCCAAAATTAAGGTTGAGATTGACGAAAAAGTCCAAGGCGGAATCAGCGTTTTGGCTGAGATTTAAAGAATCTCCAATAATTCTTTTAAGTGATGAATGTGGATGTATTCATCATTTTCCATTTTCGGTTGGTCAGGCTCGTACAGTATCGCTTTCCATTCTGAATCTATCGCTCCAATCACGTCAGCCTCATAATGGTCACCAATCATAATGCTATTGTGAGAGAGTGCCCCAGTCAATTCTTCAGCGTGATGAAAAATTACTTTACTGGGCTTTTGCGCTCCTGCACTTTCCGAAGTGATAATGTTTTGGAAATAAGGAGTTAAACCCGAGCTTTCCATCTTGATGTGTTGTACTTCTTCAAACCCGTTGGTTATGATGTGCAGATGGTATTTCGGTTTTAGATATTCCAGAACCTCAATGCAACCGTCAACCAATCCCGTTTTTCGTGGGCTTCGCGCAATGTAGAGGTCTCCGATTTCGGATGCCATTTCCTTGTCCGAATGTCCAAAAAACTTTAAAGAGGTATCAAACCTTCCGTATCGCAAGTATTCCTTTTTGATTGTTCCCTTTCGATAATCTTCCCAGAATATTTCATTGATACGCTTGTACTCGCGGATAAAATCATCATCAGCTACACCAAGTTTCTCTGTTAGTTTGAATTCAAGAAAGAGTTCCTTTAGAGTAGCTTCAGAGTTTGATTCAAAATCCCAAAGGGTTCGGTCAAGGTCAAAGAATACGTGTTTAATTTTTTTCAAATCAGATCAGAAGATTATAACAACAGAAGACACTATAACTGACCAAACAATCACTGATGCTGATAGATAGCCGATAACCTTTTTCTTGTCTGGAAAATAGCGTGCTGCTAAAAATGTACCTAAGGGAATTGATAACACAATTGGGGTCAACGCAGCCAATCCGATTAGGCCGTATTCACGTTTAATGTGAATTATCATCTTGTTTTTCCAAGTGAATTTCTTCTTGTGTTTTACAGGCTTATTCTTATTCGTCCTAGCGCTTATTTTGCTAATCATCAGCATAATTACTGAGCTTAGGTAGAAGAAGAAAAACACACCAATGAGTCCACCGGTAGTGGTAATAAGTAGCGTTTCTATATAGCCAAAACCAATATTCAACGAAGTGATTGGCGCGGTTAGGAACTTGGTCGCGCTAAGAATAACAACTAATAATATTTGAAGGATTTTCTCCACTGATTAACTTCTTCCTCTACGCCTTACTTCACTTTAGGTTATGCCGTTTGTCCAATCATTCTTTTCCACCGTAAGCAAGGTCTCCTGCATCTCCTAAACCTGGTACTATGTACGCCTGAGCGGTGAGTTCTTCGTCCACAGCACCAATCCAAATCGTACAATTTTTCGGTAAATGTCTTTCGCAGTATTCGAGCCCTTCACGACTTGAAATAGCCGCTACAATATGAACGTGTTTCGGCTTCCCCCTTCGAAGTAATGCCTTGTATGCTAAAACCATCGAACCGCCTGTTGCTAACATCGGATCGCAGAGAATCACTGTTCTATCTTCAACAGATGGGCTTGAGAGGTACTCAATTTTAATGTCGAAAGAGCCATCTTCTTTGTGGTTCATCCGATAGGCTGAAATGAAGCAGTTGTCCGCCTGATCGAAATAATTCAGGATTCCCTGATGAAGCGGAAGTCCCGCACGTAGAATGGTTGCAATGATGGGTTGTTTAGCAATTACAGGAAGATCTGCATCACCCAATGGCGTTGTGATTGTTCCTTGATTCCATTCCAACGCTTTACTAATCTCATAGGCCATTAACTCACCTATTCGCTCCAAATTTCTACGAAAACGCATTCGGTCATCCTGAACTTTGAAGTTTCTTATCTCACCGATGAACTGATCGAAAAGCGACCCGTGGCCGCCAAGTATTTTCACCATTTAAGCTGATTCTTTTCTAATCGAGTTGTAACAGAAATGTCACCCATAAATATACGCAACACACTTATCCGATGTGTGTCAAAAGTTACTCTTTTGCCTCTTTTACCATATGCGTAAAAACATCGCGCCAGCCAGCCCAGACATCTCGATCTGTGAGGGTTTCGTTGTGCCAAAGTCCGATAAAAGTGCCGTCAACCTTCTTTACTTTTTGAACTATTTTCGAAATCTCAGCTTTTGCTTCTTCGGGCTGGAGTTTCATGTAATACTTTAACGTGGCTTCCATAATCGCAAAAGGGTACACGATTAGTTCTGTTGCTGTTTCTAGGTCAAGATCAAAGAAACGATAAGGGGTGCATGTTCCAGCGCGGAAACCGGTGTGTTCGGCATATCCCATAGAGTGGTCTTCTCGTATATCGTTGTCAATCAGTTTTTGATAAGTGTGAGGCAGGTGCAGAATAAGAAAGTGCTGACGACTTTTTGTAACCGAACGGTGGATGATTTTCTCCAATCGTTTTTTCTCGGTTTTTAGTTTGCTATTCTTCTTATTCGAATTAAAACCAGGATGAATCCCGATGTCGGCATAATCGCCCAAATGCTTTATCAACGATTGAAATTCCGAGTTATAGAACGGTACATTTTTATCGTTTACTCCATAATCCGCTAAAAGGAAGAAATAGATTGTGCGCAGATTATACTTCTTCTGAATTTCAAGTTGAAAATCATACGTGTCGTATGGGTCGGTTGATCTGCCAAGTAAGACGTTCGTACGCTCAAATACTTCTTCGAAATTTAGATTGACAACCGACCGAATATATGCGCCCAACGTGCGCATAAACCCCTTGTACTTAAAAGCGTACGCATTATCAATGTCAATGGTTGAAATGAACTCATACTTACGTTTTTTAAAAACCAGATCCGGGTATTTTGAGCCTAACAGATCTCGAATTCGTAAAAGCCACTGGTCCACAACGGGTTCCGTTAGAAAGCCGTTTTTAAAGCCTAAGCTTTCCGATGCTTCAAATCTGTTGTACTTGTCTCTGATGTGTGGTAAACATTCCTCATATCTCGCAAGTAGAAAGAATGAAGCAGCAAACACATCAAAGTTCAGGACTGAGTAAGTTGAGTTGTGCGCATAGAAATACTTTCCGTTCTCATTCTCGGAAACACGAATGTCCTGGTCTTTTACCCCTGTTTCATGTAGTAAACCGTGTGATTTGAAATAAATTTCACCGCCAATTTTTGAATGAGAATAGCTGATTTTAGCTTCTTCGGATACTGAAAACAGTTCCTTTTTGTTCGTAAATGAAACTTTCAAGCCAAGCATGTCGCCAAGCAATACATTAAAAATGTACCGAACACGTGGCGTAATTTTGTGACTGTAAACTAGCATTAGTTTAAATGCTTAATTATTGATTCACAGATAAACTCAGCAGCATTTCCGTCACCGAAAATAGAAGGGAATTCCAATCCAGGTTTTTGCTTGAAATATTCATATGCATGGCGAATTTCGGTTGGGTTAGAACCAGCTAAAAGTGCACATCCGCTTTCCACAATTTCCGTCCATTCGGTTTCTGGTCTGAGAATAACACAAGGCTTTTGCATGAAGAACGCTTCTTTCTGAACACCACCGCTGTCTGTCATTATAAGCTTCGCATTCTTCTCAAGTAGAAGCATTTCTAAAAATCCAACAGGTTCAATAATCTTGAAAAGTGAGTTTGCCGATAGCTTTTTGATTTCCGCATTATCAGAACGAGAAATTATATCGGCCGTACGGGGATGAAGTGGCAGAACGATTTCAATCTGATCATTGATTGAAATCTCATTCAAGGCAGTCAGAATTCCGGAAAGCACATGAATATCATCTGTGTTTTGCGGACGATGAATGGTTGAAAGGATAAAGTTTGTTTTGTCAATTCCGTGCTTATTGAACAGTGATTCGTACTCATCAGCTTTAGCGGCATAGAAAAGCGTGTTGTCATACATCAGGTCGCCATAATGAAAAACGTATGGGTTGTCGATGTCTGCGGGGCCTTTTTTTATTCCCTCTTCAAGAGAAAGAAAACCTTCTTTCTCAAGATTCTTAATTCCGGATTTTGTTGGAGAATATAATAGGGTGGAAGTGTGGTCGGCAGTTATACGGTTTACCTCTTCGGGCATTCGCTTATTGAACGAACGCAAACCAGCCTCAATATGAATAACGGGGATGTGGATTTTGGCTGCAGCTAAAGCTCCAGCAAGGGTAGAATTTGTATCGCCATAAATGACTACGGCATGTGGGTTTTCATCTTGAATGACACGTTCAAGTTCATCCAGCATCTTGCCGGTTTGTTTTCCGTGTTTGCCAGAACCAATTCCCAGTTGGTGGTCCGGTTGCGGAATTCCCATATCCTCAAAGAACACATCAGACATACTGTGGTCGTAGTGCTGCCCCGTATGAACAAGAACTTCCACTAATTGATTAGAAAACTTGGTTCTAATGGCTCTGTTAAGCGCTGCTGATTTAATGATTTGCGGTCTTGCACCGATGATAGTAAGAAGCTTTTTCAATTCGGAATCTGTTGTCTAAAACACGCCTTCATCGACAAAGCTAAAGTAATTGCTATCACCGATGATAAGATGATCTAATACGGGAATATCTAGTGCGTTGCCAGCTTCTTTCAGCTTCTTGGTGAGATGATGGTCAGCTTGACTTGGTTTCAACTGACCAGACGGATGATTATGTCCCAATATAATAGCGGACGCAGGAAACTGAACTGCGGCTTTAAAAACCACCTTCGGATCCACCACAGTTCCCGAAACGCCTCCTTTTGAAATATTCTCTTTTCCAATAACATCATTGGCACGGTTGAGATAAAGAACCCAAAATTCTTCGTGGTTCAAATCACCCAAATGCGGGTAGAAAACATCAAATGCGGATTGACTACTAGTAATTTTAATACGCTTATCAGGTTCAGAATCCTTCCTTCTCCGTCCAAGTTCCAGTGCTGCAATTATACTGATGGCTTTTGCTTCTCCTATACCTTTGAATTTGGTTAAATCTTTCACCGAAAGCTTCGCCAATTCAGAAAGCTGATTGTTTAAGCTTTGTAGAATACGCTGTGAGAGACCTACGGCAGTTTCGGAAGTGCTTCCCGAGCCGATGAGAATTGCAATCAGCTCAGCATCGCTTAGTGCTGCCTTTCCTTTCAGAAGTAGCTTTTCACGCGGACGGTCATCTTCCGCCCAAGCCCTAATTCCGTTTATCGGTTTGTATTCTTCCATATTCAAACAACAAAATACAAATTCGAGGAACAAAAAAAGCCCCGACCGTTAGGTCGAGGCTTCAATATCTAATTCTAAGCTTCTTAAAGCGCGTTAACGTGAACCGTCAATTTCGATTTAAGGTTAGATGCTTTGTTCTTGTGAATGATGTTGTTCTTGGCCAATTTGTCAACCAATGCAATCACTTTTGGATACAACTCAGTAGCTATCTTCTTATCCGTAGCCTCACGGAACTCCTTGATGGCGTTACGAGTTGTTTTGTGAATGTATTTGTTTCTCAAACGTTTAGTCTCGTTTGAACGTATTCTCTTAAGTGTAGATTTGTGATTAGCCATTGCTTCTCGTAGTCAAAATTTTGGTTCGCAAATGTAAGAATTAACTTTCTAGATACAAACCGTAGGTTTTAATTTTTTTTTAAGCTGTCCAGAACAGTTCTAGATTTCTGTTTTTCAGTTCATCTGCGAGATGATTTCATCTCCAAATTCTGAAGTTGACAGCAACTCAGCATCGTCCATTAATCTATGGAAATCGAATGTTACACGTTTGTTGGCAATTGCAGCTTCAACAGCGGTTTCAATCAATTTCGCCACTTCCGTCCATCCCATGTATTCGAACATCATAGATCCGGAAAGGATAATGGAACTCGGATTAACCATGTTCTGACCAGCTAGTTTCGGAGCAGTTCCGTGGGTAGCTTCAAAAATTGAATAGCCCGTTGCATAGTTGATATTGGCTCCAGGGGCAATCCCAATTCCGCCCACGCAGGCAGCCAAGGAGTCGGAAATATAATCTCCATTTAGGTTCAGAGTAGCCACAACAGAATGCTGTTTTGGGTAAAGCAGGATTTCCTGTAAGAAGGCATCTGCAATACAATCCTTGATTAACACTTTGCCGGAAGCTAAAGCATCTTCTTGTGCTTGATTCGCAGCTTCAACGCCATCGGTCGAAAGAATTCGATCATACATTCCCCATGTAAATACTTGATCTGCAAACTCAGATTCTGCGTAGTCGTACCCCCATTTCTTGAAACTTCCTTCCGTAAATTTCATAATGTTCCCTTTATGAACGATAGTTACAGAAGGTTTCTTGTGCTCGATGGCATATTCGATAGAAGCACAAATCAGTCTTTCTGTTCCTTCTTTTGACACAGGTTTGATGCCGATTGAAGTTGTCTCCGGAAACCGAATTCCTCTAGCTCCAAAATCGTCTTGAAGAATGTTTATTAACCTCTTGCATTCGGGTGTTTCTGCCTGAAACTCGATGCCCGCGTAAATATCCTCTGTATTCTCTCGGAAAATCACCATATCGGTGTATTCTGGATGAACTAAGGGGGATGGAACGCCTTTAAACCACCTTACTGGTCGAAGACAAACATATAAGTCTAGCGTTTGTCTCAGTTGCACGTTTAGGGATCGTATTCCTCCGCCAATGGGCGTGGTAAGTGGGCCTTTAATCGCCACTAAATATTTCTTTATTGCTTCTAAAGATGCTCCTGGAAGCCATTCGCCTGTTTCGTGGTAAGCTTTTTCTCCTGCTAGAATTTCAAGCCATTCTATTTTTTTAGAATCACCATAGACTTTTTGAACTGCGGCATCGAAGACTTTTTTAGCTGGAGTCCAAATGTCCACACCAATCCCGTCCCCTTCTATAAACGGAATAATAGGATTGTCAGGAACATGTAGGACTCCATTGTTGATTGAGATCGATTCAGGCATTGTTATTTCTGTTTTGTGTTCAGTTGCAAGTATACGCCTTCAACAGATTTGAATGATGTAAGTTTTACAGATTGGCAAAAAAAAAGGCTTTCCATTTGGAAAGCCTTTTTTGGTAGCCCGTAGGGGATTCGAACCCCTGTTACATGGATGAAAACCATGCGTCCTAACCCCTAGACGAACGGGCCGTTTTATTTAACGGAGCGCAAATGTAAAAAAATCCCTTTTACATAAAATCCATCAAGCAAATTTTCTTTGAAATAAGACTAGTACGCCTTTGCAAATACTACAATTTGATTAGAAGGATTCCCACTGTAGACGCATTTTCCTTCCGTTTTATACTTGTTTTCCAAGGGAATGAGTCGAATGGTGGCCTTTGTTTCGTCTTTGATTTTTAATTCTGTTTCTGAAGAACCATCCCAATGTGCTAGAATAAAACCGCCTTTTTTGTTCAAAACATCTTTGAATTCATCCCAAGAAGAAACGGAAGTGGTGTTTTCTTCGCGGTGTTTCAGCGCTTTTTGGAAAAGGTTCGTTTGAATTTCAGCTAGAAGCGACTCAACGTATTCTGTAATTCCATCGGCTGCAACAGTGTCCTTGGTCAGCGTATCTCTTCTGGCAACTTCCAGTGTTCCGTTTTCAATGTCGCGCGGTCCAAGACCAATTCTTACAGGAACACCTTTGAATTCATATTCCGCAAACTTCCAGCCTGGTTTGTGCGTGTCGCGGTCATCCAACTTTACTGTAATTCCTTTTGCTTCTAACTGCGCTTTTATCTCACGGGCTCTATCGCAAACTAGTTTGTATTCTTCTTCCTTTCTGTAAATAGGAATGATAACCACTTTGAATGGAGCGAGGTTAGGAGGGAGAACTAGGCCGCTATCGTCAGAATGCGTCATAATCAACGCTCCCACTAAACGGGTTGAAACACCCCAAGAGGTAGCCCAAACAAAATTCTGCTTTCCGTCTTTTCCTGTGAATTTCACATCAAACGCCTTGGCGAAATTCTGTCCAAGGAAATGAGACGTTCCAGCTTGCAGTGCTTTTCCGTCTTGCATCAATGCTTCAATACAATAGGTTTCAATCGCGCCAGCAAATCGTTCATTCGCAGATTTTGTGCCTTTCCAAACTGGAATAGCCAAGAAATTTTCTGCAAAATCGGCATAGACGTTCATCATTTGTTCCGCTTCTGCAATTGCCTCTTGTTCGGTTGCGTGGGCTGTGTGCCCTTCTTGCCAAAGAAATTCAGCGGTTCTCAAGAACAAGCGAGTACGCATTTCCCAACGGACAACATTGGCCCATTGGTTTACTAAAATTGGTAAATCTCTATAACTCTGAACCCAATTTCGGTATGTATTCCATATAATGGTTTCGGAAGTTGGACGAACAATTAGTTCCTCCTCTAGTTTCGCTGTCTCATCAACCTCAATTCCGCCATCTTCCGTGCTTTTCAATCGGTAATGCGTGACAACGGCACACTCTTTGGCAAAGCCTTCAACATGACTAGCTTCTTTGGCGAAGAAACTCTTTGGTATAAAAAGCGGGAAATAGGCGTTGCTGTGTCCTGTAGCCTTGAACATCTTATCGAGTTCAGCTTGCATGCTTTCCCAAATAGAAAAGCCATATGGCTTGATAACCATACAACCTCTAACGGCTGAGTTCTCGGCTAAATCAGCCTTTACAACTAATTCGTTGTACCACTTTGAGTAATCCTCTTCACGAGACGTGAAATCCTTCGCCATTCTGGTATGATGTTTGTGTAGCTGTTATACGTTTGCGATTGGTCAAAATTAAACATTAAGCCGCGCTGACTGTTTTTTAAAGTGAACGTTTCTAAAAGTCATAAAGCCATGAAATACTCATCATTCAAATTTCTCTTACTCACATTGTTCTTCGTTACTAGTTCTGTCGGCTTGTTTGCACAAGACGATGACGGTATTTATGGTGATATATTTGAGACTCCTAAAGTTGATGAGGGGTTGATTGATGAAACCGATTCTCCATTGGACGGATATTCTACCGTTGATGATTATTACCCTGAAGAAGGTTACACTCCAGCAAACAATGCTAGTCAGCCTAACTCTAATCAATATGTTGATGCGAATGGAAACAACGTTACCAATAATAATAACGATGATTATTATGAGGATGATAACGATTTCGCCTACTCCTCAAGAATAAGGAGATTTCACAGAAATAACGGTGGATGGGGCTATTACGACCCTTGGTATACCAACATGTATTACTACAATGCCGACCCGTTTTTTTGGGGCACCAGTATTAACGCTGGGTTTTGGCCTAATAATCGTTGGGGTGGAAATAATTGGGGCTGGAATGGAGGTTTTGGCTGGAACAATGGATGGAACAACGGCTGGAATAATGGATGGAATGGAGGTGGTTTTGGCTGGAACAACGGCTGGAACAACGGCTGGAATAATGGATGGAACGGAGGCGGTTTTGGCTGGAACAACGGCTGGAATAACGGCTTCGGAACTCCAGCTTGTTTTGGAGGCGGTTTCGGTGGTGGCTACTATAATACGTTTGACACGAACAGTGGTATTTACTATGGACACCGAGGTTCTACTGGAAACGCTGGAAACTCCATTGGTTCCGGCTACAGAAACACCTCATTTGGTTCAACCTATAACGAAGCAGCGAAGCAAGGAAAGGTTATGCATGCTAATAGAGCAAACGTCCTCCAGACCGCGGACGCTCGTCCAGTAAAAGGAAATGTTGATGGATATCAAGTAAGGTCAAGTGCGTTAAAGGAAGAATCTACTAGACAAGCTACTCCTTCAGGTAACAGAGCAGTTTCTATTGATAGGACCAGAAGTAATGTCGTTAAGGAATCAACAAGAGCGGCTGCAACGCCTACTCGCGAAAGTGCATACCAGCGTGGTACATCTGAGCGTGCTGCAAGTGCAACTCAGCGAAATGCTTCTTCAAACGTTGATAGAACGCGATACAGAGCAACTACAACGCAGCCTAGAACCAATTCGAGTTCAGTGAATCGTGCTAATACGTACGAACGAGGAAATGATGCTACGCGTTATTCCAACAGACAGCAAGCTACCCAGCCAAGCAGGTCTGTAAATGACCAGCGCGGAAATATGTATCGTGACTTCCAGCGTACGCAACCGAATTCTAATGGTTATAACAGAAGTAATTCAAACAGATATAGCCAGCCTCAGCAGGATAATAGGAATGGTAACCAGTATTCTAGGCCATCAAATAATCAACCTTCTAGGGATGTAACTCCATCTAGGAACGCTGTTCCTTCAAGAAATTACTCGCAACCATCTCGAAGTGCACAGCCTTCAAGAGGTGTAAGTCCGTCTCAAAATCAAAATAGAGGTGGATCTAATAGAGGTGTCAGTTCGCCTTCTCCATCACGGTCTTCTGGTTCGTTTGGTGGAAGTAGAGGTTCATCAAGCTCGCCAAGCAGAAGTTCAAGTTCTCCATCTAGAGGTGGGCGACCGTAAAAAAAATGTAAATGAATAGGTTCAAACTACTTGTTTCAGGTTTAGGGGTTGCAATTTTTGCAATTTCCAGCACGCTAGGGCAGAATCAATTTGATGCGCTACGTTACTCACAGATTGATGTTACAGGAACAGCTCGTTTTTCAGCTATGGGTGGAGCGTTCGGTGCACTTGGCGGAGATATGTCGTCCATGACTGTAAACCCTGCCGGAATTGGAGTCTTTACGCGTACTACTGGTTCTGCCACCTTAGGTATTCTTTCGGTTGGAACAGATGCTACTTATTTAGGAATTGAATCTTCCAATGTGAAGATGAATGCGAACATTGGAAATGCTGGTTTCGTGGCCCGTTTCAAACGAAAAAGAGGACAGGATAAGCAATGGGCTTGGAAAGCATTTCATGTGGGCGTTTCTTACAATCGAACCGCAAATTTCCATCGAAGAACTTCTATAGTTGGTGTTAACGAGAGTAGTTCTGTTGTAGATGGTTGGGTTAATCAACTGAATACTAGTACTGTTCCGATTAACTATGCTGATATTCCAACAGAATTGTCACCAAGCTCTGAGTTTTCAAATGCTTATTTGGGTTGGGGAACGTTTCTGATTGATACCATGCCAGGTTCCGTTAATTCATATATGCGGAACTTTGCCCCGTCTTATGGGCAAACACAACAAGTACGCGAAACAACCAAAGGTTCGATGGGCGAGATTGCACTTTCGTTCGGTGGAAACTTCGGGAACGCATTATACATAGGGGCGACCATCGGAATCCCTCGATTGAGTTATGAAGTTGAACGTACGTATTCCGAAAGCGACACACAGGATACCATTGCCAATTTCGGTTCATTTTCAAGAACCGATTTCTTACGAGCTACAGGAAATGGATTAAATATCAAGTTCGGAATGATTTATCGTCCTGCTAAGTGGTTGCGTTTAGGTGGAGCTATTCACTCTCCAACTTGGTTTGCGATTGATGAAGAGTTCACAACTTCCATGACGTCTGATTTGGAAACTGCTGGGCAGTATACGCTTGCTACGGCAAATGGTGCATTCGATTATCGCTTACAAACGCCTTTCCGCGCCATTGGAAGTTTGGCTTTTGTAATAGGAAAAATTGGTTTGATATCTGCAGATTATGAGTACGTGAATTATTCTTTGGCGCAGCTTAATTCGCGTAGCTATTCGTTTGATTCTGAAAATGCGGATGTTAAGAGTCAATTGCACTGGGCAGGGAATATCCGCCTTGGTACAGAATGGAGAATCAAGTCTTTCAGTGTTCGAGGAGGATTTGCTATCAATGGCGATCCGTACTCAGGAGTATATAATTTTGATAATACACGCTATTCGCTTGGTGCTGGTTTCCGTTTCAAAAGATTCTTTGTGGATATGAGTTACAATCTGCATCGACTTGTGAATTCCTACGAATTGTATGACGCTGCAATTGCGGAAACATTAACCATGCAACACAGCGTGATTACCACCTTTGGTTTCAGGTTCTAATTCGTTAGACGAAGAATTCCAGCTTTCGCTTTCTGATTAATGCTGTTTCTGTATTCTGAGTTGTTGAATTCAGAACAGGCTTCAAAAGCTTTCAAAGCAGCACCCTTCTGTTCCAAACTCTCGTAGATTAACCCAAGCATTAAGGACGAGTTGGCTGCAAAATATCGGTTGCTTTCTGCGCCACTTTTAATCGTTAGTCTGTAGTAAGAAATGGCTTCTTTTTGGTTTTTCAATTCATGATGAATTCTTCCCAATCGATACGTGAATTCCAATTTTTCATCTGCGGTAGTAAGGTCATTTGTCTTGGATGTGATAAGTGTTTTCAACGCTGCCTGATAAAATCCCCCATCAAATTGTAATCTGGCTTTCAGCAATACACGGTTTGGTATTTGGCCAGAATCAAATTCCTTTTGTGCTGATTTGTCCTCATCGAGCATGGTACTTCCCATGTTGTCAACTTTGGAAATAAGACTGCGGTACATTTTTTCGTCACCATTTGAGAGGAGCGAATGCCATGCAATTTTCTGCTGTGCCGATTTTATGTAGCTCTTTCCTTTAAAAGAATGGGTATAAGTAATCAGGTATGAACTCGCGTCTTTATCCATTTTGGCCAGTTTCAATTCGCCTAATAGAAAGTTGAGATAAGGAAATGCGTCTCTCGATTCTGAAGAGGCCAATAGCACTTCAATTGCCTTATTGGCCTGACCATTTTCTTTGTACAAACTCGCTTTGGCGAAATCCATCAATGGTCCGCTTTCCTTTTCGACTTCTGTCTGATAACGTTTTAAAGCTTCGCTGTCATTCAACAAGTTGATGTGAAGAAAGCTAAGGAGAAACAGCGTTTCCTTTCGCAGATTTTGAAATTCAGGTTTGCCTTCAGCTTTTGCAATTACCATTTCCATTTCACCGATTCCCTGTTCAATAGTCCCATCAACCCCCATCAATTTGGTTGCCCACTTGTAGTTGTCGGGAACAGTACCAATAAGCGTGTGCAACAAACCCATGCTCTTATATGTAGGAAGAAAACCTGGATGCTTTTCCATGTTTTTCTCCAGTGCATGAAAGGCTTTGTTTATCGCGCTTGCACCATTGAAATATTCCCCAAATCGCATCATGGAAAATGCCCAATGAAGATGTATTTCCCCTTCGGCCAGTAGTTTGTATGGTGATGAATCGGGAAGACGATTCAATGTTTTTAGCCGTGTAGAACGTAATTCCTTTCGTGCTTCAAATTGCTCTTGGTCTTCTGTAACCACTATATAGAGGAAGTCTGATAGGTCTTCTAAATATAAAGGAGCTAGATTTTGTGGTTCCGAAGTTTTGAGACTTTGAATCAGTTCTCCTGCCTCCGTATACTTAAGGTTGAGTAGGAGAGAATAGGCCTTGTCATAATCTTCACTTGTTGTGAAGATTTGCGCGAATCCAACGTTTGTGAACACGAAAACAAGGATTATGAAAAGTATCTGTCTCAAAATGTGGTGCAAAAAAAGGGGATTCAAAATGAATCCCCTCAATATTCAAGCCTTAATTGGCTTATGCTTCTTCTTTCGAGTCAATTTCAGGATCAACAAGAACACGTCCGCAATGCTCGCAAACGATAATTTTCTTTCTAAGACTGATGTCCAAGATTCTTTGTGGTGGAATTTTATTGAAACATCCTCCACAAGCCATTCTCTCGATTTTCACAACGGCCAAACCATTCAATGAATTCTCACGAATTCGTTTGTAAGCTGTAATTAATCTTTCTTCGATAATTTTCTCAGCAGCTTTTGATTGCTTGGTTAGTTTTACTTCGTCCTTTTCAGTTTCAGAAATAATTGAGTCCAGCTCAGCTTTCTTCGCCTCAAGATCTTTTTGACGCTCGTCCAAGTTTGTTTTGGCTACTTCAATCAATGCATTCTTGGCTTCGATATTCGCCTTAAACGCATTCATTTTCTTCTCGCAAAGTTGAATTTCCAAGTTCTGGTATTCAATCTCTTTGTTAATAGAGTCGAACTCACGGTTGTTTCTAACCTTTCCTTGCTGCGCCTCATATTTCTTGATAGAAGTAAGAGCATCTGTAATCATGTTCTTACGCTCAACAATCGCATCTTCAAACGCATTCACTTCGTCTGTGAGGTTTTGCAATCTTGTTTCAAGACCAACGATGTCGTCTTCCAAATCCTGTACTTCCAATGGAAGTTCGCCTCGGATAGTTCTAATTCGGTCAATTTCAGAATCAATTGTTTGAAGATTGAAAAGTGTTTTCAATTTCTCCTCAACTGTGAAATCTGAACCTGCTGTAGCTTTTTTAGTCGCCATGTTTTATAGATAATTGATCGGGTTCGTTTTTACCCTTGTAAAACGGGGCGCAAAGATAGGAAATTTATGGGCTAGTTTTTCAGCCAAAAGGTCAATCGTAAACTGTTCGCTTTCGTAATGCCCGATATCCGCTATAATGATGCGCTTTTCGGCATCAAAAAACTGATGGTATTTGTAGTCACCTGTTATGAAAACATCTGCTTCTGCTCCCAAAGCATTACCAAGTAGAAAACTGCCAGAACCACCACAAACAGCAATCCGTTTAACGTTTTGTTTGTGTGGAAGAGTGTAGCGCACACAGTCGGTTTTCATGGTCGTTTTAAGCGATTTCAGAAATTCTAACGCATCCATTTCTTCGGGCAAATCACCAATCATTCCTGAGCCAACTTCTTTCCAGGTGTTTTCCATTGGGTAAACATCAAAAGCCACTTCTTCATAAGGATGTGCATTTTTCATCGCGCTAAGCACATTCTCTACTTTAAAATCGGGAACAATCGTTTCAATGCGCACTTCGGATTCTAAGTGTCTCTCACCCTTAGCCCCAACAAATGCAGTGGTGTTTTCGTTTCCCCTGAAAGTTCCTGTTCCATCGGTATTGAAGGAGCATTGGTCGTAGTTGCCGATGCTGCCAGCCCCGGCTTCAAACATGGCGTTTCGTATATTCTCGGCATGGTTAGTTGGACAATAGGTCACAACCTTTTTTAACAGTAGCTTTTTTGGAGCAAGAATCCGTGTGTTCAGTAATCCAATTTTCTCTGCGATTTTTTGGTTTACACCTTCACTTACATTGTCCAAGTTTGTATGAATGGCATACAGCAAAACATCATTCTTGATGGCTTTAATGACGGTTCGCTCCACATAATTTTTTCCGTTGAAGCGTTTCAGACCACTAAAAACGATGGGATGGTGCGAGATAATGAGGTTGCAACCTTGCGAAAGCGCATCGTCAATCACATCTTCCGTGCAGTCTAAACTCACCATAATTCCTGTGACTTCGGTTTTAGCGTCACCTACTATTAGACCAGAGTTGTCATAACTTTCCTGTAATGATGGCGGAGCTAACTCCTCCAAATATTTGATTATTTCGGATGCTTGCATAAAGCAATATTAAGAAGAATGCGGTGTTCCTGAGTATATTCGGCCATGCCTTGGTACAGACATCTTTTATGGCCTTTCGCCATCTTGTACGGAATTGGCGTCTGGATGCGGAATCGGCTTTTTGACCTAGGCATTCTTTCTTCCAAGAGGTTTGATATTCCTGTAATCTGTGTGGGAAACCTAGAAACAGGTGGCTCGGGAAAATCACCATTGGTCAATTATATCGCTGCGCTTCTATCCAAGAATAATCAAAATGTTGTTATACTGAGCCGAGGGTATGGTCGGTCTACTACAGGTTTTCTGTTAGTGAATGAAATCAGCAAAGCTTCTGAAGTTGGAGATGAACCATTACAGGCTAAACTGCGGTTTCCTAATTTAACTGTTGCCGTTTGTGAAGATCGAGTTAAAGGAATAAAGCAGCTTCTTGAAACTTTGCCAAAGCCAGAAGTGGTACTAATGGATGACGGTTTTCAGCACCGCTGGGTGAAACCGAGTTTGAGTATTTTGGTAACGCCATCGCGCAAGCCGTTTTGGAAAAACTATTTATTGCCTGTTGGAACACTCCGAGATTTAAAAGGTGAATCGGAAAGAGCGGATGTATTAGTTGTCTCAGGTTGCGAAGGAAAACTTGAATCAAGGGCGTTTTTCGATGGTGACGTGTTTGAATCAAAAACAATCTCTGAGGAGTTAATCCAGTTTTCTGGCCATAAACTGAGTGTTTCGGAAATACAAGACGTGGTGCTTTTTTCGGGCATCGCTAATGAGTCTCGTTTTGAGGATGCGGTTGGCAATAATTACAAAGTGTTTGAGCATCTAAAGTTTGAGGATCACCATACTTACTCACTATCAGACCTTTCAACCCTAAGAAAATTAGATAGTTTTGGTGCGACTGTAAATGCAGTCATAACTACGGAGAAAGATGCAGCGAGGCTTTCTAACTCTGCAGTTTTAGAAGAACTGAAAGATGTTCCGATGTTTTATTTGCCAATCAATATTGAGTTTGGCGGTATGGCTTCGGAATTTGATAAAATGATATTGGAACATGGAAAATATGCTTGAGAAAATAAAGGAAACCGCAGCTTACTTGAAGCATCGAACTGGTGCTTCTCCTGAAGTGGGTATCATTCTAGGAACGGGTCTTGGTGGTCTAGTTAAAGAGATTGTCGTTGAGCATGTTGTGCCTTATGAAGAAATCCCAAATTTCCCAGTTTCCACGGTTGAAGGGCATTCAGGAAAGCTGATTTTCGGAAAGCTCGGAGGGAAGTCGGTTATGGCGATGCAAGGTCGCTTTCATTATTATGAAGGCTACGATATGAAAGAAGTGACATTCCCTGTTCGGGTTATGAAAGCTTTAGGAATGAACGACCTCGTGGTTTCAAATGCCAGTGGAGGAGTAAATCCCGATTATGAAATCGGTGATTTGATGATTCTAAATGATCACATCAACCTATTTCCAACCAATCCGTTGATGGGAAAGAATTACCCTGAATTAGGCCCACGGTTTCCTGATATGAGTGAAACCTATGACAAGGAATTAATTGCGAAGGCAAAAGAAATTGCTGCTTCTCATGGTATTAAAGTGCAAGAAGGTATTTACGCTGGGTTGAGCGGCCCTTGCTTAGAAACTCCAGCCGAATACATGTACGTGCGAAATGTTGGTGCAGATACGGTCGGGATGTCAACCGTACCAGAGGTTATTGCGGGGCGACATGGAGGAATGCGCTGCTTTGCGGTTTCTATCATAACAGACCTTGGTGTCCCTGGCAAAATTGTGAAGGTCACTCACGAAGATGTTATTAATGTAGCTGCTAAGGCTGAACCTAAGATGACGTTGATTATGAAGGAGCTTATCGCAGGTCTGTAACCAATTACTTGGTGGTTGTGCCTTCTGGATGAGCTTTCGTGAAGCTCTCATCTACCGGTTCCCAAAGCTCAACCTTGTTTCCTTCTGGGTCGATAATGTGGACGAACTTACCATATTCGTATTCTTCAATTTCATCACAGATGGTTACACCATCAGCTTTTAGCTGTTCTACCAACTCTACCATGTTTTTTACACGGTAATTAATCATGAACTCCCGTTCTGATGGCTCGAAATGCTTGGTGTTGGCATCAAACGGACTCCATTGCAAGTAGCCTTTTTGTTCTGGGTTGGCCCCTTCTCTGAACTCGAAAAGAGAACCATAATCGTTGGTAACCAATCCTAAATGCTGGTTGTACCAATTGCGTTGTTCCGCTGGGTTTTTACTCTTGAAGAATATGCCGCCAATTCCAGTTACACGGCCTTTTTTTGCTTCTGACATAATTATTCCGTTTTGATGATACTTTGAACCTGAGTCGATTCCTCTAGGATAAACCGAATATGATACAAGCCACTTGGCAGAGCAGTAAGGTCTAATTGGCCTGATGTATATCGATTTGAAGCTACGCTAACAGACCTTCCCAATCTGTCGATAATTTCAGTGCCAAGAATGCGAGAAGATGACTCTACCCGTATCAGTCCAGTAGTTGGGTTCGGATAGATCAAGATGGAAACTTGTTCCTGCTCCTGCACTGATAGAAAAGTGGAGAAATATTCATCTAAGAATTCAAGGCGGTTATGAATCCAGTTGAACATGTAGGTTTGATTACTCTCGTCATATTCAAAATCTGACCAAATTAGCTCTTCCCGTTCATACGCGCCCGAAATTTGCAGAAGGTTGATGTTTTCAGATAGACGTTCAATCAGTGCGTTTTCATCAAATTCTTCTTCGCGTAATTCGAACCATCTTACTGCGGCCCTAGAGAAGAAGTAATGGTGATTATCCCCCATCAGCCTGGAATACAAGCCGTTTCCTAGAATGTTGCTGTGGCTTGTATCTTGCTCTCCTGCGTATTGAGTTCCGAAAACGCCATCTAAATCCCACGGGATAAAGAAATAGGGGTGATTTTGGTTGTATTTAGCTACGTACACATTCTTTCCAAGATTGTCGGTGGCGTGTAACAGATTCAAGAAGACGAAATAATCGACCATGTTGTCAATCTCGAATTGCTCAAGAAACTCTTGGTCAATATCCAGTTCAGTTCCACTGACAATCAGGTTTACCGCATTGTAAAGGTTTTCCCAATCAGTGAATTCATCCTCCTTTGGATATTGCATTTCGAACCCTGACCAGATTCTGAGGTTGTTGTTGTAAGGTGGGCAATTGTAATATTGTGAGGCACCCCAGGTTACACCTTTATACAACTCGCCTCGAGGTTCGACTTCAAACTTCTCCAATTGCAGCAGTTTCCTGTCTATACGCTCTGTTAGTAAATAAACACCCTGATAGTTTCCGTTTGTGAATACATCTACATAATGCGCATCAATTGTTGATTTTGCGTCAGGCTGCTCAGTTACATAGGTAAGCGTGTGGATATCCGACCATAATTTTTGTCCACTGATGTTTCTAATCCGTAACGGTTCGTTATACATGGCTGTTAGTAGCCAGTCATCATCTTCACGCATTCCTGCAAGCGAAAGGTTATTTTTCACTTCACCAGTAGCGTCTTCCCAAAGATCAAATCGAAATGATTTTTTAGGGTAAGTCTGAGAAAACCCACCTCTTATCTCAATACCAAGATGTGATATTAACGGTGCACTTTCGGGCTCAGAAAAAGTAATCGTTCCATGAACAGCAGCCTCATCAACAATTGCGCTATCGGTATTTATGGATAACAGCGGTAATGGCGAAAAAAAGAGTGTGTATTCATCCGTGAGATTGCTCACCTCATATCCAACTCCATTTTCCAATTCGCTTGGAACCGTATTGAATGAATACGTTTGATCCAAATCAATCGACACCAATGTGGCAGCAGCGGTGTTAGGGTAGCTGTTTTGGCTATTTACTACAATCAAATGATTGCTGTAATCAACAGCGTATCGGTTGGAGGGTATGGTTAAGTTGACCGTTTGTGATTGTACTGCAAATGGCAATGAACCGAATACAGATAGTAGAACTACTAGACAATAGGTGATGAAAGATGGGGGGCTTTGCATACCGCAAAGTAGTCAAAGGGAATTCTCAGTTTGGGTATTCCTCAATTTCGTTTCAAATTGATGTCAGTTCTTTGATTGATTTTTTTCACGTTGCTATTCGGCTTAGTCTCGTAGTTTTGTGCGAATAAGAAGACCTAGAAATTATATTATGAAATATCTATTGGCACTAGTGATTCCTTGTTTTTTCGGTATGCAAAAAGTTACTGCACAAGCATGGACGAAAGACACTAAGGTTATATCCGTAGGAATTGGTGCTGCTAATTACTACCACCTCGGTACTACTGGAGTCACATTGTATAGACCAACTACTGGTTTTAACTCTCCAGTTACAGGACAATTGAGTATTGAAGGAGAGTTGGGCGTTCATCAGTATGTTGGTGTTGGTTTTAATACTGGTTTTGGCGGAGCAGGAGGCAGATTTTTTGGTTCAAATGGCTCAATCAATGTTCCAGTTGGTGTGTTAGCCAATTTTCACTTTTATCAACTTATTGAAGATAAAACAGGAGCAAACCTTCATGCGGAAGCCTTAGATATTTTTGTTGGCGCAAGCCTAGGTACTGGCATAGGAGCTATATTCTATGATAACTCCCGTAATCAAGTAGTGCCATTGGCTTTTGGTGGTGTACACGCAGGTGCTCGTTGGTACTTTTCTCCAAAAATTGGGCTTACCGGCCAATTTGGTTTTGGAAAACAACTGGTTGATGTGGGAGTAGTTTTTAAACTGAACTAGCAGATACTCAGAAAGTCTTTTTTATTCCTCAAACTTCAGCAAACTGAACGCACCACGTGCAATTGCAACTGTGCCTTTACTCTTTTGGTAAAGTTTAACATCAGCATTGATGATTCGTTTGCCAACCTTAATAAGTTCGGCTTCTGCGTAAAGGTCTTCCTTGATGGCGCCTTTCAAATAGTCAATGCGTAAATCGATTGTATTCAGTTTGTCGCGCGCATCGGTAAGAATGGTTGATGCGGCAATTCCTGCGGCAGAATCGGCAATACTGGCTATGATACCACCGTGCCATAAACCATGAATGAAATCGCCAATAAACTCTTCCTTAAACGGAACATGAACTTTAGCGTATCCTTCGCTGATTTCTTGGATTTCGAACCCAAAAATTTTGTTGGCAGGCATGTTCTGTTCAATGGCCATTTTAATAATGGCCCATTTCTGCTCTTCAGATTCGTATGTAAGGCTCATAGGGCTTCTTCTTGTCCAGGAACTACTGGCTTGGCGAAATAGATAACCACACGCTCAACCAAAAGGTACATTACTGGAACAATGATTAGGGTGAGAAAGGTTGCGAAGGAAAGTCCGTAGATAACGGTCCAAGCCATTGGCCCCCAGAAAGCAACGTTGTCTCCACCAAAGTAGATGTGTGGATCCAACTCGCTTAAAAGTGTGTAGAAATTGATGTTCATACCAGTGGCGAGTGGGAGCAAGCCCAAAACGGTTGTGATTGCTGTAAGTAATACTGGTCGAAGTCTTGTTTTTCCGCCTTCGATGATGCATTCAACAGCTTCATTCAATGGAAGTACGCTTCCTTCTGACATACCTAACTCTTCCCGTTTTCTAGCTCGGGTAAGGTCGATGTAGTCAATCAATACAATTGCATTGTTCACTACAATTCCTGCCAGCGAAACGATTCCAATACCTGTCATGATAACAGAAATGGTATCTCCGAATGCGATGATTCCTAAGAATACACCGATGGTGCTAAATGCAACCGAACCAACAATAATCATTGGTTTGATGGCTGAGTTAAACTGAGATACAAGAATCAACACAATCAGTGCAATCGCAATCATAAACGCTTTGCTCAAGAAATCCGCTGCTTTTTCTTGCTCAGCGCTTTCTCCTGTAAACCGTAACGCATACCCTTCTGGCATTGCATATTCCCCGAATGCCTCTTGTATTTCTGCGTTGATGTTGGTGGCGTTGTAGCCTTCAATCACGTTACTCCAAATGGTAATGGTTCTATCCTGATCTCTACGCTTTACAGCACCATACGAGCTTGTGAATGAAATATCCGCCACTGCTGAGATTGGCACTTGCTTGATTTTACCAGTGGTCATATCACGGAAAGTGATGCGCTGGTTAAGAAGCGAGCTCACATCATAACGGTAATCGTCCTTCAATTTGAGCATGATTGGATATTCATCCTCGCCCTCTTTGAACTTACTGATTTCTTTACCGAATAGAGCCGTTCTAAGCGTTGAGCCAATCTGCGCGGTACTCAAACCGAACATTCTTGCACGCGCTCTATCCACGTTCACCATAATCTCTGGCTTACCTGTTTCAAGGTCTAGTTTCAAGCCTTCAACACCAGGAATATTCTTGGCTGTGATTTCTGCTTTTAGTTTTTCCGCGGTAGCAATCAGTGTTTCAAACTCTTCACCACTTACCTCAATGTTAATTGGCTTTCCAGCGGGTGGTCCTTCACGGTTTTTCTGAATGTTCATGATGAGACCAGGTCGCTTGCTGAGGTTTTCACTCAACGCTTTCATTACATCCGAAGTTGAAATCCCTTCGCGCTCTTCAAATTCCTTAAAAGAGATGGTAATCTTCGCTTTGTTTGGCGTTTCGCCAGCTGGAGGTCCGTCCATTGGGTCATTTGATCCCGCACCGATGTTGGTTACAACTGAGTTCACACAAACGCGATACGGATCAATAATTTCTTGAACCTCTTCCTCCACGCCAAGAATGGTTGTGTTGGTTTTTTCAATGTCCGTTCCGGGAGCAGCTTCCAAGAAAATGTTAACGTATTTCGGGTCATTTGCTGGGAAGAACTCAACATCTGGATTTATAACCTTGACCATGGCAAGCGAACCAAATAACATGAAAACCGTAAATCCGAAAAGCGCAAATGGTTTCCAAGAATTCAGTGAGAAACGAAGTATTTTGAGGTAGGCATTTTCCAACCAAGCCAAGAATTTTTCTTGGAACCAAGAAGAGACTGGTTTAAGGATGAACGCATTTAGAACCGTAAGAGCAGCCAGTGTAGCGAAAATTGTTCCCATACTGAACATATCGCCCAAGTAGAACAGAACGCTCAGTACAATCTCGACAGCAACCGTAATAATCAGTGATTTAAAGTTGACGCCTTTCTTTTCTTCACGTTTCATAAAGAGAGCTGCAAAAACTGGGTTCACAACCAACCCTACGAAGAGGGAGGAGCCAAGAACTACAATCAATGTGATAGGCAAGAATTTCATGAATTCTCCCATGATGCTGTCCCAAAATAGGAGGGGTGCAAACGCAGCCAAGGTGGTTGCTGTAGATGAGATAATTGGAACGGCAATTTCTCCAACACCAAAGCGTGCAGCATCTCGTTTTGACATGCCAGATGAGTACAAACGATAGATGTTCTCAATGGTCACAATACCGTTATCCACCAACATTCCCAATGCTAGAATCAAGGCGAAAAGCACCATCATGTTGATGGTGATTCCCATGGAACCGAGAATCATGAAACTCATGAGCATAGAAAGTGGAATAGCGATTCCAACAAAAATGGCGTTTCGCAACCCAAGGAAAAACAGAAGCACAATAACCACGAGAATCACTCCTGAATAGATGCTGTTTTCCAAGTTCAAAAGCTGACCTCGAACCTGATTACTTTGGTCATTCGTTATGGTGATTTTTAAATCAGAAGGGAAACGGTTTGCTTTTGCTTCGTCCAAAATGGCCATAACCTGATCGGTAGCATTCAAAAGATTCTCACCTGATTTCTTCACGATATCTAACGATACAACAGGGTTTCCATCCAACCTAGCGTAGCTTTCACGCTCCTTGTAGCCATCCTCTACCGTGGCAATATCACGTAGGTAAATGATGTTTCCGAACTCAGCCTTCACAATGGTGTTGGCAATCTGATCCATGTTGGTGTATTCGCCAGAAACACGGACGGTTCTTCGGGTTTCATCCATCAGGATGTCACCACCAGAGATACTCATGTTCTCGTAGCCAATGGCATTTTCTATGTCGCCAAAATTCACCTCAACGGATTCCATTTTGTTCACATCAACGTTGATGTTGATTTCGCGCTCCAACGCACCACGCAGATCAACCGAAGAAACTTCGGCAATCACCTCCATCTTGTCCTGCAGCAGTTCGGCATATTCCTTCAAGTCATCGACACTATAATCTCCCGAAAGGTTGATGTTCATAACGGGCATTTCCGACATGTTCACATCCATAACCATCGGATCCATATCGAGGTCGTTCGGAAGTTCACTTTTGGCTTTGTCAACCGCATCTTTCACATCAGAAAGGGCTTCGTCCACAGGTACATCAGTATTGAATTCTACAATGATGATGGAGTTATCCTGAACCGAAGTTGAGGTCAACTCATTGATTCCTTTCAGCGGTTTAATTTCTTTCTCAATCTGACGTGTAATCAGGTTTTCAATGTCGATTGGCGAGTTACCCGGATAAACCGTTCGCACGTATATCTGTGGCATTACCACCTCTGGGAACAATTCCTTAGGCATGGTAGAGTAGGCGAGGATACCACCACAAACGATAAGGAATGTGAGGATAAGAATACTGGTGCTATTTCGGAGCGAGAGCGAGGATAGCCCGAACTCCTTCATTACACCTTTTTTGTCTTGTGTTTCGTTGCTCATTTTTTTTCTCTTGATACTTTGGGTTATCAGTTATTAGGGGTGGTGACCGTTAACTCAATAGCCATTAATCTGGTAACTAATAATACATGCTACTTCTCGATACAATTCTTCCTTCGTCAGAATTACTCGAAGTGACCCAGCCTGTCAGTTCGAGTGATTGGAGGCACGACAATCGTATCGAGAACCTAGTAACCATTTATTCCTGAATACGAACCAAATCTCCGTTGGCAATTTCGTTGTAGCCTTCAATTACCACACGGTCGCCATTTGCCAAGCCTTCGAGTACGCGCGTTTGGCCAGCACTTGTTCTACCCGTTTGAACGTATTTCTTAATCGCTTTGGTTGTTCCTTCCTCTTCGTTTATCACGAAAAGGAATGCGCCTTTGGCATCTTTTCCAATGCTGATTGCAGGAACAACCAAAGCCTCTTTTACCGCAAAATCTTTGATCTTAAGCGTAGCAATTCCGTTTGGCTTTAATGAACCAGTTGTGTTTGGAACACGTACTTCAACGCTGAACGTTCTGTTCATCGGATTGATAATGTTGCTAACCTTACGAATTGTAGCAGTTGTTTTGATTCCGAATGATGGGAAATCGACATCAACCGCAGCGTTTGGTTTTACTGCTTGAACGTAGTTTTCAGAAACATCAGCTTTTACCTTCATTTCGGTCATATTTACCAATGTGATTAATGGTTGACCTGGAGCAGCTAGTTCACCTTCTTTCTGATGAATTATGTCAACAATACCTGTAAATGGCGCTTTTACTGTGCTCATAGCCATTCGCGCAAGAAGTGTTTCTTTCTGCTTTTGTAGACCTTCTAATCTGTTTTTCGCTTCTAAGTATTGAATTTCAGAACCTATTTTTTGTTCCCACAAACGTGATTGACGATTGTAAACTGTTTGTGCCAACCCAATACCGTTGTCAATCTCTTGCACGTTTGTTTGAAATACACTCACATTCAAGGTGGCAAGAGTAGTTCCAGCAGCAACCTTGTCGCCTTCCTTCACAAAAATTTTCTTGATTTGCCCTCCTTGTTCTGGGCTTACGTTGGCTTGCTCTACGGCTTCTAAACTTCCAGTCACTTCAAAGTGATGTTCAAAGTCCTCTGGAGTAACTTTCTTCACCTCGACAAGAATTCCAACGTCCTCCTTCGTTCCAATAGTTGGGTCCTCGGCAAGAAGTTCTGCTTCCATCTTTTCAACTTCGTTCTGAAGCTTTGCCAGTTCAACCTTCTTGGCATCGAGTGCCGCTGTTCTCTGTTCAAGTGTTGCTTCTCCACCACACGAAATGAGTGCTAGAAGTACAGCAGCGATTAAAATATTCGTTTTCATATTGGGATAGTAAATGCGTTTCTACTTAGTTGTTTTCGAGTACTACTTTCATTTGAATCTTAGCATCCATCGCTGTAAACAGCGTATTGATGTATTCTGTTTGCGCCTGAATTAATTGATTTTCAGCCGTAGTCAGTTCCATGCTAGTAGACATACCTTCTTGGTAGCGGATTAGCATTTTTTCTTTGATGCGGGTTGCAAGGTTTATGTTGTTTTGGCTGGTTTGCAGTTGCTCAAGCGCAGAGTTGAAGTCGTCTTTAGCCGTAATGGCCTGAAGCTTCAAAGCATTTTCAGTATCAACTAACCTATTCTTTGCTTTTTGTTGCTCCAGCTTTGCTCTCTTAATACTAGCAACACCGCCAAGGTTATCCCAAATTGGAACACTCAACTTTACACCCCAAAGTGTTTGCGGAAACCAAGGTTGGTCGATAGCGAAGAAGCTGAAGTCATCTCTGAAAGCTTGTTGCCTGTAATCGAAGAATGCATTCAATTGAGGATAGTACTTAGACTCTTCAATCTTAGCTAGATATCCTTGCATCACAACATCTTGTTTAACAAGGCTGTATTGCAAGTTGTTGTTAAGATCTAACTCCATATTCAGTAATTCTTGGTCAGATTGCATAGCCCAGAGTGTTTCTAAGTCATCAGTTAAAGTGATTTTATTATCAACAGGCATTCCCATCTGATACTTGAGCAGGTTAAGCGTTGCTTGGTGCTGACGGTCGGCCTGTCTTGCTCTATTTTTAATCTGATTGATAAGAAGGTCTAATTGCTCCACGTCCATTTCTTCTGCAAACCCTTCATTGTATAAGGCGCTCGTTTCAGAAAGTGTTTTCTCGATATTCGTAATGTTTTCATTCAGCAAGCGAACGTTTTCCTTTGCAACCTGAGCAGTATAATATGCTTGCGCGATTATGGTCTTCACCTCATTCATTGTCATCTTCTGCTGGTCAGCGGTCATCTTCTTTAACCCTTTCACTGCTTGTAGTCCAATAATGTACGAACCATCAAAAAGCTGAAGACCAACGTTAATTCCAGCTTCCATACTCCAAGCCTGACCGAACTGTGCTTCGATGTTTGGAGTGCCCGCAGGAGCGCCAAAAGCTTCTGCAGGAATAATGCTTGTGGGAAGGTCAACGAAGTTGTTGAATCCAAAACTTCCCTTTACAATAGGAAGGCCTTTTGCGGTTTGAATCCAAACATCTTTTTTTGCTTGCTCAACATCAATGGCGGCAGTTTTTGCCTTTTGGCTGTTCTCCCAAGCGTACTTCACGGCATCCTCCACGCCTAAGTCCATAGGAACAGATTCTTGCGCCAATGCTAGGCTTGAGATAAATAAACTGATGGTAAGTATGAGTAGGTTTCTCATCGCTAAAAAATAGGGTGCTGTGTGTCTAATGTTTTAAACTTGTCTTTCAGGTACTCCATGCCTTTTTCGCTTGCAATTCCTCTAATATGATAGCGAATAGCTTCGAAATAGACATCCTTTGCATTGTACTGTGCGGCAGGAAAAAGCTGCTGATCGAAAATGATATCCATTCGTCCAACGTACAATCCGGCCACAATCGGAATGTTGATGTTCTCCCTGTACAATCCTTGCTCAACACCTTGCTCAATGTTTTTGGCAATGCAAGACATAATAACTTGAGTCTTGTATTCATTGAATTTCCCAAAAGCCGCAGGGTAATATTTCTCTAGGTCGAAAAGAATGGATGGGTGCATGCTTTGCAAGTGTTTGCTCACATGCTGCGATAGTAGAAACATCTCTTCAATCGCATTTTCACTCTTTTCCTGAATGGAGCAAATAGCGGTAACCTCATCATTCATATAAGCCTGAATGACTTTTATAACAAGGTCAGCTTTGTCAGAAAACGACTGATAAAGTGTCTTTTTAGACATCCCCAAATGACGAGCAACATCATCCATGGTAAGGCTTTTAATGCCGTACTGCATGAATAAAGCAGTCACCTGCGTTAGTATTTTCTGTGCTTTTTCTTCCACTTTCGGAGTGCAAATGTATTTCTTTAAAAACTACGGAAACGAAAATCATATTAAAAGTTTCCTAAGTTTTCAATGATGCAACATTAGTACAAGAGAGAATGTTCATCCGACATTCGAAAACATGACTAGCTCGTATATCTTTGCAGCTTCAAAATCAAAGCATATGCAAAGCGTAAAGGAGTTATTAGCAAGTACCGAGCTAGACAGAGAAGTTACGGTAAGAGGATGGGTAAGAACCAAGCGAGGGAACGCATATGTGAATTTCGTTGCGGTGAATGATGGTTCTACCATTAATAATATCCAGTGCGTTTTTGATTTAGAAACGAATTTTAAGGAAGCTGAATTGGCTACGGCTACAACGGGAGCTTGCGTTTCTATTACTGGCCAATTGGTTGCGAGTGAAGGAAAAGGACAATCGGTAGAGGTGAAGGCAACTTCTTTAGAAGTGCATGGCGTTGCAGACCCAGACAAGTTTCCAATTCAACCTAAAAAGCACAGCTTAGAGTTTCTACGGGAGAATGCGCATTTAAGAATGCGTACCAACACATTTAGTTCGGTATTCCGAGTTAGACATGCGCTGACTTTCGCTATCCATAAATACTTCAACGATAGAGGATTCTTCAACATACATACTCCTATTTTGACTGGAACAGATGGAGAAGGAGCAGGAGAGATGTTCCGAGTTACCATGCTCGACCCAAAGAATCCACCATTAAAAGAAGATGGAAACGTAGATT
>Ga0222662_1000156_pt1 | contig 64425 bp, 46 predicted proteins | sample AntAcemetagen600_FD_179821 | JGI IMG/M metagenome (GOLD analysis project Ga0222662, IMG submission 179821) | Saline water microbial communities from Ace Lake, Antarctica - #600 | ecosystem: Environmental > Aquatic > Non-marine Saline and Alkaline > Saline | place: Antarctica: Ace Lake... | reverse complement strand
AGTGCATGGTTTCGATCTCGGCGGCGCGGATACGAATCGACAAGGCAATCACCACGGCGATCAAGAGCACCGTCGCGACGGCCACCACGCCGAGCACGGAAAGCAAGATCCGCCGGACTCGGAATACCTCAACCAGTAGTCGATCGACCACTTTCGAGGCTCTCACCAGTTGAACGGGGACCCGACCTGTCTCCGCCCGCGCGAAGAGGATCGTTCCTGCTTTGTCATTCCGAGGCAGCACGATCGCCGCGTTGACCGGCAGGTCCACCGTCTCACCGTGAAAGTGGAAATCTGCGACATTCTCCGGCGTAATCTCCACAAACTCATGGACCGCGGCGTTCATTCGCACCACGGATGGCTCGTCTTCGCCCTCGCCTTCGGTACGACCCATCACCAGGCTCGCATCGATCTCCTCGTCGACCTTGATGTGGCCGTGTCCCCGCCCCTGCACGATCCAGGCCGTGCTGGTCGAGGCGAAGACCGCGGAATCATCGGGACTGCCTGATTCGCCAAGCACACCGACCACCCGCATCCGAAGCGGATACGCACCGGCGAGATCGAAAATCTCTCGAGGCTCGGTCACGATCTTGTCATCGACCGCGATTCCTTCGCGAGCCGCGACCGCCGCACCGACTACGCATTCGCCGGCCATCGCAAAGTTCCGGCCGGACAAGATCCGCAAGCCTCGGAATTCCAGATAGTCAGGATCGGTTCCGACCAACGGGCTTCCTTTGACGCGATCACCGAAGACCAGTGGCAGCACCAGTGCCAAATCGTCGGTCCGAAGTTCGTCAACTTCCGCCTGACTGATGGTCGCCGCCGGTGGCTCTCGGAAGTAGATCGCTGAGAGGACGAGGTCAATCGGCGATCCGGCGGCGCCGGCGACCAAGGGCGTTGAATCAGCTCTCGCTCGTAAGGCTTGTTCGCCGGCGTCAACCAACCGATCAATCGCAATCGGAAGGAAGCCGACTAGAAAAAGCGCCACACAGAGCAGCGTGGTGCGGCCGCGATGATGGCCGAGATGTTTTCGAGCGAGAAAGAAGGCGTGCCGAAGTCCGGTCATGATGGAGCCTCCGTCACTCGGCCCGCGCCGTCGGTTCGTTGTAGACCTTCGCCGAGATCCACCACCCGATCAAAGGCGTCAAGCAGATCATGGTCATGGGTGACCGCGAGCACCGCGGCGTTCCGCGCTCGAGCCGCGTCAAGCAACGCTTCCAGAATGACTCGCTTGTTGGCCGGATCAAGGTTGCCGGTCGGTTCGTCGGCGAGCACCATGCTCGGCTCCGTTACCAAGGCTCGGCAGATCGCCGTGCGTTGCCGCTCGCCATGACTCAATCGCGTAATGCTCCGACGGCGGAGGTGGGCGATTCCCAAACGATCCAGAAGGCCCGCCGCCCGGTCGCGAGCAGCTGGATCAAGTCGAAGCCCGCCGAGACGGAAGGGAAGAAGGATGTTTTCTTCGACGTCAAGATGTTCCAGCAATCGGAAGTCTTGGAAGACGAATCCGATGCGGGCGAGCCGGAGGCTTCGCCGCGCTGATTCTCCCAGCGTCGACAAATCGGTCTCGTCGATCATCACCCGCCCCGCCCGTGGCGTGATGATTCCCGCCGCGAGCCGCAGCAGCGTCGTCTTCCCGCACCCGCTTGGCCCGATCACCGCGACCGATTCTCCGCCCTGAACCGCGAGCGAAGGCACCGCGAGCCGGAACCCGTCGACGGCCCCGGCGGGGGCTGGATAATCGAATTGGAGATCAGTCAGATGAAGCACGGTGGCGTACCATACCCGCATGATGCGATTCATCCCTACTCTTCAACGATTCATCGGCCTCGGCATCCTTTTGGCCTGCTCAGCCTGTGACCGCCCCGAGACCCCCGGTCGCGGTGTCAGTGATCCACGAAGCATCGCGGTTTCCAACTATCCGCTGGCGTACTTCAGCGAGCGGATCGGCGGCGATCGCATCAAGGTCGACTGGCGGATTCCGCCGGGCATCGATCCGAGTTCCTGGAACCCGGACGGCGAAGATCTCGCAGCGCTCCAAGCCGCAGACCTGATCTTCCTCAATGGAGCGACCTATGAGAAATGGCGACCAACTGCGAGCCTGCCGGTGAGCCGCGTCGTGGATACCACCGCCGGGGTGAAAGATCGTCTCCTCCCCGACGGAGGTGAAGCCGTTCACGCTCACGGTCCAGAAGGCTCGCACTCCCATGCCGGCACCGCGTCAACCACGTGGCTTGATCCGGAGATTGCGATCGCCCAAGCCACCATGATTCATGATTCGCTGGTGCGGATTCTGCCCGCCTACCAGGAGCAATTTCGCTCCAATCTTGGACTGTTGATTCGCGAACTTCAAGAACGAAGCGCTCCCATCGAACAAGCCGTCAATGCCGCGCCCGAAACCCCGGTTTTCTTCAATCGTCCGGTCTACCAGTATCTGTCGAATCGATTTCGCATGAATGGCGTATCCCTCGATTGGGACGCACGTGAAACGCCCACCAACGCACAGCTCGAAGAATTCGATGCGCTTCGGTCCGACCATCCAGCAGCGTGGTTCATCTGGGATTCGCCACCCACGCCCGAAGCAATCGCAGCCCTTCAGGAACGAGGATTGCAGAGCATCGTGTTCGCGCCGTGCGGAAACCGACCAGAGACCGGCGATCTACTCACGACCTTTGATACCAATGGCGTGGAAATTCGTCGCGTCTACGGGGTTGATGGCGACTGAGGTTCGATGGGCGCCGCGATGACCGCAACGGTTTTCCGGCCCAGCCGAAGACCGAGCACCTCGACCGTCGCGCCGCCCGCGGTTCGCGGAATCCGTCTGAATTCCCGGCTCCACGCATCAACATCGATCGCCGCGGCGCGAGTTCGAACAACCACCTCACCAAGTTGGTCGCCAAATCGAGCTCGTAAAGCCGATGAGACCAACTTCGTCCGCGGCGACAAGACCTCGAGAATCCGAACCGCCCGAAACCAATCGGATGACACGGACTCGATGCATTCCAGAGGGAGCGTCACCAATCCGAGACCCACCGCCGGCTCCCCGGCGAGCGACGCGTCCATGCCGATCGCCGACTCCAAGGCCGCCACACCCAGTTCAAGTCGTTCGATCGACGGATGGAAGGTCACGATCGCACCCTCGAGCGCTCCGGCGACGGCAAAACCCTCCGGCGAGCCAGAGAGCGTACGGCCGGAGGGAAGATCGACGGCCTCACATGGTTCGGTGCGGGCCAGCGTCCCTGTCCACACCACCGCCTGAACCAGACGGCCATGCTCCGCGATGATGGAAAGCGACTGATTCGCATGAAGCTCCGGCGTCGGACGTGGGAGTCCCGGGCCAAGTTTGACGGCGCCCCCTTCTGCCTCCGCAAGGATCCGCCGGATCGAGTCAAGATCTGGAACAAGATCCTCGAGTCGCCATGATCGGCGGCCGGAGGCTTCGTCACGTCTTGCCGGATCGAGATGCACGAGTGGGTGATCGATGAGCGTGGTCTCGACCGACTCGGTCCGGACCGATGCGCCGGCATTCACGCCGGCCATCCAGGCCCGAACCGGATCGCGATCAACCACGGTGCAGGGGCCGCGGCGGGCCAACGCCATGGCATCCCCGCCGATTCCGCAGCACAGATCCAGCACCGGAGCGGCGCCGAAACGTGCGGCCTTCCACGCCGCGACAACCTCGCTCGTCGCCTGTTCTAGACCTGCTCGATCGAGCATCAATCCACTGGGGTCGGCAAACTTGCTGGATGCCCGTTCGCGAGCGGTGGCCAATTGGATCGCCTCGGTCGCCGGTGCCTCCGGGAAGGACCTCCGAAGCTGTTCCACCGATGCCGGCGTGATTCCACCCGCGACGGCCGCCGCGGCGTTGAGCAGCGGTGCGGCCTCAGGGCGGGCCAAATTCTTCCAGGCATCCAAGCGTCGATCGGGCACATATCGATGCTACCAGCCATATTCAATGCCGACCCGAATTCCCATCCCGCGGTGACTTGAGCCCCGCCAAGGTAGCATTCGCCTCACGGTGCTCCGCAAAGGTCCGCCCAAGTCACCATCCACTCCTCTCAGCTCCCGGAGATCAACCATGACCGACATCCGAACCGCCGACATGATGCGCGCCTCTGGGACATTCGCAATCGCTGAAGGAATCTTCTTAATCCTTGGCGGCGTGATGTTGGTTATCGCCCCATTCGCGGCCATCGTCCTACTCACCCAGTTCACTGGCGCCCTGCTCCTGCTGGCTGGGATCATCGGAACGATCCGCGCCTCCAGTTCTCCCCGGGGCGAGCACGGGAGCGGCGCCGGGATCCTCGGCCCCATCATCGCGGCCTTGGCGGGGTTCATCCTCTTGCTCGACCCCTCGCTTTCCGCGGCATTCATCACCAAGGTTCTCGGGGCGATCCTGCTGATCACCGGTGCCATGCAAATTGCCGCCGCGTGCGGCATGCGAGGACGCGATCAATGGACACTCCTCCTCGCCGGCGGCATCGTGACCGTGATCCTCGGGATTCTGGTGTTCATGATGCCGGGCGTTGCCATTCTGGTATTTGCGATCTTCACCGGCGTTCAACTTCTCTTCCTCGGCGGCATGATGCTCCGCGGTGGTTGCGAGCTCCGCCGCGTCGGCAGGCGTTCCTGAAACACCTCCCTCCGCTGAAGCCCTCCCGCTCGCAATTCTTCTACCAGCTCGGTGATTCGACCACGATTGACCGCCCCGAGTGCTGATCCCGCGAATCCCGCGCTGGCGGCCCGATCAGGCCGAAGGCCTGCGATATCGCATGCGGAATCTTCGATTCGGGGGATCCTCGTCGTCGCGAAAGTCCTCCCACGACTCCAGCACGAGTCCACGCGTCTCGAATGTCGCGCATTCGGCCCGGCTGATCGCCCAAGGCGGGCCGGCCTCGTCGACACAATCACCATCATCGCGTCCTCGAACCACGGCGAGCAGTACGCCGCCCGGTGCGACGCAATCGGCGAGCGGAGCGAATCCCGCTGATCGGTCGGGCAACGGAATCGCCTGCAGCGTGTACACCTCGACCACCAGATCGAACGCCTCCCGATAGGCGTCGGGAAGCCGGAATAGATCTCGGGCCTCGTAGTAGACCGAAGTCTCGGGGTGCTTTTTCCCACACCACTCGATCGCAGAACGCGAGATATCAAACGCCGTCACGTCGAATCCACGCGCCGCGAGTTCCTCCGCGTCGTTTCCAAAACCGCACCCCGGAACCAGGGCTCGACCCCCACGGGGAATCTCGGGCCGAATCATCCCGTCGAGAAAGTGTTGATTTGGCGCGGGGCCCGCCCACGGGACGCGATCGTTGCTTCCGTTGGAATCGCGATAGAGCGCTTCGAACCAATCGCAGGGCCTCCCCCGCACCCGGGCATCACTCGCCAAGCGTCGGACATGAGTTCGCAGTTCCGCTCGTTCCACGTGCCGCGTCTCCTTGATCATCATCCCGGGATCGATCCGTGCCCGTACCGGTGCTTCATGCTGGCCCAACCGAGCCGTGAGCGCCCGACGCACCAGAGTAGCCCCGAGAAAGTCGCAGGCCAAATGCGCCGGATGATCTGCCGGCCAAAGAGTCCGCCGTTGGCACGTGCCTCCAAGATCGCTCGAAGGCCGCGGCCCCCAGCCTTTGACACCAGCTGGTTCCGTCGCACGGAACGAGACGCACCGCCGTGGCCGAGACAATCAACAGGATCGTAATTCGTAAAAATAAAGGCCGTCCGATCAATGGCGGGGCATTCGTGTGGGGAGTTCGTGCCATCAAACCACTCAATCCGTCAACTCCCTGCCGAAGTCGTCGATGTCGGTTAGATTCCAAGCATGACCCCGGAACCCTCCAGTCGACCGACGATCGCCCAGACCTCTTGGATGATCTTGGCGACCAGTATTGCGGCCGCCCTCGCCGGGATCGCGGCGCTCTACTTCGTCTATGCCGACCATGGTGGCGAGCAAGTCGTGAAGTGGTTTTCCGGCGAACGATCGCTTTTGGGCATTGAATTCACTGGAATCTGGAAGATCCTTCTTCCGGCAATGGGCGTCGCGGTCACCATGCCGCTGATCATCTGGCTCCAACGCCGTTTCTTCCCTGGCACGGAAGGCACGGGGATTCCCCAAGCCATCGCGGCGATTGAGATCGGCGATCGGCCGGAACGGAAACTCATGCTCTCCGTCCGCATCGCCCTCGGCAAGATTCTCCTGCTCAGCCTCGCGCTGATCTCCGGTATCACGGTCGGCCGCGAAGGTCCATCGGTCCATGTCGCCGCGTGCTGCATGCACCTCAGCGGTCGATTCTGTCGATTCCACCCCTGGCTTCTCCAACGCGGCCTGATTCTCGCCGGAAGTGCCGCGGGAATTGCGGCCGCGTTCAACGCGCCGATTGCTGGCGTGGTCTTCTGCTTCGAAGAGGTCGGACGGGTCTTCGACAAGAGCAGCGTCCCAACCATCATTCGAACCGTCGCGATCGCCTGCGTCATCGGCGTCGTCGTACTCGGCGACTATGAGTTCTACGGCTCGAGCAACTCCGGAGCCACTCTCCCGCTCGCGATCAACGGCGACCTGAGTGCGTGGCTGCTTGATATGCGTCAGTGGTTCGCCGTGCCGCTGGTCGGACTGATCGGCGGCGTTCTCGGCGGGTGCTTCGGCAAGGGCGTCGTCGTCGGAAGCCGACGATTGGCATCCTCGCTGGTGAATCGACCGCTCCGGACCGGCATCATCCTCGGACTGGCACTCGCGATCATCGGAATCACCTCCGGCGGATCAAGCTACGGCGGCGGCCACGCCCAGGCCCAGGAAATGCTTGAGACCGCCGCGAGCACCGGCGTTCCCACTGCCGGGTGGGGCGATCCGATCGCCAAGGCGGCCGCCAGTTTCGTGAGTCTGGTGAGCGGCATTCCGGGAGGATTGTTCGACCCGAGCCTGGCCGTCGGTGCCGGCCTCGGCCAAATCACTCACGGCTTCTTCGAAGCCAACATCGCTCCAGGAATTGGACTACCCGAACTGATGCTGCTCTTCATGGCCGCCTATTTCGCTGGCGTGGTGCAGAGTCCGATCACGGTGTTTGCCATCCTCTTCGAGATGACCGGCGCCTACGGCATGGTGCTCCCGATGATGTTCGCCTCAATGATTGGCGCCATCGTGGCGAGACGATTCTGCGAGCCGTCGATCTACGAGGCGCTGGCCGAGTCGTTCCTTGCCGCCAAAGGTGTGAAGCATCTCGCCAAGACCAATCCGGATACGACCTGATCACTCACGTTGACCGATCGAGAGATCGAGAGATCGACGTCTGGATCCGCGTCCTCACGCCGGATGAATTGGGCTCACCCTGAAGACACGTGTCAGGGGGCCGGCCTTGCTTGAGGCCCTGAACCATCCACCCGAATTTTACGGACAAGGACTGGGCGTCGTGACGGTATCCGACGGTGGATCGACCGACACACTGGCTCTGTAAAACGCCCCCACCACCGGGTTCAATCGGATTCGATGCCGTCGTCCCGAAGACTTCGAGTAATGGCGGCCTCATGGACCGGCATACTGGCCCGGTCCAATGACTCCTTGGCGGCCTGGAATGCATCGGCATCAACGGCCTTCGGATCTTCTCGGGCGCTGGCAATCAACCCTTCCACAATCACGAGGTGCGACTCCACCGCATCAATGGTCGAGCCGGGGAGAATGTCACGAACTCGTGACAGTGCCTCCTGAATCCACTTCACATCCAACGCTGCGTTGACGGCGAGGTCGACCACTCGATGGACCAACATGTCCTCACGGGCATGCGTGTACGAATCAGCCTCGATCTGCGCGACTTCTTCGCGGGTCAGCCCGTTGCTCGGAAGGACTTGGACCCGGGCTCGGCGGCCGCTCCGGCGCTCCACCGCCTCGACCCCCAGTACCCCGTTGGCATCTACGTTGAAGGTGACCTCGATCTGAGGAATGCCCGCGGGCATCGGCGGCAAGCCACGAAGTTCGAACCGCGAAAGACTGCGACAATCCGCCACCATCTCCCGCTCCCCTTGCACGACGTGCAGGGCGACGTTGACTTGCCCGTCGACGCTGGTCGAGAACATTTCGACCGCCCGCGTTGGCACCATGGTGTTTCGGACCACCAGTTTGGCAACCGCGCCTCCGGCGGTTTCTAAACCCAGACTCAACGGGATGACGTCGAGAAGCAACGCATCTCTCCGGATGCCTGCGAGAACTGACCCTTGAACCGCCGCTCCCATCGCGATCACCCGATCCGGATCCAACGCGACATATCCGGGGCGTCCGAACCATTTTTCCACCGCCTCACGAATCATGGGCATTCGCGTCGAGCCACCCACCAGAACCACTCGATCGATCTCCGTGATCTTGAGCCCGGCATCCTTCACGGCACGACGGCACGCCTCAATGGTGCGATCGACCAGCGGCTGAGCCGCCTCCTCGAATGCGGCCCGCGTCAAGAGGCGATCAACGTCGGGAAGCACGCCGCCACCGTCGAGAATCAGTTGAGTCGCATCGGCCTCGCTCAACGCGATCTTCGCCCGCGCCCCGACTTCTCGGAGGAGCGCCAGACGATGACCCCGATCGACATCATCCCCTCCGGCGATCGCTTCTTCGATGAGGTCCTGAATCAGGACTCGATCGAAATCGTCACCACCGAGGCGGGAATCACCGGCCGTGGCCAGCACTCGGAAGATCGATTCGCCCTCGGCATCGTCAGACTCCGGCGGCATTACTTCGAGCACGGTGACGTCGAAGGTACCGCCACCAAGGTCGTAGACCATGATGGTCTCGGTGGCCCCTCGCGTTCCGATTCCGTAGGCCAAGGCCGCCGCCGTCGGCTCATTCAGAATACGAACCACTTCAAGCCCGGCGAGACGCCCCGCATCCCGGGTGGCCTGTCGCTGCGAATCGTCGAAGTATGCCGGCACGGTGATCACGGCTCGTTTGACGTTTTGTCCCAACGCGGCCGACGCGCGATCGCGGAGATGCACGAGGAGATCCGCAGAGATCTCCTGTGGCGTCCGAATCCGACCATCGATCTCGACGCTGGCCAGACCCCGAGGCCCTTCCACGACGGAATAGGGAACCAACGAAGCTTCCTCGCTTCGATCGGAAAAACTTCGACCCATGAATCGCTTGACGCTAAACACCGTCCTGGCTGGATGCGTCTTGAGATCTGCCGCAGCATCAGCGCCGACGGCCTCAACCGCGTCGCCGGCGTACCGAATCACGGATGGCACCAGATCCGGATGATCCTGATCGTGCTGCCGAACTTTTTCGGAGGGGGTCTCCCCAAGCCCGAGGATGCGGGGCCCGCGGGCGTCGGCAAATGCCACCAAGGAGTTCGTCGTTCCAAGATCGATTCCAACGATCGGATCGCTCGGGAACGCCCTCGAACCGCTTGGCGGAGACGGGGATTGATGATCGAGGTTGTCTTGTTCGGAGCCTGACATTCCGAACAGTTTACGCACCCATGAAGATGAACGAGCGCTCCGGAAGCCCAATCGACACGATAAGTGCCATCAGACCAAAAGGGAGATTCGCGTCGAAACGCCATCGGCTTCCTCAGAGACGCCACGCCGCTGCTCAGGGCCTCGCCAAGAAAATCGAACCAGCGGTCCGAGGCTTCCGATCGACTCCAGTCAACCGTGATCCGCGGACATCAACTGGAGGCGGTCTTCATCGTCAACCGACTCTTCCGAGGATGAGGCGGGAGGCGGCGACAGAGGTCCGACCAATCGACTTGCCAGCTCTTCGAGCCGAGCGCGGATTCTCTGCTTGCTGGCCGTCGCCTCGGCCAAGACTTCTGCTTCGACGGAAGCCTCCATCGGATGCTGTGGATCGCTCCGTGTTGAGCCGTTCGTTAACTTGAAGATGTTGTTTGAGTTTCTTGACACCACGGTGTTTCCAATTGGTAATGGTTGTGACACTCACTCCGATTGCGCGAGCCGCCTGCTGATGACTTAATCCCCGACAGACAATCAACTTGATGGCCGATTGCTCTTTGTTCGTCAGAATCTCCATGGCCGCTCCAAGTGCTTCAGCGCGAATACAGACTGCCTGTACCTCACCCCGCAAGCCCTTCGAACCAAGATCCTCTTCGTCTTTCGTCGTATTCCGAAGATCCTCCAGGACCTCGCGAAGCCGACGATCTTTGTGATATCCCTTGCGAACGAGATTTTCCCCTACTCGATAGAGGTAACTCACCGTGATGTCTCTCGTTTCAAGATTATTGACCCCAAGCAGAGAAAAGAAGACTTCCTGCATCACATCTGATGCCCGATCTGATCCAACCAGGCGAGTCAGGAACGCCGTGAGTTTCAAGTGATGCGTCTCGTACAGCATTCTCACCATGAGGATCCGTGCTGCCGGAGGCGAAGTTCGCTGTGGCTTTGGCAGGGTGTCCGACGCGTTGGGCCGCGAAGGTGACACGTCTGTGATGGCGAGTCCGCTGGGCTTGGGATTCGATTTCACCATTGACTCGTTCCTTTCTTTCTGGAACGTCGTGAGACCCTGAGTGCGGGTGGAATGTGGGTGCCGCGGTCCGCAGTTGCCGACGTGTCCACCCGTTCATAGACGGCGACTGTACGCGTCAGAATCGAGGCCACGTCAATGCGGGCGGTTTTTCACGTTGATCTGATGCTGATTCTCACCTTCCAAGCCTCCCAGACCTTGTAAACCTTCCAGATCCTCCCCCTCGGCTCGTGACGAGGATTGTGAACCACACTCGAGCCACCATCAGCCGGGCGTCAGACGTCGTCAGCGATGAGAAAACGGCTTTTCTGGTCCGAGATTCGCTCGTGCAAAGGATGAGCCGAAGCGATCGTTTGAATTAAGGCTTGTCGTACCGGTGGATGGCCTGTGCAGCACGGGCCGGTCCCAGGAACACGTTCAGCAGGCGTGCGTTCTCTCCTGAGGAGTCTTCCTCGATGCCTCCGAGGGAGGCTCCTCTTTTTTGCGAGGCCTGATCGATCTCCGCGTACCCCTTTCGCCCGACCACACGACGGACAGACTCACGGTGCCGGGCGATCCGCCGTGGGAAGACTCTCGAGCACCCCACGGAACTGCTGGGCAGAGATCGATTGGAGGACTTTCAGGACCGCTTCGGTCTTCGCATCGAAAGCTCGGCCGTCCGCCATCAGCGTGAATTTTCGATGCGTCCCGTCCAGTCGAATGTCGACTTCCAGTTCACGCGGTCCGGGGCCGTTCGCAGGCACGAATGACTTCACCAACCATCCCGCTTCTTTCATCGCGGTGGTCAGCGCCGACTGGGCTTCCGGCGTGAAGGTCAAGCGAACCGGCGTCTCGTACTCGAGCGCGGCCTGCCCGCCGCCGAATCGGAAGGCCCCGTCCGAATCCCACTTGTAGAGCGCATACCGCTTCGCGGTTCCGTCCGCGTCCAACAGCCACATGTTGATCGCCGGTTGATTTGGCTCGCTCGGCGCTCCGGCCACCGAACCCGGGCCAACGCAGCCGACCAACGACATGGCGGACATCAGGATCGCCAGTGCACCAGACGCCATGGCGATCGTGACACCGCCGCGATGGCGCCGCGGACTCGGGATGACGTTGATTCTTCGGGACGTGTTCATGAGGACTCCTTGGATGATTTCTCATCGCGATAGCGGCTCCAAGGATCAGGCCCGAAGTCGTAGCGTTCCGGAAACCGAATGGAATCGTCCGGAGGAACATCCCACGCCCACGCCAATGCCGCCATCCGCCGCATCGCGGCCCGCATCCGAGGCTCTTCGGCATCAAAGGTCGAGGCATTTTCAGGGCTGGCATCTTTGGGAATATCGAATCGCTGAACGATGGTCCAGTCACGACCTCCCCGCTGGAAATGCAGGATTTGGATGACTTCGTCTTCGCCAGGCTCGAGCAATCCAAGGTTGCCCGAGTAATTACCCGCGGAAGGCGAGCCGAAGTCCAGCATGTCCATCTCCTTCCAGAGTTCGATCAACTGAGTTCGGTAGAGCGACCGTGTCTCGCCGGGGCGATCGTCCACGCCCAGATTCGCACCGACGTCGGCTCGAAGCACGCCATCGGGCAGAATGATGGCCCGCGCGGGCCGAAGTTGTACTGGCCAAGCCCCCGGATCGTTCTTGATGCGACGCCCAAGATCAGTCCCAACGATCACGGTGGCATCGATCGAGGAATCCTCCGCCAAACCGTCGGAATCGACCGGCGACGGGGTACCCGAGCAACCCCCCAAAGCGAAGATCGGGAGGCCACCGGCCAAAATGAGCGTGATGATTCGTCGAATGCGAGTTGTCATGGGTGAAAACTAGCACGCCTGCGGGTCGCCCGCCCGACCGCCGGACGGGGTACTCTCCTCGAATCATGCGAACGAGCATCACTTGGCTAAACGACTATCTCGATCCCCCTCTCGACGCCCTCACCCAGGCGGACCTCCTCACCGCCGCCGGATTCCCGTACGACGGCGAGGACGTGGCGGAGAACGGCGAAGCCTGGCAAGAGATTGAGACCACGAGTAATCGCGGTGACTGTCTCTGCCACTTTGGGTTGGCCAGAGAGGCCGCTTTGCTGGGTGGATCCCGCCTGAAGACACCAGAAGTCTCGCTTCCGAAGGGAGGACCTCCAACCTCGTCATCGATCGAGATTCGGAATACCGAGCCCGAGCGCTGCCCCCTCTATACGGGAAGGGTGATCCGCGGGGTCAAGGTTGGGCCGAGCCCGGATTGGCTTCAGCGACGCCTGATCGCGATCGGCTTGGTACCTCGAAACAACCTTGTGGACGCCACCAACTTCGTCCTCTTTGAATACGGCCAGCCCACCCACGTCTTTGATCTCGACACCCTCCGCGGCGGACGGATCGAGATTCGGGCCGCTCGCGCTGGGGAATCTTTCCTGCCCATCGGCGAGGGCGCCGAACCAATCAAACTGGTACCGGAAGATCTCGTGATCGCTGATGCCGAGCGAGCGATCGCCATGGCGGGCGTCAAGGGTGGCGCCGAGACGTCGGTGACCGACAGTACGACAAACATCCTGCTGGAAGCGGCGACGTTCGATCCGGTCGCGGTTCGCAATACCGCTCGACGGCATCGCATCGCCAGCGATTCTTCCTACCGATTCGAGCGGGGTGTTCATCCTGCAGACATTTCGGTGGCAACAGACCGTCTGGCCGCCCTCATTCTTGAACTTGCTGGCGGCGAACTCTGCGATGGAACCGTCGCAGACGGCCAGCCGATTCCAAACGCTCGTCCGGTCTCGATGCGGCCTGCCCGCTGTCGCGCCGTACTCGGCATTGACATTTCGGACGAAGAGATCATTCGACTCCTCGACGGACTCGGCTTTGCACCGACCGCCGACGTGGATGACATTCAATGCACCATCCCGCCGCGACGCCTCGACATTAGCCGCGAGGCCGATCTGATCGAGGAGATCGCAAGGACTCACGGGCTTGACGCCCTTCCGATCAATGAGACCATCCGGATTCGCGCCGTCGCGCCACAGCCCGTCGACGAAGGACTCAACGCGGTTCGCGAGATGCTCGTCGGCGCCGGATTCAATGAGACCGTGACGCATACGCTGATCGGCCCCGACGCGGCAGCAGCGTTCCTCGAGCGCGGGCATGGGGTCCTCAAGGTTGATGATGATCGGGCCGCGGCCGAGCCGATCCTCCGTCCGAGCCTCATTCCGAGCCTCCTTCGAGTCGCAAAACACAATCATGATCTTGGGACGAGCAACGTGCGGCTCTTTGAAACCGCATCTGTGTTTGACCAATGTGACGGCGTGCATCGCGAGCGGCGATTGCTGGGATTGCTCGTCGACCCGCCCGAAGGCAGCGGAGCTCGAGACCATGCCTCGCACGGGCAAGCAGCGTTTGGCGTGCTCCGAACGACCGTCGACCGCATCGTGACCATCATCGGCGGCGGCCACGTCGAGATCGACGGATCCGTCGACATCCAGGGATTCACCGCTTCCGGCGCTATTCGAGTGGATGGCCGCCTGATCGGCACCCTTGGCCTGGTCGATCCGGACTTCGCCCAACGACACGGTCACGATCGCCCTCTGGTAGCCGCCGAAATCGAACTCGCACCCGAAGGCGTCGCCAACGCACTCTCGACTTGGCCGCCGGAGAGTTCCGCCGCCGCCCTCGCCGCGTTCCCCGCGATCGATCGCGACCTGACGGTTCTGGTCGACGAGCCCGTCACCTGGGCCGAGATCGAAGGCGCGATTCACTCGGGAACCCCAGAACTTCTGGACTCAACTGAATTCGTGACCGTATTCCGCGGCCCCAAACTTCCCAAAGGCCGCAAGGCAATCACCCTCCGCCTCCGGTTCCGCGCTCCGGACCGTACGCTTCGGCATGACGAGGTCGACCCCCAGATGACGACCATCACCGCAAATCTGATGAAGGCCGTCGGCGGTGAGATCCGACAATGAGCGAAGCGACCAACCATTTCGCAAACCGGACGCTCGACGACTTCACGGCAGATCTTGCCGCGAAGACGTCCGTCCCGGGTGGCGGCGCCGTCGCCGGCTCGATGTTGGCCCATGCCGCCGGCCTCGCCGAAATGGTCATCGCGTTCAGCCATGGAAAGAAGAAGTTCGTCGACTTTGAATCGGATCTCGCTGAAGCGGCCGGTCGCCTCCAACAGATCCGTGAAGAGAGTCTGGAACTTGCGGATCTCGACGCGCACGGCTTCAAGACGCTCGCCGATCTCTGGCCTTTGGCCGAGGACGATCCCGCTCGCATTCGAGCATGGCCCGCGGCGGTTCACGGGGCGCTCGCCGCACCACATCAACTCGTGCTCCGAGCCTCAGAAACCGTCCAGATCATCAAGAAACTGGTCGGACGATCGAGCACGCTCCTTCGCAGCGATCTCGCCATCGCCGGTCGGCTGGCCGGTTTTTCGGCGGAAGCGGCTGGCTGGAACGTCGATGTGAATCTCCAGTCGCTCCGCGGACTGAATGACGGCGCCCCACTCGCAATGGCGATGGAAACCGAAACACATCAAGCGATTCGGGCCGCGATCGCCGGGGCGACGGCGATCGATGCTGCTTGCAGAGCCGGTGGTCGAGATACCATCTCGTCCTAAAATGGATCGGTATGCTCTTCACGAATCGACCTCCATCACTCGAGCTTGAGAACTGCACTCATGGCCGAATCGCGTGACAGAATCGAAATCGACGGTCTCGAACAGTCTGCAAAGATCACGCGTCGCCACGCCGGCGAAGCCGATCGACGCTTCATTATGGTGTGGTTCCGATGCTGCCATCAGTACGGCCGGTTGAGTCGGAACCCAGCGGAAACCCGGTACGAGGGTCGATGTCCAAAATGCGGCGGCAACGTCTCCGCAGGGATCGGCCCCGGCGGCTCAACGCGGCGCATCTTCGAGGCGCGTTGACCACCATTCCACAACATCCGAATCGAGGCCGACTCGGGTAGGGTGTCCCAAGATGGAACTCCTCCTCCTTTTCAGCATCGCCGCGACGGCCATGGTGGTCCTCATGGTCCTCGCCACCATGCGCGAAGCAACCCGGCCAATGCGGCGAACCATGGGGTGGGCGCTCGGCCGAGGAATGCCGACGGATCCAGAGGACGTCGACGTCCCCTTCGAGTCCTGGGAAATTGATCGTCCTGGAGGCGTCCGACTTCCGGTCTGGGACGTTCCCGGTCATCTCGATTCCGGCCCGATTCTGGTGCTGGTTCATGGATGGGGCCGGTCACGACTGACTTGGATTCCCCATCTTGAAGATTGGCGCCGTCGCGGGTCGCGGCTGATCATGCTCGACCTGCGGGGGCACGGCGATGCCGAGCCTGACGGGGCGGGTCTTGGTGATATCGACGTCGACGACCTGATCATTCTGCTGCAACGTCTCGACGCGGCTGCAGAGACGCCGGTGATCGTGATCGGGAGAAGCCTGGGCGCGACCGTCGCGATTCTCGCCGCCGCCGAGACTGATCGAATCGACGGAGTCGTCGCCGTCGCACCCTACGAAACACTTCAAGTGCCACTTCGCCAGCGACTTCGCCTCCGTGGGCTTCCTTCGGGATATGTCTCTTGGCTCGCAATCCAAGGGCTTCGGGTCATCGGACGCCGCCCTCGTTCCACCATCGCCGCGGCGGCACGAACGGACGTGCCAATCCTCGTGGTCCTCGGTGATGCGGATCCCATCAGCCCAGCTCGCGATGCGATCGCCATCGCGGATGCGGCCCCCAAGGGACGCCGCGAGGTTGTGGCGGGCGCTGGCCACGGGAATCACTGGGATCTTGCCGGTGATCGACTGGATACCGCGGTCGACCAGTTGATCCACGACGCCTCGAAATCGCACGCTGGCTCCGGCGCGGACGTCTCTTGAGCGGCGGCACGTCGCATCCAAGCGTCGAATCGTGACCAGAACTCCCCATGCAAAAAAACGACGCCCCACCGAGGGGTGGGGCGTCGTTTGTGTTCGTCGATGCGTCTACCGTTGTTGAATCAACAACGCGTTGAACCCGGAATCAGCCGCCGACGTTGACCGGAGCCAAGAACCACTGACGGTACACCCAGCCGAGATCGTCGCTGCTGAACTTCCAAACCGTCGGGCCCACATATCGCCCCAATTGTTCCGGAGAGAGTTCTTTCATGAGATCGACCACCGCTTCAGTCATTTCGTCAGCACCAGAAGCTTCTTCGGGTCCGAACTCGCCCTGGGCGTTAATCATCTCCATCATCTGCTCGGCCATTCCGCGGCTCGCCGCGAACTGCTCGACCACATTGACGTAACCCCATCCAACGGCATCGCCGCCCGGCATCCGACCCACGGAGTCGGTAAAGACCCGCAACTCGGAGATGGGATGGTCGACGGCTCCAGCATTCAGACCACGAATCACCTGCTCGGTGCCCTTGTCATTGCCGATCACCAACCAGTTGCCGGCCACGCAGGCTCCCATGCCCTCGCCGGTCCACATGGTCTCACCAAGGAAGTCGCGAGGCTGAAGACTCATCCCCGGGCCCATCATCGCCAGAAGCGGCTGAACCTTCTGGGGATCGCTGGTCGGAATAATCATGGTGGTTCCACCGGCCGTACTCAGCACGTGAATCGCTGGCCCGAGTGATTCCAGGGCTGGTGTCACCATCGGCCCGAATTGATCCACCATGCCGTCCACCTCTTCGCCACCCATCGGCATCGCCGCGGACATCTTCTTGACCAGTGGCATCACGCCCTTGAAGTCAAGGTTCATGCGACCGTAGCCAATTGCTTCGTCACCGACGATCTTCGGAGGCGCCTGGCCAACCTCATCCTGCTCGAGGAGTAAGCCCATGATCCCCGACTTGTCGTCGGGTGCGAGGATGGAAGCGGTCAAGACCATCGATGCGGTTGAAGGATCTTCTGGCATTGCAAGCCCGAAGCCGTAACCACGGATATCGCCGAACAACTCGCCGATCATCGGCTTCACCATGCCTGCGGGACCCATGAAGATTGGCGCGAGAAGATCTTGCAATGGTTCGGTCAACAGCACCGCGTACGCCTCGGCGCCATCAAGCTGCCGGAGGGTCTTCTTCCAGTCGTCGGTCGAAGAAACCACTTTGGCATCGTCGCCATCGAAGATCGCCAGCGCATCGTCAACCGCCAGCAGATCGTTGGCCATGATGACGCGTGAGCCATCCTGAATCATGTACATCGTCGAGAGGTCCGGTGCCATCTCCGAAGGATCCCCCAACATCATCATCATGTCATCCATCTCATCAAACTGCTGGGCCGCGTCTCTGTCGTCCGCCTGCTCGATCCGCGTCAGAATCAAGACGTCTCGTCCGCGGATCTCTTTCGATCCGACGTCAATACCTTCATTCTTCTTCCAAGCTTCCATCAGCGCGGCCATCATCTTGTCGGCGTCTTCAGCCTTGGCTTCCCAATCGCCGTAGCCAAGCATGAACGATTTCGACTGGCCGGTCTCTTCGTCGAGATCGCTGTAGACCGCGAGCCCCATATTCGCCGGAAGCGACATCGTCTCCAGGTCCATGCCGGAAGCGGCCAGCTCCGACATCATGTTCTTTCGGGCGTTCTCTAGTGCTTTTCCGAGCGTCTTCTGAACCGCTTCGGTCTGCCACAGGCCTCCCAGTGGATTGCCGTTGAACCGGTCACACATCGTCTGGGTGGCATCCGCCCCCATGATGAAGAAGGTTCCGGTCGGGGCGATGTCCGCAATCGTGTACGTATCGGCGGCATTGGCCGTGGCGGAGAACCCGCTGACCACGAAGACGGTGCTGAAGAGGAGATCACGCAAGGGTCGGCGACTCATTTTTAAATTCCGGAAAAGGGAGAGGCGGAACAGGTTCAGGACTGGGGACCGAGGATTCACTCGGAATCTTCGTAGGTAGTTTTCAGGAACACTCACTCACTCGACGTACCGTCATCCAAGATCGACGGGCCACCGGAGAGGCTTCGAGTTGGTGGTTGATGGTAGATGTGACCACTGTTTGGATTCGATCGATCGTAGGTGAATGCTTCGCGGTTCCGCACAAAATCCTTCACATATCGTGCGGGAATGGCGAATCCGAGGGCTTCGCCGCCGAGGATTCCCATGTTGGTGATACCGATCACCTCGCCCCGAGTGTTAAACAGCGGGCCCCCGCTGTTGCCGGGGTTGATCGGCGTATCGGTCTGCACATAGGTCAGCCCGCTGAAATTCCGCTGGGTAGTCGAGATCACCCCTTGGGTGAGGGTTCGTTCCAAGCCCAGTGGATTTCCGATCGCAAACACCGGCTGACCAATGTCGAGCTTCTCCGCACCCTGAACTGGCGCGAAGAGAAACTTGGCCCCAGTGGGATTGGTGATTCGAATCAAGGCCAAATCAAGATGGTTGTTGACCGCGACCAGTTCGACGTCGTCGATGTCCGTGCGCTTCAGCATCCCATCGGGTTGCAAGAACCACACCGTCGCCCGCAGCGCTGTCTCGCCCTGCACCACGTGAGCATTGGTAATGGCGTATCCGTCAGGCGAGATGATGACGCCCGAACCAAGGCCACCTGGCGTCGAAACCTTGATGACCGCCGGGCCGAGGACTTTGGCATGCTCCTCGGGGCTTAACTCGATGGGATCCTCTGCGATCGAGAACAAGGTCCCAGAGTCAACCGCCGTCACTGCGGGGCCGTTCGCGGCGACAATCTCCTCGACCTGGTCGAGATCGAAGTTCACCACCGTCGGACCGACGTCGATCCAGACCGAGCGATCATCGCGTTTGACGATCACCCCACGGACCTCGCCCCCGTCCTTGAGCCGGACGATGTCGTTGGATGACGGTGACTGGGGTGAAGGCACCGCCGCCTCGGCGGCCGGAATCGAGATTGGGGCAAGAACAAGGATCAGGGCGACACTAAGACGTCGTATCTTCTGAACGGGCATGAGGAATCTCCAAGTCGGTATCGGTACTATACCCGGCAAGGGCCCGTTCCTAGAATTCGCCCGCCCGGCGACCTGACCCCGCCGTTACCGCTCTTCTCCTTGGAATACCACCCACTATGACCCCGCTCCATCCTGCCCCCTTGCTCGTTCTACTGACGACCTTTTCGGTCGTTTCGCCAGCGACCACGACCTTGGCACAAGATGCTGAAACCGCCGCCCACTTCGGCTTCGATCCATTGGAAGTGGTCCCGGTCGGTCCCAACGCAGGCCCGCTGGTCGCGGTCGACCTCGATGCCGATGGCTTCAAAGATCTGGTGGTCGTGAATAATCACAAGAGCAGAATTGAGTTCCTGCGTCAGAAGAGCGATGCCGTGCCGGGTGAACCCAAAGCACCTCGTCGTGCCAATGAACTTCCAGAGCACTGGCGTTTTGATCGCGTCGAGATCCCGGTGAACTTTGAAGTCGCGGCGATCGAGACCGTCGACGTGGACGGCGACGGACGGCTCGACATCGTCGCGGCCGGACGGCCCGATGCGATCCAGATCTACCGACAGACCGAGACGGGCGAATTTGAGATGCTGCGGCGAAATCGCATCCGGGGCCTTGGGGTCTCCCGAGACGGAATGGTCATTGGCGATTTGATCGGTTCGGATGGACCGCTCGAACTCGTGGCGTTGACCGGCGGACGCATCAAGATCTGGCCCTTGGAGCGAAACGGGCGGCTTGCGCCACCGCAGGAGCTCAACGCCGGCGATGCCCGGATCATTGCGATCTTCGCGGAAGACTTTGACGGCGACGGACTCCAGGATCTTGCGGGGATCGCCGCCGACGATGAGGCCCCGGTTCGGATCTGGCTCGCCGCCCGCGAGAACGGCGAAAAAACCTTCGGCCCACAACTTCGATTTGAAATGCCCCCCATCGCCGAAGCCGCCGGATTGATCGTGCCCGGTCGAGAAACCGCACAACTCGCGGTCATTGAACGTCCCACCAAGCGGTTGGTGATCCACGAGTTTCGGACCGACGATGACGAAGGAGGCGAACCGTCGTTCGAGGTTCATGGCTTTACTGATCCCGGCGAACGGAAGCGCGATGTCGTGATCGCCGATCTCGACGGTGATCAGCTCCTCGACGTTGTCGCCACGGACCGAAAAACCAACGCGGTCGCGACGTGGATGCAGATCCCGGGGCGAGGTTTAGTCGGGAGCAGCACCTCGCCCAGTTTCGCGGCACCAGATGCCGTTGAAGCCGGCGACGTCGATGGCGACGGAGTTGCAGAGGTCTTTGTCCTTAGTACCGAAGAAGGCGTGGTCGGCCGGGCGTCCGCCGGCCCCAATGGGATCGGTTTCCCCGAGGCCATGCGATTGCCACCCGGCAATGTGCCGGTCGCGATGAAACTGGTGGACACTGAAGACGGCCCGAGACTCGCCGTGATCGCATCGAACGAGAAACGATTCTCCCTCGATCTACTCGACTTTAATGGCGGCGAACCAGAATCCATCGACCTTGGACGGGCGACCCGCGGACCGGACACGATCCTCGACGTCGACGCCGACCACGACGGTCGGAAGGATCTCTTGGTCTTCACCGAGGACAAGCCGATGATCATGATCCTCGGTAAGGAATCGGGCTACCAAGTCGTCGAGAAGGACGACATGCCGCAGTTCGGGCTGGTCAGTGCTGCCGGGGCCGAGAACACTGGCCGTTTTGACGTGGACGGTGACGGTATCGAAGAGTTGCTGGTGGCAGACCGTAATTTCATCCGAGCACTTCGATACGACGACGAAAAAGGTTGGACCGTCGTGGCACAGCTCAATGCCGACGGAGATGCCAAACTGGTCTCGGTGGCGATTCTTGGCGATCGCATCGTCGCCGCAGATCGAGAAGGACGACGCCTTCTGGTCTTTGAACGGGCCGGCGACGGCTGGATCGTCGCCGATGAAATCGAGATTCGCGGCATCGATCCCATCCGGATCGAACGCGGCGGATTCGGCGGAAGCAACGAGACCGAGGACCTCCTGCTGGTCGGAAACGACGCGTTCGCTGTGGTTCGTCTGGACGGTAATCGACCGCGACTGGTGGAAACGGGCTCCTGGCGACCCGACGACAACCGGAAGGTTCCCCATGAAGTCGGGGTCGGTGACCTCAACGGTGATGGCCATCTCGACCTGGTCTCACTGGACGCCGGACTGCAAATGGCGGACATCCTGAGTTTCAGTGATCAAGGCCGCCTTCATCCCATGACCGGCTTCACGGTGTTCGAGACGAAGATGTTCAGTGGTGGCGATGCACGGGAATTCGAGCCTCGACAGGTGCTGATCGAAGATGTCACGGGAGACGGCGCTTCGGACCTCGTTCTCGTGGCCCACGATCGCATCCTCGTCTATCCCCAAAGCGTGATCGAGGAATGAATCCGCCACGCGAAGTCGAAATCTTCATCCATTCCGACTTGAAACCTCGACTTCTTGAGGCAATGCTTCCAACGTGAATCCCATCGACCGACGCTCCTTTCTCTTGCTCGCCGCCGCCACCACCGGCGGATTCATGGGCCTGCACCGAGCTGCCGGATCTCATCGCTTGGGTTTTTCCGCCGCGGAAGAGGGCTACGGCCAACTCATCCCCGACCCGGCCGGAATCCTCGATCTCCCCGAAGGTTTCACCCATCGCATCATCTCGCGATGGGGTGAGGAAATGGACGACGGCCTGCTCGTCCCCCACGAGCACGATGGCATGGCCGCGTTCGATGGCGGACCGGGTCGGACCATCCTCGTCCGGAATCACGAAATCGGTATCGATGCTGACCTCGGATTCGGCGCCTTCGGACCGAACCTCGAACGCCTCGGGCTCGTGGATCGGTCGAAGTTTTTCGACCCGGGGAATGGCGACCGACCCGTCCTGGGTGGTACCACCACGATCGTCTACAACCAGAAATCCGGCGCCGTCGAGCGACACTTCCTAAGCCTTGCCGGGACCGGTCGGAACTGTGCCGGTGGTCCGACGCCATGGAAGAGCTGGATCACCTGCGAGGAGTGGACGCAGCTGGCGGGCGAGTCGTGTGCGATGGATCATGGTTGGTGCTTCGAAGTACCCGCCACGGATCAGATCGGAATCGCAGAACCACGGCCGCTTCGAGGACTGGGTCGATTCCATCACGAGGCGATCGCGGTCGCCCCGGACGGCCGATGCGTCTACCTCACCGAGGATCGAAACGACGGCCTTCTCTACCGGTTCGTGCCCGATCATCCGGGCCGACTCGCCGAGGGTGGACGATTGCAGGCCCTCGCCGTGCAAGGACGTCCTTCCATCGACCTGCGAAACTGGATCGACCCAGCGACCGAGACGCCGATCGTGCGACCGGCGGCGCCGCTCCCGGTCACCTGGATCGATCTCGACGAGACCGACAGTCCGAAGGACGATCTTCGGTTCCGAGGCTTCGAGGCCGGAGCCGCCCGATTCGCGCGGGGCGAAGGCATGTGGACCGGACGCGACGAGATTCTCTTCGCCTGCACGACCGGAGGCGTTGCCCGCATCGGGCAGATCTGGAAGTACCGTCCCTCGCCCTCCGAAGGCCTTGACGGCGAGGGCGACGCACCGGGAACGCTCGAACTCTCAATCGAAGCGACCGAGGGGGGCATCATCGAGAACGCGGACAACCTCACGATCGCCCCTTGGGGCGACCTTTTCGTCTGCGAAGATGGCCCTCCGGGGAATGGACTCGTCCGGATCTCACCGGATGGCACCATCTCTCGGTTTGCCCTAAACCGCGTGAGCGGCAGTGAACTCGCCGGCGCCTGCTTCAGCCCCGACGGACGCACCCTCTTCGTGAACATCCAGCATCAGGGGATCACGGTCGCGATCGATGGGCCGTGGAAAGTCTGATTCGCCCGCGCAGAAAAACGCCCCACCCGCGTCTTCACGCGGTCGGGGCGTTCGATCGATTTTTGATTCGGCCGAGAGATCAAACCTCTCCATGCCTCCATCCTTCGTGATGGATGTTCAGCGATCGGCCAGATCGACGTAGGGAACTTCGTGCGGGCCGACATACGCCGCACCGGGTCGGATGAGCTTGTTGTTCTTCAGGTACTCGATGCAATGGCCAGTCCAGCCACTCATGCGGCTGAGTGCAAACATCGGCGTGAACAGATCGAGCTCCAGCCCGAGCGACCAATAGGTTGTTGCAGAGTAGAAATCGACGTTGGGGAAGATGCCCTTCGACGCCACCGCATCGTGCATGATCCCTTCGATCCGAGTGCTCATCTCGTAAAGCGGCAGGTTGCCGGTATCACGGGCGAGTCCCTCGGAGAACGTCTTGAGATACGTCGCTCGCGGGTCGTAGGCCTTGTAGACCCGGTGACCGAATCCCATGATCTTCTCTTTGCGTTCCAGCTTGCCCTTCATGAATTCGTCGACCTTGTCGAGGTCGCCGATCTGGTTGAGCATCACCATCACGCCTTCGTTGGCCCCGCCATGCAGCGGCCCGCGAAGGGCGCCCACCGCGGCGGAACATGCCGAGTAGAGATCACTGAGGGTCGAGATCACCACCAGGGATGTGAAGGTCGAGGCGTTGAAACCATGATCGGCATGCAGCACGAGGCAGACGTCGAGTGCCCGCACCATGGTCTCAGTAGGCTCTTCACCGCGGAGCATCCAAAGGAAGTTGCTCGCGATCGACCGGTTCGAGTCGGCGGGGATGATTTCCTTGCCCTTGCGATGTCGATCAAAGGCGGCGATCAGGGTCGGCGTCTTCGCGACCAAACGAACCGCTTTTCGAACGTTCGCTTCGGGGCTGTCGTCGTCACATTCCGGATCAAAGAGCGACAAGGCCGAGACCAGCGTCTGGACCACATGCATGGTCGAGGCGTCGGCGGGCGTCTCGCGGATCATCGCGATCAAGCCCTCGGGGAGGGCGTACTCGGCACGGAGTTCCGTTTCGAAGCCCGCGAGTTCGGCGGCGTTGGGGAGTCGTCCATTCCAGAGCAGGAAGGTTGATTCCTCAAAGGTCGAGTTGCGAGCGAGTGAATCAATGTCGATGCCGACGTACTCAAGCACGCCTTTCTCACCGTCAATGAAGGACATCTGCGTCTCAGCCGCAATGGTGTTGACGAGGCCCTGATCGAACTGCTTTTCGGTGGCGGTGCTCATGGCACGAGGACTCCCTTGGTCGCGTGGTCTGCGTTCGCGTGTTCTGCGGACGCATGGTCTTCGGAATCTGATCTCGGCCGAATGATCGACCAAGGCCCCAGAAGGGGATGTTGACATACGTTGCCTTTCGTTCCCACCGGCGATTCGGATGCCCTCTCGGAGGAATCCTGAACCAATCCGTCCGAGCTTCTCAGAAGCCCATGGAAACCCACCCAAATTTTCGGGCGGTTGAACATTGTAGGGGTTTCAGTCGCCCGACTCAATGGCCTAAAATGCGAAGCCCCCATCGACCACCGTAGACTCCCGTCATGCTCATCCCCCTCGGCACCGATCGCCTGCCTCCTCGGCGAGCGATCACCACCAGCATTCTGATTGCACTCAACCTGCTGGCGTTCATCGGCATGATGGTCGCCTCGCGATCCGGTTTCTCCTCACTCGAAGAGACTCTGAACACGGGTGCCGTCTCCAGATCGGCCTTCCGACCCTGGACGCTCATCACGTACCAGTTCCTCCATGATCCCGGTGGGCTGGGGCACATCGGCTTCAACATGCTCTTCCTCTGGGTTTTCGGCCAAGCCGTGGAATCACGACTGGGCCACTGGGGATTCGCCGCCTTCTACCTCGTTGGTGGCATCGCCGCGGCCCTCGCACACATGGCGGCCTCCCCGGCCCCGGCGATCGGCGCCTCGGGGTCAGTCGCCGCGGTGAGCGGTGCCTTTCTGGCCCTCTTCCCAAGAGCCACGGTCCGCGTCCTCCTCTTCTTCTTCCTGATCGGCATTTATCACATCCCGGCCTTGTGGTTCATCGCGTTCTACATCGCCATCGACATCTTCAGCCAGTTTGCCGGCTTCTTCGGCCGCAGCAACGACGTTGCCAATGCTGCTCACCTCGGCGGTTATCTCTTCGGCTTCTCCACGGCAATCGCCCTCTTGGCCATCGGTATTCTCGCGCGCACCGATCTCGATGCGTTGTTTCTCTTCAAGCAGTACCGGAGACGCGCCGAAATGCGGGCCGCGTCCCGTGAATTTGAGAGCGGTTTCGAAGGAACGACGTCGAGCACTCCAATCCCCTCCTCGATCTCGCGTTCGGACGACGAATCAACAACCGCACCGCCCCCACCGCTGCTTGATGAACATGCCGAAGTTCGCCGCACCATCACCAGCGCGCTCCGCCAATCGGACACCGAAGCGGCACTCGCCGCCTACCAAACGACGCCCCCCGGATTCGTCCTGTCGGATGCCGATCAGGCCGAGCTGGGCAACCGCGCGGTCGCGGCCGGTGATGCCGAGACGGCGGTCAAAGCCTATGTCGCCCTGCTCGATCGACGGGGCGAGCGAAACACTGGCCCTGGCGGTTCGAGCGACGAGATCAGACTCCTCCTCGCGTCGATGCTGATCAGACGACTCGCCAGACCCAAGGATGCCCGGCCTCATCTTGAGGCGCTGGATGATCGACCACTCTCGCCGGAGGGAATCGCCCTTCGGGATGCCTTGAAATCAGAAATGAACGACGCATGAACGGAGACCAAGATCTTCTCTTGCCCGCCACGCTCCCGTTGGTGAAAATCTGCGGCGTGCGGACCCCCGCCGACCTCGAAGCCTGCGCCGCGGCCGGCGCGAACGCGGTTGGCTTGGTCTTCGCACCCGGCTCTCCACGGGAACTCGACCCTACCGAGGTGGTTGATCTCATTGTGGAGATGCCTGACGCGCTCGAACCAATCGCGTTGTTCGCCGATCCCGCGAACGACCTCGTCGATGCGTGGCCCGGCGCGTGGATCCAACTGCATGGCGAAGAGACTCCGGAACGGGTCACCGCGATCGCCGCGATGACCGGTCACCGAATCATCAAAGCCATTCCCTTCGACGCCGATGCCGTCCGCGCATGGGACGAACACCCCGACGTCGAGATCCTGCTCATTGATGGACCGCAGGGCGGTGGCGGCATGCGCTTTGATCACGCGGCGCTCGCCGCGATCCTCCCGGAACTCGCGAAGCCCGTGATCATCGCGGGCGGGCTCGATCCCGAGATCGTCGGCGACGTGGTGCGGAATCTGCAGCCGTTCGGGGTCGACGTTTCGAGCGGGGTCGAATCCACCCGCGGCGTCAAGGACCACGACCGCATCCGGGCCTTCGTCGCCGCAGCGCGGGGATGAGGGCGATACGCGGGGTGCCAGCCGTCGACCTCCGCGGTCAGACCGTCGCCATCACTCGAGCCTCGCCTTTGGCGGCGATCCACGAGCGAAGTTCATCACGTCGACTATTCCAGATCCCGCTGAATCGTTCGTCGAGAAATCGCCCGTAGAGTTCGACGAGGATCCCGTCGAGATCAGTCGTCGATTCGAGCCGCTGCGCGATGGCTTCGTGTTCGCTCCCAGGCCGGTCTTCTGGTCGGGGCAGTTTCAGGCCACCCACTCGGAAGAGATCTCCCTGCAGGTCGAAGGCCCACTCGACTTCGCCATCGGCGAAGGTGAAACCGATCTTCCTCGGCCACTTCCCCTGCTGGAGTGCCTTCGCCACTTCAGCGCTGCGACCCGGGCCATCTCCGCGAAGTGATTGCCGACCGGTGACCCCCCAGGCGCACTCCATGTCGATGGTGCGATCAACCATGATCGAAAGGCCTCGGCCGTCGGCCAGATCAAAGACGCCTTCGTTGACTTCCGCGTGCCACCAGAGCCAGAGGAGGAAGACGTTGCCAAGAAAATCCTTCGGCTCCGGGCCGGCCATCGCCCATGGGATGTCTGGTCGTTCGCCGACTTCCGCCGATTGATCGAGGGTTCGTGGCGTGGGTGCGGCGGTGAAGGCGTCCGGCATCGCATCGTCGAAGGCGCTGGCCACGCCTTTGGCCGCAAGCAGATCGAGGGCCAGACCGCCCGAACCTGGGGCCTGGATCTTCGCCCCGAAGGTCGTCTGGAAAAGATCCCGCATCGCCGTGACGACTTTGTCGCTGGTCGCCGGCGCGAGGATCGTCCCACTCCCGAGATCCCAAAGCATCGGCACGAGTTTACTGGTGCGATACCGACCGTCGGCCACTTCCTCCAACCAACGTCGCTCCGCCGCTTCCTTCGCTTCTCGTTTCGCATTGCGACCCAGCGGTCTGGCTGGCAGACCAGCGTCGGCATCCGTTCCGGCGCGGTCTGCGAACGACTTCTTCAATACGGTCTGCTCTTGCGCGAGATACGCCGCCTTGATCTCGCTCGGCACGCGAACCGAGTCCATCCGCATCGCGACGTGCAAGCGACCATCAAAGACGCAGCGATCCCATGAGAAATCGTGGTCAAGAATGTGCTCGCCACCGGTCCATCCGGTCTCGACATCGATGGGCACGCCGACGGTCGGCGTCAAGCGTCCGGCCTTCAACGCACCGAGCAGCGTCTCGTCGACTCGGGCTGGGGCGTCGCCGCCGACACGGAAACGGGCATAGGTCACGGATCCTCTGGTAAATGGCATGTCGATAGTCTCCAGCCTGAAGGCGTGATGGCTGCGTTGTCGGCAGGTTGTGCACGAAAATCATCCGCACTTCAGCCCCTCAACATCAAACCAAGACGCCGCGTCGCCGAGCGGTCAATCTCCGGCGGCGGCGTGGTCCTTCTTTGATTCCCGCCTGATCACGACCCTGCGGCCAACCGCCTTGACACCGAGGCCGACGCTCCGCCGGACGAGATGCTCCACCGGTCCAAGCGGTGGATTCGAAGTCACCCCCGCCCATCAGAAGCTCAAGAAAGAGGGACCACTGGTTGAATCGGGAGCTCTTTTTGCGATTCGCGCGGATCATCTCAAAGGGGTCGTTGGTGCGCTCGCGATGAAGGAAGCCCGTTTGGCCTGGCGCCTGGTCGGATACACCTCCCGAACTGGCCATCATTCCTTTGACCCAGGACCTCTCGATCAATTCGTCGAAGAAACCACGGGCCACATTGGAATCGGCCCCATCGAAGATGGGTCGTACCGGTGGTCACCCGAACACCGCCATCGACGGCGAGCCGAGTACCGGGATCGCTTCCTGAGACGTGCCTTCCCGACAGACTGCAAGCCCTCGTGTTCTGCTCGCTGGTCCATGTGAACGCTCAAGGAAAGGGATCTGATGGGCTTGAACCATCGCCCCAAGCGTTTCCTTCAAAGGATGGCCTTGGTGCAGCGGTCGGTGGGCTTCAGGCGTTTGAACGGTGCATCAACCACCGCTTGGGATGTTCCGATGGGGTGAGGGCTCGCCACCGGAGATCCAGACCATCGGGGCTCCGTCGTCCTCGACGGCTTGGAGGCCGCCTTCCACCCTGACGGGCCGGTTCAGCTGGTAAAAAAATTGGGAATTCCACGATCCCCAAAGGGGTGACCGCCGTACCCCGTGCTCCATGACTGCGTTGCCGTTCCATTCCAGCCTCTCCATGATGAATGCCGAGGTCCTTGAGATCGTGGCTCGAATGGCCCCAAAGGCCCTTCGAGATCGTCTTTCGGGTAGTGTCTCCCGCCGGAGCCACTCGGTGCAGCAGCAAGATCAGGTCCGTCAACAAGAAGCCGTCCCGGCCGCCGTCCACGCCGGGAAGACCGACGAGGAACTTCTGGTGGCCTATCGACAAGGCGACCGAGTTGCCTTCGCCACCCTCGTTGAGCGGTATCGAGCCGACCTCGTCCGGTTTCTTCATCGATTCCTCAGTTCCCGCGCTGCGGCGGAAGACGTCTTTCAAGATGCCTTCCTGCAGGTCCACCTCGCGGCCGATTCGTTCGATGCAGACCGACGCTTCAAACCGTGGCTCTACACCATCGCCGCCAACAAGGCTCGGGACTTCCATCGCAAACGAAAGCGTCGCGCTGCGGCCAGTCTCTCGGCACCGGTCGGTACTGCGGATGGTCGACAGACGTCACTCGTTGACCTCATGGAAGGGCCATCGGAAGAAGTCGATGCCGGCTTGCTGGAGTCGGAACGACAGCAACTCGTGAAGCAAGTCGTCGACAACATGCCGGCGCACTACCGCGAGATCCTCCTGCTCAGCTACTTTCAAAAGCTCAGTTACAACCAGATCGCGGACTCGCTCCAGATTCCTCTGGGCACCGTCAAAAGTCGACTCCACGCCTCGGTTGCTAATTTCGCCGATGCCTGGAAAACCGCTCTCGAACGCCAGAATCAGCGAACTCGAGACCCGCAGAAATGATCGAATCCCGTCGGCACGCCGTGCCGTCGAAACCTACACGCCGCGTTTCGGAATCCCGCCCCATGGAAGATCACAGCGACATTGGCTCGGAAACAGGAAACGTCGGTCATAATTCCTCCGAGCCTCGTCTTGTAGAAGACGGGGATCAACGGATCACCGCGCTCTCCGACGCTGATCGGGAGGCCGTTGATCGGCTCTTTCAAGACGGTCTCGACCACGAGAACACCAAGAACCTTGATGACCGCGAAATCGCAGTGCTCCAGGTTCTTGCGAACTTGGAGCAGTATCCGGCGGAGTCGAGCAACGACGAACTCGTCGATGCGACGTTGGCCGGCATCGACCGATACGAAGCAAAGCGCGAAGCCCGCTATTCCGTCGCGGCAGATGACCGAGGCACGGCCCGTTCAATCCGCTTGCCCGACTTCTTTGCCACCGCGGCGGCGTTGTTTCTCGCAGTTGGAATCGGCGTGCCATTGTTTCAGAGCGTCGCGTCCAACGAACGGGTCGCGATCTCACAGCACCGCTTGGGAACCGTGGGTTCCGCCATCGCTGGATTCTCGCTCGACCAAGGCGGCGCTTTGCCCCTCGCCGAATCTGACGATCAACGAACAACCCCCCTGCACCAACAGTTCTACTCCCAGAACCTCTCAGGACTGATCGCCGGCAATCGATGCGGCTTGAGCAGTCTCTTTGCCGGGACGGAAGAACAGCCAGTACCGCTGGTCTCATATCGAGTGTTCGTCACCCGAAACACCTTTCGCACCGCCAATTTCAGCCCCGATGACGTGCTGCTCAGTGATCCGAACCCCGTTCTGGAGTGCTTTCGAGCCAACGGTCCGCGGTCTCACCCGATGAGTGGCGCCGCCGCCCACGAAGGCGAAGGCCTCGTGGTCTATCGAGTCGATGGATCAACCCCGTTTATCGTTGAGCCGGTCGAGATGAACCCAGATCAATCAGCGGACTCTGAGTCATCCCTGCAAATGGACCTCATCTGGGTTTCTGACGGCTACCGCCATGGGGACCAGGACGGGATTGGCTGGCCCCAGGCCGAGTCTGATGCGGTCATGGCCCACTGAGCCAGCCGACCATCAGCCCGAGGGTGTCGTCTAAATTCTTAAGAAAAACAGCGTTTTTTTCAAAACTCTGGAAACAACGGCCCTCAGGCACTAGACGCGGCCATCGGATCGACGCTATGATCCTCGATTCGCCCAGTGTTCCCTCAATATTTCCTCGTCATCGAGACGGTGCTGCATGCCCAAGAGCAAGTCCCATAAAGGTCTGCTGAAGCGGATCAAGATCACCAAGTCGGGCAAGGTACGGTTCCGCCGTCCCCATAGCCGTCACCTCAAGAGCAACAAGACCGGTGAGCAGGTTCGAGGCTATCGCAAGGCGCGATACGCTCGAGCCGGCGACATGGGCCGGCTTGGAAAGCTCCTATTCAGACCTCTTCGATCGCAGGAGAAGTCCGTCGCGGATGCCAAGAATTCGGCAAAAACCGCCAGCGACGACTGATTCCGATCGTCTGTCCGTTCGTGTCTCGTTCCCATCGTCGTTCGCCGACCACGGGAATTTTCATCCCCAGCCAGGATTCGCCCGTCGGGTCTGAAGTGTCTCCAAAGGGAGGCCTCCGCCGAGGCATATTAGGAGAGAGCCATGCCACGAGTTCGCAAAGGTGCGGCCCGTACCAAGGCAAGACGTCGATTACTGCGGAAAGCCCGCGGTTATTTCGGAACGAAGAGCCGACACAAGCAACAGGCAAAAGTCGCGCTCATGCGAGCCGGCCGATTTGCATTCCGCGATCGTCGTGCTCGAAAGCGTGACTACCGCCGCCTCTGGATCATCCGAATCACGGCGGCATGCCGGATGCGCGGTACCAGGTACAGCGTCTTCATGAATGGGCTTCAGCGAGCTGGAATCCTTCTGAACCGGAAGATGTTGAGCCAGATCGCGATTGAGGATCCATCAGTCTTTGACGCCCTCGTCGAGACTGCGAACGCCAACGCAGCCGCCAACGCGGCTTGATCGCCTTCACTCGATCGGCCCCGCCCCCGCGGACCGATTGCCTGCGGATTCCACCAACGCTTCGTGTGGATTCGTGACACATACACGCCATGTTTGCCGAGTCACTTCGGCGAGCATGGCTGGTCGAGGAAAAAACTGGATGACCACCCGAACCATCCGCGATTTCGGCAAGAGGCAGGACGGCCTGCGTATCCCAGATCTCGTGAGAGTTCAGAGGGACGCCTACGACCGTTTCCTTCAACTTGAAGTCGATCCCGATAAGCGGTCGAAGGAATTCGGCCTCCAAGGGCTGTTGAGCGAGGTATTCCCGATCGAGAGTTACGACGGCTCGATGCGACTCGAGTACGTCAACTATTCGATCGACGAGCCTCGGTACACCCCTGATGAATGCCGAGAATTGCGGCTGACCTACGGCATGCCGTTCCGGGTGCGGGTCCGATTCCATCGCGACGGCGTGGCGGAGACTCCCGAAGAGGACATCTACCTCGGCGAGATCCCGGTCATGGCCGGCGTTCGACTCCCCTGGGAGACGGCCCGGGCCAGTAACTTCTCCGGCGGTGGCGAATTCATCGTCAACGGTGCAGAACGCGTCATCGTGAGCCAGTTGCATCGATCCCCCGGTGTGGACTTCTCCATCGCGTCGAGTTTCGGCGACCGCCCGCTCCACAGCGCCCGGATCATCCCGGAGCGTGGTTCTTGGATCGAACTGGAAGTGACGAAGAAGGACGTTCTGGCGATGCGAATCGACCAGTCCACCAAGCTCGCCGCAACGACGTTCCTCCGAGCCCTCAGCGAGGAATTCTCTTCGACCGATCAGCTTCTCCAACTTTTCTACGACGTGAAGAGCGTCAAGGTTGAGAAGCTCCTCCCCGAGTACTACTCGTCGGAGATGATTGTTGATACCGACACCGGCGAGGAAATCTGCTCGGTCGGACGGATGATCGGCGACGCCATTGAAGACATTCAGGCATCCGGTCTCAAGTCAATCCGCGTCATCACCGATGCGGCGGATCCCCTGATCCTCAACACGCTTGCTGAAGAACGCTTGGACTTCCTTGCTGAAGTCACCGAGCACGAAGCGGCATTGCTGAAAATCTACGGACGACTTCGTCCCGGCAACCCGCCGCAGCTGGACAAAGCCAAGGCGCTCTTCGTCGAGAAGTTCTCCGATGACAACCGCTACCGGCTCGGTCGTGTGGGTCGATTCCGCATCAATCGAAAGTTCGAAGACGACAAGGTCTACAAGGTTCGCGACGAGTCCGAACAGTACCTCTACGCCGAGGATTTCCTCGCGGTGGTTCGGTACATCATGGACCTTCGTGCCAAACGATCACGCGCCCACGTCGACGATATCGACCACTTGGGCAACCGGCGTCTCCGAACCCTCGACGAACTCGCGGTTGAAGAGATGCGCAAGGGCTTCTTGAAACTCCGCCGCACCGTCCAGGAGCGGATGAGCGTCAAGGATCCGGACGAACTGAGTCGAGTCAGCGATCTGGTGAACTCCAAGAGCATCTCCAGCGCCATCGACTTCTTCTTCGGTCGATCCGAGCTCTCGCAGGTCGTCGACCAGACAAACCCCCTCTCGATGTTGGTGCATGAGCGTCGACTCTCAGCCCTTGGACCAGGTGGTCTCAACCGCAAGCGGGCGGGCTTTGAAGTTCGCGACGTCCACATCTCTCATTACGGCCGAATCTGCCCGATCGAAACGCCGGAAGGCACGAACATCGGCTTGATCGCGTCGCTGGGTATCTATTCCGAAATTGACGACTACGGCTTCCTGAAGACGCCGTATCGCAAGGTGAAGGGTGGCAAGGTCACCAGCACCGTCGATCTGCTCCGAGCCGACGAAGAACTGCAACGGGTGCTCGCGACGAGTGACGCCATCGATTCCGACGGTCGCCTGATGGAAGGTAACCTCTTGGCCCGCAAAGACGGCGATCTGCTGCTCGTCGATGCTGGCGAGGTTGAGTACGTCGATATCTCACCAAAGCAGATTGTCGGTATCTCCGCGTCGCTCATCCCCTTCCTTGAACATGACGATGCCAACCGGGCATTGATGGGTTCAAACATGCAGCGGCAGGCCGTGCCGCTGATCAAGGTTGACCCCCCACTGGTCTCGACCGGCATGGAACTTGAGATCGGCCCCTACTCGGGCATGATCGTCACCGCCCGCCGGGCTGGCGAAGTGACCTTCGTCGACTCATCCAAGATCGTCATCGATAATGCAGATGAGTACGAACTTCGGAAGTTCCGAGGCCTCAACGAACGAACCTGCCAGAACCAGAAGCCGGTGGTCCGCATCGGCCAGAAGGTCGAAGCAGGCCAGATTGTGGCTGATGGTGCTTCAACGGAGATGGGCCAGCTCGCCATCGGACGAAATGCACTCGTCGCGTTCAATACGTTTGACGGCTACAACTTCGAAGATGCGATCGTCATTAACGAACGCCTCGTCAAGGACGATGCATTCACCTCGATCCATATCGACTCGTTTGAAGTAGAGATCCGTGAGACCAAGCTCGGCCGCGAGGAGTTCACCTCGGACATCCCGAACGTCTCTGAGAAGATGCTTCGAAACCTCGATGATGTTGGCATCATCCGAATGGGTGCCCGCGTCGGACCTGGCGACATCTTGGTCGGCAAGGTCAGTCCAAAGAGCAAGTCCGAACTCAGCCCGGAAGAGAAGCTTCTCCATGCGATCTTCGGTCGCGCGGGTGAAGACGTGAAGAACGATTCGCTCGAAGTCCCAGCCGGAACCGCCGGCGTGGTCATCGGCACTCGCCACTTCAGTCGCCGGATGCACCTCAACGATGATCAGAAGAAGCAGCTTTCCAAGGACATGCAGTCCTACGAAGAGCTGATGGACCAGAAGGCCATCAACCTCTTCCGTGAAATGGTCGGCAAGATCAATTCCATGACCGAGTCGGAAATGATTGACCCCTCGACCCGTCAGAAGGTCGGCGCGAGTGACATTCCCGAAGTCATCATGGAACAGTTGGAGAACTTCAACGACAAGTGGATCAAGGGCTCAAAGGACGCCCGGGAAACCGCGATTGCCGAAAAGAACCGATTCTGGCCACGCATTGAAGGGATCGAGAAGGAAAAGCAACGTCGACTCGCTCATATGAAGCGTGGCGATGAGCTTGCCTCCGGCGTCCTTGAGATGGTCAAGGTCTACGTCGCTACCAAGCGACATCTCTCGGTCGGCGACAAGATGGCTGGCCGTCACGGCAACAAGGGCGTCATCGCCCGGATCGTCGCTGAGGAAGACATGCCATTCCTCGAAGACGGAACGCCCGTCGACATTCTGCTCAATCCACTCGGTGTCCCGAGTCGAATGAACGTGGGCCAGATCCTCGAGACTCACCTCGGGTGGGCGGCCGCGGTCCTTGGATTCCAGGCAATCACCCCGGTATTCGACGGTGCGACCGAAGCCGAGATCTTTGGCTCGGTCGGCGAGGCCAACGAATACGTCAAGAGCAAGATCGATGCCTTTGAGCAGACTGGCAAGAACCCGGGCCATCCTCGGGAACTCCTCGCCAACATGCCTGTCGACGGCAAGATCCAGCTTCATGATGGCCGCAGCGGCGAGCCGTTCAAAGAACGGACGACCGTCGGCTATATGTACATGCTCAAGCTCCACCATCTGGTGGATGACAAGATTCACGCTCGTTCGACGGGCCCCTACTCGCTGATTACGCAGCAGCCGCTCGGCGGCAAGGCTCGTACCGGCGGACAGCGGTTCGGCGAAATGGAAGTCTGGGGCTTGGAAGCGTACGGCGCCGCCTACGTTCTCCAGGAGCTCCTGACCGTTAAGAGCGACGACGTCGAGGGCCGAACGAAGATCTACGATTCGATGGTGAAGGGCACGAACACGCTCCAGGCCGGTATGCCTGTGGTGTTCGACGTTCTCTGCCACGAGATCAAGGGTCTCGGCATGAACATCTCTCTGGAGAAGGAACAGGAGGAGACGGGCTCGGTCCTTTGACCACCCCCGCTCTCTGATCGTCCCTTTCTTCGATTTGCAGCAACCCCGCCCGCGGGAGCACGACCGAAATGTCTGAAAACGTTTTTGATCGCGTCAATGACTATGGCTCGGTGAAGATCACCCTAGCCAGCCCTAATGATATTCGTAGTTGGAGTTTCGGCGAGGTCAAACGCCCCGAAACCATCAACTACCGAACCTACCGCCCCGAGAAGGACGGCTTGTTCTGCGAACGCATTTTCGGTCCCGAGCGGGATTACGAATGTGCGTGCGGTAAGTACAAGGGCACGAAGTACAAGGGCATCATCTGCGACCGTTGCGGCGTGAAGGTGACCCACTCTCGCGTTCGTCGGAAGCGAATGGGCCACATCAACCTGGCGGCCCCGATCGTTCACATCTGGTTCTTCAAGGCCATGCCTTCCCGCCTGGGAAATTTGCTGGAGATGAAGACCGGTGATCTTGAGAAGATCATTTACTTCCAGGACTACGTGGTCACGGACGCCGGCGATACCGAGCTGACCACCCGCCAGGTGCTGACCGAAGACGAGTATCGCGAATCCCGCGAGAAGTTCGGAGCCAGCGCTTTCACCGCCATGATGGGTGCTGAGGCGATTCGGGAACTGCTTGACCAGCTCGACCTCACCGAACTGGCCTTCGAGCTCCGAGATGGCCTCGACAAGACCCGCAGCAAGCAGAAGAAGAAGGACCTCTCCAAGCGACTGAAGCTTGTGGAACAAATCCGCGGCTCCGAGAACGATCCGACCTGGATGGTCCTCGACGTAGTGCCGGTCATCCCGCCGGATCTCCGCCCGCTGGTCCTCCTTGAGAGCGGAAACTTCGCCACCAGCGATCTCAATGATCTCTATCGCCGGATCATCAACCGAAATAACCGCCTCAAGAAGTTGATGGACCTCAACGCACCCGAGGTGATCATCCGCAACGAAAAGCGGATGCTCCAGCAGGCCGTCGATGCACTGTTTGATAACGGCCGCTGTCGTCGCCCCGTCTTGGGTTCATCCAACCGCCCCCTCAAGTCGATCACCGACATGATCAAGGGCAAGCAGGGTCGCTTCCGCGAGAACCTACTCGGCAAGCGGGTCGACTATTCCGCGCGTTCGGTGATCGTGGTTGGTCCGGAGCTCAAACTCTGGCAATGCGGCCTTCCCAAGAAGATCGCCCTCGAACTCTTCCAGCCCTTCATCATCCGCAAGCTCAAGCAGCACGGCTACGCGGACACGATCAAGAGCGCCAAGCGCATGCTCGAACGGCGTGACCCTGAAGTCTGGGACATTCTCGAGCAGGTCATTCGCAACCACCCCGTGCTTCTAAACCGGGCCCCCACCCTTCACCGGATGGGTATCCAGGCATTCGAGCCGGTGCTGGTCGAAGGCAATGCGATCAAGATCCATCCTCTGGTCTGTACCGGCTACAACGCCGACTTCGACGGCGACCAGATGGCGGTCCACCTTCCGCTTTCGCTTGAGGCGCAGGCTGAGGCTCACGTCCTCATGCTGTCGCTCCACAACGTGTTCAGCCCGGCGAATGGCAATCCGATTGTCAGCCCGTCGCAGGATATCGTCATGGGCGTGGCCTTCCTCACTGAGGAAAACGGCGACGAGGCGGAACGACCGCTCGACAAGCTCCGGGTCTTCAAGGATGAAATGGAGGCGATGCTCGCCTTCGACTTCGGCGAGATCCGAATTCACGAGCACATTCAGGTCCGACTCAAGGACTTCTTGACGCTGACCAATAGCGAGAAGGCTTCCGTTGAGCCGATGCCCGACAACCGTCGGGTGCGGACCACGGTCGGACGGATCATCTTTAATGAGATCCTCCCCGAACGGGAGCGGATGCCGTATTACAACTGCTTCCTCAGCAAGAAGGGCTGTGCCCGTGTCATCGATGAGACTTACGAGCGCCTCGGCAAGTCCTCGACCATCGATCTTCTCGATGCGATGAAGGAAGTCGGCTTCAAGCACTCGACCACTTCCGGACTCTCCTTCGGTGTCAATGACCTTCGAATCCCCGCGGAAAAGAAGGAACTCCTCGACAACGCCCAGAAGCGAGTCGACCGGATCGAGAAGCAGTATCAAAGCGGTGCGATCACCGAGCGAGAACGGCATAACGCCCTTCTCGACATCTGGGCGACGTGCCGAAAAGACCTGACTGACAAGCTGATCTACGCCTTGAAGGAGGATCGCCGAGATCCGATAAGCCATGAGGAAACATCGATCGGCGAAAAGGAAGGCAACCGCTACCTCAACCCCGTCTACCTATTCATGAACTCGGGCGCTCGAGGCAATAACAGTCAGATGCAGCAGCTCGCCGGGATGCGAGGCCTCATGGCCAAGCCGAGTGGCGAGATCATCGAGACGCCGATCCGTGCGAACTTCCGCGAAGGATTGAACGTTCTCGAATATTTCTCCTCCACCCATGGTGCTCGAAAGGGACTGGCCGATACCGCGCTCAAGACCGCGGACTCCGGCTACCTGACACGGAAACTCTGCGACGTCGCACAGTCCGTGGTGGTCATCGAAGCCGACTGTGGCACCACCCAAGGCATCGCGAAGCGAGCCATCTTCAAGGGTGAGGAAGTGGACGTTCCGCTCGAAGACCAGATCATTGGTCGAACGAGCATGATGGATATTCGGGATCCTCTTCTCGACACATTGATCGTGAAGAAGAATCACATCATCGGCGATGCCGCGGCGAAGCGGATCGACGAACTCGGTATCCCATCGGTCCACGTCCGAAGTCCCCTGACCTGCTTTACGCCTCGTGGTGTGTGTGCAACCTGCTACGGACGCGACCTCTCGACCGGCCAGCCCGTCGAACGAGGACTCGCGGTCGGAATCATCGCCGCCCAGTCGATCGGTGAGCCTGGTACGCAGCTCACGATGCGAACGTTCCATACTGGTGGTACGGCGACTCGGTCGCTTGCAGAAACCAGTTGGTCCGCTCCTGCGGGCGGATTCATCACCCTCGTGGACTGCAACGCAGTCAACGTGACTGATGACGAAGGCGTGGTCAAGCTCGTCGCGCTCAAGCGAAACGGCGAAGTCCACCTTGTCGATGACAAGGGTCGTGAGATCGACAAGTTCAAGGTCCCCTACGGTGCGACACTGCGTCACCCTGAGGGCGCCAAGGTCTCGAAGGGTGCCACCATCGTTGAGTGGAATCCCCATATGAGCCCGATTCTCGCCGAGAAGAGTGGGGTCATTCGTTTCGAGAATCTGGTTGAAGACCAGTCGTACAAGGTCGAGGAAACCAAGGCCGGCAAGGTCGAGAAGATCGTCACCTCCCATACCGGAGAGCGAACGCCTCAGATCAAGATCGTCGATCAGACCGGCGATACCACACTTGACTTCCATCACCTTCCGGCGAACGCTCGAATTGAAGTCGAGGACGGCGACGACATCGTCATCGGACGAATGCTCGCTCGTGTTCCCAAGGGTGCGAGTCGTTCTGCCGACATCGTCGGTGGTCTTCCTCGCGTCACCGAGATCTTCGAAGCACGAATCCCCAAGGACCCCGCGGTCATGGCGGAGATCTCCGGTCGAGTGGAATTGGATCCCGACAAGCGCAAGGGCAAGATGGCGATCCTCATCCACCCCGAAGGCGATCTCGATCCGGTCCCCCACTACGCGCCTCAGGGAACCGCCCTGTTGGTGCATACCGGAGACCACGCGGAAGCTGGCGATCGTCTCACCGACGGCCCGTTGGTTCCTGCCGACATCCTCAAGATCAAGGGTGAGGATGAACTTCACCTCTACATGCTTGACGAAGTGCAGAACGTTTATCGAGCACAGGGCGTGCCGATCTCAGACAAGCACATCGAAATCATCCTCCGGCAAATGCTCGGCAAGGTGAAGATCACGGAAACGGGCGATAGTGACCTGCTCCCGAACGATGTTGTTGATAAGTGGCAGCATCGCGAGTGGAACAACAAGCTCACTGGAATGCTCCGAATCGAAGATCCAGGTGACACCGACCTTCCCGTCGGGGCCATGGTCCTCAAGTCAGAGATCAAGGAAGCCAATGACAAGGCCAAGGAAGACGAGAAGGCGATCGCCAAGACGAAGAAGCCACGGCCGGTCAAGGCACAGCCACTTCTTCTCGGCATCACCAAGGCGTCTCTCCAAGCCGAGTCGTTCCTTTCTGGAGCGAGTTTCCAGGAGACCACCAAGGTGCTCACCGAAGCGTCACTCAAGGGTGCCGTGGATACGCTCCGAGGCCTCAAGGAGAACGTCCTGCTTGGCCACCTCATCCCGGCCGGAACCGGATTCCACGAGTACACCCGCATGCGGGTCAAGCGACTCGTGGACGAGCCGGAGCTGAATCTCGCGGCCGAGATGCAGATGCGGCAGGAAGCTGCGAGAGCCGCCGAGGAAGCTGGCGCCGAACGTCGCGATGCCGTGAGCGAAGTGCTGACTCCCGAGAAGCTTCAGGAGACTGGCATCGGCGAGGAGTGATCCTGACGGCGATCAATCGATGAATTCACGCGGGGAACGATCATCAGATCGTTCCCCGCGTTTTTCATTGCCCTGAAGATCCTCACGCTGCTCGCCGCCGCAGGATGACCGCGTCGACGAGGACCGGGAAGCCTCGCGTTCCTGAACGACCAAGACGGTCGACAGATCTTTGAACTCGAAGACTGAAGCACGGTGCTACCGAAGCCGCGCTTCATGAACTTCGCGGTTGAAATTTCGTTCGTTGAACCTTCGTCTGTTTCTCGCCATCCGGACCGGAGTTTCGATCGACATCGGATTTCGAAGGTGAGTAACGAAGACCGGAGTCAGCTTTCAAGCATGAAGCCCGATACCAGATCGTTGAAACCAGTCGGATTCTCCAGAAAAGCGAAGTGGTGACCTCCTCGCTTCTCTTCGAAGATCTCAAGCCTCGATCCGGGAAGCACCGAGTGGATCCACGCCTGGCTTCGCCACGGAACGACACTCTTCCGTCCGGTGATGATCAGGGTGGGCAGATCGATCCGGGGAATGAGGTCCCGCCAGTCTTGGAGCGAGTGATTGAACAGAAGCGTCGCGGCATGGATTCTGGGGAATTTTAGATTCTCTTCTAGGATCCATTCGTGGACGAGCGGCTTCAGCTGATCGCTCAGCATGTTTTCGATCATCGTTCTGGTAAATCCGATCGGATCCGGCGACACGAGGGAATCACACGTCTCGACGAGTGCCGGCCAGGGGAAAATCTCTCCCGCATCCTCCGCCGAATCCGCGGACTCCGTGTCCTTGAGCGTCAACACCGAGGGCTCGTCGTCGATGACCATCCGAACCAGCCGGTCGCCGCCAAAGAGATCCCAGTATCCCCACATGACCGAAGCACCCATCGAATGCCCGAGGAGCGTGATCTCGTCGAGCTTCCGATGCTGGATGAACTCCCGGACATCTTGAGCCAACCTGCTGATCCGGTAGCCCCACGCCGGCCGGCCGCTCTCTCCATGACCTCGGTGATCAAGCGCGAGGCAGTGAAAACGACCACTCAATCCCGCGAACTGCTCCTTGAACATGGCGGCGGATTGAGACCATCCGGGAAGCATCAGCAGCGTGGGACCTTCGCCCGACTCGAGCCAGGAGAGTTCGACGTCGTCACTCGTACGAAAGGAATTTCGAACCGGTTGATTCACGGCTGTATCCAAAGGAAGGTCAAGATAAAGGGTTCAGCCACCCGCGACCAGACCGGACGCTCCCCCGAGGACTTCCCGGAGCATCATCCGCCACTCTCCATAGACGTATTTGATCCCGTGCTCGTCATGGATCGTCCGGATCCGCTGGTGAGCTTGTTCGGCGAGCTGAGGTACGACCTCGCCCGCCCGCGGATCACAAAAGTAGACCCGGCATCCGGTGGGACGCCCCGAGCGAGCGGTACAAAGGCGGCCGTCCTGCCAGGGACAGCCCCCCCGTTCGAGCGCCGCCGCGACATCCGCGGTGGTAATCCCCCGACCCTCCCTTTCGCAGATGGCCACGCAACGAGCGACTTCGAGCCCGCTGGCATAGAGCCGATGTCCGTGCGCCTCAAATCGACAACAGTTGCCGCTTGCCAGGCAGATCGGCCCGACTGCCCGGATCGCCTCCGCAATCTCCAGATGAACGGCTTCAATGGCCGCCGCAACCGCCGGACGCTCCGCCGCCGCGAACCACGACCGGATCACCGAGGAAGACGAATCGCTCACCAGGGTTTTCCTTGCGAGTCTCGCTCTTCCTGGAGCCTGCCGACAATTTGCTCAACCGTGAAGAGTTGGCCGTTCCCCATGCCCGGGCAAGGCGTGTTCTTCTTGGTTCGATTCCAGGCCCGTTCACTCTCAACGACCTCCGGCCAAAACGGCCAAGTGCGGCACTGGGTCGGTCTCACTTCGTAGAGACCACACACGGCCTTTCCCGGAACTTTTTCCCGGTCGAGGAAGACGCAATCGAATCCGTGCACGGTGTCGACCTCATTCAACGACCGGTGCCCGTCGATGATGCGGGTGTACCGGACCAGAAACTCGGGGTACTCCATGCCGACATGGGCTGCCATCGCCCGACCTTCGTCGTCATCGAACCAGACCGCGCCTTCGCCGCCAGTACAGCAATTTCCGCAACAGGTGCACTCGAAACCGAGACCGTCCTGAAACCAAGGCGCCGAGCCATCTGACGCCAGTTCACCCTTCCCTGCTTTTCTCGACATTCGATGACGCTCCTGAAATGACCTCACTGACGCTCAGTCCGACTCAATTGGAGAGCCGGCCACCCGGGGTGCCCCAGTCGCTTCCGGGGGATGGCGGTTTTCCGGGACCATCCGGGGCTTCATCTCCCCCCCACTCGTCGATGATGATCGAGTGCACCTCGGTCTGGTGCCGCCGGGGCTCCAGATCGGCTAATTCTTCTGGACGCTCATCGTGCGCGACCCGCTCGATGGAATACATCGCCGACATGATCCACTCGCCACCACCTTCCACCGAAGCCTCGATCAATCCTTCCGCTTCATCGAGACTTCGCGCGGTGACCCAGACCGAAATGTAGGCACCCCCGGCTCGTGGCTCGGCCGGCTCGGCCATCGCGATCGCATGCCAAAGAGTGAACCCCAGCTCACGACCGCCATCGTCGACGTTGGAGCTCGGATCGACATCCAGTTGCAGCCCCCAGACCGCTCGAAGTTGCAGGAGGAGTTCGTCGAGATCCGGCGAATGTTCGTCCTCCATGACGAGGATCTCCCGCATGCGATACGGCGGGTCGATCTCGTCGAAGACGTCATCCAACCAGATTCGCGAGACCTGCTTGAGACCGTGCTTCTCTAGTTTCGCTTCGACGTCTTCTCGGAGATCGGTTTGACAGTGAATAGAAATCGTCTTCCACGCATCGAGAAAAACCTCGAAGTACGGCTCCTCCGAGGTGGCGCCGACGCCGAGCGAGACCTCTTCGAGGAGTATGGGCTCGAACTCGTCCCAAGTCCTGATGAAGTCGTCGATAAAGATCGGCTCGCCCGCGAGATAGATATCGATGGATCGATACGCATCGACCGATCCAATCTCCACGGCCGGCATGACATCCCCGGGAAGCATCTCGAACAGGTCATGCATCAGCCCCCGGAGTCCCTCGTGGCTGATGGCCACCTGAAAAGCAAAGGTATCGGGCTCCTCACCCTCACTCGCGACGAAATCCACGAGATATCCCTGAAGCGGTGGCGGCGCATCAAGCCGCTCGACGCCGAGTGGGAAGCCGTAGCCATCCACCGTCACCCGTTCAAGATCCGTTCGCAGTCTGAAATCCCGCATTGGTAACATTGTATCCGCGGAATGCCCCGCATCACTGCCTGATCCTCCGAGTCGATCCAAGGTATATTTTGGCGTCAGCGATCTATGAGGTTCCCGAGAATCAAAGAACAGGAGTCTGCATCGCATGAGCGAACGCGCCCAATGGGGTTCTAGAACCGGTTTCATCCTGGCCGCCGCAGGCTCCGCGGTCGGTCTCGGGAACATCTGGAAGTTTCCTTACATCACCGGAACCAACGGCGGGGGCTGGTTTGTTCTGATCTACCTGGCGTGCATTCTGCTGGTCGGACTGCCGATCCTTGCCGCGGAGATCATGATTGGACGAGCCGCCCAGGCCCAACCCGTCGTGGCCTTCGAGCGGCTGAAAGGCAAACCAACCGGCTGGTCGCTGATCGGATGGATGGGCGTGCTCGGGGCCTTCCTGATTCTGAGCTTCTACATTGTCGTCGCCGGTTGGTCGATGGACTACACCGTCAAGCATCTCGTCGACTTCGGCAAACCGATCCGCGAACAGGCGGTCGCAGAAAGCCACATCTACGAAGCAACGACCTCGACGAATTCGATGCGAGAGTCGCTGGTGTCCGCCCGAGCCGATCGAATCGCCAACCCACGCATCGATGCAATCGAGGCGCGGATCGCACCAAGTGCTTGGAAGTTGAACGCCGATTTCGAAACCGCGATGGAAAGCACCGCGGGATCTGAGGTGCCGGACGACGTTCGTCGCTCGCGACTCCTCGGAGATCCCCGGGTCCAGGCGGCGGTGACTGAGGTAGGAACGCTTTCCGCCGACATGGAGTTGGTTCGAAAGAATGCGGAGGCAACGGCTTCCAAAGAATTCGAGGGGCTCGACGACGCGGCGGTACGCCGAGCAGGAACCGATCAATTCCGTCGTCAATTAATCGGCACCCGAATGGGCAAACTCTTCGGAGACCTTGCCACGGACGGGTGGACCAGCACGTTCTGGGCGGGCATCTTTATGTTTCTGACCGTCGGGATCGTTGCCACGGGCATTGCCCGAGGCATCGAGTCCGCGTGCAAGGTGCTCATGCCGCTCCTCATCGTGATGATCCTCGGGATGGTCGTCTTCTCAAGTACGCTTCCCGGCTTTGCCGAGGGACTGTCCTTCGTCTTCAAGCCGGACGCCTCGGCACTCAAGCCGTCGGGCGTCCTCGAGGCCCTCGGCCATGCCTTCTTCACGCTTTCTCTCGGTATGGGCGCCCTGATCACCTATGGGTCGTATCAGAAGCGAGGCACGCCCCTCTTCGGACAGGCCGTCTGGATCGCCGGACTCGACACCGGGATCGCCCTACTGGCCTGCATGATGATGTTCCCGATCGTGTTTAGTTTCGGCCAAGATCCAGGCTCCGGTCCTGGTTTGGTCTTCATCTCAATGCCCCTCGCGTTCGCCGAGATGGGTTCCGGCGGCATCCTGCTCGGGGCGGTCTTCTTCTTTCTGCTTACGATCGCCGCACTCACCAGCGCCATCTCCCTGCTCGAAGTCGCCGCCAGTTACTTCATCGATCGCTGGAACTGGTCACGGCCGCGAGCCGCCGTCTCGATCGGAGTCGTGATCTTCGGAATCGGCACCTTGGTCGCATTCAGCATGTCCGAAGGCTTCCTCCTCGCGTCCTGGACGCCGGGATTTGGCATGAACCTCTTCGATACTTTCGACTTCATCGCCAGCAACTGGCTCCTCCCCCTCGGCGGCCTACTGATCGCCATCTACGCCGGCTGGTTCCTCCCTCGAAAATTCCGCGATGCGGAACTTGCAAGTCACTCGAAGGCCTCGGTCGGCGCGTGGCTCCTGCTCATCCGCTTCGTCGCGCCCGCGATGGTCTTACTCGTACTGGCTCAGAAGATCGGCCTGTACGATGCCAACGAACTTCTCTACTCGATCTGGAACTGACCTCTTCCCCACCGGCTCATCGGTACGGAGTGAATGGAACACATGGATAACTTTCTCGACAACATGAACGGGGCCATCGGCGCCATCAATGACGTCATCTGGGCCGACTGGGTGCTCTATGTCGTCCTCGGCGTCGGCGTTCTCTTCACGATCTGGTCTGGCTTCTGTCAGTTCCGAGCCATCACCCACGGCGTCGGAGTCACCGCTGGTCGATACGACGAGAAGGATGATCCCGGTGCCATCAACCACTTCCAGGCGCTCTCCGCCGCCCTTTCTGCGACCGTGGGTCTCGGGAACATCGGCGGTGTCGCCGTGGCGATTGCCCTCGGTGGGCCGGGTGCGGTTTTCTGGATGTGGGTGGTCGGCCTCGCCGGCATGGCGCTCAAAACGACGTCCGTAACCCTCTCGATGCTCTATCGAGACGTCAGTGATCCTGACAATCCCAAGGGCGGCCCGATGTACGTCGCTCAGAAGGCATTCGCCTCGTGGGGGCTGGCCCCCCTCGGAACCGCGGTCGGAGTGATCTTCTGTATCACCCTGCTGATCTCCGCCATCACCGGTGGCAACATGTTCCAGGCGTGGAATGTGGGCCAGATCACCGAGATGGCGTTCGGGGTTCCGACGCAAGCCGTCGGCATCATTCTTGCCTTGGTGGTTGGTTCGGTCATCATCGGCGGCATCAAGCGGATCGGCAACGTCGCGGGCGTGCTGGTTCCGTTCATGTGCATCCTCTACGTGGTGGCGGGATTGCTGGTGCTCATCATGAACATCGGCGCCATCCCCTCGATGTTCAGCCTGATCATCACCAACGCATTCAGTCCCACCGAAGCGGCTGGTGCGTTCATCGGTGGAACCGCCGGGTACGCGTTCCTTTGGGGTATGAAGCGAGCCCTGTTCTCCAGTGAAGCTGGCCAGGGATCCTCTCCCATCGCCCATAGTGCCGCGAAGACCAAGGAACCCGTTCGCGAAGCGGTGGTCGCTGGTCTCGAACCTTTCATCGACACCATCATCGTCTGCACCCTGACCGCCCTGGTGATTCTTTCCACCGGCGCGTGGGATCGTGACGGCGTCGGAGAGACCAAGTTCGCGGGAACGCCCGCCTTCACCCAGGGAGACGAAGGCTGGCACATCGGTCGCTTCGGCGATCCAGATCCCAGTGATGACGACTCCACCGAAGCGTGGCACGTCAGCCTTCCTTCCAAGAACAAGGGAGCTATGGAGACCACTGGCAAGGATTGGACGGCCGATGACACCGTGTTCATCGTCGTCGGGACATCTGAACTGAGTGACCAGACCGGTACCAAACTCGCCAAGCTGTCCGGCAGCGTTGAAACGTTGGAATCAGGGGGATTCGTCGCGATCTTCGAAGATCCGATCACCAGCGAGTTTGCCCCGACCTTCATGAGCGAGGACATCGAGGTCTACAAGGACTATCCGGGCGCCACGCTCACCGCCCACGCCTTCGACCGGGCGATTCCAGGCTTCGGCACTTGGCTCGTCCTGATTGCTTCCTGGCTCTTCGCGATCTCCACCATGATCTCGTGGAGTTACTACGGCGAGCAGGGCATGGTCTTCATGCTCGGCAAGAAAAGCGTGCTTCCCTACAAACTCTTCTACTGCATCATGATCATCGTCTCGACGCTACCGATCATTGGTAGCGATAAGGAGCTCGACAATCTCACCACCCTCGGCACCGGCGTCATGCTCTGGGCCAACATCCCGATCATGCTGATCTTCGGCGGAATCGCGATGAAGGCATACCACGACTATGGCCGTCGTCTTCGTTCCGGCGAGTTCAAGTCGCACCCCTCACGATCATTCACGGACATGTCTGAAGAATGAGTCAATCGGATTCGTTTGACGGACGTTCGACGTCCCTGTCCATCTCCGCCGCGACCGTGGCCGACGCCGCGGTCGCGGCGGTCTGCGCTGACGCAGATTCACGCGACCTCGCCCAAGAGGTACGGGGCGTCGATAGCCTCAATGAGCGGGCGTTACAGGGTCTGCTGGAGACCGCATTCACCGCCGCGGGTCTTTTTCCGTTGCGGGAGATCCGTCTTCCCAAACGAGCGGATGAGCCGATCCGTTCGGCGGGTTCCCGGTGCGACTTCGTGCTCCGCCCCATCGACGCGCCCCTCGGCCACGACCCAGAGGCGCTGGCCGCCGCCGAGGAACCTCCGTCGCTCTTCGACGACCCGGACGCGCTACCTCCACCGTCGCCTCTGGATTCAGAGGAAGTCTTCTGGCTCGAACTCAAGACAGGATCGGCGTGCCGCGATGCCGGCGATACCGGCGACCTGGCTTCGCTTCCGAAACGGGTGAAGATCGATCTGGCTCGACTGGCCCATGACGATGGCGTTCATCATGCCGCGGTGCTGGTGATCGCCTTCGGCGTCGACGAACCGACCCTGGTGGCGCAGGCCGTCGCGTTGGATCATCATGCCGCCGCGGAAGGCCTCCCGACTCAGGGCGTGGTGATCCGCACCGCCCCGATCAGCGACCGCCACGGCAACGATACGGCGTTGATCGCGGTGTACCCCGTCGGCCGGGTCTGATGAATCGGATCACGTTCCGGCGTGACCACGCTCAAGCGGCTCACCCCTCAGGCGTCTTGATGGAGCACTTTGAGGATGACGTCCGCCGCCTTGATGGCCGGATCGTGGCCATCGAACATCGCCCGAACCTCTTCGAGTCGCGTCCGCATCGCGGCCAGCGCCGCTGGGTCTTCCAGCAACGGCAACGCGGCGTCGATGATCGGTCCCGCCCCAAACTTCTGGTCGTAGGGCACGAATTCAGGCACCACCTGCTCACCGGCCACGATGTTCGGCAGCAGTTTGAACGGGATCCGCAGCATGGCCCACGTGATCAACATCTGCCAGCGATAAATCGCATAACTCCCGATCATCGGGCAGGCATGCCGCGTGAGATCAAGACTGACCGTACCGCTGGTCGCGAACGCCAGATCGGCCCAAGAGATCGCCGTGTCGAGGCGATCCCGTTCGAGTGAGACTCCTGCCGGGAGTGGATCGAAACGCGCCCGGATGGTGGCCTCGATTCGTTCGTTGGCGGCCAGAATGACCGCCACGGCTTCAGGATGACCGCGACGAATCGCGGTAAACGCCTGGATTTGATGGATCAGATTGCCCTTGATCTCACTACTTCGGCTGCCCGGCAGGATCAAGATCTTTGGCGAGCCTTGGGGGAGAGTTCGTCGATCCACCGCGAGCGCGCCCTCGTCCAGCGGTCTGGCCATGACCGAATGCCCAATGAACGTGGCGACCACCCCTTTCTTCCGAAACCAAGCTTCCTCGAAGGGGAGGTTGCAGAGAACATGATCGCTCCAGCGTTGCAACTTCCGCACCCGCCAGTGCCCCCATGCCCACACCTTCGGCGCGATGAGGTGGACGGTTCGGACACCATGCCGCCGCAGCCGTTTGCAGATCGGAAAATTTGCCAAGGGGCTGTCGATCGGCACATGGAGATCGACGCCGTTGGCGACCACCCACGCGTCGATCCGATCGATCGTCCGTTTCATTTCGAACACCTTGAGCAAGCTCGCGAGTCCCATGACGCCGTCTTCGCTCGTTCGCTCGATGATCTCCGCCCCGGCATCCTCCATCCGGGGTCCGCCCCACGCGACAATTCGGAGGCCGGGCTCCCGTGCCCGAAGTGCCTGGATCACCGGGGCAGCCTGCGCGTCGGCACTGGGCTCAAACGCCGTGAAGAGGATCGTCTTCCCGGATTCCAAGGCGTCAGGCATCGCGGGAGGATCGGTCATCAAACGCAGGATACCCAGATCCCCCCCTCACCCCCACCAAGCGGGTGGGTGGTCCGGTACCATCTCGGATTCACTTCGTTTCCAAAGGCCCCGATCAAGGCTCTACCGCTCATGCTCAAGCGAACCCACGCCTGTAACGACCTCCGCAAGAACCACGACGGATCCACCGTCGTCCTCGCCGGATGGGTCAACACCTATCGTGAACACTCCAAGTCGCTGGTCTTCATCGACCTGCGAGATCGCCGCGGACTGACTCAGATCGTCTTCGACGTCGCCGACTCGCCCGCCGAAATCGTGGAGATTGCGCAAGGCCTCCGCCGCGAGGATGTCATTGCGATTCGCGGCGTCGTCCGAGTGCGGGGTGGCGGGGCGAACCCGAAACTCGATACCGGCGAGATTGAAGTGATCGCAATGGAGCTCGAAGTCTTGAACAAGGCTGAGACGCCGCCGATCCTTCCGGATGATCAAGAAGCGGAAAAGATGGGCGAAGAGGTCCGACTCCGAAATCGGTACATCGATCTCCGCCGACCCAAGATGCAGGGCATTTTGGAAACCCGATCGAAAATCGCCCAGTTCACGCGGGCCTATTTTCATCAGCGCGACTTCCTCGAAATCGAAACACCGCTGCTCATCAAGTCAACGCCGGAAGGCGCCCGCGACTTCGTGGTTCCCAGTCGACTCGAAGCAGGCGCGTGGTACGCGCTGCCGCAGAGCCCGCAGCTCTTCAAGCAGATCCTCATGATCGCCGGCTGCGACCGGTACATCCAGATTCCCAAGTGCCTACGCGACGAAGATCCGCGAGCCGACCGACAGGCCGAATTCACCCAAATTGACCTCGAGATGAGTTTCATCGACCAAGAAGATGTGCTCGACACCATGGGCGAATTCGCCGTCGAACTCTGGAAAGAGACCCTTGGGGTCGACGTGGGCGAAATCCCTCGAATGACTTGGCATGAATCGATGGAAACGTACGGCATCGACCGACCGGACCTGCGGTTCGGTCTTGAGATCTCGGACATCAGCGACCTCGCCGCGAAGACCGACTTCAAGGTATTCCACGCCGCACTGGAAAAGACCAGCCCCATGGGTTCTGGCGTGGTCAAGGCATTCCGCGTTCCTGGCGGAGCCGCGAAACTCACCCGCAAGTTGACCGACGGGTATTCGGACTGGATCAAGACCTTCGGGGCCGGCGGTGTCCCGACCACCAAGTGCACCGGTGACGGATTCGAATCTGGCGTTGGACGCTTCGTCGAACCAATCGCCGCGGCGCTGATCGAACGACTTGGTTGCGAAGCCGGCGACACGGTCTTCTTCACCGCGGACACCTGGGAGGTCGCCACCAAGGCGATCGGAGAACTCCGAATCAAGGTTGGCCGAGACCTCAACTTGATCGATAAATCGGCTTGGAAGTTTGTCTGGGTCGTCGATTTTCCGATGTTCGAGCTCGACGAGGCCAACAACCGCTGGGTCGCACTCCACCACCCCTTCACCGCACCGAAGCCCGGACAGGAAGGCTTGCTGGAAACCGACCCCGGCCACTGCATCAGCGCTGGATACGACCTCGTGGTCAATGGCAGCGAGATCGGCGGCGGCTCGATTCGTATTCACCAGCCCAAGGTGCAGCAGAAGGTCTTCGATCTCATCGGGCTCAGCCCTGAGGAAGCGGACGCGAAGTTCGGGTTCTTGCTTCGAGCCTTGAAGCACGGCGCCCCACCCCACGGTGGCATCGCCTTCGGTCTGGACCGCCTCGTGATGCACATCGTCGGTACCGACAACATTCGCGATGTCATCGCGTTCCCGAAGACTCAGTCCGGCGCTGACCTCATGATCGAGGCTCCGTCACCGATCGATGACGCGCAACTGGTCGAACTGAACGTGCGATCAACTGTTCCCACCCCGACCCCCTGACCGGGGCGTGGGCAAAATCAGGCCGCCTCGGTCACGCCAACGTCGTCATCATCGTCGGGCGCGAGTCTGGTGATGATCTTGGCCCCCACCGCGTCACCCAGAACGTTGACGGTCGTGCGACACATGTCGAGGATGCGGTCGACGCCAATGATCACCCCGATCGCTTCCAGGGGAAGTGGTCGGACGCCTCGGCCGGCGAGACTGGTATTGACCGCGGTCACCACGATCACCATCGTGACCAGGCCTGCACTCGGGATTCCCGCGGCACCAACCGCGGCGAGCGTTGCGGTCACCACCACGATGACCAGCTCTCCGAAACCAAGGTCGATTCCCCACAACTGGAACATGAATACCACGGCCACGGCTTCATAGAGCGCCGTCCCGTCCATGTTCACGGTGGCCCCAAGGGGGAGCACGAAGTTCGAACTCCGCTTGCTGCAACCGCCTTCGTCGATCGCAGTCTCAATCGTGACTGGGAGGGTCGCGGAACTCGAGTCGGTGCCGAATGCGGTCAGCAACGCCTTGCGCATCTTGAAAATGAACGCATAAGGATTGGTCCGGCCGAAGAGCACCAGGACAAGTGGAAGCGTGATGAAGGCATGAATCGCAAGCCCGAGGAGTACGGTCGTCATGTAGCCGCCCATGGGGCCAGCGATCGACCCCAGGCCAATCTTCGCCACCGTACCGGTCACCAGCAAGAAGACGCCGAGCGGCGTCAACCACAGCACCCACAGCACCAAGCGCATCACCCCGTCAAAGAGAGATTTGAACACTTTGATCGCGGGGACGCCGGCTGGCCCACTGGCCGCCAGGGCGAGACCAAGCAGCAATGCGAAGACGATGACGCCAAGGGTGCGGCCGCCCGCGAGCTCGGCGAAAAAGTTCGTAGGAATGACCTGCTCGAGGATGTTCATCCAGGCGCCGGCAAGCCCCTTGTCATTCGCAGTGCCCATCGCGCTCCGAAGGCCATCGCTGGCTTGATACGCCGACGCGCCGTCGTTCTGCAGGCTACTAATGGCTTCAGGTGACAGTCCGACGCCCGGCGCGATGGTGGTCACCAGAACCGCACCAAGAATCACCGCCGCCAGCATGGTGCTGAAGTAGTAGAGAAGGGTCGCACCACCGATCAAGCCCAACCGCGAAGGATCGCCGATCGACGTCACCCCGACGACCACCGAGAGAAAGACCAGCGGGAGCACCAGAAGCATGAGCGGCCGGACCAGAATGATCTTGCCAATGTCCATCCACTGAGTGCCGGTGGCGGCAGGATCGCTCGCGGAACCGTGGATCAACTGGCCAACAATCACCCCGGCCACGAGGCCGACCAGGATGAGTACGGTGATAAGTCCGTCTTTTCGCATGAGCGGAGGGTAGAGAAATCTGCGACGTCAGGTCGGGCGTCGACACAGAACTCACCCGAATCCACGCCGGGAGGAGCAGAACCTGTGCTGATCAGTGCCCCGCGAGCCAGCGTTCGGCATCAATCGCCGCCTTGCAACCCATGCCCGCGGCGGTGACGGCCTGACGATAGACATGGTCTGCAACGTCACCGGCTGCGAATACGCCTTCGAGATTGGTCGCACTCGATCCACCATCCGGGAGCGACACGTACCCACTTTCGTCGAACGCGATTCCGCTGTCTTTGAGGAATTCGGTCGCGGGGGCATGGCCAATGGCCACGAAGAGCCCGTTGACCGGGAGTTCGGACCGTTCGCCGGTCACGGTGTCCTCAAGGACCAGACCGGTGATGAAGTCTCCCCCGAGAACATCGACCACCGAACTGTTCCAGTGCATCTGAACGTTCTCGGCCGAGAGCACTCGTTCCTGCATCGTCTTCGAGGCACGCAGTGCGTCTCGACGGTGAATGATGTGGACGGTGGAAGCAAACTTCGTGAGGTACGCCGCCTCTTCCATCGCCGTATCACCGCCACCAACGACCGCGAGCGGTTTATCTCTAAAGACCGGCAAGGCGCCGTCGCACACGGCACAGGCAGAGACCCCGCCACCATTCGTGGCCAGTCGCAACTCGTTGTCCAGACCAATCCAGTTTGCGGTCGCGCCCGTCGCAATGATCACGGACTTGGCCAGAATCGTCTCACCGTTTGAGAGGTGCATCGCCATCGGTCGGGCGCTGAAGTCGCAGCGGTCGACGTCGGCCCCCTTGACCCGCGTGCCAAATCGCTCCGCTTGCTTCTGAAACATCATCATCATCTCAGGGCCGGTCACGCCGTCTGGAAACCCGGGATAATTCTCAACCTCAGTGGTGAGCATCAACTGTCCACCAGGCAGGATCGGAGCGGGATTCTGCTTCGGTACCCCAACAATGCACAAGGGGTGTAAGTCGGCCCGCGCGGCATAAATCGCCGCGGTCCATCCGGCCGGCCCCGAACCGATGATTACCACATCTTCGATACCGTCATTGCCAGTTGCATCACTCATTCCACCGGTCTCCATTTCGATTTCTCAACTTTGGTCGCACCACAATCGAGAATCGTTGATTTATCAAGCATGGTTTCATCGAACGCCACGCGCCCGCAAAGGAGGGCGCGCCTGACTTCAGTCGATCAGATCCTGGGTACGGGCTAATGCTCGCAACGGCGGCCAAACGATCAGGTCGCCGGACATGCCATCAAAGCTCGATTCCTGAAAATTCGAATCTTCCTTGTCGTCACCGCGGGCGTAGACGATGCAGTTCGAGACGAAGATACGGCCGTAATCAGTCTCCACTGCTTCCTTCCGAGTTCCAAGAAAATCGAAGAGCAAGCGTCCGTACCCCTTGTCATATGGGTCGAAATCAAATCGCTTCGGAATGAACCTGGCGTAGGCTTTCTCGCGGTCGTCGGGCCACTTGCCGAACTCAACGCGATACCCACAAAGACCGCAACCAAGGATGGTCCCGTTGATCTCTACCACGAGTCGGTGGCGAGCATTGAAGAGACTCTTCATGTCGGCGATCGATTCCGCGACGATGGCGTATCGAACCTCGTTGAGCCTCGAGAATTCACTGGGGAGCGACTGGATTGGATCGTACGGTTTGATCTTCCAGCGTCGCCACCAGTCGTCGTAGACGTCAGTCAACTTCTCTTGGGAGGCCTCGAGGCTCCCGTGAATCTCCGCGATCCGCTTCCAGCGTTTGCTGGCACCGAATCGGGTGAGTGGGCTGCCTTCTGACTGAATGATCCCGAAGACTTCCGCCAGACGATCAGGGTCCGGCGCACCGTTGTCCATGAAGACCTCTTTGAGAACGGCGTCGACGACCAGACGGTCGCCTTCGGGCAGCTCCAGTCGCTTGAGCCGCTCGGTATCGGAGACCTTGAGGAACGGAAGTTCCTTGGTGGCGATCCGCCGATAAACCTCGGCGGGCACACGGTCCACCGAGACGTACATGACGTCTCGCATCACCGACAACGCCTCGCTGAGGAGCATCATTGCTTCAGATTTCTCGTCGAGCATCTGCCGGTCACACAGGTGCCGGAGCACGCGTGCGTTGGCAACCGCCGCATCAAATCCCTCGTCGTATTCGCCCGCCTCGATCCTTCGGTAGAGCTCCGCCGCGGTCCAAGTCGAGAACGCCCGGAACGCTTTGAGATACGGGAAGGCAATGACCACTTCGCCTTCGGCTTGCAGACGCACATCCGCGACCAGTCCGGCCTCGCGGAATCGAGCATCGACGTTTTCCGCCCCGTAGGGGAGGCCGATGATCACTTTCTCGGCCGCCGTCTTGAGCGCGTCGGCCAGCGACGCATTCGAAGACGCCCAGTCGCTCACCGCTTTCCAGTCCTTCATCCCTGTCCAGACGGTGGTCTGATTGAAGCCATCGCCGATCTCCATCGGCGGATCGGTCATATCGAGATACGCGTCGAAAAGCACCTGCCATCCAGTGCTCTCTTCCCGCGCCTGCTTCCGGATATTGTCATTCAGACTCTTGGTCACCGAGGTATCGGCAGCGGTCAGGGAACCGGTGAGGCAGAGGCCAGCGAGAAGTGAGACGAACAAGCGAATCAACATGCGAACTCCCGAAGGGGGTCATTCAAGCGTTCTGAGGAACTAAGCCAGCCAACCCAAAAGGTTGTGACTCATCCGATGAACTTTGAAATGTATCACATCGACCCCCTTCCGAGCAGCTCAGACTGACCCCCTGCCCCGTTACACTCTGCCATTCGACCGTTCCCTGGAGATGTCTGGATGCCCGCCAACCCCCGCCCGACCATGCCCGATCGTGTCAACGTCCTCCTGATTGGAGGCGGAGGCCGAGAGCATGCCCTTGCTTGGAAACTCAAACAGTCGTCACGGCTGGGCCGCCTTTGGGTCGACCCCAGTGCCAATGCAGGCCTCCGTGCGATGGGCACCCCCTGTACGGAACCGATTTCCAAGCCGGCCATGTTCCGGCTCAATCGCTGGTGCGACAAGGAGGAGATCGGCCTTGTGGTCATCGGTCCAGAGGCCCCACTCGCCGACGGATGGGCAGATGACTTGGCCACCAAGACTCGGCTCGTCTTTGGCCCGGGCAGGGCTGGAGCACGGCTTGAGGCGGACAAAGGCTGGGCCAAAGAGATCATGCGGTCTGCCTCGATTCCAACCGCCGAGGGGCGGGTGTTCAAGGAGCGAGGCCCGGCCATCGCCTACGCCATGAGCCGCGAAGAAGGATGCGTGGTCAAGGCCAGCGGGCTTGCGGCCGGCAAGGGCGTGATCGTCTGCCGGACCCCCGAGGCTGCGGTCGAGGCGGTTGAGATGATGATGGGCGACCCAGAACGACATACGCAGGGCAGCTTCGGGGCTGCCGGTGACACCGTGGTCATCGAAGAGCTGCTCCTGGGGCAGGAAATGAGTGTGTTGGCGTTCGTCGATGGCCGCTCGATCTGGGTACTGGACCCGTGCCAGGACCACAAACAGGTCGGCGAGGGCGATATCGGCCCGAACACCGGCGGCATGGGCGCCTACTGCCCGACCCCCTTGGCAACGCCGGAGATCATGTCCAGGATCGAACGAGATGTTCTGGTGCCGACGATCGATGCACTCCGACGCGAGGGAATCGTCTTTCGAGGCGTCCTGTATGCCGGGATGATGCTCACCACCGGCGGCCCGAAAGTCCTTGAATACAACTGCAGATTCGGCGACCCCGAGTGCCAACCGCTGATGGCTCGACTTCAGGGAGACCTGCTCGAAGTCCTCTGGGCAACGGCCGCCGGACAGCTGGATGAATTGGATTCAGGCCTCGAGTCAGATCCAAGGACCGCCTGTTGCGTGGTCCTTTGCAGTAATGGGTACCCCGGCACCATCACCAAAGGCCATCCAATCACTGGAATCGAGGCTGCAGAGGCCGAAGCTGGCCCTGGAGAGGCGGTCATCGTCTTTCAGTCTGGAACCACCATCGACCCCCGCGATCGAGTGGTCACCGCTGGCGGTCGGGTGATCAGCGTCACCGCCTTGGCGGCCGACCTGGGCAAGGCTCAGGAACTCGCGAACCGAGCCGCCGACCAGATCGAGTTCGCGGGGGCGTTCTTCCGCAGGGATATCGGAAGCCGGGTCATGAATCCAATTTCCTGAACTTCTCCGGGTCTCAAGCATCTAGGTATTGACGAGAAAAGGATGCCCAAGCCTTTTGAGCCTCCTGAGGCCACGGCTTCGATCCGAAATTTCGCCCCTCGAGGCCATTGCGAGGGGCTTCCAGACGAGGGTAGACTACTGTTTCGGACTCTTTGCGCAGGATGCGCGGGAACCTCCCGATGACTGACCCGTATTCCCCCGATAACCTCCGCCCTCGTCCGGTTCAAAATCGGCTTGAGACCGCGAGTAAAACGGGACTAAGGCGGATCGATCCGCCAAGGCTCTTTTCGAGCACGAACTGATTTGGAGATCAGACGCATGATGCTGAGAACGTTTGCCGCTTTGGGACTCGGCTCCCTCCTCGCCGCATCGGCCATCGCCACCGCAGGCACTGCCTCGGTCGAAGCCAACAAGAAGAAGACGCGAGCGACCGACGACACTCGACGAGTCGTTGTTGATACCGATCTTCGCTCGGCCAGTTCGATCAGCCTTCCGGTGATCACCGCTCGACCAAGCATGAAGAACCCCGCCCGGTCGGTTCAGGTTCGCCCCGTCGATCTGGTTCCGAAGAAGCCCACCGCATCGCTTCAGATCCCGACCGATTCGAAGACTGGCGACTCACTCGCCACCGGCACCCTCACCATCAAGTTCCGTGACGAACTTAAGGCAAGAGCCAGTTTGGTCGCCGGCACTCGGTCGGTGAGTTTGATGGGACAGGACCTTTCAAGCGTGGACAACATCGTCGCCAAGTACGGCGCGAATGTTCGACAGCTGATCATGCTGCCCCAAGACACGATCGACCTGATCGAACAAAAAGCCTTCGCCCACAGCAATCGACGTCAGCCGGACCTCGCCTCCATGATGCGGGTCCAGTTCCCTGCTGGAATGCAGGAGAACCTGATCCTCGCCGCCGCCCGTGAGTTGAACGAACGCCCAGAACTCCAATGGGTCACGATTGACCTCAAGATCAAGACGGCACAGGATCCGATTCAGGGTTGCGATGCGGAGAATTTAGTCATCTGCAATCGCCCCAACCGCGACGAAGGCCCCGGATGCTGGGATTCGGCCGCAAATCCGCCGATTGCGGCACCATTCTTGGGCGCCTGCAATCCGGCCCCCGGTGATGACGAAGCGTCTCGATACGGCTGTGGCGATGCAGCCTGCTGCGAGCTGGTGGCTGCCCTGAATGAAAACTGTAACGAAGAGGACTCCGCCGAAGGCTGGGATGTGTATTGTGCGGGCCTTGCCAACCTCTACTGCGTGGGCTCTGTCTTCACCAATGACAATCTGGCCCTCGCGTCCCCGGACCGGTACGACCCCTGCCTCTCGACCTACGACCCTGATGCGCCTGGTGGCGGTCCGGGCGAACCTACCCCTGACCCCAATCTTGCAGAAGCGAATGCCGTCTTCGCGAATGTCTCAGGCTTCCTGCTTGGATCATGCTTCGAGCCTCACCCCGCGCCTGGCTGCCTGAAGCCAGACTGTTGCGCGAACGTCTGTATTGCTGACCCCGCCTGCTGCAACATTGAATGGGACGCGAACTGCGTCGCCCTCACTGCAGTCTTTCCCGATGCGTGCGGCCCCGTCGCTGGCAATGGACCCACGACACTTTTCACATCCTCTGTCGATCCTGCCACAAGGCAAACCGTCGGTATACAAGCGTACACCTCGGCACCCAAGGTTGGCCCAAATGATCTGCTCTCGGGAATCTTCGACGGTGGCGGCTACGACGTTGCCGGACTCGAAGATCTGGTTGGCAAGATCTGGCGGTCATATGGCAGCGGTGCCAACAACGGTGGCGTCATCCCGAGTCCCGACAAGGTCTGGCTGTACGGCGCCGAGTATCGAGTTGTGTTCGAAAACCAGGTCACGCCTGCCGTGTGGGCGAGTGGCATCCAGATTCTGGATGAACAGGCGACCCCCCGGGGCCCTCTGAACCCCTTCCCCGACTTTGCATCTGACCCCAGCTTCAACTACTCAGACATCCGGTTGATCGGCACGGACGAGCGGATTCAAGGCGCCGTCGTCGAATTCGCGGCGTTCGTGAATCATGAAGACCTCGCACTCGTGAGAGATGCCAATGGCAACTACGTCGAAGGCGTGATTTCTGAACCGAACCAAACCGTCGCCCTCTTGGATCAATCGTTCAACAACCATGGAACCGCCTGCCTCGGAACCATGGGCGCCATCAACAATGACTACGGAATCCGCGGCATCGCCTCAGGTGCCGAAATGTGGTTTTTCCCTTCCGTGAGTATCGAAGACGGGGCTCGACTCGAAACCGCGATGGCCAGCGTCATCCAGTACCTCGATCCAGGTGCGGTCATTAATTACTCGATCGGTTTTGGTGAGGCCGGTGGTGAGGGCCTCATGATTACCGCCATTGAGGGCATCTACACCCTCGTTCGAGCCGCCAGCGATGCCGGCCTGATCACCTCCATTTCGGCTGGCAACGACTGTGTTCCGCTCGCCGACGAGGCTGGTGACGACTCCGGTGCCATGATCGTGGGTGCCATTAATCCCGGCATGGAAACGGGCGTCGCAGCCCCCCCGTGTAACACCAACGTTCGCCGAGCTAGTTTCAGTAACTACACCGATGGCGGCGCCGCGGTGACCGTCAGTGCTTGGGGGCTCGCGGGAGCGACGCCTGGATACGGCGACCTCTTCAACGGAAACACGCTTCAGGAACCCGATGGCACTTTCTACAATCCGCCGCGAGACATTGATCCGCTCGAAGTGAACAACCTTCGCTCCTACAGCGCTCAGTTCAACGGAACGAGTTTCGCCTCGCCGCAGAATGCTGGTGCCGCAATCTGGATGCAAGGTCTGTCCATGATGTTCTTCGGAACCACTCTTTCCGCGGAACAGCTCCGTGACCAGGTGCTCACGGCGGGACGAGAGAACTGCACGACGCTCGGCCCCAACACGTTCGGAAACGACGACCCGTGCGGTGGCGACTTTATCGTTGAGGAACAGGGTAATCCGGTTGGCATCTATCCGAACCTGCCAGCATGCGGGGTTCAAGTCATTACCCGCGTTGGCATCGGCTTCAGCGGAAAGGTCAAGATTTACCACGGAACACTCATCCGCGGCGGCCCGCTTTCACTGGGCGAAGACGACGGCAACAAGATCGTGATCCGCTCCGATTTCGCTGGTCAAGGTTCGGCAGAGGAAGGCCTTGCCTACCTCGCCACAGGTGAGACCACCGACATCGGCGTCGTCTATCAGACTGGCTGGAAACCGATCGAGGTTGAGAATGCTCAGCTTTTCGTCGTCTCCCAAGCATCGGCCGCAGTGGTCGTCGAGGTCGCTTGGGCGAAGAACGTCGCGACCAATCGATTCCAGCCGCTCGGTGCCAATATCATGACGACCTTCGAGAACCCCACTATCTATGACCTTGGGACAACCTTCCCACCAGCCCTCTTCTTTACCGAAGGCGGCAAGGTTGAGGTTCGGGTGTACTCTGTTGCCTTGGGTTTCATCGGAGTCCCAAGTTTCGATGTCAAATACGACCAGCTTGTGCTACAAGTCAATCAAGAACTCCAGGGACCTAACGATCCCTGATTAAGACCCAACGGCGAACTGATCGCCCTCTTCCTTTAGGCCTTTCTAAGTCCTCGTCATCCCCTCACCGGGGTGGCGAGGATTTTTTTAGCCCCCGCATAGGGTGGTCGAACGTTTCAAATGCATCCATTGATTTCAAGAATATTTGAAAACTTGATTCCCCCGTGCCGAGGAGGGACTATCCTTTTCTTATGTCGACTGCCACACCGACCCCCAAAGAATCCTCCTCGGGCCCCGACGGGCTCGATGGCCCGAGCAGCGAGATGCCGATCGGCACCTCTCCAACGGCCGCACAGGACGGGCTCGAGCACAGCCGCGATACATTCATCACTCATTGGGCAGAGATGGGTTCGAGTTGGGGTGTGCCCCGGTCGGTCGCTGAAGTCCACGCCCTGCTCTTCATCGAAGGCCGAGCGATGTGTGCCGATGAAATCATGGAACGACTTCAGGTCAGTCGTGGCAGCGTCTCGATGACGCTTCGGACGCTGTCCGAATGGGGCATCGTGACGAAGACTCACCAGCGAGGAGATCGCAAGGAGTACTTCGAAGCAGAGCAGGACGTCTGGAATCTACTGAGCCTGATCGTCCGAGCAAGAAAACGTCGCGAACTGGAACCGCTTCTGGCCGCGTTGGACGAGACCAGACACGCGGCCAACGGTGAGACCACCGCGAGCGACGCTGAATTAAAAGCTCATATTGACCGCCTTGACTCGATGCATGATGCCCTCCAACGACTTGACCGCCTGAGCGACCGCTTCATTGGGAGAGGCGGCAAAGGCCTCGATGTTGCCGTCCGCGTGCTCTCCTCTTTCCTCTGACGGACCAAAGACCGCCCCCCATGTCGATCCTCCCTCCCCGAACTTCTCCCACCGACCACCCATCGGGTATCGGTTCGGAGATGCGCCGCATGGCGACCCCTTTGGAGGTTCGAGTCGTCTGGCGGGCGCTCTCCCGGGCTGCCGAACACGAATCAACGCAGCCAGTCGCGCTTCGAGCGACACTCCAAGCGGCGCGGATCACGCTGGAACGACTCGAAGATGAAGTGGTGGTCGCCGCGGTGGTCATCCCATGCTCGAGCCAGTCAATCGAGCTCTCCCGAGAAAATGGGACCCTGGGCGTCCACTGCTGGACGGCCAACGATGCCCGGTCGACGTCCCCCGCCCTCCGACTTGCCGTGGATGAGAATGGCCTCGTTGTCCTGAGAACTTCACTTCTCGGACGGCTTGGCATCGAAGGTGGTACGCATGACCTCGTCTCCGTGACGATCAAAGACTGAACCCTGCCGCCGCTCCTGCTATGATCCCTCCCTCTGGACAGGTGGCCGAGCGGCTGAAGGCACCGGTTTGCTAAACCGACGTACCGCGTCAGCGGTACCGCGGGTTCGAATCCCGCCCTGTCCGTTTCATCTTGGAGCTCGCGAAGGAACCGGGACGGCATCCCGGCACCTTCGATGAAGGCTTCCCTTATCGAGATCTCGCGTTTGTTGAAGATCGAGCCTCACCGGTCTGCGGCTGGGCCAAGAAGATCTCCTGACTACAGATCCGAACAGAGTTCCGCTGATGATCATGATCCGCGGCGCCCGACCTCAACTTCAGCTCGGTATCAGTCCGTCTACCTCGAGTGAATTCGCGGTGCGCGACACGCACGTTAGGACCGCCATGATCAATCCACGCCAAGCTTCGAGACCATGAAGGTCTTGCGCTTCGAGCCACGTTTTGACGGCCACTATGTTCCATGGGCCAGCCTCGTAGCCCGCTCGTTGCTGGACGCCCACGCTGAGGTCACTCTTGCCCATGGCTCCGATCCGCGGCAGCTCGACCGATTGAAATTCTCCGATCCCGAATGAGTCAGTCGTCTCCAACTGTATCCCGCTTGCCCCGCAGGGCGTTTCGAGGGAGGCTCTGCGCTGCGCTCGCTCCACGCTGCGGTGTAACGGCACCGCCCGGATTGGTTTCTCGTTGCCAATCTCGATGAATTCGCGGCAGTTTGTTTCCAAAGGCAGCCCTCGGCGGTCGCCTGCCGTCATCCCTCCACGGGCAACTCCGAGGCATCTACATCCGACCACGTCCACTCGATCCCAACCAGCCAGGCTTCCATAACGCGTGGAAACACAGGGGCGACACGCGGCTCGCGGCGTCCGGAGCATTCGCTTGGCTTGGTCTCCGCGATGATGATCTGGCCGTGACGGTCGCGTCTACCTCAGGCCATCCACCGATCACCTGGATGCCGGACTTTTGGACGCCATCCCCGCCCGTCGACCGATCAACCGCAAGACGCGCCTTCAAAGTGCCGGACGGGCGGACCGCGTTTTTATTCTTCGGCGTCCCCACCGACGCAAGGACCTCAAACTCCTTGTAGTCGCGATGTGGCGGTCCGGCCATCCGGATCGTTTCCTTCTGGTAGCAGGCGATCAGCACGCCGGATCGCCGGAACTCACGCAAAACCTCGAGCGATTGGTTCAGGACGGGCGAGCCGTCGTGCACGATCGCTTTCTCAACGACGGAGAGATGGCCGCTGCCTCTGTCGCCGCTGATCGGGTCGTTCTGCCATACCGATCACACTACGGGTCGAGCGGGGTGCTTGGACACGCTGCCTTGCACGCCCGACCAGTCGTGGCCAGTGACTTCCATCTTCTGGGCCGTCGCGTGGTTCGAGCCAATCTGGGACTCGTACACGCCAACGAGGATGCTGCTTCTCTGGCAGAGACGATGGATCGTTCCATCGAAGCCTCCGACGACGTGGTGGCAAAATGAAAAAAGAGCCTGCGGGACTGGCGAGACCGAAACGCCCCGGAGGCCTTTGCTCACGCCGCAAGATCGCTCGCCGGAATCTGACTTTTTTCGTTGGACGCACGCCATGCCGCGATGGTCAGCAGAGTCACTTGATCAAGACCGATCCACCCGCGTCCTTGGGTCTTGTTTTGCCCCCGCCATGACCACCTCTTCCCGAGGAAGACCACGAATCCACCCCGGTGATTTTGTGCTCTGACCGGGCCGCCGCAAGAATGACATCTCCATCCTGACCAGCGACACCACGCCTGCCGAGACGTGCGTTGGCTCATGATCGCCCATGAACATTCATGGTTTCTCACAACGGCAGCAACGCCGAATAGTTCGCTCGGCACATCGGCCACGATGGAAAAATCTAATGCGCGACCCAGGCTTTCTTACCGAGAAACTAAGCCCGGATACTGATCGACCGATCGGTTCCGAACTTGTTGAGACCGACCCTAAAAAAGAATTCAAAACGCTTCCGTGCCACGGACTTCAAGGCTGAGTTCAAAACTGGCTTTGAGTTGGCTTCGTTTTGAAACAGCGTATCGCGACTGGTCGGCAGCCAGTTCTCATGTGGGACTCCAATCCATGATCCTACCGGCCGGCGACCGCGACGACTCGCCTTAGCTCACTCCGTAGGATGCTGGCCACCATGTCGGCCGCTCAAGATCGAAGTGAGATCGAAGTACCGATTCCGTGGAAGCGATCGTGTTCATCACCCAGCCTTGAATCTCGCTGGTTGCTTGGCCGACGCAATACAGGTCTCGACCTGGGATCGGCTGACGGGCCGCCGGGGTGATCTTCCAAGGCTCGACGCCCGGACGCCACATGTTCCAGCCGTGTCCGACATGTCCACCCTGAAAATCGCGGTAGAGAATTTCCGACGGCTTGGGAATCTCAATCCCATGCATCTGCGCGAGTTGCCGACGAATGGTGACCGCCGCGAGGGAATCTCCATCGGCTCGATGTCCCGTCGTTGGGAGCAGCGGGCTCCAGAAGTCCGAATCATGAACGCCGGCGGCATAGGGGCTGAGCGACAGGCCACGCCCGCTCGGATCGTCAAGATAGAACACCTGCCGGATCGGAATATCCGTGATCGACCGACCCGATTTGATTCCCATCCCGTTCCACCACTGGTTCGGGAAGTTCACATAGATCTTCGTGGCGGGAACCGGAAGCATTTCGGATTCCATCGCCGTCAGGCCATTGGGACCGCGAAGCGGGCAGTCGTCGGGGAGATATTGATAGGCCGACATCGGAAGAGACGTGACCACCTTCTTCGCTTTTCGAATCAATGTTTCACCGTCGGAAGTGCGGAAGGTGACCACCGTCAGATCGCCTTCGAATCGAAGGTCGATCATCTCCCGACCAAAGTGGATATCCACCCCCTGTTGACGGGCACGATCCGCGAGCCCCAACGGGACCTGCTGGTATCCACCTCGAACATGGCTGTAGCCGTGCACGAAGAGATCAAGCATGGCTTCCTTCATGAAGACCCCGGCGTTGGTGTTCGGACGTCCGTAGCCCATCCCCGCGAGGAGCATGGCGGCCCCCTCAT
>Ga0222662_1000154_pt1 | contig 64814 bp, 61 predicted proteins | sample AntAcemetagen600_FD_179821 | JGI IMG/M metagenome (GOLD analysis project Ga0222662, IMG submission 179821) | Saline water microbial communities from Ace Lake, Antarctica - #600 | ecosystem: Environmental > Aquatic > Non-marine Saline and Alkaline > Saline | place: Antarctica: Ace Lake... | reverse complement strand
TCAACAGCTCGCTCACGCCACTCACGAGCTCTTGGAGACTTCCCCGCTGGGGTCGCGGCTGGACTTGGTCATCGGCGGGAACGCCCATGCCGATGGCTCGATGAGCCGTTGATCAACGGGCTGCTAGGGCTCATCGTGCCGGCGGGCGTGGCGGCCGTGACGTTCGGGGCCAGCATCTGGCTGGCCGTCCTCACCGTCGCCGTCGTGTCGGTGATGTATCGCCTGGTGATGGAGTGGGTGACCGACGGCACTGGCGGCACGGGGCTGAGCGAAGAACAGTTCGGGCCCTGGGCGGGCAAGATCAACGCCTCGATCACGATCGTCGAGTACACCCTGACCGCGCTGGTCAGCTTGTCCGCTCTGGTCACGTTCGTTTCCGACCGCTTTCCTCAGCTCGCGGAACCCGTGTTTGGAATCAGCGGTCGCGCGCTGCTGGCTGCCGGCCTGGCCATCGTGACGGCGGCCCTGGTCAATCAGGGCCCTCGACGGGTGTCTCAGGTCTTCGGCCCCGCGACCGCGGGGGTCCTGGTGCTCTTGTGGACGATGGTGATCTCCACGATCTGGCAGGACGGCCTGCAGCTCCCTCGCATAAATCCGGCCGCCTTCAACGCCGAGCACGCCGGCTTCACCTTTGGGGGCTACGCGCGGATCCTTGCGTTGATGACGGGGATCGAGGTCTTCGCCAACATGGTGGCGGCCTATGACGGGCCGCCCCGCGAGCGGAGCAGGAAGGCGTTCGGTTCGTTGCTCATCGTGATGGTCTCGACCTCGGTCGCGATGCTCATCGTCGGCCCGGCGATCCTCTCCCGCGCCGACCTGAGCCGCACTGATGTCTCCGTGTTCACCCAGACGATGGACGCGCTGCTGCCGGCCCCCATCGCACTCGCGGGGACGATCGTCGGGATCCTGGTCCTCCTGTCGGCCACCGCCGCCGCGCTGGGTGGGCTCCAGTACCTGGGTCTCGGGCTCACGAAACGGGGCTATCTCCCCGAGGAGTTGGGCACTCTCAACGGCGCCGGAGTCGCAGCGCGCCCCGTCTGGCTTGTCACTGGATCGCTGATCGTATTCTTCCTTCTGTTGGGGACCCACGAAGAGACCTACCTCGCGGTCTACGCGGCGGGGGTGTTCGTGCTGCTGAGCATGACCGCGTGGGCTGCACTGAAGCGACTCATGGGTGAGCCGAAGCGCCGCCTAGCCTTGATCGCGGCCACTCTGCTGGGAGCGCTCCTCACGAGCGGAGCGACTGCGCTCATCTTCACGGAGCGGTTCCTCGAAGGAGCATGGCTGTACGTGGTCGTGATTCCGGTCTTCTACGTGGTCATGAGTTGGACCTCCGGCCGCTCCAAGGCCCCCCTCCCCGTGCTCGAGGAAGGCCGGAAGATGGCCTGCTCCTGCGGGTGCCTGGCTGTGTGCGGTCCTCTCACCGAAGAGGGACAGGCCGCATGAAGTGGTCGGGGGCCCTGCTGCTGGCCTTGCTCCTCAGCCCAGGGTCCCTGTTCGCGGCCTGTCCCGAGGGCGTGCCGACATCAGAGGCTGCCGTCGTCGCGGGCGTCCTCGACGGTCGCGCGGCCGAGGAGCTCGACGCCAGCGAGCTCGCCGAGGTGATCGCTGGCCGCGCCGTGGTCCGCCGGATGTGCGTGCCGGGGTTCACCAACCCTCGCTATCGCGTCTACCGCGCGGTGCGGGCAACGCCAGAGACCGTCGCGACGATCCTGTCGGACCCCGCCGGCTTCGCCTCGCGACTGCCCCTGACGTTTGGGAGCCGGGAGGTGTCGCTCCCCCCTGCGGACCCAGCCCACGGGCGGTCAGATGTTGCCGTGCACGCCGTCCGCATGCGCTACTTCCTTGTCCCCCCGTGGGTGGCCGAGGACTACACGCTGCGCTTCGTTGCGGGGCCCTACTTCCGCGGCGGGGACGGCGGCGGCACCACGCTCCCCGGAACGCAATACGACTCGTTCGCCTTCAAGTGGACCCGACTCGACTCGCGCATCGCGACCCACCTCGATGGGAGCGCTCGGTTCGAGCCCCTGGCCCCGGGCCTGCTTCTTCTCCGCTACGACACGTTCCTCTCCTTCTCCCCCCCCGCATCCGACGCGCGCTTCAGCCGCTACCCGCCAGGGGTCGAGGCAGCCATCCGCCAGGTGGTGAGCCGGATAGACCGCTACGCGGAGCGCGCACAGCGAGTCCTCGACGCCGACCCACCGCTCGTCGATGGGCCCCGGCGCAGGCTCCGGCGGCGCCTCGACGGGCTCGCCGACGCTCTGCGGACCACCGCGGCGAAGGTCGGTAGCTTCCCCGTCGATGACATCGATCTCCTTGGATTCGGCAAGGTTTCTGAGATTGGGGATTGACCTTCCAGTGACTGGAAGCCCCAGGCTGGTGTCAGACCTCGGATCGACGAGGCTTGGAGACCAGACACATGGACACGATTCGCCTTCAGCTCGACGGAATGACCTGCGCCACCTGTGCGGTGCGCGTGGAGAAGGTCCTGAGGAAGCAAGACGGGGTCGCCACCGCCCAGGTGAACTTCGCAAACGAGACCGCGACCCTCGCCCTCTCCCAGGACCTCGACCCGGCGACCCTCATCGAGGCGATCCGGCGCGCTGGCTTTGATGCCTCGCCGGCTGCGACCGACGCCGAGGCCAGGGAAGTTCGGGCTCGCCTCGCCCTTCGAGCCGATCGGAAGCGACTGGCGCTTGTGGCCATGGCGGGAGCGCTGACCCTCCCGCTGGTGCTGCCCATGTTGCTCGCCCCCCTGGGCGTCGGCTTTGCTGTTCCCGGCTGGCTCCAGCTCGTCCTCGCGGCGCCGGTGCAGTTCATCGCGGGTGCGCGCTTCTACCGCGGCGCTTGGGGCGCCTTGAGGGCGCGGTCGGCGAACATGGATGTGCTCGTCTCGCTCGGCACCACGGCGGCCTTCGCGCTGTCCACGGTCCTGCTCCTGCAGGGGGAGGAGCACCTCTACTTCGAGGGTGGAGCCACCGTGATCACCCTCGTCCTGCTCGGCAAGTGGATGGAGAGGCGAGCGCGCCGCAAGGCGTCGTCGGCCATCGAGTCACTGCTCGACCTGAGGCCCCAGACGGCCAGGGTGCTTCGGGACGGCGAAATCATGGAAGGCGTCCCGGTGGAGGCCCTGGGAGCTGGGGAGGTGGTGGCCGTGCGCCCCGGGGAGGCGGTCCCGGTGGACGGCGTGGTCGTGTGGGGCCAGTCCGAGCTCGACGAGTCGATGCTGACCGGGGAGAGCCTTCCCGTCTCCAGGGGAGTCGGAGGCTCCGTTGTGGCGGGCTCCCTCAACGGGCGAGGACTGCTCCACGTCGAGACCACGCGGGCGGCCGACGAGTCCACCCTGGCGACCATCATCGCCCTCGTCGAAGACGCCCAGGCCAGTCGGGCACCGATCCAAGGGCTCGTAGACAGGATCTCTGCGGTCTTCGTGCCAGCCATCGTTGTCCTCTCCTTGTTGGCGTTCGGCGGTTGGATGCTGGTCGGGGCGACCGTCGCCGAGGCGCTGATGGTGGCCGTGGCGGTGCTGGTGATCGCCTGCCCCTGCGCTCTCGGGCTGGCCACGCCAGCTGCGCTGATGGTCGGAACCGGCGCCGCTGCGCGAGCCGGGGTATTGGTCGAGGACGCCGAGGCGCTCGAGACCGCCCGCAGGGTGAACCTCGTGGTCTTCGACAAAACGGGGACCCTCACCGAAGGACGTCCCGAGGTAACAGAACTGCTCAGCACCGAGCCTGAGCGCATGCTCAGCCTCGCTGCGGCGGCCGAGGTTGGCTCGGAGCACCCCCTCGGGGCGGCGTTGGTCCGGGAGGCGGAGCGTCGTGACCTTCCGACACAGGACCTCCAAGCGTTCGAGGCCCGCCCAGGACGGGGCGTCGTCGCACAGATAGGAGGCGCTGAGGTGCTGGTCGGAAGCAGGCGTCTTCTGCATGAGGCAGGCCTCGACACCGCGCCCTGGGAAGATGACGCGCGGGCAGAGGAGGGACGGGGACGAATCGTCGTGTGGGTCGCCCGAGACGGAGAGGTGCTCGGCTGTGTCGCCATCGGTGACCGCATCCGTCCCGAGAGCCTCGCCGTGATCGCCTCGCTGAAGCGGCGCGGCATCGAGTCGGCCATCGCCACCGGCGACAACCGCCGCACCGCGGGCTGGGTCGCAGAGCAGCTCGGCATCGATCGCGTCGAGGCGGAGCTGCTCCCAGCCGACAAAGCGGCGTGGGTCGTGCGACTTCGTGAGGAAGGCAGGGTCGTGGCGATGGTGGGCGACGGCGTGAACGACGCCCCCGCGCTGGCCGCAGCCGACGTCGGGTTTGCGATGGGGACCGGCGCCGATGTGGCCATGCGCACTGCGGGGGTCACGCTGATGCGGCCGGAGCTGGGCCTCGTGGTGGCGGCCCTCGACATCTCTGCTGCGACAACCCGTACGATTCGCCAGAACCTGTTCTGGGCGTTTGCCTACAACGTCGTGGGCCTTCCGCTGGCCGCGCTGGGGCTGCTGACCCCGATGTTCGCTGGGGGAGCGATGGCGCTCTCCAGCGTCAGCGTCCTAGCGAACGCCCTCAGGCTTCAGCGATGGAGGAGCAAGGCATGAACATCGGAGATGTGGCAAAGGCGACCGGGGTCACCGGCAAGACGATCCGCTACTACGAGCAAATCGGCCTGGTGGACCCAGCTGGGCGCGCGTCCAATGGGTACCGGGTCTACGACCGGGGCGCCGTGGAGATCCTTCGCTTCGTGAAGCGGGCCCGTGGCCTTGGGTTCACCCTCAAGGAGGTGGGGGACCTGCTCGCTCTTTGGTCCGACGACCAGAGGGAAGCGGGGGACGTTCGCCGTCTCGCAAAGCAGCACCTCGACACGATAGAGACCCGGATCCGAGAGTTCGAGGCGCTGGCCCGCACGCTCGAACACCTGATCGACCGGTGTGAGGGGGGCGACCGCCCCCACTGCCCAATCCTGGATGACCTCGCCGACGCGGCGAATACGGAGGAGTGAGACGATGAGTGAGAATACGATGTACCGAGTGAAGGGAATGACCTGCGGCGGCTGCGCGCGGGGTCTGACTAGCGCCTTCCAGCGCGCCGAAATCCAAGCCACGGTGGACCACGGAGCAGGCACGGCGACGGTGGCCGGCGTGGTCCCCTCCGCCGCGGTCCGCGCCGCAGTTGAGGAAGCGGGCTTCGAGTTCGTCGGGGCTCTCCCGACCGACCGGGCCCCCGGCGGGGAGATGTAACCGACCGCGCAGACATGTCTACAGGGGTCCGCGAACTACCCTGTGAGATGCCCTGAGGAGAGGGCATCTCCCGTCATTGAAGTGGCACATACCTTGCGTTCCCTACCCCCACAACGGAGGTGCCCCTGGCCGGGGTGACCGGCCGGCGTTGGGACGGTTCCTGACCCGCGATCGCTCCCCTCCTATTTCGCACCCCAAGGAGGGGTCTCCGATGACACTTCGTTCCGAGACCGTCCGCCTAGCTACCGCGCTGTGGATGCTGACCATGCTAAGCACGGCGCAGGCGCAAGAGCCGCCCACAGCGCCCGAACCCCTGAACCTCGACGCGCTGGTGGCCGAAGCCGTCGCTGGTCACCCCATTGTCGAAGTGGCTACGTCCCGCGCTGCTGCGGCCGCCGAGGTGCCGTCTCGTGTCGCGAGTCCGCCGGACCCCTGGCTGTCTTTCGGGGCATCCAACCTGAGGTTTGACGCTCCTGGGCTCGAGACCAGCCCCATGAGCGGCCTCGTGGTCGGATTGAATCAGGGGCTGCCGTTCCCCGGCCGTCTCATCAAACGCCGCGAGCTGGCGGAGGCGGGTGAAGAGCTCGCCCTCGCCAGGGTGCTCACCACGGAGACGATGGTCGCCCTTCGGGTCCGAGAGCAGTATTGGGCGCTCTTCCTCGCGGAGCGCACGCTCGCCATCACCGAAGAGAGCGGGGACGTCTTGAACGGCCTCGCAAACGCCATCACCGCTCGATTCTCGGTTGGGCAGGGGGCGCAGCAGGACGCGCTGCAGGTCCAGGTCGCCGAGGCGCGCATCCGCTCGGTGCTCGCAGCCCGAAGAGAAGGGCTGCGCACGGCTCGGCGGTCGCTGGCGCGGGCAGTCGGCCGTCCTTCTGGGGACGCCCTGGGCGAGACGGTGCCTCCTCCAGAGTTTGCGCCGCGCGACTCGGCCCAGACCCTGAGGGCCTTCGTCGCAGCGAACCCGGACCTAGCCGCCGCGCGGCGGGAGGTGACGATGGCCGAGGCTGCGGTCGCCGAGGCGAGGAGCGCGTTGGCGCCTGACCTCGGGGCGGGCTTCTCCTGGCGCATCCGCGGGGTGGTCCCCGGCGACGCCTCGGCGGGCGCCGACATGTTCAGCGCCGGCCTGAGCGTCTCGCTCCCTGTCTGGGCGGGGAGCAAGCAGACGGCCGCGATTCGGGAGCGAAGAGCGCAGCGCGCGGCCGCCTCCGCCGCGGAGGCCGACCTGCTCTTGGCCTTGGAGACCGAACTCACCTCGCTCCTCGACGCCCGCGAGCGGTTCGATGAGGAGCTTCGGATCCACGAACAGCAGCTCCTCCCCCAGTCCGATCAGGCGCTCGGCGCGAGCATCGAGGACTACGCAGTGGGCCGGGTCGGCTTTGTCTCGGTGCTCCAGAACTGGCGTGTGTCGTTGGATGTGCAGTTGGCGACGGAGACCCTGCGGGCCGGACGCGCGCGGGTCGAAGCCCGCATCGATGCGCTCGTGGGCCCCCCATCCCCTTCAGAGGAGAACTGATGACCCGAATTTCCATGCTCTTCCTGGCGCTCATCGCCGTGGCGTCTCTCTCCCTCGTGGCCTGCGGCGGCTCGGAGCCCGCGGGCATCGCCGAGGACGCGACCGACGATGGGCGCAAGGCCCTCTTCTACAAGTCCGGGATGGATCCCAGCTTCATCTCGCAGCGGCCTGGCAAGGACAGCATGGGCATGGACCTTGTTCCGGTCTACGAGGGTGATCCCGCCGCGAACCTCGACGTAATCGAGATCAACGGGGCCACGATTCAGCGGATGGGGGTGAGGGTCGCCCCAGTGAAGCGCGCGAACCTGACCCGCCTGATCCGCGCGGTGGGCAGGGTGGCCTTCGACGAGGCCCGCATCGCCAACGTGAACATGAAGTTCGACGGCTGGATCGAAAGGCTCTACGTCAATGAGACTGGCCAGGAGGTCAAGGCAGGCGACCGGCTGTTCGCGGTCTACAGCCCCGAGCTGCTCGCGAGCCAGGAGGAGTACCTCCAGCTCCGGGCCGGAGTGGCGGCCGGTCCGCACACCGCGCACCTCGTCCGCGCGGCCCGGCAACGGCTGTTGCAGTTCGACGTGCCTGAGTCGTTTATCCGCAGCATCGAGAAGAGCGGGAAGGCCTCGCGCCGGGTCGTCGTCCGCTCGCCGAAGGGTGGCTTCGTCATCCACAAGACGGCCTTGGAGGGCTCGTTCGTCAAGAAGGGCGCGTCTCTGTACACCGTCGCGGATCTCGACGCGCTCTGGGTGGAAGCAGACGTGTTTGCGTTCGACGCCCCCTGGGTGGTCGCCGGTCAGAAGGCGACTGTCGAGTTCGACTATCTCCCCGGCCAAATCCAGGAGGCGGAGGTCGATTACGTGTACCCGACCCTGAACGAGCGGTCCCGCACGCTCCAAATCAGGATCGTGCTCCCCAACCCCGCCGTCGCCTTGAAGCCCGGGATGTTCGCCACCGTGAGGATTCATACCCAGCCGGTTGGAGAGACCCTGGTCGTGCCGACGGAGGCCGTGATCCACAGCGGGGAGCGCAACGTCTCGTTCGTGCACCTCGGCGAGGGACGCTTCGAGCCCCGCGAGCTCAGGCTGGGTGTGCGCGGCGACGAGGAGTACGAGGTCCTGGACGGCCTCAGCGAAGGCGAGATGGTCGTCACCAGCGGCCAGTTCCTCATCGACTCCGAGAGTCGCCTCAAGGAGGCCGTCAAGAAGATGCTCGGCTCGAACTTGAGCCTCGGAGGCGAAGAGAGCGCGCCCGCCCCAGGCGACGGGTCCGAGGCCACTGAGTCTCCCACCCCGATGGACGGCATGGACGGCCACGGCGCCGAGGGCGAGGCCCACGATGCTCAATAGAATCATCGAGGTCTCGGTACGGAGCCGCTTCCTCGTCTCGATCCTCGTGATCATCATGCTCATCGCCGGCGTGAGGGCTGTGCAGACGATCCCGTTGGATGCGATCCCGGACCTCTCTGACGTTCAGGTGGTGGTCTTCACGGAGTACCCGGGCCAGTCGCCTCAGGTAGTCGAAGACCAGGTCACCTACCCGCTCACGACGACGATGCTCTCGGTGCCAGGGAGCCGGGTGGTGCGTGGCTACTCGTTCTTCGGCCTCTCCTTCGTCTACGTGATCTTCGAAGACGGCACCGACATGTACTGGGCGCGCACCCGGGTGCTCGAGTACCTGAACTACGTCGGCGACCAGCTCCCCGATGGGGTCAGCCCGGCCCTCGGACCCGACGCGACCGGTGTGGGCTGGGTCTTCGAGTACGCGCTCAAGTCCGACCGCCACGATCTTCAGGAGCTCCGCTCGCTCCAGGACTGGGAGCTGCGCTACGCGCTGCAGCAGGTCGAGGGCGTATCCGAGGTCGCGAGCCTCGGGGGCTTCGTCAAGCAGTACCAGGTGACGGTCGACCCACAGAAGCTCCAGGCCTTCGGTATCTCGCTGAGCCACGTCCGGATGGCCATCAAGGCCAGCAACAGGGACGTCGGGGGCCGCGTCGTCGAGCTCGCCGAGGTCGAGTACATGGTGAGGAGCTTCGGATATCTCGAGACACTCGACGACATCCGGGGGATCCCCTTGGGCGTGGACGAGGACCACGTCCCCATCCGCCTGGCCGACGTCGCGAATGTCGCGATCGGTCCCGAGCTTCGGCGGGGGCTCGCCGAGCTCGACGGGGAGGGCGAGGTGGTCGGAGGGGTCGTGATCGCCCGGTACGGCGCCAACGCCCTCGAGGTCATTCACAACGTCAAGAAGCGGCTCGCGGAGCTCGAGGCGAACCTCCCAGAGGGGGTTGAGGTCGTGGTTACCTATGACCGCTCGGGTCTGATCGAGCGCGCGGTCGAGACGCTGCAAGAGAAGATCATCGAGGAGTGCCTGATCGTCGGCCTGATCTGCCTCTTCTTCCTGTTCCATCTCCGCAGCGCGATCGTGGTGATCTTCATCCTGCCGAGCGGGGTCCTCCTCGCGTTCCTGGCGATGAGGCTGCAGGGCTTGACGGCCGACATCATGAGCCTCGCTGGCATCGCCATCGCCATCGGCGCCATGGTCGACGCCGCGATCGTGATGATCGAGAACATGCATCGCCATATTGAGGCGGCGCCACCGGACAAGAGTCGATGGGACATCGCGATCGAAGCGTCCAAGGAGGTCGGGCCGTCGCTCTTCTTCTCGCTCCTGATCATCGCGGTCTCGTTCATGCCCATCTTCGCACTCCAGGGGCAGGAGGGCCGTCTCTTCAAGCCGCTGGCGTTCACCAAGACCTACGCGATGCTCGGCGCAGCGGTCCTGTCGATCACGATGGTCCCGATCCTCATGGGTCTGCTGATCCGCGGCCACATTCGCCCAGCGAACGAGAACCCCGTCAACAAGGCCCTGGTGTGGGGTTATCGCCCAGCTCTCGCGTGGGTGTTGCGTCATCCGCTGGTCACTGGACTCGTCGCGCTCCTCGCGCTCGCCGCGACCGCATGGCCCATGGGAGACCTTGGCAGCGAGTTCATGCCGCCCCTGGACGAGGGCGACCTCCTCTATATGCCGTCGATGCTGCCAGGCGTCTCCATCACCGAGGCCCGGCAAGTGCTTCAGGCGACCGACGCGATGATCAAGGAGCTGCCAGAAGTGGCCAGGGTGTTCGGCAAAGCGGGGCGCGCGCAGACCGCCACGGATCCGGCGCCGCTGAGCATGATCGAGACCATCGTGCAGCTGAAGCCTCGGGAAGAGTGGCGACCGGGGATGACCCTGGAGCGCTTGCAGAAAGAGCTGGACAGCAAGGTCAGGCTCCCCGGGGTCACCAACGCCTGGACGATGCCGATCAAGACGCGCATCGACATGCTCTCGACGGGAATCAAGACGCCCGTGGGGATCAAGATCCTCGGGCCAGACCTCAATGTGCTCGCCGGGATCGCTGAGGACATCGAAGGGCAGATCCGAGACGTTCCTGGGACGGCGTCCGTCTATGCGGAGCGAGTCACCGGGGGGCAACTTCCTGGACATCCGCATCCGGCGGGAGGCAGCCGCGCGCTACGGAATCCGGATTGACGATGTCCAGACCGTGGTGTCGTCCGCCCTCGGCGGGATGAACGTGACCCACACCGTCGAGGGTCTGGAGCGCTACCCGGTGAACGTCCGCTACCCACGCGAGCTGCGCCAGTCCGTTGAGGGGATCCGCAGCGTGCTGGTTGACTCGCCCATGGGGCACCCGGTCCCGCTCGGCCAGCTCGCGGACATCTCCTTCAGTCGTGGGGCGCCGGTGATCAAGACCGAAGGGGCGCGTCCAACCGCCTGGATCTACGTCGATCTCACCACGTCGGACATCGGTGGCTACGTGGGACGTGCCAGACAGCTCGTGAACGAGCGCATCGAGCTTCCGCCAGGCTACTCGATCGTGTGGAGCGGGCAGTTCGAGTACATGGAGCGAGCCGCTGAGCGGCTCCGGACCATCGTCCCGGTGACGATCGCGATCGTGTTCCTGTTGCTCTACATCCACTTCGGGACCCTGGCGGAGTCGCTCATCGTAATCGGGGCCATGCCGTTCGCGATCGTGGGTGGGATCTGGCTCCTCTGGGCCCTGGACTTCGACATCAGCGTGGCGGTCAGCGTGGGGTTCATCGCCCTCGCTGGCGTGGCGAGCGAGATGACCGTCGTGATGCTGGTCTATCTGAAACACGCCATCGAGGCGCTGGAGGCACGAGAAGGCAACCACTCCGCGGAGACTCTGGTCGCCGCCATCACCGAGGGCGCATCCCAGCGGATCCGGCCAATCGTGATGACCGCCGCTGCCGCCATCGGGGGCCTGCTTCCGATCATGTGGAGCGACGGTGCTGGAGCGTCGATCACGAAGCGCATCGCGGCCCCAATGATCGGCGGGATGATGACCACGACGGTCGTGACGTTGTTGGTCGTGCCGGTGGTCTATGCCGCATTCATCAAATGGAAGTGGCGCAAGGCGCCACAAAAGGAGGTCTCTTGAAACGCCTGATCCCTGTCTTCCTCATTGGGCTCGCCCTAGCCATCGTCTTCTTCGCGACGAACCGCGACGGGACCCACAGCGAGGAGCCGATGAGTCACGGCGATGGCGACACAGTCGTGTCAGCGTCAGCGTCTGCACCCGACTCCCAGTCCGCGTCTCGCGCGTTGCCCGCGGTGCGGGTAAACAAGGCTCCTTCGTGAGGCTGCTGCACAAAGTGGGTGGTTCACCTGCAAGACAGTGGTTTCACGGTCGATGACATCGTCGAAGTTGATCGCGCTGCCCTCGCCCGGTTGAGGGCGGATGCCGGAGTGCCTCGGGACTCGGCCAGCTGTCACACGGCCTTCGTCGGTCGGTTCGTCATCGAAGGTCATGTGCCAGGTTCGACCATCGAGCGGCTCGTCAAGGAAGACCCGGTGGGCGTAGTCGGCCTCGTGGTCCCCGGGATGCCGGCCGGTTCTCCGGGCATCCCCAGCCGTACACGGTCTTCGCCCTGCACGAGGACGGCACGAGGACCGCCTACGAGCAGATCCCGTAGCTCCTGGGGCGGGGCCCCACGGGGTCGTGAGGAGATGTGTGCAAGATCGGAGCGGAGTCGACAACGAGATCGACGTTGAGCCCGAATCGGTCCCCTCGCGGGGCCGACTCGGGCTCGGGATCATCGCTCTTCTCGCGACCGGGAACGGGATCGGTTGGGCGCTGACTCCGTACCTGTTGGTGAATCATCCGCTGCTCCTGGTCGTCCTGGCGCCCGAACTGGCGCTTCTCGTGCTGATCGGCGCTCAGGTGGGGCTCGCCCCGATGCTGCTGGTCGGTGTGCCCCGGCGGCTGCTCGGCCTTGGAGCCGCCTACCTGGTGGGGCGTGGGTATGGGGCGCCCGCGCTCGTGCAAATCAGCGCAAAGACCCCGCGCGCAAAGCCGCTGCTGAAGGGGATCGAGCGGGCTCTGCGTCGCGTCGGTGCGCCCCTCCTCTTCTTCTTTCCCTCGTCTGCCCTCACCCTCGTCGCGGGGACTCTCGGACTCGGGGCCAGGCCAACGTTCGTCTCCTCCACGCTGGGGAGCACGGTTCTGTTGCTACTGCTGCACCACGCAGGGGAGGCGGTGACCGAGTGGGTGGATGCCCTCAAGGGGCTGCTCGCCACCCACATCGTTGGGGCCACGGCCGTTTCGGTCGTGGTGGCCCTGCTCTACGCGTGGGGACATCGGCGACGGGGCTCGCACTGACATCTATCTGCGGAGTGGCACGGCCCTTGCTCCTACTGACTCCGGTTGTCCGAAGTGGCGGCCAGACCCGGGGCCGCGAGGCCCACAACATAGGAGGCTCTGATGAAACGCACGACGTACCGCTTGATGACGATCCTGGTCCTGGTCCTGCTCCCCCTTGGGATGGGGACCACCTGCAACGAGACGCTGACCGACGACGACGACGCCGACGCCGCGGACAGCCAGCACCCCAACCACGACCCGCCGAAGGACGACACCGGTGACAAAGACCTCCCGTAGCTGGCGCGGCCAGCCCGTCCGGCCGTGCGTGCTGGCCGTGTCCACCGTGGCGCTCATCCTCGCCGCCGCGGGGCCGGCCGCCGCGGGGCCCGACGGGCTCCAGGAGTTCGACCGCGTCCTCGCCACCGAGAGGGTGGGCGATGTCCCCCTCGAGGTTGCGCTGTCACAGCTCGAGATCAAGGGGTGTCTTGCGGGACAGTCAGCCGACCTCGGGCCCGCGCTCGACTCCCTGCGCGGCACGTATCAGCAGGCGGTGGCGGGCGGAGCGGAGGAGCGTGTGTCGCGCGCGGTCGGGCGGCGGCTGCAAAGCTTCTCTGCGGACGGAGCGCTGCTCACCGCAGCCTGGCTGGACTCGCCCGAGGAGGCGCGCCGGCGGTTGTTCTGCCTGGACGGTCTGCCGCCGACCTGGATCGATCTGCCCCCAGCGGGGCTCGTCGATCACGCGTCCGCCTGGTTCGAGCTCTCCGTCCACGACGAGCTCGACGCCCAGCGGCGGGGGGGACGCTCAGCTGTCGACTCGGCGATGCGTCTCTCCGAAGAGAGAGGCCTCCTCGTCGCGCGGTTCGAAGCCACACATGGAACGGACGCGGCGGAGCAGGAGAGCCGTCAGCTCCTCGAGGCCCGGCTCGCAGCGGTCTGGACCCTGCTTGTCACTCCGGCGTTGAAGGAGCGGGCTGACCTTCCGGCGGTCTCGGAGCGTCCCGCTGCCGACCTCTCTACCAATCCATTCTCCGGCTCCTCAGGCGAAGGTCGCTCGCTGGAACGAGCCGGTGACCGCAGCCAGCCTCGTTTTTCGACATCCTCAGGGGCAGATCTTCCGGACCCGCGCACGCTTCGCCGGGCGGCGAAGACGCACAGGGGCTGGATGGGTCGGCTTCGTACCCTCCGGGGGCGGGCGGATGAGCTCGGCGTCGGCCATGACCTGCTCTACGCCGAGGGGAAGGACCCTGCGGAGAGTGACCGTCTGGTTCAGGGAGCCGAAATCGAAGCTGCGTTGGCCCTGCTGCTCGTGGATATCGATCTTCTCGAAGCCCAGATCCAACGAAGCGCTCCAGACTCTGGCGTACTCAGGAGCCTGCTCGCGACCCGCGCTGTGCCGCACAGTCTCTCCACGCTCTCCGGCCTGAAGGACGACGCCGACCTCTGCCTCGCGCGACTGACAACAGACTTACGCTCGGACCTGAGGGCGAATCCCCTGTGGTTGTCGTCGCCTGACGCTCCCCCCAGCCTTCAGATCGGGAATACGCTGCCGGAGGGGTGGGAGACCGCGCTCGATGGGGTTGGCCCGCGGCAAGGGCCCCGGGTGTACGAGGGACCGCTGCTTGCTCCGAGCCCCCGCTGGAGCGATCGGACCGTCAGCGCCGTGCTCGAGGCTCACCCTTCGCTTGACGGCGAGGACGCTCGGATCCTCCTAGAGCTGATCGCAGCTGTGGCCCCGGAGCTCGGAGGCGCCCCCGGCGTGGAGCTCGCGGTGCGAAGCGCCCTCGGGCGCAACTCGGGCCTGGTCTTGGCTGGCGGGGAGGCGACGTTGTCCGAGCTGTGGGATCCGGACCTTCCGTCGGAGTCCCAGCCGACGATCCGCTTCGAGCTGCAAGGTGCCGCGAGCGAGTGACCCCTGGCCGGTTCGAACGCGAGGCGAGCCTCAGTCCGCCGGGGAGGCCTCAGGGGGTCCCGTAGTCCGGCGGGTGAGCAAGGGAGCCCAGCCACCCTCAAACGCCAAGACCTCTGGGCGCGCGGGGTCGATCCAGAGCTCGGGCAGGAACGCGTTGGCCATCTCCCATTGCACCGCGTCGTCGTACCGGCCGGCGATGTACGCGCTCCATTGGGTGCGAAGCTCGCCGGGCGTTCCCCTGAACTCGGCCAGGCTCACGCGGAGCAAGCCTGTGACCTCGTCCTCGGAGATCTGGCAGCCCCACTCAAATGTTTCGGAGGCGACGACCGGCGGCTCCATGTCGCTTCCCTCGCCCACCTCAAGATCCACGGTCACGCCACACGGGCCGGCGTCCACAGGGCGGGAGTCGAACCTCGCGTGCACCGTCGTCCACCTGAGGAAGCGGGAGTCTGCGCCGTATCGGGAGTCGTCTCGCCACTCGCCGTGAAACTCTGCGCGGGTGGGCCCCGTCGCCAGCAGCGCTGAGTTGGACCATGCCTCCCTTCCGGCGAGTCGCTCAAGAACCCACTCGTCGTACAGGACGGTCGCCAGTGGCTGGGTCACCGGCGCATAGGTCCACGTGCGCGCGAAGCTACTCACCTCCCCCCAGAACGCCTCTTCCCACTCGAGACTCGCGACCCCGCCGGGATTCGCGTCCCAGGTGCCGTCGGCGCTCCAGAGCACACCATTGTCGGGCTCCCACCCATTCTGAAGCTCTTCGGTGACCCCGAGATGCTGTGGCTCGAAGGCGAACCAGGTCACGTACGTCCCGAGTGAGCCCTCCATCTCAGCTGTCCAGATCGTGTCTTCCAGTCCGGCGGCTGGGTTTTCGACGGGCCGAGTGTCGTCTGGCCCGGTTGTCGGGGAGCCAACGAGATCGAGGGTGCCGATGCACCCGGGGGACGCTCCAAGCGCGAAGACGAGGAGAAGCAGGAGTCGAAGAGGCGACGTGGACATGGCTGGCCCTCAAGAGTGGAACCTGATCGTGCCGGCCGCGTAAACTTCCGGCAAATCGATAGTTTCTATCGATATATATTGAGCAAACCGATGCATCGACCTTCACTGACCCAGATCGACCTCAACCTTCTGCACACCATGCGGGTCTTCGTGGACTGCGGTGGGGTCGCGGCCGCGGCGCGAGCGCTGGGTCGATCGCAGCCCGCGATCAGCGCCCGGCTTCACCGGCTCGAGAGTGATCTTGGAGTCCAGCTCTTCGAGCGTCGCGGCCGGCGCCTCCGCCTCACGCCGGCAGGGCGGGCTGTGGACCGGGACGCACGAGATCTGCTCGGTACGATTCAGCGGATCGTCGATCGGGCACGGGCGGGCGGTGAGCAACCCGCCGGCGCAGTGAGAATCGGTGTGCTCCCTACGGTGGGCGTGCACGTCGTCGCGCCCATCCTCGCGAGTTTCTCGGTTGAACATCCCGAGGTGCACACCGAGCTCGTGCACGGGCTCGATGATGGGTCTGGCCGAAGCCTCCTCGACGGGCAACTCGACCTCCTCGTCTCGGTTGGGCGGCCCCCTAGCGATCGCGGACTCTGGGTCCGTGAGCTCGCGCGGGTGCGCCCGGTCCTCGCCCTGGCGGCCGCGCTGGGGGCTGGCGTGCCCTCGCCGTGCTCGCCCACGGATGTTGCCGGGCTGCCCTTCTTCGGGTTTGGGCGTGTGGGAGACGCGTTCTTCGACGCCGTCTGGCGGTTCGTCGAAGAGCAGGACGCGCCTTGGGAAGTCCGCGTCATCGTTCCCCACATCCAGACACTCAAGGCGCTCGTGGCGGAGGGCGCGGGGTTCTCCATCCTGCCCGACTACACCGTCGTCGAGGCGGGCCTCGAGAGCCGCCCCATGATCGGGCTCGACTTCAGTCAGCCCCTCTGGATCGCGGCCCGGTCCTCGTCGCTCGAGATCCCGGTGATCGCTGCGTTGTTGGCGGCTCACGAGCCCCTCGCTCAGCGCGGAAACGGACCCACCCGCGCAGTGCGTACCCGCTTGTTCTGACCGAACACATCGGTCCATGTGAGCAGTACGACGCCAGCTCCCTCGTGGATCGCGGCAGGCATCCCGCTGCTCCGCTTCGCGCTCATGGGAGCGACCCGGACTCGCTCGCCGAGCACGCCGTCTCGGTCGACGCGAGCGGCCGTCAGCCAGGACTCCCCGTCCGCGTGCTGCTCGAGCCAAGCGACGACAGCCCCTCCGCCGGGGAGGGGGGCGGCGGTGACCCGGCCCAACGTCCGCTCGCTCACGAGGACGGCTGGGAGGAAGCTTGAACCCGAGTCCTTGGACACCGCGACCCGCACGGCGCCCTCGCTGCTGACACCGGTGTACCAGACGAGCACGGCCGACTCCCCTTCCGAGACCACCGCGGGACCGTTCACCGGGCAGCCCGTCATATGCCAGCTGTCGGGGGAGACAACCCTGGGCGGCTCCCATGCCCCACGCTCGAGGCGAGAGACGGCGACGTCTCGGATCTCGCCTTCAGACCGATCGCGCCAGGCCGCGATGACCCCCTTGGGGGTGGACGCGGTGCTGGTGGAGCAGCAGTCGCAGGTTCTCGGGTCGATGAGGGACTCCTCGCCCAGACCATCCACGCTCAAGGTCCTCGCCCGGAGCGACATCGCCCCCCCGGCGCCAGTGTCCCGCCCGTCGAGCCAGACCGCGACGAGGTCGTTGCCGTGGGCCGCCATCGACACGAAGCCGTGCTCCGTCGGCGACGAGTCCTCGTGGAGTCGGCGAGGAGCGGTCCAGGTCGCTCCGCCGTCTTCGGAGCTGCGGACCATCGCGTGGTAGGCGTAGCGAGCTTCACCGGAACGAGTCAGCCAGTGGGCCCAGAGCGTCCCATCTGGGGCGACCGTCACCCCCGGCGTGTCCGCCCAATTGACGAACCAGTCCGTCCCCGTCACAGCGACTGCTGGGGCGCCCCAGCCATCTGCACCGAGGCGGGAATACAGGAGCCGGTGGCCATCTGCAAAAGGTTCAACCCACGAAAGCAAGGGGGCGAGTCCTGGCACCGAGCTCAGTCGAGGCGCCATCGAGTCCCGGCTCGCGGGCGTGCTGAGGCGCTCCACCAGGACCTTCTCCTGCGGGGGCGAAGGGGAGGAGAGAGGCTCCGATCGGGCGTGGCCGAGGGGGGCGGCGAGGAGAGCAGCCAGAGCGAGGAACAGAGAAGGGCGAGGCAAGGAACTCTCCGATGTGCGAATGAGGGAGTTACCCCGATGGCGACCTGTTACTCCCCCGCGGGGGGCTCGGGGATCTCGTCTTCAGGCCGAAGGTCGCCTGCCCATTCATCGATGCCGAACTCCATCAGGGCGAGGATCTCGGCATCCTCGAGGATGCCCTCGGTGCGCTCGTAGATCTCCCCGGTGGGGGCAATGAACAGAAACACGGGGAACGCGATCACGCCGTAGTCCTGACGGACTGCCTCCCCCTCGTCGATCACCACCGGGTACTCGATGTCGTAACTATCGACCCACTCCTCGGCGTCGCGCACCTCAGCGGGGCCAGCGAACTCGTCCTGCACGAGGATGGTCGTCAGCCATGTCGATCGGTGCAGCGAGCGGACGGCCTCGAACACTTCCATTGACGTCGATGCAGCCTCGTTGCAGGGGCCGCACCAGACCGAGCTGACGTCGAGCATGGTCACGGTTCCGAGGAGCTGGCGGCTGTCGGTCTCGCAGCCATGCTGGTCTCGCAGCGACCAGTTTCCGAGCAGTTCGCCGATCGCACCGCCCTCGCCTTCGTAGTCGAGGAAGCCGTCCGCGACCGCCGGCCAGGCGCTCTCAGGGCAATCAGTGGCTGCTTCTGGAGGACCGCGCAGCGCGTTTCGCGGCGAGCAGCCTGCCAACATCCCTACAAGGACGACGAGCGGGACCATGACGAGACTGGGGCGGGGCATCGACTCCTCCGAGAGTGCGTGAAAACTGGGGGCATCCGCTAAGAATACGTGCACTGGGCGTGCCAGAGCCGCTGACCTCCCACGGTCCGCTCCTCCAGTCGCTGGCGCCGCCGACCAGGCGACACAAGCGGGGACTATTACTCAACAGTTTCAAATACTTGTTTGAGTTTCTCCAATTCCTGAAGTCTTCGGACAGACGCTCGATGAGTTAGGACACACCACAAATGAGGCCGACCCGGCCCCATCTGGCTCAACACGGAGAAGACATGCACGTTTCGAATTCCCCAGCCGTTCCGACCCACCACAACCAGAGTGCAGCGCGCACCGCCAACAAGGCTTCAGACGGCGCTTCGGTGGCCCCTCCGCCGCCCCATGAACAAGGTGCCCGTTCGACGGCTGTGTCTCGTACGGCGCCTCCTCCCAGCGCAGACCCTGCCAAAGGACAGCTCCTCAACACCTACGTCTGAAGCCCCCACCCCGGGGACATGGCGGACGCGCCCCGCACGGCATGCTTGTTGCGTCTCGATGCGCCATGCATATCCATTTGACGGAGACACTGTCGCGAACTCCCACCCCCGGTGGCTCCCGCCGCGCGCTCGCGCTCCTCGGCTTCTCGTGCGCGTTCCTGGCTACTTTGTCAGGAGCGCCGCGCGAGGCGGGCGCTGACTCGAACAGCCCCGACCGCGAGAACGAGCACGGGCACCTCGATGAGCCATCCCCGCTCGAACAGGCGCCTGACGAGTACTCGGTCCGGCTCTCGACGAGCGATGGGGTCGTGCTGATCGATGTGACCCGCGCGTGGGCCCCGCGAGCGGCGGACCGCTTCTTCAACCTCGTCCACGCCGGGTACTACGACGGCACCCCGTTTCACCGTGTGATCGGCGGATACCTTGCTCAGTTCGGGGTTCCGCTCGGAGCGCAGGCGAGCAAGGGATCGGCGGTGGACGCGGGCCCTAGTGATCCGCGACTGCAGCCGAACACCTCGGGGACGGTCGCGTTTGTGCCCCCTGGCGCGGGGGAACCGGATGGCCAGGTGGTGATTAGCGTCAAGGACAACGCAGACTTGGATGCGCTGGGGCACGTGCCCTTCGGGAAGGTACGACACCTCTACATCGTGGACCATCTCTACTTCGGCTACGCGGACGCGCCACCCTCGGGGAAGGGCCCCGATCTCGAGCGGGCGCTCGCTGAGGGCCGGTCCTACCTCACCTCGGAGTTCCCTGAGCTCGACTGGATCCGCCGTGCCCGGGTCGCGACTCCCCTCGGGGGAGGATTCGCTGGCCCGCAGCCTCCGCCGATCCGACGGCCGAAGCGCGGTCTGGGGGCCCCAAGGGTCAAGCGGAAGGCCCCCGCCGCTCCCTCCCACAGCGGAGGCGGAGGCGGAGGGCACTCGCACTGAGCATGCCTTGGCGCCCCTTGCCGCGCAGCTGCCAGCTGAGCCTCCTCCTCGTCTTGGCGGGGGCGGTTCTCACTCCGTCCGCAGGCCTCGCGCACTCCGGCGGTTCGGCCGACACAGGAGACCTCTCTCTCGGCTCTGGCCCGGTCGATTGGATCGTCCTGCCCACGTTCGGGTACGAGTCCGACCTCGGTGTGGGCGTAGGGGCCTTCGCGAACCTCGCCGTGCTCGACTCGGAGTTCCGGCCCTACAGGGTGCGAGTCACGGGGCAAGCGTTCTTTCACCTGATGCCGGCCCCCGAGGGGGGGCTGCAGGTCCCGTTTCAGAACCACTACGTGGTGGTGGATGCCCCCGGTCTCGCGGGAGGTCGCCTGCGGCTCAACGTCGACCTGCGATTCCGGCGGGAGGCGACGGCCGGTTACTACGGGCTCGGCAACGCCTCGGTGGACGAGCGGCCTTGGACGGAGTTCGACGAGGATGCGCAGCGCCAGCAATGGATCGCGGCTCGGCGCTTCCATCAGTACGACCGCAGCTATCCGGCGCTGCGCCTCACTGCCCGGATTGCGCTCGTGAAGCGCCTCCAACTCTTCTCTTCGGTCGGCCTGACCGGCAGCTGGGTGAACGTGTACGCCGACAGCCGCCTCGCGCGGGACCTGGGCGACGACGCGCCTCCCGCGGTGCGGGCGGCCATCGTAGGCTTACAGCCACATGCGCTCCTCGATGGCGTCGTCGGGCTCGTCTGGGACGGGCGAGACGACGAGTTCGAGCCCACCCGCGGCGGCTTTCATGACGTGTCCGTGCGGCAGGGCGGAGGGATCGGGGAACGGTTCGGGTACGTCGGAGTGGACCTCACCGTGCGTGGCTACCTCTCGCTTTGGCGCGGCATCCTGACGCTCGCGACGCGAGGCCGGATCGATCTTCTCTTCGGGGATCCTCCCCTGTATGAGTTGACCGCCGTGGGAGGCCTCCAAGGAGATCGCTGGGCGACGGGCGGAGGCACCTCGCTTCGCGGGGTCCCCCTTCAGCGCTATCACGGCAAGATCAAGCTCGTCGCAAATGTCGAGGCACGCCTGGGCCTGGCCCGCTTCCGTTTCCTCGGGCGTCCCACCCGGCTCTCAGTCCTCGGGTTCGTTGATGCGGGGCGGTTCTTTGCGGACTGGAGAGCCCAGCCTGAGCTCGACGGTCGTGGGCTTGGGCTCAAGGTTGGTCTAGGAGGGGGGCTTCGAGTTCGGTTTGGGAGCACGGTGGTCGTCCGGGCCGATGTCGCGGTCTCGGCGGATGGCTGGGGCGGCTACCTGGACGTGGGTCAAGTGTTCTGATTCCAGGCAGTGCTACGCCGCGCATGACGACGTCGGACCAGCTTCGACTGGCCCGACGTTTGCATCGAAGTTCTGTCGTGCCGCGCCTTACCTGCGGGGCGCGCCGTGACGTCTCTTGCGCACGGAGAACCTGAGTCGGAGGCGGGCTGATGGACGCTGCTGTTGAGCTCGTGCAGGCCTATCTGCAAGTGAACGGCTACTTCACGGTCGTCGAGTACCCCGTGCTCGAACTTGCCGACCGGGGAGGAGGACGAACGGCGACGGACCTAGACGTGCTGGCGTTCCGCTTCCCCGGTGCTGGGGCACCCGTCCACCAGCCCGGGCGGTCCGGCGTTGGACCCACGTTGCGTCGTGCCGACCCGGCCCTCGGCGGCGCGCCGGATCAGGCCGATATGATCGTCGGTGAGGTCAAACAGGGGCGCACGCGCGTCAACCCCGCCATGCGGGACCCACTCGTGCTCGCGGCGGCGCTGTCACGCTTCGGTTGCTGTCCCGAGGGGCATGCGGCGGATGCCCTAGTAAGCAGCCTCCTGAAGCGAGGGCGAGCCCGCACCCATGCTGGACACATGGTCCGCCTCGTTGCCTTCGGCTCCGGTGGTGTGGTCCCCCGTGCGCACTGCATCGACTTGCAGCACATCATCGGCTTCCTCGACGACTACCTCGTGACCCACTGGGACACCGTCGGCCGCGCCCAGCTCTCCCAGCCTGCGTTGGCCCTGCTCGCTCTCTTCCGCAAAGCCGGCTGCCGGGTGCTCCCCCTTTGAGCGGCCGGGACGCTGGCCCGACGCGAACCGGAACGAGCGGACCGATGGCGGTCGCCGCGGGCGTGGCGGTGCTGGGGTCGCTTTGCTTTCCCCTCGCGCGCATCGCGGCTACTGACCTGCCCCCGCTGGCGCTCGCGGGGTCGAGGCTCCTGATCGCGAGCGCGGGGCTCGCCGTGATCTCCGCGGTCACTCGCCGGCCGTTGCCATCAGCCCGGCTGTGCGGCCACCTCGCGACGACTGTCGGGCCGCTCCTCGCGGTCGCGTTCGCGTCCATGTTCGTCGCCGCGCCTAGGCTCGACCCTGGGTTGGCCACGGTGCTCGAGAACACCCAGCCCCTCATCGCGGCGGCGATCGCCGTTCCGGTCTTGGGTGAGCGCCTCGGCAGAGTGCGCGCTTGGGCGATGGGGATCGCCTTCTGCGGCGTGGGACTCGTCGCTCTCGACGCTGGGACGGGGCGTGCGGTCGATCCTGCTGGAGTGGGAGTGGTCCTCCTCGCCGCCGCCTCCCTCGCTGTGGCGAATGTCCTCCAACGAAGGATCGCTGCCCGGGTGGACCCGCTCGTCGGCTCGAGCATCGCGCTGGCCTCGGGAGGCCTCGCGCTGACGGTGGCGTCGATGGCGACTGAGAGCGCGAATTGGAGAGATGTCTCCACCACCTCCGTGGTCGCCCTGCTCGTCCTTGCCCTGGCGGGAACCGCCCTGACCCAGACCGCCTGGCTCTGGGTCCTGCGCCGACTCGAGCTGGCGGTGGCCGGCCAGATGTTGTTCCTGGCGCCCGTGGTCGCGCTCCTGATCGGGGTCATCTGGTTCGGGGAACGCCCGGCGCTGCTGTCGATGGTCGGCTCGGCGCTGATCCTCGCCTCCGGAGTCATCTCCGCGATTGGCGCGCCGCTTGCACATACAGAAAGTGAGAAGCCGGAGAGAACCCCATGAATCGTCCGAACACGCACCCCCCATCGACCCTTCGCGGCGCACGCCTGGTCGCCTCCCTGGGCCTTCTCGCGCTCGTCGCGTTCTACCTGCTGACCGAGCACTTGCAGCACACGCTGGGGGCCTTGCCCTGGATCCTCCTCGTGCTCTTCCCGCTGATGCACTTGCTCATGCACCGCGGCCACGGCCATTCCCACAGCGGCCCGGGCGAAGACACCGCCTCGCCGGACACGCCGGACCACACTCACCACTGAGGAGGAAACGATGCACGCCACGGGCAACGCCTACGGACTCTGGTACCTCGTCGTCATCAACTCGGCCGTGTTCATCTTGTTCGCCTTCAGCTTCGTCAAGCCGAAGAGCGGGACCGACTGGCGCTCACTCGGAGCGTTCTCGGCGTTTGTCGTCGCCTTGTTCACAGAGATGTACGGGTTTCCGCTGACGGTCTACCTCCTGTCAGGCTGGCTCGGCAGCAGGATCCCGGGGCTCGATCTGACCCACGACGCGGGACACCTCTGGTATTCGCTGCTGGGCATGGAGGGCGACGCCCACATGAACCCGATCCATATTGCGGCCAACCTCGCGATCTTCGGCGGCTTCTGGCTGATCTGGGCAGGCTGGAAGGAGCTTCACGCTGCCCAGCAGGACGGGCGCCTGGCCACCACAGGCCCGTACGCTCGGATTCGTCACCCGCAGTACGTTGGCTTCGTGATCATCATGGTCGGCTTCCTCCTCATGTGGCCGACGCTGCCGACCCTATTGATGTTCCCTCTGCTTCTGTGGATCTACACCCGCCTCGCCGCGCGGGAGGAACGGGCCGTGCGCGCCGAGTTCGGCGATGCCTGGACCGCGTGGGGGGCGCGGACCCCCGCATTCTTCCCCTGGGCAGCGCCGAAGCCGCTGCGTGGAACCTCGACCCCCGAAGTGAGCACGACCTCCTAAGCCGCCTACCCGCCCTGTCAGGGCCCGATGTCTCATTTAGAGATCACCGTCTCATTCTGGACGACTCAATGAACGACCCACACCACGAGCACGACCACCACGGGCACTCCCAGACCGCCGTCGACGTCGGCTCGCGATGAAGGGTCTACCCGCCCGCCGGCTCGCGGAGGTCGTCCGCGTGTTGATGACTTCCGGACTGGACGTCCCGCTGGCGCGGATGCGGGTGACGCACTGCGCCGGCTGGCGCTGCCGCGCGCACTGCACCTGGCGACGGTGGACGGGCAAGAAGGAGACGGAGACACCGTGGCCGGTCGCCGTTCGGCAGGCCCTGACGCGCCTCGGGCCCGCGTTCGTGAAGATCGGCCAGATCCTTTCGGTCCGGACCGACCTGATCCCGGCCGCTCTGGCTGCTGAGCTGCACTCGCTCCAGTCCGACGTTCCCCGCGTCGCGTTCGAGGACCTCCGCCCCATCATCGAGTCGTCCCTCGGGGCGCCCATCGAGGAGTTCTTCGAGTCGCTGGATCCCGAGCCGCTCGCCGCAGGCTCGATCGCCCAGGTCCATCGAGGCCGCTTGAAGGGAGGGGTCGAGGTCGCGGTGAAGGTGAAGCGCCCGGGGATCGACGCACAATTCGCCCAGGATCTCGACATCCTGGTCTGGCTCGCGGGCCAGCTGGACCACCGGATCCCCGCCGCCCGCGCCTACCGCCCAGTCGCCGCCGCGCAGGAGCTGCGGCGCTACACCCTGCGTGAGCTCGACTTTCGCAACGAGGGCTCGGTCGCGCGCGAAGTCGGCGAGCGGTTCGAGGGCTGGCCCAAGGTCCGCGTACCCGGCATCCACCGCGCGACGCGGGACGTGCTCGTGATGGACTTCGTAAGCGCCTTCCCCCTCGACGATGTCGCGCGTCTGGACGAGCACGGCATCGACCGGGCCGCGATCGTCAGGTTGGGAATGGAGGCCACCCTCGCCCAGATCTTCGAGTTCGGGGTCTTCCACGCCGATCCCCACCCCGGCAACCTGCAAGCCACCGCCGACGGGGAGATCGTCCTGCTCGACTTCGGCATCTTCGGGCGGCTCGACGACCACCTAAGGCGGCAGTGCGCGTCGCTGATGTGGACGCTGGCCGACGGCGACGTCCAGCTCGCCTCCTACCTGCTGCTCCGAATGGCGTCGGTCGAACCGGGGGCCGATGTGAGCGCCTTCCGCGCCGCGATCGAGGCCCGCTACAGCGACTGGCGTGGAAAGAGCGTCGGCGAATACGGCTTCGCCCGGCTCCTCTACGAGGAGTTCACGGTCGGCGCCCGCTACGGCGTCGTCTTCCCGCCGGACGCGGTGCTGCTCTCTAAGGCGCTCCTGACGATCGAGGGGGTTGTGCTCGCGATCGATCCCGAGCTCGACCTCTCCACCGAGGCGCGGCCATACCTCGAGAAGCTGCACGGAAGCCTCTTCACCCCCGCGACGCTCGCTGAGTCACTTCGACGGTCGGGGCCGGTGTGGTGGGAGCTGGCCGAGCGACTGCCTCTCGGGCTGGCGCAGCTCCTCGAGCGCTCGCTCTGGCCGGCCTCTCCGGTGGTCGCCCCGCCTCCTCCGTCCCACCTCGGGCCTGCGCTCGTCATCTCGGGAGCAGTCTTGGCTGCGGCCGGTCTGCCCCCCGTAGTCGCCGGTTGGCCCGTGATCGGGCTGGCGGTGCTGGCCGCCGGGATCGGCGTGGCGCTTCAGCAGAAGAAAACACAGCCATGAGCGACGGCGTGACCACACCCGTGCCCGAGCTGCTTGGCCACCTCGCGATCGCGCTGGCCATTGGTGGCCTGATCGGAGCCGAGCGCGAGCGTCACGTGGGCGACGGCGAAGAGGCCGCGCTCGGTCTGCGCACCTTCGCGCTGATCTGCGTCAGCGGCGCGCTGCTCGCGCACCTCTCAGCGGTCTCCGGTAACCCGACGTTCCAATGAGCCACATCGACGCGAGACTCCACACACGGCAACAGCAGAGACCCACGGGACTCGGACGAGGGACCAAATGAAGCAACAGAGCGCCGACGCAGGACGTGTCATCGATGAATCGATGGATTCCCTGGGTCTGTCTTACGACATGAATACGGATCTCTCGATCGTCGGGGAGATCCTTGCCGAGATGAGCGTGGACGACTTCCAGACCTCCTACCCGCCCATGAAGGAGTTCCTCGAGCGGCTGGTCTCGCAACCTCTCGACCTCGGGGAGATGCTCGCGCAGATTCGGTGGGGCTTGATCACCAAAGAACCTGCGGTCGTCGAGTTTCTGAGTTTGGCCTTGAGCAACGGGTGGCTGTCGGGCTCGCCCCACATCACCAAGGCCCTGCACGTGGCCTATCTCCTGGAGGCGCTGACCGCGGCCATGTGCAACAGCGCGGTGTTCTTCGATGAGTACGTCGCGCATGTGCGCTCGAAGCAGAAGGACATCGGCATCGACCACGATCACGTGTTCAAGAGCTTCTTGAAGATGCTCCCGGGCTCTCTGAACTTCTTCGGGTCGGCAAAAGCCATCTCGCTCGACATGGCGCTGGTCTACTTCCGGGTGGGTCGATACTTGGGTGGAGACCCTGTCAACAGGGAGGCCGTCGACGAGCTCCACGCCGCGGGAAGGATCTCGAACCTCGAGCACAAGCTCCTTCTGCCGCTCTGCGAGAAGGGGCACTGCGTCTGCAACGACTGGCTGCGGATCAACATCTACGAGGCCGGAATCACGGAGTACAAGAACGGCTTCCCGATGAACGCCATGGCAGCCCACGTCCTAGCTGAAGATGTCTTGGCGCGTTGCCATCGCGAGTCGTTCGAGGCTAGGCACATCCAGCCCCAGGGACCGACCAGGAACTTCTACTCAGCACTCCGGGGAGACGACAACTACTTCCCGGTCGTCGGCCTCAGCGAGGAGTGGACCTCTCTCTACGTCACGTGGAATATGGCGTTCATTTTGGGCGAGCTGAACAACCTGCACTACTTGTTCCCGAAGCTGCTGATTCCTTCGGTGCTCTGTGCAAACAGCGAGAACTTCCTAGGGGCACGGATCGTCTCGCTCTGGATCTCGATCAACAGCGCGCTGTTCTTGCACTTCAATCACGTGGACAAGCTCACGGGTCCGAGCCACCGCCGGGAAATGGCGGCGGCGTGGGGAGAGATTAATCAGAGGTACGCTGAGGATCTGTACAAGACCGACGTCGACACCGACGCCGCTGCGTTGTCCGATGGCTTCGACCAGCGCTTCGCGCGGCCCTACGCGAATCTGACGAAGCAGGTCCTCGAATTCATGAAGCGCTGACTTTGGAGACCCAATCGATGAACTCTTCCGACCAAAGCAAGCTCTCTCTCACCGGCTCGGTGTCGCTTGGCACCGGCGTGATGATCGGCGCGGGCATCTTCGTCCTGATGGGCCAGATCGCAGAGCTGGTCGGGGCCCTGTTCCCGTTGGCCTTCGTCGCCGGCGCGGTCGTGGTCGGCTTCAGCGCCTATTCGTACGTGAAGTTCTCCAGCGCCTACCCCTCGGCCGGGGGCGTGGCGATGTTCATGCGCAAGGCGTTTGGTCCAGGAACCAAAGCGGGCACGTTTTCGCTGCTGATGTACGTGTCCATGGTCATCGCGGAGAGCCTGGTCGCCCGGACCTTCGGGTCGTACACGCTCCGGCTCTTCGATGGGGGCAACGCCGCCGTGCTGGTGCCGACCCTGGGTGTCCTGCTGATCGCGGTCGCCTACGTGGTGAACATCTCCGGGAACTCCGTGATCGAACGCACGGCGAAGCTCACGGCGGTGCTGAAGATCGGAGGCATCGCGGTCTTGGCCGTGGCTGGTCTGGTCGCTGCGGGGCCTCCATCCGCAGAGAGCTGGCGGACCGCAGCCGCATCCACAGGCTCAGGTGGGGCGTTCAACTTTCTGGCGGCACTCGCCTTGTCGATCCTGGCGTTCAAGGGGTTCACCACCATCACGAACCAGGGCGACGACATCGTCGACCCCCGCCGCAACCTCGGCCGCTCGATCATCCTGTCGCTGCTGATCTGCACCGTCATCTACACCGTGTTGGCCCTGTCGGTCGCCAGCAGCCTCAGCATTGAAGAGGTCGTGCAGGCCAAGGACTATGCGCTCGCAGCGGCTGCCGAGCCCGTCTTCGGATCCTCGGGCCTCATCCTGACGGTCCTCCTGGCGATCGTGGCGACCGTCTCGGGCCTGATCGCCAGCGTCTTTTCGGCGTCGCGGATGCTCGCCATGCTCAGCGACATGAAGCAGCTGCCCCGCCTCTACCGCGGACTGCGAAATCCGGCGCTCACGATCACCGTCGCGCTGGCCATCAGCCTGACAGTGCTGTTCGACCTGTCGCGCATCGCGTCGATCGGGGCGATTTTCTATCTCACCATGGACATCGCCATTCACTACGGCCTCGTGCGACATCTCCGCGACGAGGTCGAGTTCAGCCCGTGGATTCCGGTGGTCGCGATCGGCCTAGACGCTGTGATCCTGAGTGCGTTCGTGCTTCTCAAGTTCCGCCAGGATCCGTTGGTGGTGATCGTCGCGTTGGTCGGGTTCATCGCCATCCTCGTCGCCCAGCGGCTCTTCATGATCACCCACACCGACGACCAGGGAGTCATGCACATGGAGATGGACATGGATGGGATGGACATGGCCGGGATGGACATGGATGGGATGGACATGGCCCGCGAGGACCCCGCGTCCATGAACCACGAAGGTCAGGGTCACCAGAGTCCTGGGAAGATGACCGACGGGACCGTGGACAGCGACGACTAGATCTCCCACCGTCAGACCCGATTCCGGGCGGCTACCCCGTTGCTGGCCCGGTACGTGCTTTCCTAGGACCCATGGCTTCACCGTACTCTCCATCCCGCCGCGGATTCCTCAGTGGCACCCTCGCTTTCTCGACCCTGACTGGGATGCAGGGGATGTTCCCTGGGTACGCCCAAGGCCAGGCCACGGGGGAGCTCCGAGGCCCGGGTCCGATCGACCTGACGGTGGACAAGGCTCGGCCCATGATCGATGGCCGCCCGGGGCACGCCCTGGCGGTGAACGGCACGATCCCTGGGCCGTTGATCCGACTGCGTGAAGGCGAGGACGTAGAACTGCGCGTGCACAACGCGCTTCGAGGTCACGACACGTCGATCCACTGGCATGGGATCCTGCTGCCGCCGGCGATGGACGGCGTCCCGGGCGTCAGCTTCGCGGGCATCAAGCCGAGCGAGACGTTCGTGTACCGCTTCCCGGTGGTCCAGAGCGGCACCTACTGGTACCACAGCCACTCGGGGCTCCAGGAGCAGTCGGGCGTCTATGGACCGCTGGTCATCGACGCGGCGGAGCCCGAGTCGTTCACCTACGACCGCGAGTACGTGGTGATGCTCACGGACTGGACCTTCCAGGATCCCGAGTTCGTCCTCCGCACGCTCAAGGGGTCGGCGGGGGCCTACAACTATCAGCGGCGCACTGTCGCCGACGTGCTCGGCAAGAAGGACGGGATGAGTCCAGCCGACGCGGCGGCCTGGGGGAAGATGCGGATGGATCCCACGGACATCGCCGATGTCACGGGGGCTGCCTACACCTACCTCATGAACGGCCACGGGCCGGTGGACGGCTGGTCTGGCCGCTTCGTCCCCGGCGAGCGTGTCCGCCTGCGGCTCATCAACGGCTCGGCGATGACCTACTTCGACGTGCGCATCCCCGGCGTGCGGATGACGGTCGTGGAAGCTGATGGTCAGCCGGTCGAGCCGGTCGTCGTGGACGAGCTGCGCATCGCCGTCGCCGAGACCTACGACGTGATCCTGCACATGGAGGAGGAAGGCGCCTACACGATCTTCGCCGAGACGATGGACCGCAGCGGGTTTGCGCGCGGCACGCTGGCGAGCGCGGATGGCTTGACCGCGCCGATCCCCGAGCGCCGGGTGCGGGGAGTGCGGACCATGGCGGACATGGGCATGGGCGACATGAGCGGCATGAACATGGAGGCGGGCGGCGGCGCGATGGGCGCCGAACCCATGAGCGGCGGCGCGATGGGAGGTGGCACCGAGTCGACCCAACCCGCCGAGTCGACCCAGCCCGCCGAGCCCATGGGCGACATGGGCGGCCACGACATGGGCGACATGGGCGGCCACGACATGGGCGACATGGGCGGAACCCCGCCCGCGACGAAGCCTACGCGCCATCGACACGGCGCCGGCAGCACCGGAAGCGCGATGCAGCCCGTCTCACGACTCCACGAGCCGGGGATCGGCCTCGAAGACGCGCCCTGGCGCGTGCTTACCTACGCGGACCTGGGAGCTCCGGCGCCGTTCGAGGACCTGCGGCCCCCATCGCGTGACCTCGAGCTGCACCTCACCGGCAACATGGAGCGCTACATGTGGTCCTTCGACGGGAAGAAGTACTCCCAGGTCGATGGCCCCATCGTCTTCACCTACGGCGAACGGCTGCGCCTCGTGCTGGTCAACGACACGATGATGGAGCACCCCATCCACCTGCACGGGATGTGGATGGAGCTCGAGGGGACCCGCGGCCGCAATCGCCCCCGCAAACACACGGTCAGCGTCAAACCGGGCGAACGCCTGAGCACGCTGATCAGCGCAGATGCCCTGGGCGACTGGGCGTTCCACTGCCACCTGCTCTATCACATGGAGATGGGGATGTTCCGCGTGGTCTCGGTGCGCGCGGCCGCCCGGGTGGCGCCGTGAGCCGCGCCGCGCTCGGAGCTTTGTGGCTCTGCCTCATGACGGCGCTACCGGTGGCGACCGCCCATGCGATGGGCAGCGATGAGCTGCCCCCCCCGGTGATGGATCGGACCCCCTACGGCAAGTTCCTAGTGGACCGACTGGAGTACGGATACGGCCTGGGTTCCGGGCTCCGCGCCGACATGATGGGCTGGTTTGGTGGCGACTACGACCGCTTCTGGCTGCGTGCCGAGGGGGAGATGGCGGCGCCTGGGCCGTTCGAGGCCGAACTGGAGGTGAGCGGCGGCTACAGCCGGCTCGTCGCCCCGTTCTGGGAGCTGCAAGTCGGGCTCCGAATCGATCAGACCTTTGAGGCGACCGTCGGTCCGACCCGCGGCCTGCTCGCGGTGGGGATCGAGGGAACGGCCCCCTACTGGTTCGACATCGAGGTGTTCGCCTACCTGTCCCATCGGCTCGACGTCTCGTTCCGGGCGGCGGTCAGCTACGAGTTCCGCTTCACTCAGCGCCTCGTTGGCCAGGTCCGTCTCGAGACGAACATCGCAATCCAGAAGGCCGAGGAGTTCGGCATCGGGAGGGGGCTCAACGATCTCGAGCTCGGTTTCCGCCTGCGCTACGAGGTCCACCGCCGGGTCGCCCCCTACGTGGGCGTGAACTGGTCGCAGCGTTTCTTCGAAGCCGCCACCCTGGCGCAAGCCGCCGGTGGCAACCCGACGAGCATCGTCGGAGTCGCGGGGCTCCGGCTCTGGTTCTGACGGAGGGACAGGGGAACGCGCTGTGGAATTCTCCCCGGAGTTGCAGCCCAGTCTCCAACGTTGTGGGGTCGAGCAAAGGCGAGCGTCACCGTGAGCGCGGCCCTGCTGGCGCAACGAGGACTCTGGCGTGAATATTGCTGGTAGCAGTGCCATGCAACACACCGTGCTCGTTCTCTTCCTCTCCGCCCTCTTGCTAGGTCCGGCGCTGTCAGTCCAGGCCTCATCGCTAGACGGCTCCACTGGGCCTCATCTCTCGCACTACCGGGCCACCTCGAGCGGCGAGGCGCTGCCTCCTGCATCGCCCCACGGCCCTGGAGGAGACGACGACCACGAGCCGCCGCCCGCGAAGAAGCAAGGCTGCTCGGTGGTCGGCGACTCGGCGCCGGGATCCCTGGCGCTGCTTCTCCCGCTTCTCGCGCTTGCTGGTCGGAGGCAACGATGAGGCATTCACATCTCGCGCTCGTCGTCCTGCTGGCCCTCGCAGGCCTCGCCTGCACACCGCCGGCCGTCGATGGTGATGATGACGACGCCACTACCCCAGAGGTGGAGGAGACGGTCACGTGGACAAACTTCGCCGAGGAGTTCTTCGCGGAGTTCTGCGTCTCTTGCCACGCCCCCGGTGGACAGGCGTCAGCGGACTTTCGCGACTACGACGTCGTCACTCAGCGCCTGAACGCGATCAAGTGCGGCGTAGCCCCCGAAGAGCTGGACAACTGCGAGGGCGAACACCCGGCTGGATGGTTCCCCATCGGCCCCGGTCCGTTCCCGACCGACGACGAGCGCTGGACACTCGTGGAGTGGATCGAAGACGAAGCCCCCTTCTAGGAGCGGCTCACCCCGGGGTGGCCTGGATGAACACGATCCGACTCTCGGCGTTGGGAGGTCGCCCCTGATCGTCCAGGACGGGAGACAACACGGCGAATCCGGCGCTCCGAAGCATGTTCTGGAGCCTGTCGGCGGACCGGATGCGGAGGTTCTGAACGAGCTCTCTCTTGCTCCCGTCGTCGAAAGAGAACTGGCGACGCACCCGAAGGAGTCCGCGGGGTCGCTGCTGCACGAACTCTCGGTACTGTGCGGTCTCGGAGCCGACCTCGACGGAGACCCGGGTCGACCACTTCGGGACAACCCTTGCGAGTCCATCGCCCGGCCACACCTGGGCCTCCATCGCGAGCTTCCCGCCTGGCCCCAGGTTGCTTCGGACTGCAGCGAGAACCTCTGTGGCGCCCTGGTCATCGAACAGTGCGAGGAAGTTGAACGTCGCGAGGACCAGCGCCATCGGCTGCGGGGGGGACCAGCAGCGGGCATCGCCCACAACCAACCGGCCAACGTCGTGACCGTGGGCTGCGAGGACCCTGTGTCCAGCGGCGTGTCGCGCCTCGTCGAGCTCGAGACCATGAGCGTCAAAGCCCGCGTCGAGCAGCGCCACCAGGACCCTGCACGTGCCCGCGCCGAGCTCCAGTACCGGGCCACCGGACTCCGCCGCCAGGTGCAGCCAGAGAGGGAGGTCGCGCGCGCCTCGTTGGTCCTGGGCCACGCCGTCGTATAGTTCGGGCTCGGAGACCAGGGCCCCGCGAGAGGGCCTTTTTCGCGACGTGCTCACGGCTCTCCAAGGTGTTCGAGGATCCAGGCAGCAGTCACCCTTCGCCGCCTCTCCATGATGGGTTCCCATTGAATCAGCAGCAAGGTTCGCGCCAGCTTCTGGCCTGGCTCGCAGGGGGTGCAATGCTCCTCGTGGTGGTCGCGAACTCGTGGGTAAGCGACGACGCCTTCATCACGCTGCGCTCGGTGCAGCGGCTCCTCGACACCGGTCGGGTCGAGTGGAACCCCGGCGACCGGGTGCAGGTGTTCACCCATCCGCTATGGGCCGCCGCTCTGGTTCCCGTGTTGTGGCTGACTCAAAGCGGTTGGTGGGCGGCGTGGTGCCTCGGGGTCTCCTGCACCGCTGCCGGGGCGGTCCTCCTCGCTCGGTCCCGCACCACGGGGGCGGTCCTGGCCCTCGCGGGGCTCACGCTGTCTCGCAGCGTCGTCGACTTCTCGACCGCCGGGCTCGAGAACCCTCTTCTTCACGTGCTTCTGATCGGGTTGATCCTCGCGCGCCAGGACTCGGCCAGCTCCGAGTCATCCGCTGGCTCCCGCTGGCTCCCGGGACCAGGCTGGCTCGCCGGACCCGGCTGGCTCGCCGGTCTCGCATTGCTCACTCGACTGGACTCCGCGCCGCTGGTCCTTCCCCTGCTGGCCAATCGGCTCTCCGGCCTCCCTCGGAGTCGCCAGATCCGTCAGGTCGCCATCGCGGCTTCGTTACCCGGGCTGTGGATGGTGGGATCCCTGGGGTGGTTCGGTGCGCTGCTCCCGAATCCGGCGCTGGCGAAGCTTGGAGGAGGAGTCCCCAAGGCCGAGGTGCTCAGCCAGGGTCTGCGGTGGCTTGAGGCGAGCGCCGGGTGGGATCCAGCGGGCGTCCTGATCCTCCTCGCTGGCGTGCTGGTCGCGGCCCGGACGCCCGGGATGCGAGCCGTCGCACTGGGAATCGTGCTCCAACTCGGTTGGGTCGTCTGGGCCGGCGGGGACTTCATGCTCGGCCGGTTCGCCACACCAGCAGTGGTGGCCGCCGCGGCCGTGCTCGCGGGGACGCGCCCGTCGCCACGAGCTCTCACCGCGGCAGGGTGTGTGTTGTTGGCGGCCGCCGTTGTTGGGCCTACTCCGACGTTGATCCCGCCTCCCCGGGAGGCCCCGCCGAAACCGGAGGAACTCATCGACGACGATGGCCTCGTTGACGAGCGGATGTACTACACGCCTGGCTCAGCGCTTGTCGGCTGGACTCGCGCCGGCTCCCTGCCCGAGCACAGGTTCCGAGACCGCGCCCACGGCGGCGCCGGTGACCGTCCACGGGCCCTCACCGGCGTGGGCATCACGGGGTTCTTTGCTCCTGACCGGGTGCTCGTGGACAAGACGGGCGTCGCCGAGCCGTTCCTGGCTCGACTCCCTGCTCGGTCTGGAGCCCGGCGTCCGGGGCACCTCTATCGCGACATTCCCTTTGGATATGTCGAGTGGTACGCGGACCTGGATTGCTCGATTGCCTGCCGCGACGGGCGCGCCTTGTGTGAGGACGTCAAGCTGGCGATGCGAAGCCCGCTACTGGCGGAGGGAAGGCCCGCGGCCATCGGCCGGCTGCTCATCGGCGACCTCGCTCAGGTCCTCGGGAGGGAGCGCCCCGAGTCGTCCCCTGCCGAGGGGCCTTGCGCGGACTAGAAGGTCTGGCGCTCGCAGGTCTCGACCACTTGGAGACCTGCGAGGGTCTAGTGGATCGAGGACGAGGCGCCCTTCTAGGCGATGTGCCCACGGCTGCCACCAGTCGAAGATTGCAGACCTGGGCCAACCCAACTACGTTTGCACAAATGCTCAATCGTTCTCAGACCTCACCCCCGCTCGAGATCCAAGCAGGCTCCTGCGAGGTGTTCGGTGTCGACTCGGGGCGAGTCGAGCGTGGGAAGGCGGCTCTGCTCCCAGCGGACGAAGCCGAGGACGTCACCGACCTCTTTAAGGTGCTCGCACATCCGACGCGGGTCGGACTGCTCCGAGCGATGTCGCAGGAAGATCTCTGCGTCTGCGATCTGGCGGAGGTTCTGGACATGAGCGTCTCTGCTGTGTCCCACCAGCTCGGCGCGCTCCGCCAAGCCCGCCTGGTGCAGTGCCGGATGGAAGGCAAGATGGCCTACTACTCCATTCGCGAACCGCTGCTGCTTTCGCTCCTCGATCAGGTGGTCGACCATGTGCGTGACGCAGGGGGCCGACGGTGAAGTGGCCCGTCCGGTCTGCGCCGCGCCGAGCGCGCGGCCGTGCGCCCCAGGTCCTCCTCCTGATGCTGCTCTTTGTGGTCTCCGCGCTGGTCTCAGGCCCCGCTTTCTCGCTGTGGCCGTCTCAAGGCGAAGAGTCCGTGGCCGCCGACGGGGACGATGGCGACAGCCCGTGCCGGAGCTCCTGTCCCGGCGACGACGAGAACGGCGAGTGCCCACCGGAGTGTGACGCCTGCCCGTGCTGCCCCTCCGCGGCCTCTCCAGGGGTCAGCCTCGTTGGAATTCTCGGCAGCGCCCCGGCGTCCATCGCCCAGCTTCAGGCGCCCTCGGGACTCGACGAGGACGAAGAGGGAGCCCGCACGCGGGTCTTCCATCCGCCTCGGTCCGTGGGGTCCTGAGTCCGAGCTAGCCGGTCCCTCCTTGCGGAGCGGACTGAGCAGCTGAGAGCAGTAGCTCCCATCGCGGAGCGCACCTCACCAGACATCCGCAGCTCCTACGGGGCTGCGTATCAATTCACGATCCCGACCCCGCGGGCGGCTCTACCGAGTCGCGGCCGCGAGAGCACCACGTCCATGATGAGCCTCAAACCTCGCCTGTTCCTCCCACTGATCCTGCTGGCCCTGCTCGCCCTCGGCGGCTGCAAGGACCGGCCCGCGCAGAGCCCAGCATCCTCCACATCCGCCCACGTCCACGACGTCGCCGGCGAAACCTGCTTCATCGAGGACGCGGCGAAGCGCGATCCGGGACGGCTCTGGTGCAAGGAGCACGGCCGCTACGAAGACCGATGCTGGGAGTGCCACTCCGAGCTGCGCGACGCAGACCGCCCCTACTGCGAGGAGCACGGGCTCTACGAAGACGAGTGCTTCCTCTGCGATCCCGCACGAGGGAAAGCGCCGGCGGCGGGTGACGCCGCGGGCGACGCGGCGGGCAATGCCTCAGAGGAGGTGCCGCCCACGGGTGAAGGGGGCACGGAGCTGTTCTGCGACGAGCATCAGGTCCCCGAGCACCAGTGCGGCGTCTGCCAACCGCAGCTCGCTGACGAGCTCTCGGCGGGGGAGGCCCTGCTGGTTCGCCTCCCGTCCATGCGCTCCGCGGAGCTGGCCGGCCTGGCGGTCGGGCACGCCGAAGAGTCGCAGTCCGGCACGACGATCTCGCTGCTCGGCGAGGTCCGCTACGACGGGAACCGGCTCGCCCGACTGACTCCGCTGGCCGATGGCGTCATCGCCGAGATCCGTGCTGATGTGGGCCAGGTCGTTGCGCGAGGCGAGACTCTGGCGGTGATCAACTCGCCGGCCGCTGCGGTGGCGAAGGCCGGGTACCGCACGTCGATACACACCGAGCAACGAGCCGCGGCCGCGTTGGCGCGCTCGGAGCAGCTCCAGCAGGAGGACATCGGGTCGAGGCGGGCGCTCGAAGAGGCCCGGGCCGAGCACGGGAGCGCTGCGGTCGCTGTCTCATTGGCCCGCCAGGGGCTGTTGACCCTGGGCCTGCGTGAAGCGGAAATCGACGGACTCGGTGACTCCGCAACCTCCGGACTCGCGCTCCGGGCGCCCTTCGCTGGCACCGTCGTGGAGCGCAACGCGGTGCTCGGGGCCGCGGTCACCAGTGGCGAGGCGCTCTTCGAGGTCGCCGACCTCAGTCAGATGTGGGTTGAGCTCTCCGTGCCGGAGGAGGCCGCCCCGAAGATCGCGGTGGGCACCCCCGTGCAGCTCCGAGTTCGCACGCTCCCGTCGGACTCCCCGACGGGTCAGGTCACCTGGGTCGCGCCGGTCGTCGATGAGAAGACCCGGATGGTGCGCGCCCGCGCCGTCGTACCCAACCCGCACGGCGCGTTGCGTCAGGGCATGTTCGCCGACGTCTCGGCGGTGCTCGACGCATCCACGGACTCGGTGCTTCTCCCCGCGTCCGCGGTGCACCGGCTGAGCGACCTGCCGTTCGTGTTTGTGCAGCAGGAAGCGGATCTGTTTGCGGCCCGCCGAGTCGAGGTCGGTGACCGGCTTCCGTCCGACGAGTACGTGATCCGCACAGGCATCAGCGCGGACGACTCTGTCGTGCTGACGGGCGGATTCACGCTCAAGTCCGCGCTGCTCGCCTCGCGCCTCGGCGCGGGCTGCGCAGACGACTGATCAGTCCTCGATGACCGCCCTCGTCCATGCAGCCCTTCACAACCGGCTGCTCGTCCTCGTCCTCTTCGGCGTCGCCTGCCTGGCGGGCGTCGTGCGCTTGGCGCAGCTGCCCGTCGACGCCTTCCCAGACACCACGCCTGTCCAGGTGCAGGTCAACACCGTGGCGCCAGCCCTGAGCCCAGAGGAGATCGAGCAGCAGATCACGCTGCCGGTGGAGCTCTCGATCGGTGGACTGCCCGGCCTTCAGAGCGTGCGCTCCGTCTCGAAGTTCGGCTTCTCTCAGGTGGTCGTCACCTTCGGTGACGAAGTGAAGATCATCGACGCCCGCCAGTACGTCGCGGAGCGGCTCGCCTCGGTTGAGCTGCCAACCGGCGTCGCACGCCCCACGCTCGGACCCATCGCCACGGGCCTCGGCGAGGTCTTTCACTACATCGTCCGGTCAGACGACCCCGACCGGACCACCGAGGAGCTGCGCACGATCCACGACTGGGTCATCAAGCCTGAGCTGCGAAAGGTCGCCGGCGTCGCGGAGGTGAACTCCTGGGGTGGGCTCGAGCGGCAGTTCCACGTCATCGTCGAGCCGGACGCGCTCATCGCTCATGGGTTCACGTTCGGCGACCTCACCGCGGCGCTGCGGCGGAACAACGCCAACGTCGGCGGGGGGCAGATCACCAGCGCCGGGGAAGCCAGCGTCGTGCGCGGCATCGCGCGAGTCGGCTCACTCTCTGAGATCGAGAACATCCTCATCGCGGCTAGCGACGGAACGCCCGTCCGAGTCCGGGACGTGGCGACCGTCGCGATGGGGGCTGAGATTCGCCGCGGCGCGGTGTCGTCCCACGGCGAGGGAGAGGTGGTCCTCGGGCTGGCGTTCATGCTCATGGGCGAGAACAGCCACACCGTGACCCGGCACCTCCGGGCTCGGCTCGATTCGATTCGCCCCTCGCTGCCCGAGGACCTGGTCGTCGAGGTCGTCTACGACCGCACCACGCTGGTGGACCAGGTGATCAACACGGTCCAGCACAACCTGGTGGTCGCCGCGGTGCTCGTCCTGCTGGTGCTGTTTGCGTTGCTGGGCAACCTGCGCGCCGGCTTGCTCGTCGCTGTGGTCATCCCCATCTCGATGCTGTTCGCGGTGCAGGGCATGCACGAGTTCGCGATCGCCGCGAGCCTGCTGAGCCTCGGCGCGATCGACTTCGGGATCCTGGTCGATGGCTCCGTCGTCATGACGGAGTCCAATCTGCGAGCCTTGCGGACACGCCAGCGGCAGCTGGGGCGGCGCTTGTCGGACGACGAGCGACTTCAGGCCGTCGCGGAGTCCAGCGCAAAGGTCGTGCGTCCCATCGTCTTCGGCATGGCGATCATCACCCTGGTGTTCGTGCCGATCCTCACGCTGGAAGGCATCGAGGGGAAGATGTTCCGGCCGATGGCCTGGACGTTCATCTTCGCCTCGGTCGGCGCTCTCCTCACGGCAGTCTTCCTGTCGCCAATCCTGTCGTATTACCTGCTCCCCCGCCGCGCACCGCGGGCCGAGGGGCGCATCGCAAGCCTCCTCTCTAGCGGCTACGGGCGTCTGGTCGAGGCCGCGCTGCGCCGCCGCACCACCGTGATCGGCTCGGCGGCGGCGCTGCTGGTCCTCGCGCTGCTGCTGGTGCCTCGTCTCGGGGGCGAGTTCGTTCCCCACCTGAGCGAGGGCTCGCTGGTCGCCAACGCGATTCGTCTCGCTGGCGTCTCGGTCGATGAGTCCCTTCGCAGCAACACGCGGATCGAAGCGCTGCTGCTCGCGGAGTTCCCCGACGAGGTCGAGCACGTCTGGAGTCGCATCGGGACCGCCGAGGTCGCCACCGACCCCATGGGGCTCGAGCTGACAGACATCTTCATGAAGCTCCGACCGCGGGAACAGTGGACCCGAGCTGGGACGCAGGCCGAGCTGGTCACGGCAATGCAGGGGTTGGTCGCAGAGATGCCAGGCGTCAACATCGTCTTCACCCAGCCCATCGAGATGCGGATGAACGAGATGGTGTCCGGCATCCGATCCGACGTGGGGATCAAGATCATCGGCGACGACTTCGACGAGCTCCTTGTTCTCGCCGACGCCGTACAGCAGCAGCTCCTCCTGGTGGAGGGCGCTCAGGACATCTCGGTGGACCAGGTGACTGGCCAGCCCACGACCACCGTCACCGTGAACCAGGCTCGGATCGGCCGCTATGGGGTCGCCGCCGATGAGGTCCTGCAGTTCGTAGAAGCGATCGGGGGCATCCGGGTCGGCGAGGTGTACGAAGGTCAGCGGGTCTTCCCGCTCGTGGTGCGGCTTCCAGACCGATTCCGCAAGGACGCGGGCGCCATACAAGCGGTGCGCCTGCCCTCTCTCTCGGGAGCCAGCGTGCCGCTCTCCGCGCTCGCAGATGTCACGACCGAAGAGGCCGCGTCCACAATCAATCGGGAGTGGGGTCGGCGCCTCATCAGGGTGCAGACCAACGTTGGGGGCCGCGACCCGGCCTCGTTCGTCGCCGAGGCTCGCGCGCGAATCCGCGAGGCGGTCCCGCTCCCTGAGGGGTACGTCATCGAGTGGGGCGGTCAGTTCGAGAACCTGCGCCGGGCCCAGCTGCGGCTGGCGGTGGTCGTGCCGGCCGTTCTCCTGCTCGTGTTTGTCTTGCTGTACTTCAGTCTGAAGCGTCTTCGGGATGTCCTGATCATCTACTCGGGCATCCCTCTCGCTGCCGTGGGCGCAGTGCTGGCGCTCTGGCTTCGAGGGATCCCCTTCAGCGTCAGCGCGGCCGTCGGGTTCATCGCGCTGTCCGGCATCGCTGTGCTGAACGGGCAGATCCTCATCGAAGCGATCCGGGAGCAGCTGGAGGCCGGCCTGTCCCTGCACAGCTCGGTGATCGAAGCGGCGAAGACTCGCCTCCGTCCGGTCCTGGCGACCGGGATCACCGACGCGGTGGGCTTCCTGCCGATGGCGATCTCGACCGGCGTCGGCAGCGAGGTCCAGCGCCCACTGGCGACGGTCGTGATCGGCGGGGTCGTGACGTCCACCGTGCTGACGCTGGTGGTCCTGCCGGCCCTCTACGCGGCCTTTGGCCGGCGAAGCGAGACATGACGTTCGTACTATTGACGCTAGTAGATGGTGACCCTACGCTCCCCACCGGAGTCATCATGTCGTTTCTGCTCAAGACGCTCTTCCCCGGCCAGGCCGGTACCCGCGCCGCTCTTCACGACCTCGAAGCCGCGGTCATGGATGTGATCTGGGGCAACCCCGGCGCCGAGGTGTTGGTCCGGGATGTGGTGCGGGCGATGCGCACCGAGCGTGACCCTGCGTACACGACGGTGATGACCACGATGGACCGGCTGGCGAAGCGGGAGCTCCTGCTTCGCCGCAAGGATGGCAAGGCGTGGATCTACCGCGCGGCGATGGAGCGCCCCCAGTTCCTTGCGCTGGTCGCCCGGCAGACCCTGAACGGCCTCCCTCAAGGCTCGCGTCGGCCCGCGCTCCAGTGGCTGGTCGATGAAGTGTCACACGCGGACGCGGACGAACTGGACTTCCTGGCGGATCTCATCGAACGCCGACGCGCCGAACGGAGCGACGCGTGAGCATCCTCCCCGGCGCGATCATCCTGACCCTGTCACTGCTGCTGCTCCATGCGGTCGTCGCGCCAGGGATGCACCTCGTCGCGCACTGGCTGTACCGGGGTGCGCCGCCGGCACGAGCCGACCGCGGTCGCGCCCGCGCGGCGTTTCTTCTGCTCGCGTCGTCGCCGGTGATCGTCCTGGTCGTGGGGCTCTCAGGACTCGGCCACCTCGCGGAGGGCGGTGGGGCCTGGTCTGGTGTGCTCGCCGTGTGCCGCCGCTTCCACGAGCATTGCGACCTCCTGCTGGGCAGCGCTGCTGCGGAGCTCCCCGTGTACATCGGACTCCTCATGCTCGTGACGGCGTGGACGGGTCGCGCCGTGTGGAACGCCGTCCGTCCGGCTCTCTCAGCTCGCCTTCTGCCTCGGGTCACCGCCTCGGGTCGGCACCGGGCAGTCTTGGCCGAGGCCATCGGCCGGGTCGCGACCGTGCCCCCCGTCGATGTCGTCGGCGGGGTGTCCGGGGTCGCCGTGACCGCCGGGTTCCTACGACCGCGAGTCCTTCTGTCGGTGGATGTGCTGGACGCGCTGGACAGCGAGCAGCTCGCCGCCGTGCTCGCTCACGAGGCCGCGCACGTGCGGGGCCGGGACGCGCTGCGCGGGCTGGCGATCCGGTTCGCCTCGGCGCTCTCGCCCATCCCCGGCTTCGCCCGCCGTGCCGAGCGGGCCTACGAATTGGACCGCGAGATCCTGTGTGACGATGAGGCAGTCGCCCAGGGGATCGACCCCCTGGCCCTCGCCGATGCCCTCGTTCGCGTAGCTCGTCTTCGTCCTCTTCCTCTTGGGCAACCTGCGGTGACCGGCACCCACGACATCGATCGAGCGGTCCGGACGCGCGTTCATCTCCTCCTCGGGCTCTCTGGCCCGCGAGTGGCCCACGCGCCGCGCCGGTCGCTGGCGGCTGCTGGGCTCGTCCTCCTTGTTGCGGGTGCGCTTCCGCACGCTGCGTTCGGTCTCCTGGTCTCCGTCCACTGCGGCGTCGAGGCCCTCGTCCACCTCCTGGCCTGAGGCAACTCAATGTGCACGCGCCGATTCTTCGTCAAGCTCCTTATTACTATCTTGATTAGTACGTCCTGGAGCGTTCTCCCGGCCCACGCGCAGGGGGAGGAGCCAACGGGCAGCCTGGATGAGCCGCTCACGCTGTCATCCGTCACCAGCCTCGCTCTCGCTCAGAATCCAGCGGTCCGCCGCGCCCGCGTCGAGATCGAAGCGGCGGATTTGGCCCGCAGAGGAGCGGGCGCGCCCACCGCCAACCCAGCGCTGACATTCGAAGGAGGACCTCGGTTCGGACCGAACGGACCCCAGGCGGATGTCGGGATCTCCCTCGAGATCCCGTTCGACCTGGGCGGCACGTCCCGCCGGCTTCGCGCGTCGAGCTCCGCGGCTCTCGACGCCGCCCAGGCGCGCCTCCAGTGGGTCGAGCTGGGGGTGTCGACGGCTACTCGGGTTCTCTTTGCGGAGGCTGTCGCCGCGGGCGGGCGCACGGTGGTCGCACAAGAGGCCGTGGCCCTTGCGGAGGAGCTGGAACGGGTCGCACGACGCCGGCACGAGCTCGGGGAGGTGTCCATCCTGGAACCCAACTTCGCGGGACTCGAACGGACTCAGGCCCAGGGCGGCCTCCTCTCGGCGCGGTTGGACGAGGCACGGGCCTACCGCGCGCTGGCCGGATTCCTGGCGTTGCCAGCGGATGCGACGCTGACGCTGGTTCCGCCTCTCCCTCCGAGCTGGAAGGGAGAGCTGCCGCCGACGGTGCAGCACCTCGCTGCGCAGGCGGCGCGACGTCCCGACCTCGCCTCCGCCACAGCTCAGGCGCGTGCTGCGGACGCAAACATCGAGGTCGCCCGAGGCCGGGGTGCGCCCGGCCTGTCGGTTGCCGGGGGATGGGCGCGCGAAGGCGACGAAGCGAACCTCGTCACGGGAGCGGTTCGGTTCGAGCTCCCGGTGCAGCGCAACCAGCTCGCAGTGGCTGGGGCCCGAGGCGCGGCGGGTGTGGCTACGATCGACGCCGAGATCGCGTCGATGACAGTCTCCCGCGAACTCACCGCCGCGGTGGACGGGTGGGAGACGGCAGTCGCCCGCTACGCCCTCGCCACCGAGCAAGCGCTTCCCCTCGCTGAGGAGAACCTGAGGCTGGTCCTTCGCGCGTACTCCGCTGGCAAGGAAGAGCTGCTCGCGGTGCTGCTCATGCAGCGCCAGGCCCTCGGTGCGCGTCAATCCGCGATCACCGCCCAACTCGACTTGCACCGCGCCGCGGCCGCCCTGGAGCGCGCCATTGCCCAGGAGGTGTTCTGATGACCACCCGGTTCCTGCGACTGTTTCCGATGCTCCTGATGGTGGCTTGCGCCACGCCGAGCGGCGATCCCGGCCACGAGGAGGCCGGCCACCTCCACGAAGAGCCCGGGCACGAAGAGCCGGGGCACGAAGAGCCCGGGCACGAAGAGCCGGGGCACGAGGAAGGCGTCATCCGACTCGACCCAGCGGCGGCCAAGGCATCGGGGGTCCGCGTGGAGGCCGCCGGGCAGCGCGCTCTGCTACCCGAGATCAGGACTACCGGCCGCGTCGCGTTCAACGAGAACCGCCTCGCTCACGTCGGGCCGCGGTCCGAGGGCCGAGTGGTCGAGGTCAAGGCCGACCTGGGGGCGCAGCTCGCCAAAGGCCAGGTCGTCGCCATCCTCGACTCCGTCGAGTTGGGTCGCGCCCGCGCCGAGTTCCTCGGGGCTCGGGCGGAGCTGCAGGTCGCTGAGGCGCGGGTCGCACGGGAGCAGGCGCTGTTGGCCGAGAAGATCACCTCGCAGGCCGAGGTCCTGGCTGCCCAAGCGGCCTTCGAGCAGTCCCGCGGACGGTCGTCGTTGGCGGCGGAGACGCTGCGGGTGCTCGGCCTCTCCGCCCGAGAGATCGAAGCCCTCGACTTCGGGTCTGACGCTCCAGGGCGCTTGGCGCTGCGCGCGCCGTTCGCTGGCACCCTCGTCGAGCGGCACCTCCAGCGTGGAGAGTACGTAGCTCGCCCGGACACTCTGTTCACCGTGGCTGACCTGTCGTCGCTGTGGATCTGGATCGACGTCTACGAGCGGGACCTCAGCCGCGTGCACCTCGGTGACGAAGCGCGGGTCACCGTCGATGCCTGGCCCGGACGCACTTGGAGCGGAGCGGTCACCTACATCCGCGACGCCGTCGATCCCGACTCCCGCACCGTGCGCGCGCGCATCGAGGTGGAGAACCCCGACCGCGCGTTGCGGGCGGAGATGTTCGCGGCCGTGCAGCTCCTCGACCCACACCACGAAGACGCCGACGCGGAGACCGTCCTCGCCGTCCCGGACGCCGCCGTGCAGCGAGGCGCCAAGGGCAGCGTGCTCTACGTCGAGACCGCCCCTGGGACCTATGAGCAGAGGGACATCACCCTGGGCCACCGGAGCGGAGGCTTCGCCGAAGTGCTCTCGGGATTGACCACCGGCGAGCAAGTCGTGGTGGCCGGCGCCTTCCTCATGAAGACCGAAGCCGCTCGTGAGTCGCTCGGCGGCGGACACACCCACTGATGTTTGCGCGCATCGTTCACTGGTCTCTCGACAACCGGGTCGTCGTTCTCTGCGTCTGGCTGCTCGTGGCGGCGGTCGGACTGCAGTCGCTGGCGAAGCTCCCCATCGACGCGGTCCCCGATGTCACCAACGTGCAGGTTCAGGTCCTGACCAACGTGCCGGGCCTAGCGCCCGAAGAGGTCGAGACGTTTGTGACCTTCCCTGTCGAGGCGGCCATGTCCGGTGTGCCCCGCGTGGAGGAGGTGCGGTCCGTCAGCAAGTTCGGGCTGTCCGTGGTCACGGTGGTGTTCGAGGAGCGCACCGACATCTACTGGGCGCGACAGCAGGTCTCCGAACGCCTGACCGTCGCAAAGGAGCAGATCCCCGAGGGGTATGGGGACCCCGAGATGGGCCCGATCTCCTCTGGCCTCGGCGAGATCTTCCAGTTCGAGGTGCGGGGCGAGCCAGCGTGCGCTTCGGACGGCCCGGACACCGAGGACTGCTGGAGCCCGATGGAGCTGCGCACGCTGCTCGACTGGACCGTCGCGACGCCGCTGCGCGCCGTGCCGGGCATCGTCGAGGTCAACTCCTTTGGTGGGGAGTGGAAGGCGTGGCAGGTCACCCTGCATCCCGACCGCCTCGTGGCCCAGGGCCTGTCGGTCGGAGATGTGGTCACCGCGCTCAAGGCAAACAACCGGAGCATCGGCGGCGGCACCCTCACCCGCGGCGGCGAGCAGTACCTGGTCCGCGGAGAGGGGCTGCTGAAATCGCTCGACGACCTCGGGAACGTGGTCCTGTCACGCGATGAGTCCGGCACGCCGGTCCGCATCAAGGACGTGGCGCGGGCTGAGTTCGCGCCCGTCATTCGCCAGGGCGCAGTCACGCGAGACGGCCGCGGCGAAGCCGTCGTGGGCATCGTGATGATGCTCCTGGGCGCCGACTCGCGCACCGTCGTGCACGACGTGAAGGAGGCCCTGGCGGAGGTCGAGCGGACGCTGCCGAGCGGCGTGAGCATCGACCCCTTCTATGATCGTACCGACCTCATCCAGCGGACGATCCACACGGTCCAGAAGAACCTGCTCGAGGGTGGACTGCTGGTCGTGCTCGTCCTGCTGCTGTTCCTGGGGAACCTGCGAGGGGGGCTCATCGTCGCCTCTGCGATCCCGTTGTCGATGCTCGTCGCGTTCACGGCGATGCGGGGGATGGGCCTGTCGGGCAACCTGATGAGCCTCGGTGCCATCGACTTTGGGCTCATCGTGGACGGCTCGGTCGTGATGATCGAGAACATCGTTCGGGTGCTCCACCACGAGCGGCCGAACGACGCTTCGGCACGGCGGCAAGCGGTTCGGCGGGCTGCAGGCGAAGTGGCCCGACCCGTCGCGTTTGCAGTCGGCATCATCATCCTCGTCTACTTGCCGATCCTCGCGCTGACGGGGATCGAGGGGAAGATGTTCCGCCCGATGGCCTTGACGGTGGTCGCGGCGCTCCTGGGTTCGCTGGTCTGCGCGCTGACGCTCATGCCGGTGCTGGCTTCGTTCCTTCTGACCCGGCCGGACGAGTCCGAGCCGAAGCTGTTTGTCCTCGCGCGCCGGGGGTGGGAGCCGCTGTTTCGCATGGCCCTCCGCCGCGCGCGGCTGACGTTTTCCGCCGCGCTGGCGCTGTTTGTCGCGAGCCTGGGCCTCATCCCCCTGCTGGGCGCCGAGTTCATCCCCAGCCTCGACGAGGGCGCCATCGCCATGCAGATCTGGCGGTTGCCCAGCATCTCCCTGGAGGAGAGCAACCGGATCTCGACCCGGGCTGAGCAGGTGATCAAGGAGAACTTCCCCGAGGTCGACACAGTGGTCTCCCGGACCGGGCGCGCCGAGATCGCGACCGACCCGATGGGGGTCGAGATCTCGGACACCTTCGTCATGCTGCACCCGCCGGACGAGTGGCGGTTCGACACCAAGGCTGAACTGGTCCAGGCCATCGACGCCGAGCTGAAGCGGTCTGTGCCCGGGGCCATGTTCAGCTACAGCCAGCCCATTGAGCTCAGGGTCTCCGAGCTCATCGCTGGCGTGCGCTCCGCCATCGGGATTCAGATCTACGGTGACGATCTCCTCAGATTGAAGGAGGTCGCCGACGAGGTGGCTGCGGTCGTCCAGACCGTGCCCGGAGCCTCGGAGGTCAAAGCGGAGCAGACGACCGGACTGCCGCTGCAGCGGGTGATCGTCGACCGAGCCGCAGTCGCGCGCTACGGGTTGAACTCGGATGACGTACTCGAGGTGGTCCAGGCCATTGGTGGGATCCGCGCGGGGACGGTCGTCGAGGGACAGCAGCGGTTCCCGCTGATGGTCCGGTTCGACGAGCGGGTCCGCCAAGACCCCGAACGCATCGCGGAGCTGCGGGTGGCGCTGCCGGGCGGTCTCGGAGCCCGGGGGATGATTCCGCTGGGCCAGCTCGCAGAGATCCGGATCGAAGACGGTCCGGCGCAGATCAGCCGCGAAGCGATCAGCCGCAGGATCAACGTCGAGACCAACGTGCGCGGCCGTGATCTCGCGTCGTTTGTGGCGGAGGCTCGGGACGCGGTGAATGCGCAGGTCGAGCTGCCGGCCGGGTGGCGAATCCACTGGGGCGGGCAGTTCGAGAACCTCGAGGCGGCCGCCGAGCGCCTGGCCATCCTGGTCCCCCTGGCGCTGCTCCTCATCTTCGTCTTGCTGTTCCAGGCGTTCAGATCCGGACGGCTCGCTGCGTTGATCTTCCTCAACGTGCCCCTCGCGACGACGGGCGGGCTGATCGCTCTCTGGCTGCGGGGTTACCCCCTCTCCATCTCTGCGGGGGTCGGCTTCATCGCGCTGTTCGGCGTGGCGGTGCTCAACGGCGTGGTGCTCGTCTCCTACATCGTGCAGCGCCGCGCGGCGGGCCTCGCACCTGCCGACGCTGCCGAAGAGGCGGCCCGCATCCGCCTCAGGCCGGTGTTGATGACCGCGCTGGTCGCTGCCTTGGGGTTCATCCCCATGGCGCTGGCCACGAGCGCTGGCGCCGAGGTTCAGCGGCCGTTGGCCACCGTGGTCATCGGGGGGTTGATCACCTCGACCATCCTCACGATGCTGGTCTTGCCGGTCGTCTACCCGTGGTTCGATCCGACACCCAAAGACGAAGACTGAGGAGGAAGCGATGCAGGCAGGACACGCCGTCCATGTCCGGGCTTCTTTTCTGCTCGCCGCGCTGCTCTCAACAGCATCGTTGCTGCCCGGCTCCGCCACGGCGCTGGAGGCGTCCACGACCCTGGAGTTCTCCGGGACCGGTACGTGCGACATCTGCGGGAGCGCGGTCTTCGCCTGTGTCCAGGCTGGCGCTGGCACCTGGAACGACGGGGTCCTGCCCTTTGTTGACCCACTGCCGGCGGGCGATTGGGAGATCACGGAGGTGGGGATCGCCGTCAGCGGAGCCTTGGAGTGCAACACGGGAGTGATCCTCGGCGTAGCGCTCAACAGCACATCGGTCGGCGCTACCCAGGCGCCCTCGGCGGGTTGCGCCTGCAACTCCTGCGAGACGCTGAGTTTCGCGGAGCCCCTCTGGTTTGGCAGCTACACCTTCGGTGGCTCCAACAGCGTGCAGGTCATCGCGAGCGACGACACATGCGTCGCCAACGTCGAGCTCACACTGACGTACCAGGCGGCTGCCGTGGGTGACGACGACGACGCAGCAGACGACGACGACACCGCGGACGACGACGACACCGCGGACGACGACGATGCCGCAGACGACGACGACAGCGCCTCGGGCGACGACGACGACGGTGGCGGTCGCGGTGGGGGCGGTCGACGCGGCTGCAACGCAGGTACCCAGCCAGCCCCTTCGGCAGGGCTCAGCGCACTTGTTGGACTCGTTCTGATGCTCCGCCGGCGCCGCTCCTCATCCCGTGAACAGTCGTGACGGGTGTGCTCAGCAACAAGCGAAGAGGCGCAGCGCATGAAGGAGCAAGACCAGCGGACGCCTAGCTGCGACGGCGGGGCCTGCTCTTCCCGCGGACTCGCTGGCGTTCGACGTGCTGAGCGTTGGCAAGACTCCACTGGCCGCCAGGAATCCGGGTCTGTGTTCGGTCGGCGCGACCTGCTCGTGGCTGTGAGCATTCTCGCGACGCTCGCCGGGTTCGGAGTGAGGGCAGCGATGCCGGGCGCCAAACACCCCCCACTGCGACGCAGCCGAAGGGGTTTTGGCCAGCAGCCCCCCACGCCAACCTCAATTGGCCTCCCGGGGTCGCTCGCCCCGATCGCCCCCTACATTTGCTTCGCAAACGCCAACACGTGGCCGTCGGCGTCGCGGCAATACGCGGCCTCGTCTCCCCACCCCCGCGGAGCCAGCGGGCTCAGCTCCACGGCGCCGCCCTCCAGGGCGCGTCGGTGGAAGGCCGCGGGGTCCGCGACCTTCAGGTACAGCTCGGCTCGGCTCACCTGCCCTCCCGTCGCCCGCAGTCCCGGCAGGATCCGCTCGATGCCAGTCTCGGGCATGAGCCCCAGCTCACCGCCGCCGTCCAGCGCGAAGGACGTCATGCCGGGAACATCGAGCAACGGCGACCTATCCAGCACCCCGCGATAGAACGCAGCCGAAGCAGCCTGATCGGCTACGTAGAAGATGAACAGCGTCACGGCGCTCGGAGGATAGGACAGACAGGGAGAATCTTGTTACGTCAGCGGCGCGGGAGGCGCCGAGTGGACGCGCCTTCTGCTGGGGACGTGCTGGACGGCGTCGTTTGAGCCGATACATGCCGCACGTCGAGGACCGCCACGGGGCGGCCTCCGTCGAGCTGGGAGCTGAGGTCTTCGACCGAGACCAACTCGGGGTCCGACGGGCGCTGTCGGACCAGCCGAGGGACCAGCGCGATGACCGCGAGCAGCCCGATCGCCGCCAACCCCCAGCCGACCGCGCCGGACTCACCGCTGAGCGCGGTTCGCCCACCGTGGCCGGCGAACGCGAACACGGCAGCCCCCGGAGCCATGCAGACCAGCGAGGTCAGGACATAGGGCATCAGCCGGATGCGGGTCAGTCCGAGGGCGTAGTTGGACAGGTTGAACGGGAACAGCGGCACCAGGCGGACCAGCGCGACGAACCGCCAGCCGTCGCGCTCGACACCTGAGAGGAGCTGGTCGAGCCTCGGGCCGGCGAGCCTCCGGACCACGTCCCCCGCGAGGGTCCGACCGATCAGGAACGACAGGGTCGCGCCGAGGGTCGCGCCGACCAGGCTCCAGGCCGTGCCGGCGACCGGTCCGAACAGCGCTCCGCCCGCGAGCGTCAGCGCCGAGCCCGGCAGGAACAAAGGAGCGGCGACGGCGTAGGCCGCGACGAACGCCACCGGGGCCCAAGGGCCGAGCGAAGCCAGCCACTGCTCCACCGCCGCCTTCGAGACGAGCCCGGGGTGCATCGCCGCCCAGACGATCCCGCCGAGCAGGAGGGCTCCGAGGGCCACGCGCCCGATGAGCCGGGGGTTCATGACGTCTCCGGGGCGCTGTCCTGGACCGGCACGGACGGTGGAGCGGGCCGGAAGGGGAACGCCAGGAGCCACGGGATCGACTGCACCCGGTCGTCCTGGTGCTCTGAGAGGCCGATGGTCATCCCGTCATGGCCGGCGTCCGGCTGCGCCCGGTAGGTCCCCATCAAGCGGTCCCACCAGGGCACGTTGAAGCCGTAGTTGGAGTTCGTCTCGGCAGGCACGACCGAGTGATGGACCCGGTGCATGTCCGGGGTCACCACCACGAGCCGGAGGACGCGGTCGAGCCCCTCGGGCAGACGTACGTTGCTGTGGTTGAACAGCGGCAGCACGCCCAGCAGCGACTCGAAGATCAGCACGGCGACAGCCGCGGGACCGAGCGCCGCGACCAGGCCCAGCTTGATGCCCATCGACAGCAAGATCTCGAGGGGGTGGAACCGTGGCCCCGTCGTCACGTCGAAGTCGCGATCAGCGTGGTGCATCCCGTGCAGACGCCACAAGCTAGGGACGGCGTGGAACATCACGTGCTGCAGGTAGATGGCGAAGTCGAGGAGCAGGACCGCGAGCAGCACCTCCACGGCGCGGGGCCAGTCGAGCACTCCGAACAACCCCCAGCCCCGCTCGTCGGCGAGCGTCGCCGTCCCCACCGCCGCCAGCGGGAGGACCAGCCGAAGGGCCACCGTGTTCACGACGACGAGGCCGAGGTTCGCTGCTTGTCGCCGGAGCCGCGGGAGGCTCCAGGCACGACGAGGGAAGGCCCGCTCGAGACCGGCCAGCAGCAGAAGCCCACCCAGGAACAGGGTCAGCCGGATCGCCGGCTCGTGCTCGAGCAGCCACTGTTCTGCGGCGCCCAGGTTCATCGGGCTGCCCCCTCGGTGCTCAGCTCTCCTCCCCGTCCGCGCCAGTCATGCACCCCGTCATCCATGCGCACCGCTTCGTATCCCCGCTGCCTCAGCAGCTCGACCGCCTCGACGCTCAACACGCAGTAAGGGCCGCGGCAGTAGGCGACGATCTCACGGTCGCGGGGGAGCTCGGAGAGCCGGCTCTCCAGCTCCGACAGAGGCACCGAGAGGGCGCCGGGCAGGTGGCCGCTCGCGTACTCGTCCGCAGGCCGGACGTCGAGGACCATGACCTCACCACGTCGAACCCGCTGCACCAGTTCGTCGCCGTCGACCCGTTCGAGCTGGCCCCGCTCCTCCAGGTACTGACGGGTGATGTGGTCGATCTCAGTGAGGCGGAGCTCGGCGAGGCGACGCAGGGCCAGGTAGTGGTCGGCGACCTCGTCGCCAGCGAGGCGATACGTCACATGGGCGCCGCTCTTGGCGGCCTCCACAAGGCGCGCACCCCGAAGGACCTGCAGGTGCTGAGACGCGTTGGCGTGGCTCTGGTCGGCTTGGCGCGCCAACTGCTCAACGGTCTTCGGCCCCTGGGCCAATAAGTCGAGGAGCTCAAGCCGGCGTGGACTTCCCATCGCTTTGCTGATTCGCGCGAGCTGCTCGTAGATGGAGGACTTGAAGGCTCTGTTGGGGCTGGTCACGGGTGCTCCTAGGCATTCAATTGCTTACTTGTATGGTGTGATGGGCCTGCTGTCAAGACTTCGGTGGGCCTTGGCATACGGGCCAGCGCCGGTTCTCGATGAACCCGCCCCTCTGCATCTCCTACATCGTGGAGAGCCGCGCAGCGGGCCTCGCACCTGCCGACGCTGCCGAGGAGGCGGCCCGCATCCGTCTCAGGCCGGTCTTGATGACTGCGTTGGTCGCTGCCTTGGGGTTCGTCCCCATGGCGCTCGCGACGAGCGCTGGCGCCGAGGTTCAGCGGCCGTTGGCCACCGTGGTCATCGGGGGACTGATCACCTCGTGGTTCGACCCGACTGGCAACGACGAAGCCTGAGGAGGCCCGTGGACTGAACCACCTTCACTCGTCCTCGACACCGTGGTCGTGCCGGTGGTGGAGATCCGGGTGGTGAGGGTGGCTATGGACCGTCGGCTCGTGCACGTGCTCGTGGCTGTGCCACCGGTCCCGCGGGAGATCGGGGTGCCGGTGTTCATGGTGGTCGTCATCGTGCCGGTGGGCGTGCGCGTGGCGGAGGTGCTCGTGGGCGTGACGGTGCTCATGTCGGCTTCGCAGGAGCAACGCGAGCGCGACGACCATCACGAGGGCCGACCCTAGCTGGACTGGTAGGACCGGCTCACCCAGCGCGAGCCACCCAACCCCCGTTCCGATGAACGGAGCCGTGGCGAACAGCATCTGGGACCGCGTCGCCCCAAGGTGCTGCGCGCCGGCGATGTAGAGAACGATCGAGGCGCCGTAGGCCAAGGCACCAACGCCCAGCGCCGGCAAGACCTGCCCGGCCGCGAGCGGCCCACCCCCCTCGAACGCGAGCCCCAGCGCGAGGTTGGTGGTCCCGGCCACGATCCCCTTCGCGAACGTCGTCTGCTGGGGCGTGAAGCCGTCGATCGTCGCGGTGAGGTTGTTGTCGAGTCCCCAGCAGACGCACGCGACCGCGACGAGGCCGGCCGCTCCTACCAGCGCGAACCCCTCGGGGGCGACCAGCAGGATGCCGGCAGCGAGTACGAGGCCGTTGGCCAGCCACGTGCGCCCGTCCATGTGCTCGCGGAAGAGGGACCAGGCGAGCAGGGCAGTCGCGACCGTCTCCAGGTTCAACAACAGCGAGACCGTCGAGGACGGGGCGCTTTGCAGCGCGACCAGTAGGGCGATCGGGCCGAGGATCCCGCCGAAGAGGATCGCGCCTGCCAGGCGCCAGAGGTTGCGACGACCCGCCGCCCGGAGCGACCAGCGACCCCGCAGGGCGCCTGGCGCGGTGGCGATCGCCGCGCCGAGGTACAGCAGCCCCGCGAGTGTCATCGGACCGATGTCGGTGTCGAGCAGGACCTTGGAGGCCGGCGTCGAGGCGCCGAACAGGGCCGCCGACAGCAAACACCAGATCACCGCGCGCCGGGGGGCGCTCCCCGTCAGGCTGACAGGGCGACGGTCACTCACCCAGGCCCGCGAGCACCTCGAGATCCTTGCTCACCCCATCGAGCGAGGCCTTCGCGCTCGGCAGGTCCCCGCCGTCCGCGGCGGTGAGCGCGTCCGCGACCCGTCCGATGAGGGCCGTCACCGTCATCTTCGCAGTGGCCTGGGCCTCCTCCGGCAGCGATGACGTCCTGTTGGGGACCGCCTCCCCAAGCGCCTTGAGCGACTCGCAGCTGCGACGCAGATCGAGGATTCGGGAGGCTTTGATCGCTGTGTGCGCGGCCGCCAACTCCTCCCGGAGGGCCGCGACGACCTCGGGGTAGGTGTCCGGGGCCACCGTCTGCTCCGGCGTCGGAGGTTGTGGCCTCGGAGCCGGCGCGTGGTCGCCGCCGTGCCCACTGGGGTGCGCCATCGCGGAGCCGGCCATGAGGAGAGAGAGCACAAGAGCGGACAGCATGAGCTTCATGGGAACCTCGGGTTGGTGCGAGACGGGGTCACTGCAAGCGGGCGATCGACGTGTAGAGACCGCTGGTTCGGAGCTGGATGGTCACCGGCTGCTTGCCCACGTTCTTCCAGTACCAACCGTGCACGCCCTCGAACGGGGCCTCGAACTCTCCCTTGGCGGAGGCGGCCGTGCCCTTCTCGAAGCTGGTGAAGACATCGGACGGCGCGCCCTTGGGCTCCCCGTGGAAGTCGTAGAAGACCCGCCCGCCCTGCACCGTCCAGGAGTAGATCAGCTGGGCCTCGCCGGCCATCGCCGCCTTCACCTCGGTGCCCTCATTCGGGGCGAGCGTCAGCGTGAACTCGTCCGTCCGAAACGTCGCTACAGGAGGGCTCTCCGGCTTCGCGGCTTCTTCGGACCCGGCATCCGCGGTGTCCGCGTGCTTGAGCTCGCCGAGCGCCGTCAACCCCAGCCGGGCTCCGATGCCGGTGGGATCGACTCCGTACTCCGCCGGCAGCACCGCCACGATCGTGAGCAGGGTCGTCATCAGCGCGATGCCGAAGGTCGCCCGGTGCAGGTCGCGAAGCGTCGGGAGCGAGGTGGGGTCGATCTTGATTCGGTCGTTCATGAGGAGGCCCCGCTCAGGAGTTCAGATAGCCGTTGCACTGGTAGACCACCAACGCCACGCCGGCTGCGATCAGTAGCTTGTTCGCCGTATCTGCGTGAGCCACGAACGACTCGCTGCGACGCCAGTACCCCATGCCGACGAGGATCGCGGCGAGGGCCAGGAACTGACCCACCTCGACGCCCACGTTGAACGCGATGATGTTGCCCACGAGCCCCTCGGACGAGAGCTCGAAGTCCTGCAGCTTGGTGGCCAGGCCAAAGCCGTGCACGAGGCCGAAGAGCAGCACTGCGGCCTTGGTGTTGGGCTGGAACCCGAACCAGCGTTCAAACTTGCCCAGGTTATCCAGCCCCTTGTAGACAACCGAGAAGCCGATGATCGCGTCCACGATGTACGGGTTGACGTCAGTGCCGCTCAGGACCCCGTACAACAGGGTGACGCTGTGGCCCACGGCGAAGAGCGAGACGTAGGTCCCCACATCGCGCATCCGGTAGAGGAAGAAGATGACGCCGACGAGGAAGAGCAGGTGGTCGTAGCCGGTCACCATGTGCTTCGCCCCGAGGTAGACAAACGGGATCAACTGGCTGCCGGCGGTGCTCTCCAGGAAGAGCTGATCGCCCTCCGCGACCCCATGGCCGAAGGCCGACGAGGCCGCAAGCAACACGCATCCAGCCAGCGCCAGGGCCCAGCGGAGCCGCCCACCGCCGAGTCCGATGTTCGCCCCGCTCATAGCTGCGCTCCGTTGCCAACGAGGCTCGGTAGCTCCCGCGCGAGCGCCACCTTGATCTTGGCCTCCGCCATCGCCGCGCGCGCCGAATACCAGCCTCTCTCGCCCTCGACGATGCGGTTCCGAAGCAGCAGCACCTGGCCGATGTCGAACTGCCCGGCCTCATAGCCCTGCTGGATCGCGGCCAGCGCGGACGCCGCCTCGGGGAAGTCGTCACCGAGCAGGACCCCGGCCCGCTCGGTGGCCGCGAGGTTGCCTGCGGCCGACGCTTGCTCCGCCGTCGCGCGAGCCTCCACGGACCCTGCTTCGGCTTCGGCGCTGCTGACTGCCCCCCGAGCGCTCCCGATCCCGCGCTGGTTCAGGTTGCGGAAAGGAAAGGGAAGGGTCAGTCGGGGACCGACGGCCGCTCCGCCGACATCCGCTTCGAAGAACGCACCGATCTCGATGGGCGGGAGCCCCGCCGCCCGCTCCCTTGCCACCGACGCGCGCGCCGAGTCCACGGTGGACGCTGCCGCCCGCACGTCGGCCCGAACCTCGGGGCCGCCTTCGGTGATCGACGGCGCCGCCGAGAGGGGGTCCGCGCCGACCAGAACGTCGATCGGGAGGCCGGTCAGGGCTGCGAGCGCCACCCGAGCGGCGGTCGCCTCGGCCTGCGCCTCCAGCCAGGCAGCGACGGCGCTCGCCTCCCCCAAGCGGGCGAGCTGCACATCGAGCTCGGGCACATCGCCCGCCTCGAGCCGCGCCTGCGCGGCCTCTCGGAGCTGGGTCGCGCCCATCATCTGCTGCTCTGCGATCTGCAGGTTCCGGTCCGCGACGACCCGTTGCAGGAACGCTCGCCTCCCGCGCGCCGCGGTCTCCAGGCGTGCCCGCTGCAACCGCGCCTGGGCGGCATCGACTCGAGCCCTCGCGCTGCGACTGGCGGCGACGGCCTCGCCGGACACCGGGATCGGCTGCATCAGCTGGCCCTCCACATGGGGGGGGGAGGCAGTCTGCGGACCACCGAAGAGCACGCCGATCTGAAGCTCCGGGTTGTACTGAATTCCCTGGCTGCCCCGCAGATCGCCTTCAGCGGCCTGCACATCAGCAGAGGCCTCGGCCAGGAGCGGGTCGCTCTGCAGCGCGGCCTGCACCACGTCGTCGGCGGTGATCGGGGCCACAGAAGTCGCCATCACGGCCGCAGCGAGTATCCAGAGCATCAGCGGACCTCCAACTTGCCGAACCGCTCGAAGAGCACCGGCACCACCAGCATGTTGAGCACTGTGCTCGAGAGCAGCCCGCCGAGCAGCACCACCCCCATCGGAGCCTGGATCTCGTTGCCCGCCTCATCGGCTGCGAGCACCAACGGGATCAGCGCGAGCCCGGTGGACAGCGCGGTCATCAGGACCGGAGTGAGCCGCTCCATGGAACCTCGCACGATGGCCTCGCTGGCCGACAGCCCCTCCTCCTGCACGAGGTGCTGGTAGTGGCTGACCATGAGGATCCCGTTGCGGGTCGCGATGCCGAACAGCGTCACAAACCCCACCAGGGAAGCGATGCTGATCACGCCCGACGTGAAGGCGACCGCGGCCAGCCCGCCAATGAGCGACAGCGGCAGGTTGACGAGCATGAGGGCCGCGTTGCGCCCCGAGCCGAAGGCCACAGCGAGGAGGAGATACATCCCCACGACGACCAGCACGGACAGCATCGAGATGGTCTTCGTGGCTTCTTCGGCGCTCTCGAACTGCCCCCCATAGACGATGAAGTACCCCTCGGGGAAGTCCACGTCGGCGGTGATTTTCGCCCGCAGGTCCTCCACCACGGCGGAGAGGTCGCGGTCAGCGACGTTGGCCTGCACGACCATCTTTCGAGCCACCCCCTCCCGGGTGATGGTGTTCGGGCTGGAGTCGCGAGTCAGTGTCGCGAGCATCCCCAGCGGGATCCGCTGTCCCGTGGGCGTGTCGATCGGAGTCGCGGCGATGGCTTCAAAGCTCTCCCGCACACTGTCATCGAGGCGCAGGACGACATCCACCGTCCGCTGTCCTTCGAGGATCTGGCCCACGACTTCGCCCGCGAATGCGCCCTCGATTCGCTCGGCCAGCTCGCCCGCACCCAGTCCGTACCGCGCGAGCGCGTCTCGGTCGGCCCGGATCTCGAGCTCGGGGATGTCCACCTGCTGCTCGATGGCCACATCCACAGCTCCCGGCACTGCCTTCGCCGCGGCCTCGACCTTCTCGGCGAGCCGCCTGAGCGTGCCGAGGTCGTCGCCGAACAGCTTGAGCGCGATGGTCGCCCGTGAGCCCGACAGCATATGGTCGATGCGGTGGGACAGCGGCTGGCCGACGGTGATGACAGCCCCGCCGATCGTGGCCAACTCGGCCCGCAGGTCCGACAGGAGTTCCTCCTTGTCGCGATGGGACTCTGAGAGGTCGAGGCTCACGTCGATCTCCGCGGCGTTGACGTCCTGGGCGTGCTCGTCCAGCTCGGCGCGTCCCGTCCGCCGGGACGTGCTGACGACCTCGGGGAAGGAGAGCAAGGTCTGCTCGATTCGCCGGCCCAGGCGGTCCGAAGCATCCAGCGACGTGCCCGGCAGCGTCACGACATTCAGGGTCAACGTCCCTTCGTTGAACTCGGGGAGGAAGCTGCGGCCCATGCCGGGGATCAACATCAGGGCCAAGGCAACGGCGCCCCCGGCCCCCCCGAGGATCAGCCAGGGCCGGCGTAGGGCGAACAGCAGGATCGGCTCGTAGGCCCGACCCAGCCCCCGCATCACGAAGCTCTCCGGCTGCTCCAGCGACTTGCTGGACGGCAGCAGGTAGGAGCTGAGCGCCGGGGTGACGGTCATCGCCACAAAGAGGGAGGCCGCGATGGCGATGACGTAGCTCGCCCCGAGCGGGGCCAGCATCCGCCCCTCGAGTCCCGACAGGAAGAAGAGCGGGATGAAGACGAGGACGATGATCAGGGTCGCGAAGACGATGGAGTCCAGGATCTCGACGGCCGCGCCGCTGACGACCTCCGCCGATGGCGCCTGGTCCTCTGGAGCCAAGGCCCGGTTCTCACGAAGCCGTCTGAATATGTTCTCGACGCCGATGATCGCGTCGTCGACGACCGCCCCGATGGCGATGGTCAGCCCGCCCAGCGTCATGGTGTTGAGGCTCATGCCCATGAAGTCCAGGGCCAGGATCGCCACAACCATCGACAGGGGGATCGCGGTGAGCGAGATCACCGACGCTCGGAAGTTGCCGAGGAAGAGCAGCAGGATCAGGGCGACGAGGATGCCGCCATCGCGCAGCGCCTCGGTCACGTTGGACACGGCCGTGGAGATGAAGTCGGCCTGTCGGAAGATGTATCGATTGACCGTGAGGCCGGTGGGGAGAGTGCGGTCGACCTCGTCCAGCATCGAGTCGATGCGCGCGGTCAAGTCCAGAGTGTTGGCGTCGGGCTGCTTCAGCACCGCCATGACCACCGCGGGCTTGCCGTTGGCAGATCCCTCGCCCCGCTTGACCTTCGGCGCGATCCGGACATCCGCCACCTGCCCCACGAGGATGGGCCGGCCATCGCGCACTGTGATGACGGACTTCGCGATGTCCTCGGGCCCTTGTGCCCGGCCCACTGCGCGCAGCAGGTACTCCTGCCCGCTCTCGTTATAGAAGCCACCACTGCTGTTGCCGTTGCCGGTCCGCAGCGCCTCCTCAACCTGCTGGTAGCTGACGTCCAGCCCAGCCATCGCCTCGGGCCGCAGCACGACCTGCACCTGCTTGACGCCGCCGCCGATCGGGATCACCTGGGAGACCCCGGGGACGCCGAGCAGGCGCTTTCGGATCACCTGATCGGCGAGCGTGCGGGCCTGCATTGCTTGCGTAGCGAGGGCGTCGGGCTCCGAGGCGGGCTCGTCCCAGGCCACCGACAGGAACAGAATCTCTCCCATGACCGAGGAGATCGGTGCCATCGAGGGCGGGGCGATATCCGGGGGCAGCTGGGCGGTCACGAGCTGGAGCTTCTCGTTCACGATCTGGCGGGCGACGTAGATGTCGGTCCCCCACTCGAACTCGGTCCAGACGATGGAGATGCCAACGCCCGACGCCGAGCGCACCCGACGCACACCGCTGGCCCCGTTGACCGCAGTCTCGACGGGGTAGGTGACCAGGGTCTCCACCTCCTCAGGGGCGAGCCCGTGGGCCTCGGTGATGACTGTGACGGTCGGGGCAGTCAGGTCAGGGAATACGTCGACCGGCATGTCGCGACCGACCAGCGAGCCCGCGATGAGGAGGGCCAGGGCGGCGGCGACGACGAGGAGTCGGTTACGAACCGACCAGTAAATGATGTTGTTCATTGCGCCGACCTAGTGCTGGTGGCCGTGCTTGGGGATGGCCCCCGAAGCGGTGGACAGCTTGAGCTCGTAGGCCCCGCGGTGGACGACTCGCTCCCCTGGTGCGACTCCCGCGATGACCTCGACGTAGCCACCGTCGACAGCCCCCAGGGTCACTCGACGCTTGAAGAACGACTCGCCCCCCTCCATGACGTAGACCGTGGAGAAGCCGCCATCGTCCACCACCGAGGAGACCGGGATGGCCAGCACCGGCGCGCTCTCCCCGATGAAGACCGTGACCTTGGCGAACATGCCCGGCCGCAGGGTGCCGGGGTTCGGGAACTCGAACAGGACCGGGACCGTGCGAGTCATGGGATCGACCGCGGCTCCGACGGCGACCAGCTTGGCGCCGCTGGCTTCGTCCAGCAGGAACGGCTCGGGGTTCCCCGAGACTGTGAACATCGCCCCGGTGGCCTGCCCTGCGGCGACGGCCTGGTTCTCGAACACGCGCGCCTCCAACCAGAGTCGGTCGGCGTTGACGACACTGATGAGCCGCTGGCCTGCGTCGACGACCTGGCCGGGGACGATGTCCGCCCATGCGATCACGCCGTCCACGGGCGAGCGCAGCTCGAAGCCGCCCCCTGCGTCCGCGTCGCCGCTCCAGGCTGCTAGGCGCCGTCGGGTCGCCTGGACATCCGCTTCAGCGACCTCCAGCGCGGCCTGGGCGGCCTCGAGTTCCCTATCCGACACGACAGCGGGGTGCAGGCTCTGCGCCCTCTCAGCTTGACGCCGCGCGACTCCCAACTCCGCCTGGGCTCGCCGCAGCGTGAACTCCGCGTCCGCTCGGTCCCCGCCGATAGGCAGAACCTGGCCCAGGAGTTCGTTGCGACGGACCTCCATGCCCAGGTGGGGGACTTCGCGGGGGGTGACGACCCGGCCCGCGAACGGCGCGACGAGCTCGCCCTGGTGTCCCGCGACGGCCTTGAGCTGGCCGGTCGCCGGGACTCCCCGCCGGATCGGCCGCGGTGCGGCGAGCTCCGTCGCGTACACCGTCTTCCACTGAGACTCCTTGAGGTAGCCAACCGTGGCCTCGCCTCCTCCATCCTCGGGCTCGGCCGCGACTGCGGACACCACGTCGGGGTGGACGACCACTCCCTGGACCAGCACCTCGCCCGCTGCGGGGTGACCCTCCAGGACGAGAGACAGAGTCGCCTTGCCGGCATGGGTGGGCTTCACGATGGGCTTGAAGATCCCGTTTCGGAGCAGCTTGTCCGCGACGAAGGCCTCCTCGGTCCCGTCGTCGAACCGTAGGGTCGCGGTGACCCGTCCCGTCGTCACCCACTGGTAGCCCTCAGCAGGTCCGGTGTCGGTGAAGTGGGCGATCAGGGGCGACTCCTGGCCCACGACGAACGCCGGGTACTCCATGAACAGCTCCAGTCCGCTCTGAAAGAGCGTGACGGCGATGTCGGGGCGGGGGTCCTCCGCTTCTTCCTCGCTGTGGCCGGCTGGGCCGTCTTCGTGATCGCCGTCGCAGGCGGTGATCGACGCCGCGAGGAGGCATAGCGGCAGAAGGACTAACGGGGGGAATCGCATGGTCTGGCTCCGGGAGGAATCGAAGTACTATCCCGGAATAGTAGGCCCGTCAACGGGCAGCCTACTATCGAAAAGTAGTAGGCGTGAAGGTTGAGCGGCGCGGCCTCGCTCAACCGGCCCTTACTGAAGCAGCGACTCCACGGCGTGATGGATCCACTCGGAGCCGCCGATCGCGATCAGGGCGGTCGCGGCGACGACCAGGAGGAGCAGCCGCGGTGCCAGCGAGCGATCTCCAAGCCGGTGGCCTTGCAGGAGGATGTGCACACGACGCTGCACTGCGGTGTCTCCAAATCCGAGAGCGAAGGCGGGCGGTCGGCCCGGTGCAAGGCGTGCCACCGCCACAAGCGCAGCGGCGACGGCGTGGGGGCCCACCTCATCCGCAGCGTTTGCGTCGGCCGCTTCTTCCGAGGCTTCATGAAAGGCATCCCGCACCTTTCCTGAGACGCCGGGCACCCCGAAGAGGCCAGCCCACGCCAGGAAGCTCATCGCCCGAGGGTCGTGCCTGACAAGGTGCGCCTCTTCGTGAGCGAGCACGGCTTCCAGGGCTTCGGGCGCGAGGTGCGACTCCAGCGACGCGCTGAGGACGACCCGCGGACGCAGGACTCCCACCGCTACAGACAGCCAAGGGGAGCCGGGCACCAGGACACGCGGGAAGCGGCCGAGGTTGGTTCGTTGGCCCAGCCGCTGCAACGCGGAGAGAGCTCGATGGGCGCGCCGGTGTGCCAGCGCCAGCCGTCCGGCCCGGACCATCCACAGCGCTGCCGCCGCGGCGCCGACCAGCAACAGGCCTGCCTGAGGAATCGCGCCGTGGACCGCGCACAGGTGGCGGTGGTGGGAGTGGATGCCGCAGTGGTCGGCCTGGATCCCGGACGTGTGCAGCAGCGACGGTAAGACCAGCGCGACGAGGACGGCCAAGGCGCTGAGCATTGGAAGGGATCCTGCGAGCAGGGCGAGATCGGCGCGACGGGCGGGGGCGGTCTGGTCGCGATCGACGCGCGCGAGGAGGTGCCAGGAGAGCACGGACACCCCAGCGGCAACGCCGGCCGCGATCGCCGTGGACTCGCCGAGCAGGGCCAACCAGCCGTTCATCGGGATGCGCGCCGCTCTTCGATGAGCTCGGCGAGACGGTCCAACATGGCGTCGTCGGTCCCGGCTGCATCGACGAACGCGGCGACGCCCAGCTCACCGTGCGCCTGAAGGAGCTCCTGCACGAGATGGTTGGCGACCGCCTGTTGGCATTGCTCGGGGCTCATCGCAGGCCGGTAGCGCCAGGCCAGACCGTCCTTGGCACGCTCCAGGACCTCTTTGCTGTGGAGCCGGTCCAGGGTGGTCATCACCGTGGTGTACGCGCGCTTCCGCTTGTGCGCGAGTCGATCCGAGACCTCGCGGACGGTGAGGTCGGGCTCTGACCAGAGAACGGCCATGACGCTTGCTTCGAGTTCGCCCAGGGGTCTCATCGTTTCGCCTCCGGTGAGGGAGATAGCACGGCACCCTACTATCGGCCACCGTAGGTTTCGTGCTGCCCCGATGTCGGGGACTATTCCACGCATTCGGGGAGGACAGCCCACAGCCCGACCCACGACGAGGGAGACCGCGCCTCCGGCTCTCCATGGAACGGGGCAGGCTCGCCGGTGGGTCCACCGCAGGGGAGACGCCCTCCGTCCTGTGCCAGGGCGCGTTGGCAGAGCTCTGCCCGGGCCCCCTGGCGAAGTCGCCGGCGCCGCGGTTGACGAGGCTCTGCACAGGTGTCCCGCGAGCTACTTCCCGAGTGTCTTGATGAAGACGACCATCTCCTTGAGCTTGCCGTCATCGAGCACGGAACCCCATGGGGCCATCAGCGCCGAGCGCCCGACTGCGGGTCCACCCTCCTTGATGATCTTGGCCAGGTCGTCGTCGCTCATCTTGGTCACCGTCAGATCCGATGGCTTGGGATCCAGTGCGCCGGCCACGGCGCCGTCACCCTTCCCCGCATCTCCGTGGCAGGCGCTGCAGTAGGTGGCGTACGCCGTCTTGGCGTCATCGGCGAGAGCCGGGCCGGCGGTCAGACAGAGGCCGAGGCTGAGGACGAGGGCGACCTTCATGGCGAGTCTCCGTGAGTGGTTCGCTGTGAATGAGAAGCAAGGTTCGCGCCAGCTTCTGACCCGGCCCGCAGGAGGGGCGCTGGTCGCGGGGCGCTCGCCGGAAGAACCGAGCGGGCGGCGACGAAGTTATCGACGCCCGCATGGCCGAGGATCAGGTTGGCCCCGAGTTGCCTTGAGGGAAGCTGCCCAGCTGTCCGTACAGACCTGTCCGCAACCCCAGCAAGATGAAGGTCACATCAGTGGGCGTGGCCTCCGTGGTCGTGTCCGGTGGCGCCGTGCTCGCCCCCGGCTCCGGTTGGAGGAGCCTCGGAGACTCCCATGCCGTAGCCGAACACGAGGTGTGCGCCGCGGTCTGCGCCGAGGGTGGTGATGACAGCGAGGGTGATCATGAGGGCCGTCAGCAGCATCGCCGCTTTCCCCCGGCGGGCTCGGACCCTCCACGCCACCACGCTCGCGAAGGCCGCCACCGCTGTAGCCGTGAGCATGAAGTTGCGGTGCACGTGCACGAACTCGTGTCCCGGAGCGTCGTGGCCCATCCTATTGGCGGCCAGGAAGCCGGTACCGACGGTGACGGCGGCGGCGGCGGTACCGAGCCACAGGAGCAGCCGCCCGGCGTACGCGAGGCGTTCGTCGTCCCGAATGGAGGCCAGGGGGATGAGCAGGGCTGCGGCGAGCCAGAGCGCGAGGGGGAAGTGCACGAAGAGCGGGTGGAGATCGAGGGCAGAGGTGAGGCCAGGGAGCAGAGTGTCCATGGGCTTTGAAGAAGCAAACATCGGGCCAGTTGGTGTGCGGGGGTTCCGTGCGCGGGTCGGGTAGCTACCTTCGGCCCCATGCACTGGAAGCTCCTGTCTCTCGCCGCCCTCTGCCTCGCGTCGCCGGGGTGCTCGCTGAGCAGTCCCTGCGAGTCCGCGCCGAGCACAACCCTCGAGCTTGGCGGGGGCCTTGATGAGTTTGTTCCGTTCGACGAGTCGCCGACCCTGGACCTCGTGTACGGGCCCCAGGGCGGGGTGCACGTGGAGGTCTCTCTGCTCGCGACCGGGTTGGACGCGACCGCTTCGTGGCAGACCCAGCTGTCTGGTTCCCAGGAAGGCACGGTCATGGCCGCGACGCTGGATACCTTGCCGCAGCCACGCTGTCGTGAGGATGGGAGCGGTGCGGTGGTCAGCGGGCTGCGGTTGATCTTTGAGGACTGGGTTCGGCCCGGGGACTTCGACCAGCCCATCGAGATCCTCGCGGAGGTCCGCGACCAGCAGGGCGGCGTCGCAGAGGCGGTGCAAGAGACCGTCTGGGTGGTGGTCCCATGAACTAGGCCTTCGCTGCCGGCTGTTGGGGTAGGGGGCGACGCCGCGCACGACGTCACCCCGTCACCCGTCAGGTCACTCGCTGTGCTCACCCATCATCATGCAGGTCAACTCGCCTGCCTCGGCGTGTCCCCGCATGTCGCCCGAGAGCTCGGCGCCATGTCCCATGTGCAGCTCGGCTTCCGCCTGGAAGTCGGCCTCTTCGGCCGCCTTGTCGGCGGCGCCGTCCATGGCGTCGCGGTGGGCTGCAAGGGCCCCCTCGAGCCCCTCGAACATGCCGGCGACCTCCATCGGGTCCATCGCCTCGGCGTCCATCCCGCTACAGGAGGTCAGCTCGCCGGCGGTGTGGGCGCACTCCTCGAAGAGAGCCGCTGCGCTCCCGGCGAAGCTGTCCTCTTCGGTCATGATCGCGGCGTCGTCCGCGGCACCAGCGACCGCAGCGGCGTGGGCTGTCATGCCAGCGGCGAGCGCCTCCATGGCCGCCTCGAACGGATCCAGCACGGTCCCCGGGTCCACGGTGTCATCGTCGATGACGGGCTGGCAGGCAACGAGCCCCATGGCTGCGATCCAAATCAATAGAAACTTGCTCATCGTTCTAGTCCTCTCGGTTTGAGCTCGCTCCATCCGCCTCGAGGGCGTCAGCGAGCTCCGTTTGTTGCTTCGGCTTGAGCACGACCCCATAGCCGGCCATCCGGCGCAGGGTCCCGCGCCACCACTCGGCGTCTCTCGCCGCGGTGGTGGCGTCTAGGATTCGTTCGACGCCGTGGCAGCGGGTGCACTGCTCGGCGACGATGGGAAGATCGGGGTACGCCGCCACCGCCGCCGCGACGGAGTCGGTGGTGTCGATGGCCGGCGGCGCCATCCAGGCCAGCAGCGCGTCCACGTCCCGCTGGGGGAGTGAGCCGCGGACCTGCATGTGGGTGACCACCATCTCCCACTTTTCGGGCGCAAGCTCCTCGAGAGTGCGCGCGTTGTGGCAGCGGTTGCACGACGCTCGGTACACCGCCGCGCCGTCGATGGCGGGCCGTGCGGCCTCGCGGGCGGCCTTGCGCGCTTGTCGGGCGTCGCGCCGCTCCTCCTTGCTGAGGGCGCTGGCGTCTGCGTCTGTGTCATCGGCGGCTAGGGCGACTGGGCCACCGAGAAGAAGGAGGGCGCCCAAGACGAATGGGAGGGCGACTGCGGACTTGATGTTGCGAATCGTCATGAGGTCCTCCTAGAAGCCCGCGGCGAGAGCTACGCCG
>Ga0222662_1000152_pt1 | contig 65277 bp, 62 predicted proteins | sample AntAcemetagen600_FD_179821 | JGI IMG/M metagenome (GOLD analysis project Ga0222662, IMG submission 179821) | Saline water microbial communities from Ace Lake, Antarctica - #600 | ecosystem: Environmental > Aquatic > Non-marine Saline and Alkaline > Saline | place: Antarctica: Ace Lake... | reverse complement strand
TCCACGGGCTCAAGAGATCACACCCGGATCTTCGTGTCGATCCCACCGCCGCAAATCCCCGGGATCAGACGACTTCTTGGGGGGCTGAACGGTTACCTGACAGGGAGCCCTGGAATTCATCCAGCACCCAGGCACAAGCGACCGCCGCGTTCGGCGACTCTCCGAGCTTTATGCTCGGCCTCCCAGTGAGGTCGATGCCTGGGGAGGGCTTCAGCTTCAGGTGGACGGGAGCGCACCTCGGCTTGATTCGCTGAAGGAAGTCTGCGGTCTTCATCTCGCCTCCACCCGCCGCTTGACCCTGGCCCCTACCTGGTAGGTATGCAGCCGGGAGGGTTCGCCACGGGGTGCCCTCAGGGCTCTTCGTGCAGAAGATGCGGAGACACTCTCGGTGGAGGTCACCGTCTTCAGCGAGGCGCCGCCTCGGGGCCCCGGGTTGGAACGGCTAACGCCTGCCGCAGGAGCACGCCACGCCCAGAGTGCCCCAGTCTCCAGCAGTGCCTCGAACATCGCGTTGATCTGTGCCTTTGGCTCCGGGGCGACAACGACCCGTGCCTTTGGCTCCGGGGCGACAACGACCACGATGCCCTCAAGTCCTCAAGTCGAGAGTACACGGTGGGCATTCGTCCAAAGCTTGTGGGAGCGATGAACGGTCTTCCAAAGGACGCTGGCGGGCCGTGGGACGGTCGGACCAACCGTTTCGCGGTCGAAGGGCGTCAGCACGCCTATCGGTACGTCAGTCGTGATCTGGTGGAGGTGGCGGGAGATGAGGCGTTCGAGGCTTTCGTAGGAGCAGTGGTCGCAACGTGGCCGCCGGGGGGATCTTACCGGCCCCCTAGGGAAGCGCCGCACCCCCCCTACCCCAACCCCGGAATCAACCCCACCGCCTCCCGGGCCGCTTCCCCATGAACAATCTCCAAGTCCGTGTATGCGCTCGCCGCCATGAACGGGGACTTCTGCCCCACTAGGTAGGACACGATCTCCAGGTCGACGCCGAAGCGCCGCAGGCCGGTGATGTATCCACCTCGGAAGCAGTGGTTGGGGTTCTTCCACTCCTGGGGCCAGCGGCCCAGAGCCCGGACCCAGGCGCGCTTTGTGTCCCGTCCCCGCAGGCGGCGCTCGCTCTTCCTGCTCCGCTCCAGCGAGATCACGAAGGCGGCATCTGAGTCGGTGGCCTCCTGCCGCCACCGCTGCAGCTCTTCCAAGAGTCCTGGCGCGATGGGGACCGAGCGGGCGATCTTGCGCTCGTAGACCGACTTGCAGAGCTCGGCGCGTTTGATGTTGAGCTGCTTCGCTTCCAGATCGACGTCTGACCACCGCAGCGCCATCACCTGAAGGTCCACCCGGAGGCCCGTGTAGTACATGACGACCATCGCGCGGCGCATGTACTCCTCTCGCGCCGCTGCGATGGCCTTCTGCATCTCCTCCCAGGTCGGCGCCTCGGTTCGCGTCTCGTCGTTCGGCGGCAGCGGAATGGACGCTGGCTCCTTGATGAACTCGCGGAACCGCTCGTCCCGCGATGCCCACGAGGAGAACAACCGCACCGTCTCGAACGCCTTCTTGATCGTCGCGGGCTTCCTGCCCATTGCCCGATTCAGCCGCCCTGTCCTGGGACGCGCTAACCAGTCGCGGTACTCCCGAAGCGCAGACGTCGTGAGGTCCGAGCCACGGAGACGCTCTTCGGCGCGACCCGTTCGCTCTTCCAGGAACTGCAGGAGGAGCAGCAGCGAGTTTCGATGTCGGTCCACCGTGGACCGCTTCCGCGCCCGCTCCAGATCGTCGAGCCACGCGTGGGCCATCGCTTCGAGCGGCGGCTCCAGCGCAGACTCCGGTTCGCTCCCGGGCTCCTCGCGCGGGAACGGGTCTCGTCCCTCCGCGAGGGACGATCGGATCCTCTCCTTGATCCGGCTTGCTTCAGCGACGTCCCCGACCGTGCGCCGCCCGCGCCCTCCCCCCGGTCGTTCGTACACGACGGACCACTTCGCTCGATGAGCACTCGGCTTCTCGGTCCACACGCGCAGGCGCCGACTCACTGGTCACGCCCCTTCGAGCGCCGGTCACGGAGCGAGCCCCGCGTCCGCGGCTGAAGCGTGGGCTTCGTCTCCGGTCCCTTGCTGGAGGTCTGCTCGGGGGACTGCGGTTCGTCCGTCGGATGACTTCCGCGAGCCGCTCGACCGCCGCTCTCTAGCTGGCCCGTCCCCTGAGATCCGCGCGGATCGCGCGTCAGGTCAAGCCACAGCACCAGTGCCTCCGCACTGTCCGTGAACCGCTTCCGACCGCCCCCCGCGGAGCTGGCGAACACCGACGGCAGCGCGTCAGGGCATGCCTTCACCGCACGTTCGAGCCGCTTGCGCTTCGCCGCCGGGGATCCCTCATCTGCGAAGAGGAGCCCCGCTGCCTCCGTACTGTTGAGCCGGAACGCCCCCGCATCGAGCAGGCCCTGGAGTCGATGAACCTGCCGGGCTCGTCGGTCGTCAGCTGGGCTCGAGGTCGCGGTGCGGCTGAAGACGGCTCGTCCCTCGGCTTCGGTCACGAGCAACTCTGCCATGGAGATCGCGCGGGCAGGGTCGAGGACCAGCACCTCGTCCGAGGTGCCGGGGGACGCCCCGTCGTGCGTCAGTCGACGGAGCACTCCATCGCGGAGGATCTGATCCGCCACGACCTCGGGGGCGAGACGGATCGGCTCATGAAGCGTCTTGTTCCCGCCTCCGACCAGGGAAGAGGTCCGCGCCCCGTCGTCGCTTCGCCACCGCTTCGCGAGATGCGCATCCCACGATCGCGGGCGGATCCAGATCGTCAGCGACTCGGGGGCGCTCACGGCTCGGGCGAGGATGTAATTGGCGGTCCGGCCGAGCTCTTCGGCTAGTTCCAGCACGCTGATGTAGTCGTTCATGGGCAGCTCCATCTTCAGGGAGCCGACTCGATTTGCCCACCAAAACCTGCCCACCAAGAAGTGGACACTTTGGACAACGCTGCAATATCAATGGCTTGCAGCGTATTGGCGGAGACGCATGGGGATCGAACCCACCGACGACGGGGTGACCGCCGCCCACCGGTTTTGAAGACCGGGCCCGGCACCAGCCTAGGAAGCGCCTCCGTGGCGCAAGGGTAGAGGAACCCCGCCCAGAATTCCTCGCAGACCTACCCGAAGGCCGACCACAGCACCCCCGACAGCAACCGCAACCCCAGGATCAGCACCAGCGGCGACAGGTCCAACCCCTGGATCGGCGGAATCACCGCCCGCAGCGGCGCATAGAGAGGCTCTGTCAGCTGCATCGTCCACTTGAGCGGCGCCTGATTCGGCTGCTGCACCCAGCGGAGCAAGACGTCGATGATGACGATTTAACTGATGAGCTCGACGAGGCGGGCGAATGTGTCCATGCCCCGACGATAGGCCAATCCGTCCAAAACGCTCGCCTTGACCCGTCTGTGACTACTCTTCGCCCATGAGCACACCCCGCCACCCACTGCCTCCCGGTCGAACCGTCCAGGTCTTCCACGACGGCGACTGCCCCCTGTGCAACGTCGAGATCGACCTTCTCAAGCGGGTCGACTGGCGCGATCGCATCGTCTTCACCGACATCGCCGCCGCCGACTTCCGGCCCGAAGACGTCGGCCTCTCCATGGCCGAACTCATGGACCGCATCCACGGCCGCACCGCCGACGGCGCGCTCATCGAAGGCGTCGAGGTCTTCCGCGAGCTCTACTCCGCCATCGGCCTCGGCCCACTCGTGGCGCTGACCCGCATCCCCGGCATCAGCCACGCGCTCGACTGGGGCTACCGCACCTTCGCCAGGAACCGCCTGAAGTGGACTGGGCGCTGCGAAGACGGCGTTTGCGCCATACCATCCCAGGGATGGTCTCCCCCTCCCGGCGCCGGCTCCTCGGCTCAGGCCTCCTCCTAGGGGGAGTCGCGGCGAGCGGCGCGTGGTGGCTCTACGCCGACACGCCTGACCTGTGGGACCAGAGCATCCCGTTCCTGACGGACGCCTCGGTCTTCTACAACAAGTGGGACGCGAAGAAGCGTGACCCCTCGTTCTGGTGGAACGCGGCGACCCGCAGCGACATCAACGCCCTCGAGTGGCGCGGCGACGGTAAGCCGTTTGCCCTGACCATCGACGGCGACGCCGCCCGCTCTTCGGTCACGATCACTCGCGAGGACGTCCTGCGCAATGCGGCGTCCCGCGGCTCGGTCGCGCTGCTCAAGACCATGCGCTGCTCCGGTGACCGCCCGTCCACCCGCCTCGCATCCAACGCAGTCTGGACCGGCGTACCACTGAGCCGCTTCCTGGCCCCCCAGCTGACGCCTGCCGCCGCACGCATTCGGATTCACGCTCCTGACGGCTTCAGCGCAAACCTGCGGACCAACGCCCTGACCACCTCCGACGGCCGCGAGACGCTGCTGGCCTTCCACCTCAACGGCAACCCCATCCCCCAGCCACGGGGGGGGACCGGTGCGCCTCATCGTCCCCGACCGGTTCGGCTTCAAGAACGTCAAGTGGCCGCGGCGCATCGAGGTCACCGCCAACGACGAGCCCTGGGGTCACCACGAGGTGGACACCGACGGCGGCACCGACCACGGACTCGTCACCCTGGGCTCGAAGATCCTCAGCCCCGACCTGCGCCAGACGAACCCGCTCGCGATCACAACGTTGAGGCCGCTGGTCCTGCGAGGCGTGGCATTCGGAGGCTACGAGGCCGTCGCGAAGGTGCAGGTGAGGGTCGGCGGAAGGGACCAGCCCTGGAGGAAGGCCCAGATCCCGCGCCCGAAAGAGCTGGAGGGCCATCACGAGGTCCAGCGCGCGTGGCGCGACCGGGGGCGCAAGTGGCCGCTCCCCGATGTCTGGACACCGTGGCTCTATCGCTGGACGCCAACCGAGCCTGGAGAGTTCACGATCTCGGTCAAGGCCACCACCGAGTCCGGCGTCGAGCAGCCCAAGACCGACATCGACTTCATCGACGCCGAGTCGTCCTGGGCCACGGGGACCGTCAAGATCACCTGAACGACGCCCTCGCGCGGCCCTGCTACGGGGCCGTGATCGTGAAGTCGATCGTGCCCTCTTCGCCCGCGACCCACGCCTCGACGAGCAGGTAGTGCACCCCCGCCGCTGCGCCGGTCAGGGTCACGGTGCCGGCGGTGTCCGCGCCACCCGGGTCCTCGCACAGGCCGGCTTCGCAGTCACCATCCGCGCTGAAGACCGCGAACTGCGCGTCGCCCACCTGGGTGTACGCGAACGTCACATCGCCGCCCGTCGCGAGCTCGAAGGACAGCAGGGTGTCGCCGCCGCCTACGTCCGAGCACGGGATGTCGGGCAGGTCGTCGGTCGCCGCGCTCAGGTCCACCTGGTGGGTCGTGTCGCCGCTCGGCAGTGTGCCCAGCGCTTCGTCCACCGTGTAGTCACACACCGGCGTCGCCGTGCAGTCGTTCTCGCAGCCGTCGCCGGGCGTGGAGTTCATGTCGTCGCAGTCCTCGTTCAGGTCCACCACCGCATCGCCACACACCGGCGCCGTCAGGCTCAGCTCGTAGGCGCCCTGGTCGGCGTCGTACCCATCGATGAAGATGTAGTAGGTGACGTCCTTGACCGCGTCGAAGAACAGGACGCTCGACAAGCCTTCGGGGCCGTCGTCATTGCAGGCGACCTCGCTGCCCGGGTCCACGCAGTTCTCGCGCACGTACATGGTCGTGTCGTAGAGCGTTCCGGCGTTGTCCAGGCTCGCGATGATGGTCGTGTCTTCGGTCACCGTGAAGGTGTAGACGTCCTCGGCGGAGCCGCCGGCGAGCCCGCAGGTGCCCGGCTGATGGTCGTCCGTCCCGGTCGAGGTGTCGCCGGTGAGCGCCGCGCCGCCCACGTTCGCCTCGGCGGCGCCGATGGGCGTGCACGTCGCATCCTCTTCCACGCAGGTTGGCGAGCAGCCGTCACCGCTGTCGGTGTTGTTGTCGTCGCACTCCTCGATGCCCTCGAGGGCACCGTCTCCACACACCGACACGCCCACGTCCACGGTCAACGAGTAGTCCTGGGGAGCCACCGTCTGGTCATCGCCGAACACCGCGACGTAGTAGGTCCCGGCAGTGTCGGGCTCGAAGGCCCCCGCGACGCACTCGCCCTCGGTGGTGTCGCCGCCTCCGTAGGCGTTGAAGTCCGTGTCCAGGATCAAGCCGGTCAGGGTCTGGTCGGCGCAGGTGGTGCTCAGGGCAGCGCCACCGGCCACCGCGATCGAGAGGTACTCCCCCTCAGCCACGTCCACAGCCCAGAAGTCCCCGTACACCCCGATGTCCTCGTTGAGGTCGGAAGGGCAGAGCACGCCATCCGCGTAGGTGGTCGGGAAGGTCTCGCCGTTCAGGCTGGTGGCGGTCTCCGGCGAGTCGTCGTCCTCGTTGCCGTCGTCCACGCACTCCCACTCGCAGTTCTCGTCGCAGCCGTCGCCGGGCTCCGTGCCGCCGTCGTCGCACTGCTCCGTGCCAGACACGTTGTTGTCGCCGCAGATGGCGAGCTCCACGGTCAGCTCGAAGCCGCCGGACGCCTCGTACCCATCGATGACCACGTAGTAGGTGGTGTCGGCGGTCGCCTCGAACTGCAGGGTCGACGTCGTGTCGTCCTGGGAGACGTCGTCGTTGCAGGCCACCTCGCTGCCGATGTCGCCGCAGTCCGTCAAGACGTAGAGCACGGTGTCGAAGTCGGTCAGGCCATTGGACGTGCTGACGACCACCAGGCCGCTCGTCGCCGGCGTGATCGAGAAGATCGCCTCCGACGCGCCGGGGGAGTCTCCAGAGCAGGAGCCGGCGAGGGTGTCGTCGTCGCTGCTGCTGGTCGCGCCGGTGGTGGGCGTGCCGTCCAGGGTGGCCGTGATGTCGGTCACCGAGTCGCAGGGATCGGCGCCGTCGTCGTCGTCATCATCGTCGTCGTCGTCGACCGAGTCGTCGTCGTCGTCTCCGGTGTTCGATGGGCAGCCGGGCGCCATCGTGAGAACACCCAACAGGGCGAGGAGGAAGAACAGCGCGCTCGATCGGTTCATCTGGGACACTCCGTGGGCCGCTCTGCGGCGGCGCGGAGACTACATGAGTTCTTCCCTGAATCCAGATCGACTTCTCCACGCCGCCACCACTGCCGCGCAGGCAGCCCAGCTCGTGCTCCTCGACCACTTTCACGCCGGGCCGATGGCCGTCGAGACCAAGGGCGACGGCTCGCCGGTCACCCGGGCGGACCGGGACGCAGAGCGCGCGGTTCGCGCCGTCTTTGCCGAACTCACGCCCGATCTGCCCGTCTTCGGAGAGGAGGACGGCGACGACGCTCCCGACGCAGCTCTCACCTGGGTCGTGGACCCCATCGATGGGACCATCTCGTTCGTGCACGGGCTCCCGTTCTTCGGCACGCTCATCGCTCTGTGGGACCGACGGGACGACAACGTCCTGGTGGGCGTGCTCAACCTGCCAGCCCTGGGCGAGCGGTTCACGGCCGCGTCGGGTCGCGGGATCCAGCTCAACGGCGCGCCGCTCACGCCTCGCCCTCGCGTGCAGGGACGCACCCTGGTGGGGATCGGTGACCAGGCTCAGTTTCTCGCGTCGTCGTGCGAGCCGGAGCTTCGCGCGCTGCAACGCGCCCACCCGTACGTGCGCGCCTACTCCGACGCGTTCGGACACGCGCAGGTCCTGCGTGGCGGCCTCGACGTGATGGTCGATCCGGGGCTCAGCCCCTGGGACCTTCTTGCATCCCGCTGCCTGCTCCAGGAGGCCGGGCTGTCGCTGCGACGCCGGCCGTCCCACGGGCGCCCGGGTCTACAGGACGCGATCCTCGGGCGCGAGCGTGAGGTGGAGGAGATGGCTGAGCTGTTGGCCTGGTAGGGCCGGGCAGCCTCTCTACTCGTCGGCGGGCCAGGGCTTCTTGGGGAGCGACGTCGCCGGCATCGTGCGCACCGGAGGCATCGCGGTGATCGGGCGTCGGCCGGTGAGGCGAGTCAGCGAGCTGAGATCGGCCTTGGGGCGCATCGCGGCGGCCGGACCCATGGGCACCGTGCGCGCGCGCTCCCGGTCGTCAACCTCCTCGCCCCACTCGTCGAAGTCCGCGACGAGGTCGCCCAGAGGCTGATCGATCACCACGGGAGGCTCGACCTCGCCCGCGTCCTCAGTCAGGGCCGCGACGACATCCTCCACCAGCGACTGCACCGAGGGCCCGCTCGGGGATGGCTTGCTGCGCCAGGGCGGCGGGCCCGCCGGGAGTGACGGCATCTCCGAGGAGATCGTGTCGGCGACCTCGTCGTCAGGAGAGGGGATGGCCAGGGCCGGGATCGCGGTGGACTTCGCGCTCCACTCGGCGACGATGGGATGCAGCAGGTCATTGGGCGACAGCGGCGGTGCGTCGCCTCGGGACTGCGCGACGTAGGCGCGGTAGCGCTTGTTCTGCTGGGGATCGCTGAGAATCGCGAACGCCTCGTCGAGCCGGGCACACAGCGCCTCGGTCTGCTCGGGAGCGAACCGGTCGGCCTGCTTGTTCAGGTCCAGGCGCCGCTCGCTCCAGGCCTGGGCGACCTCGCTGCGGGAGGCGTGAACGGGGACTCCGAGGAGCTCATAGCAAGTGGCAGAAACGACGGACACAAGACCTCTTGGGGAGCGCGGAAGGGGAGATTGGCGCCCGGCGCTCGATGCTACCGCAGCCGCGGGCGTCCGGACAGCCCTCGTGTCCGGCCGCGTGTCCGGTTTGTGTCCGGGGTCTCGGACACAAACCGGACACGCTCACCGGCGGTAGGGGAGAGGAACCAACGGCCAAAGGGATTCTCGGGTCTGGCACGTGTCCTGCTTCAGTGGTCGGCATCCAAGGAGGCCCGGTGCTCGATCTCGATCCCGACGCGCGCATGTCGCTCGTCGGCGCCCATTCACTCGGTGACGCCGAGCTGCTCTCATTCCTGCTCACTCGCGGAGGCGCGCCAGGGCTCGGTTCACTCGAGCTGGCGCGCAGCGTGCTGAGCCAGGTCGGCGGCAGTCCGCGCCTGCCGGAGATGACCGAGGGGCGTCTACGCGCCATCCCAGGGATCGGTCCCACCAAAGCGCGCCGCATCGTGGCGGCGATGTGCCTCGCGAGCCGGGTGAACGAGCGGCCGCTCCCCCGTGGGGCGAAGCTCACCGATCCCGAGCAGCTCTACAACATCCTGCGGGGTCGCTCAGTGCACGCGATGCACGAGCACTTCTGGGTCATGGCGTTGGACCACCGGCGGTGTCGCCTTCAACTCGACGAGATCGCGAGAGGCAGCAGCAATCGGGTGTTCGTGGACGTGGGGCAGGTGTTTCGCATGCCCCTGCTCGAAGGTGCCCATGGGGTCATGCTGGCCCACAACCACCCATCGGGGGATCCCACGCCGAGCCCTCAGGACATCGCGCTGACCAAGCGCATCGCCGCTGCGGGCGATCTGCTGGGCATCGAGGTGTACGACCACATCGTCATCGGGCATCAAGGCTTCGTGTCGCTCGAAGCGCTGGGCTATCTGCCGGCCGAGCCGGTGGGGTTTCGGACCGCCGACGAGGCGGCCGACGGCTCGTGATTGCGGGGCCGCCGTCTCGATCAGTGCCAGCGTGTCGGCGGGCTCGGCGCTTCCGTTGGCGCCTCGGACCGATCCGGGGCGGGGAGCCCGATGCCCGGGCCCACGATCTCGACCACGAACAGCTCCAGAGTCTTCTCATAGAGCATCACGAACGAGGCGAACTGCCGCTCGGTCATCCCGCCCAGGGACAGCAGGTCCGACTCCAGCACCAAGTCTCCCTCGGAGTCGATGTAGGCCCGCGAGTGCCGTCGCGTCCGGTTCCAGTCATTGACCGCTCGGTGGTCCCACGAACCGCCGGTCATCACGTAGTACAGCTGCAAGTCACCGTCCCAGTGGTTGAACATCATCACCCGGGCCGCGCCGAGCTCGAACGTGATGGAGCCGTCGTCGACGACCCGCGGGGTGTAGCCAAACACCTCCAGCAGATCGGAGATCTGCTGGTCGGTGAACGCATCGACGAGGGCCTCGCGGGCCGCAGCGGGCGGGGCCTCAGCCTCGCGCGCCGACCCGCTCACGACCGTCTCCCCGCGGGGACAACCAATGAGGAACGTGAGCACGAGGCTCGCGAGAAGCAGTGGGGTAGGGGTCGGCAAGATCCTCAGTGTTGCGCCGGATCGGCGCCGCCGTCGATCAACTCCGCCAGATCGTCCACCAACCGGCGCAGCACACCGTGACCGGTGCTGTAGCTCTGGCGATGACGCTGCTTGGTCTCGTGGGCGAAGCGCACCCGGCCCACGTCCACGCGGCGTCCCCCGGCGACGTCGACCTCAAAGTACTCGCCGCCCTGCACCCGGTCTCTGCGGGTCCGCAGCTGTCCCCGCTCCGGCCCGAGCTCCAGCAGCTCCAGCGGCTCGGGCAGGTAGTCCACCCGCTCGGCGATGCCGTGGGTGACCTCGTCGGTGCGGTCGGTGTCGCCTGGGGCCTCAGCCCTCTCCACCGTGAGCCCATCGAGCTCGGCGCCATAGCGCCCCGAGCCGCGCACGGTCGCCCTCGCCCGCAGCGCGCCCTGCTCCACGGACACCTCGCCCACCACCCCCTCCTTCAGGGCGTCGACGAGCTCTCGTCCCAGGGTGCGCCCGGCCACTCAGCTCTCCCCCACGGTGGTGCGGACCAGCTCGTTGCCGTCGTGCCGCAGTCGGATGGCCGCGCCGTCGAGCCGCGTCTCCAGCGCGACCGGGCGCTTCCAGAGCCGAGTGAGGTTCAGCAGCGTGGTCTCGGCCCAGTCGATCTGCAGGTCCGCGCCGGTGTGGTTGTGGGCCAACAGCAGCTCGCCCCGGTTGGCGAAGTTCGCATCCACGACCTCGATGATCGGCTGCCCAAAGTTGGTCAGCTGATCCAGCAGCTTGCTCTTCACCTCGGCGAACTGGGTGGACTCCACGACGTACTGCCTGTTCTTGGTGTCGTAGCCGTACGCGAAGAACCCCTGCTTGCGACAGAAGTCCTCGGTCAGGTAGGCGTCCACGAACTGCAGATCGTTGTAGATCCGTCGCACCTCAAACACCTTCTGCAGACCGCCGCGCTCATCCACGAACCAGTCGCGCCGGCGGGCCATGTCGTCGCAGCCCTCGTAGTCGGCCCCGTGTCGTCCGGTGTCCCAGCGGGCCTCCAGATCGCGGAACAGCTCCACTCCGAGCTTGTAGGGGTTGAGCTTGTAGGGCGACTGGGCGACCGTGCCGGCGTGGTGGTCGGCGTAGTCCACGATCTCGTCGGCGGTGGCGAGCTTCTCGGTCATCAGCTTGGTGTGCCAGAACGTCGCCCACCCCTCGTTCATGATCTTGGTCTGGCCCTGGGGCGCGAAGTACAGCGCCTCCGCCCGGATGATGGAGAGGATGTCGGCCTCCCAGCCGTGCAGCGGCGCGTGGGCGAGGATGAAGCCCAGCACGTCGCGCTCGGGGCTCTCTGGAGTGCGGGTCGGAGCCAGGCTCTCCTTGAGCGCGTTCTCGCGCCGCGCCATCACCTCGTCCGGCGGGTTGACGTACTCGTCGAGGTAGCTGCGGTCTACGTCTGCCTTGAAGTGCCCCGCGTCGGGGAGCTCCGGGGCGCCGCCCTCGTCGTGCCGGGCGCGCAGCGTGGCGCGGATGGGGTCCTTCTCGTCGGCTTGGCGCTGAATCGCGGCGCCATGTACGTCGACCAGGTTCTCGACCGACAGGCACCAGTCGATGAACTGCTCGACCCGCTCAGTGCCGAACCGGTCGATGATGCGCCGCACGCGGACCGCGTGGTTGGCCATCGTGTCGAGCATCTTTCGGTTGGTGTGCCCAAACCACATGTTGTTCTTGAAGAAGTCGCAGTGCCCGTACACGTGGGCCATGACCAGCTTCTGGTCCACCGCCGCGTTGCAGTTCATCAGGTAGGCGTAACAAGGGTCGGTGTTGATCACCATCTCGTAGATCTTGCTCAGCCCGTACACGTAGCTCTTCTGGAGCTGCTCGAACTCCATGCCGAACCGCCAGTGGGGGTAGCGGGTGGGGAACCCGCCGTAGGCCGCCAGCATCGACATCTCCTCGGGCTCCACCATCTCGAAGACCACAGGAAAGAAGTCCAGGCCTGCGTCTTTGGCGATCTGCTGCACGTGGTCCTGCATGCGTCGCAGATCGTCGGGCAGACCCTTGCGGTAGCGAATGTCGAACATGCTGTCGGACATGGGCTACCTGCCTTTCCCGAGGAAGGTCTTGATGGAGTCCATCACCCCCTCTTTGTCCTCGATCTGGCTCAGAATCACGCGCTCGTCGGCTTCTTCACCGCCGAACGTGTCGCGCAGATCCTTGAGGAACTGCCCCGAGCCGTACTCCGACTCCACCTGGCCGTAACAGAACACGTTGACCTTGGGCAGCATCTGCTCCCGCAGCAGCGCCAGGCAGGAGCGGGTGTCGCTGCCGCTCCAGTTGTCCCCGTCAGAGAAGTGGAACGGATAGATGTTCCACTCCGAGCTCGGGTAGTCGGCGTCGATCATCTTCTGGCACAGCGTGTAGGCGGAGCTGATCAGCGTGCCGCCGCTCTCGCGGGTGTGGAAGAAGGTGTCCCGGTCCACTTCGCGGGCCGTGGCGTCGTGAATGATGAACCGGGTCTGCAAGCCGTCGTATTGGCTCTGCAGCCAGGTATCGATCCAGAAGGCCTCCATGCGGACGATCTCCTTCTGCTCCGCCCCCATCGATCCCGAGACGTCCATCATGTAGAGGATGACCGCGTTGCGCTCGGGCTTGTTGTCCTCGGTCCAGGACCGGTACCGCATGTCGCCGCGCACGGGCACCACCGAGGGGTCGTTCGGGTTCCAGGTGCCGGACGCGATCTGGCGCTGCAGCGCTCGCTTGTAGGTGCGCTTCATGTGTCGCAGCGAGTCCGGGCCCTGGGGAGCCACCTTGTTGTAGCGGTCCTTGCTGGCGACGAGGTTCGCCTCGCCCTTGGGCTCGATGCGCGGCAACTCCAGCTCCTCGCCCATAATGGCGGCCAGCTCGTCGATGCCGATCTCCACCTCGAGCAGGTGCTGTCCCGGTGCCTGCCCCGCCTTGCCGCTCCCGTCGCCCTCACCGTCCTCGCCGAGCGCGTCGCCCTCTTCGCCAGGACCGCTGCCCACGCCCCCCTGGTTGTCGCCGTAGCGGAACCGGGGCAGCTGGATCTGGGGCAGGGGAATCGACACCAGCTCCTTGCCCTTGCGGCCGATGAGCTCGCCCGACGACATGTACTTCTTCAGATCCTTGCGGATGCGCCCCCGCACGATCTCTCGGAAGCGGCCGACGTCCCGCTCGATCTTGGAGGTAGCCGACACCCGCGCTACTCGCTGTCGCCGCGGGCGAAGATGGACGCGACGAACTGCAGCACGTCGGACGCGGACTCGTCGTTGTATCCGTAGTCCCGGATGAGCCGAGACTTCACGACGTCGATCTTCTCCTGGGTGGCCTCGTCCACCACGTTGGACACCAGCGAGCCGAGCTTGATCGAGTCCTTCTGGTCCTCGAACAGCTTGCGCTCCAGCGCGCGGTGCAGGCGCTCGTTGCTGCGGAAGTCGAAGCTGCGCCCGTCCAGGCTCAAGGCTCCGATGTAGTTCATGATCTCGCGCCGGAAGTCATCCTTGCGGGTGTCCGGGATGTCGATCTTCTCCTCGATGGAGCGCATCAGCCGCTCATCCGGCTCCTCGTACTCCCCGGTGAAGCTGTTCTTGACCTTCTCCTTCTGGGTGTAGGCCTTGATGTTGTCTACGTAGTTGCCACACAGCCGGGAGATGGCGTCCTCGTCGGCCGAGATCGCCTTTTGGACCTCGGTCTTGACGATGTTCTCGTACTCCTTCTTCACCTCGCCGAGCAGCTCCCGGTAGACCTTGCGCGTCTCCTCGTCCGACACCAGCGAGTGGTGCTTCATCCCCGACGCGAGCTCGTTGAGCACCATGAACGGGTTGATGGTGTTGTGGGAGTCCTTGACCAGCGCGTTGGACAGCTTGTCCTGGATGTAGCGCGGCGAGATGCCGTCCATGCCTTCGCGCACGGCCTCCTTGCGCAGCTCCTTGACGTTGTCCTCGGTGAACCCGGGGATGGCGCGGCCGTTGTAGAGCTTGAGCTTCTGCAACCGCGACAGCGACGCCTTCTTCGGGTCTTCGAGGCGGGTCAGGATCGCCCACATCGCGGCCATCTCCACGGTGTGTGGGGCGATGAACTTGCCGACGATGCGCTCGTTGTTGAAGTCCTTGGTGTAGATGCGGACTTCGTTGCTGAGCCGGGTGCAGTACGGGATGTCGATGCGGATGGTGCGGTCCCGCAGCGCCTCCATGAACTCGTTGTTCTGCAGCTTGCGGTACTCGGGCTCGTTGGTGTGCCCGATGATCACCTCGTCGATGTCGCACTGAGGGAACTTCTTGGGCTTGATCTTGTGCTCCTGGGACGCCGTCAGCAGGTCGTACAGGAAGGCGACATCCAGCTTGAGCACCTCCACGAACTCGATCAGCCCACGGTTGGCGACGTGGAACTCGCCGTCGAAGTTGAACGCGCGGGGGTCGGAGTCCGAGCCGTACTGGGCGATCTTGCGGTAGTTGACGTCGCCCGTGAGCTCGGTGCTGTCCTGGTTCTTCTCGTCTTTGGGCTGGAACGTGCCGATGCCCATGCGGTCCTTCTCGGACAGCACGATGCGCTTGACCCGGACGTCCTTCATGACCCGCGACCAGTCGCCGTTGTACTCCTCGAGCTTGCGCTTGTAGATGAAGCGCGAGACGGGGCTCAGCTCACCCTTGATCTGCACCGTGTGGTGCTCGTTGCTCAGCTCGGCCGCGATGCGCTGGCGGGCGTCCTGGGGAATGAGCTTGAGCGGCTCGTCGTGCACCGGGTCGTCGAGCCACCCGCCCTCGACCGTGTCGTCCTTCCACGAGAACGCATAGAGCGCGCCGTCGGGCCCGCGGGAGTACTCCTCCACGCCCTTCTTGAGCAGGCGCACGATGGTGGACTTCGCCGAGCCCACCGGGCCGTGCAGCAAGATGACGCGCTTCTCGGGGCCGTACCCCATCGCTGCGGCCTTGAGCACCTGCACCAGCTTCTCCAGGTGCACGTCGATGCCGAAGATGGCGTCCCTGCCGCCGTCGATGGGGTCGTTGAAGAGGTGGTATCGCGTGATCCGCTTCTTGAACTCGACGTACTCCTCGCTGCCGTGGCTGAGGATCATGTCGTACAGCCGCTGGAACGCGTTGCGGGTGATGGCGGGGTTGGCCCGCACCCGGTCGAGGTACTCGGGATAGGTGCCCGTCCAGTGCAGGTCCTTGAACTGGTCAAGGTTCTGCTGGCTCTGGATGCTCTCGATCAGCGTAATGCCAAGGCTCATGCGTCCTCCGGTTCGGAGGCCGAGTCAGGCCGTGAGACAGTCCGCGCTGGCTGTCCAGGGCGGGGAAGGAATGGAGCTGCGTACGGCTCGGCTCGACTTCCAAAGAACGGGTCTTCTCTCGTCTCGTTCCTTTTGACCCTAGGTCGGGGGCATCGGCAGTACCAGTGAGTTCTCGGGCGGCGCAGGGCCCGATGTAGCCACTTCGGGTATCGTCAGCGCATGTGGTTCATCGAGCTGATCCAGGACTTCTGGTTCTTCCTCAAGGAGCGAAAGGCCTGGTGGCTGACGCCCATTGTGGTCGTACTGCTGCTGCTGACCGTGCTCATCGTGATGAGCGAGAAGGCAGCCGTTCTGCCCTTCATCTACACGCTCTTCTAGCTGGGCTCCCCCAAGGCCGAAGGGGCCAGCAGTTTCCTGCTGACCCCCTCTTTGGCTTTGGTTCGCCGGGCATCGCCCGGGATGGCTCAGTCGCCGCAGGTCGCGCTGCAGCCCGGGCCCTCGCAGGTTCCGGCGACGGTGTCGAGCTGACCGCAGACCGGCTCGAAGACCGGGCCCCAGGCGTTGCTCAGCATGTCGTTGTCGATGCTGCGGTTGGCCTCGCAGGTGGAGTGGGTCAGCCAGAAGCCGAACTGGCCGTTCTCGCTCACGGTGTTGCTGCGGAACGTGTTGGCGCTGGAGCAGGTCTTGGTCGGGTCGGCCGCCATGCCCTGGTTCGTCAACACGATGCCGTTGCCGTCGTTGCGAGACACGGTGCTGCCCTCAACGCTGACACCGCTGGTCATGGCCATGTACACGCCGGGGTTGTCTCCACCGCCCCATCGGTAGCCGTTGCCCAGGATGGTCGAGCCGACCACCACGCTGTCGGTGACTCCCCAGTCGAAGCTGATGCCCGAGCCGCCGTTGTCCTGCAGGGTCGTCCTCGACACCGTGATCTCGGTGCTGGCCTGGACGGTGATGCCGTCGAACGCGGCCTCGATGACCTCGACGACCTCGAGCATGATGCGCTCGGAGCCCGCGTCGATCATCACACCAGAACTCGCGGTCTCGCTGATGGCCACGTTGGCGACCTTGCTGTCCGCAGCGTTGCGGAAGACGATGCCAGCCACCGGAATCCAGGCGGCCTCGTCGGTGGACTCGGAGGTCTGGTCGCCGCCGTTGCCGAAGATGGCGAAGTCCCGCAGGACCACCTGCGATGCCCGCCGGGTCGGATTCTCATCGGCCTGGCCGACCAGGATGACCGGCACGTTGGCGCCGCTGTCCAGGGTCAGGACCGTCTGGAGGCCGGCACCGGCCAACTCGACGCCAGAGGGGACGGTGATGGTGTCGGTGACGATGTACTCGCCCTCCTCCAGGGTCACGATGCCGCCCATGGCTTCGACGGTCGCGAGGCACTGCTGGATGCCGGCGGAGCCCTCACCCGGACCGACGGCGCACTCGGCAGCGGGGGTGAAGGTGGCAGTGACCTCCCCGGTCGCCTCCTCGGCGGCCTCCTCGCCCTTGACCTCCTCGTTGGGAACGTCGGGCTCCTCGGCAATCACCGGCTCCTCCGACGAGTCGTCGCCGTGCTCGTCGCCTTCGTCAGAGCCCTTGACCGACTCGTCGGCCGTGTCTTCGACCTCCACGATGACCGGACCATCGGACGTCGGGCCATCGGTGTGGGCCGAGGCGAAGGTGCCGTCGGCAGCAGGGGTGGCATCCATCGAGGGCGTACAACCGGCCGCAAGGGCCAAGGCAAGGGTCAAGGTGATTCGGGTGGTCCAGTCGGTGGTCGGCAGGGTCATGTCGTCTCCAGGAAGCAGGGTTGCAATGGACGCTGTGGTTGGAGTGCTCAGTTGCACCAGCGCCGCTTGATTCTTCCTATCGGGGACCCTGGCCGGCCCCTGAGCCACGGCGTGCACGATGTGCGGTCGCTCGAACCGGTTCTCGCCACCCTTGTGGCGTGAGGATCGTTGTGGTGTCGACGTGAGCGGGGGAACGCGCCGCACCGCTACACTCGCGGCCTTGCGTCGTCGTACCGCTCTGTTGTCGCTCCTCGTCGCCCTGGTGGGTGGGCCTGGCCTCGTGCGCGCGCAGCAACCTGAGCCCGCAGTCGAAGAGGCGTCGGCAGAGCCCCCGGTGGGAACCCAGGTCTCGAACGCAGGCGAGGTGCCGGCGGCCGATAGCGAGCTGCTGTGGGCGCAGGCGCAGCGGACCACGCTGCCCGCGTGGACCTCTCGATCGGAGTCAGCCCGGGCGCAGCAGGTGCTCGCGGATGCCTACTTCGCCGGGACCGAGCGGCTGGACGTGGCGTTTCCGGGAGTCGCCGCCGGCCCCCTCGCCCGCATTGGTTGGCTGGACTCCGTGCTCGCCGAGCAGATGAAGGAGGACCTCGACCGAGCTCGCGAGCGCGCACGCCCCGTGCCCGACTTCGCCGACGAGGAGCGCTCCGCTGCTTGTCGGGCCCGCGGTGCTGCGGCTCGGAAAGCAGGAACGTCAGCTGTTTCAGCGAGACTTCTCGCCGCTCGTGAAGCCGGTCAACACCGTGGCCACCGCGGCGCTCGACCTCGTTGTCCTGAGCTTGCTCTTGGCGCCGGTCAAGGCTCGGGTGCCCGAGCTGGGAATTCTCCTCATCCTGGTGCGCATCGGAGTCCTGTTTCGGCTGCTTGAAGGCGCATTTCGGCTCGCGGTCGCGCCTCGATCAGAGCGGCGACCCGCCCTGGTTGCGGTCACGAGCGAGGCATGGCCGTTGGTGTCGCGCGCGGAGCGGATGCTGCTGCTGTGGATGCTGTTCGGCACGCTGGTTCAGTACGTGGTGCACGACGTCATCGGCGCCGAGGCTCTCGCCTGGCTCACCAGCCGGGCCTTCCTGCTCGCGTTTGTCGGTCTCGCCGTCTTCCTCCTCCACCTCTCGGAGCCGTACCTGCGGGGCGCCGTCGCCGAGCGCGCGCCAGACGGCCGGCTCAAGTCGCTTCTCAGCGGATCAGCGGGCTTCCTGACCCGGGCGCCTCGCGCAGCGGTGGGGGGTCTGTGGCTGCTGACGTTGCGCGCATGGCAGGTGATTCAGGGCAACGTGGAGGAAGGGAGCCTGCTGGGGCGTGTCCTGAACGTCGTCAATCGGCGGCGGCTCGCCCCGGCTGACGAGGCAGGTGAGGTGCCGGTCTTGCCGGCAGAGGTCGTCGAGGCGCTCGCCGGCCGCGTCACCCCCGAGTCCGCTCGCTTGCTCTATGCCGGGGTCCACGAGCAGATCGACAGCGCGTTCGCGGGGTGGCGCGAAGGGCAGAGTCGCGGGATGGTGCTCGTCGTCGGTGATCGGGGTCAGGGCAAGCGCGTCTTGGTTCCCGATTGGGCAACCGGCGCCGCGCAGCTGGCTGGGCTCGAGCTGAGGCGCGCGCAGCTGGCCGGGCGCATCTTGACCACGCACTCCCTGTTCACGCAGCTGGGAGAACTGTTGGACCTGCAGGGCGTCACCGACGAGCAGTCGCTGTTGGCCGCGCTCGAGACCCAGCCGCCAACCTTGTTCGTCGTCGAGCACATCCAGCAGGCGTTCTTGCGTCGAGTGGGCGGGTTCCAGGCTCTGCAGGCGCTGTTCCGTGCGCTGGCGCCCTCGTGCGCGAAGCACTTCTGGCTGCTCGCGGTGCACGCGCCGGCCTGGCGACTCATCGAGCGCATCGGAACGGTCGTGAGCTCCAACACCTTCCGAGCCGTGGTGGAGATGCCGAGGATCGGAGGGGGAGAGCTTCAGAAGTTCCTGCTGGGGCGCACCGAGCAGAAGGGCTACTCCTTGGACTTCGGCCCGCTGTCGAACGTCACTCCTGCCGGGCAGCCGGCGGCGGAGCGGGAGCGGACCATCGAGGCGTTCTTCCGGTTGTTGGCCGAGTCTGCCGGCGGCAACCCTCGGGCTGCGGTGTCTCTGTGGATCCGCTCGCTCTATCCCGGGGCGACAGCGACCGAGCTCAGGGTGCGGTTGCCCGACGCAATCTCGAGCCCGAAGCTCCCCCCGCTGACCGATCCTGCGTTGCTGATCCTCGCGGCGGTCCGTGTGCACGGAGGCCTGTCGCTGATTGAGATGAGGCAGGTCACCAACATGGAGCCGGGCCTCCTGCAAGCGACCGTGCAGATGCTGAAGAACCTGGAGCTCTTGGACCACAACGAGCCCATCTTCCACATCCACATCGACGCGCTGGCCTCGATCACCGGGCTCCTTCGTAGGCGCCACTTCGTCTACGGAAAGGATGTCGTCCGATGAACCCCACCGATCTCGTGCGTTTCATTCACGTCGACCGCCTCCCGTTTGCCTTCCTGGTACTCGTCGCCGGGTTGGTGCTCGTGAGGGTGAGCACGCGCTTCCTCGACCAGCTCGCCGAGCGCTTCACCGAGCGCCGGCTCTTGCTGAAGAAGACCGCCGCGCTCTCGCGCTTCTTCATCTACCTCCTCTTGCTCATGATCATCGGGTCGAGCGTGCTCGCCCTGCAGAGCGAGGCCCTGCTGGCCGTGGCGGGCTCCATCAGCGTCGCGGTGGGCTTCGCGTTCAAGGACCTGCTCGCTTCGGTGATCGCAGGCGTGATCCTCCTCATGGACCAGCCGTTCCAGGTCGGCGACCGCGTGTCCTTTGGTGGCTTCTACGGCGAGGTGAAGGAGATCGGCTTGCGCTCGGTGCGCCTCGTCACCCTCGACGACAACCTGGTCACCATTCCGAACGCGCTGTTCCTCTCCGAGGCCGTGGCGTCGGCGAACGCTGGCGAGCTCGACGCCATGGTGGTCGTGCCCATCTACATCGCTGCGGCTGAGGACTACGAGCGCGCCCAGGAGATCGTGCGCGAGGCGGCGTTCACGTCTGCCTATGTGTACGTCGAGAAGCCCGTGGTCACCTTGCTCAGCGATGAGTTTCTGGGCGAGCGCTTCGTGACGGTCATCCGGCTCAAGGCCTACGTCTTCGACGCGCGATACGAAAAAGCGTTCTCGTCCGACATCACCCGCCGCGTCAAGGCCGCGCTGCGGGACGCGGGGATCCGGGGGCCTGATCTGGCCTACCGAGACCTCGAGATGCACGGTGGGGTGGAGACGCCGGACTTCTCCGCACCGTCAGCGGCGATCGTCGAGCCGGCGCAGTAAGGTGGGGTTGTGTCGCTGACCGAACGATTCAAAGAGACGCTGGGATCCTGGGCAAGCGGGGTCTCCGTCGTGACCACCCGCGAAGACGATCTGCTGTACGGGCTGACGGTGTCGAGCTTCGCGTCGGTGTCGCTGGAGCCGGCGCTCGTCAGCATCTGCATCAGCAACGGCAACCGGGCCGCAGGGATGATCGAGGGGTCGGGCTGGTTCGCGGTCTCCGTGCTCTCCGCCGACCAGGAGGACGCGAGCAACTACTTCGCGCGCCGGGGCCGCGAGCCCACCGAAGGCTTCGTGGAGATCGACGGGGCCTGGACCCAGTCCGGCCTGCCGATCGTGCAGGGGTCCATCGCCTGGGTGGTGTGCGACGTGCACCAGGCGGTGCTCGCGGGCGACCACACGCTGTTCATCGGCTCGGTGCGGGACGCCGGGTCCGATCCCGACCTGGAGCCGCTGCTGTACTGGCGGCGGGGGTACCGCCGACTCAACCTCGTGTAACGCGAATCCTCGAGGCGAGACTCAACCTCTGCGCGCACGTGCGCGTGGAGGATTCATGGACTACCGCACCGATGATGAATCGGTCCTGCTCCCCGCCGCCCAAGCCGGCGATCAGCAAGCGTTTGCGGCGCTCCTCTCGGCCAACTACTCCCGGCTCTTTGGGCTCTCGATCCGGATGTGCGGAGATGAGCAGGTCGCCAAAGACGCCGTACAGGACGCCTCCCTCGCCGCGTGGCGTTTCTTGCCCGGCTTCCGCGGCAACTCGACGTTCAGCACCTGGGTCTACCGCATCGCGCTGAACGCGACCCTGCGCCGCATGCGCAAGCGCAGGGAGACCCCCGTCGGCGACTCCCTGGAGCTGATCGCGGGCCTGACGCGCGTGGAGGGACCCGGCGTGACGCAGGGGGGAGTGGCCCGTGCGCGCCGACGATGCCCTGGAGCGGGCGCAGATCCGCCGCTCGGTGCTGACCGCCCTGGAGACCCTGCCTCCGAAGTACGGCGACATCTTCCGAATGCGCGACGTGCGGGGCCTCTCGCTGCGTGAGATCGCGTCCGTCACGGGGCTCTCGATCCCCGCGGTCAAGACCCGGGTCCATCGGGCGCGGCTACGAATGCGGGTCGCCCTGACCGGAAGGGTGTAACCGGCGAGACGCGGCCACGTACCACCAGTTGTTCGAACGATTCGACGTTCAACGATTCTCTGGTGGGCCCATGTTTGTTCCTCTCCCTGCCGACGACGAGCTGCTCCCTCGCCTCAAGTCCGGTGACGAGGCAGCGTTCGTGGAGCTGCTCTCCGCCTGGACGCCCAGCCTGCGCCGGCTGGCCCGCAACTTCGTCAAGTCTGACGCGCTGGCGGATGAGGTGGTTCAGGAGACCTGGATGGGCGTCATCAAGGGCATCGGCCGGTTCGAGGGCCGCAGCTCGCTCAAGACCTGGGTGTTCACCATCCTCGCCAATCGGGCACGAACCCGGGGAACGCGCGAGGCCCGCACAGTGCCGCTCTCGGCGCTCGGCGACCGGGAGCGCAATGGCGCTGTGGACCCCGATCGGTTCCTGGCGAGTGGTGCCTGGGGCGAGCCGCCGTTCTCGTGGCGCGCTCAGAGCGCCGAGTCCGTCGTGCGCGCCCGCGAGTCGGTGGCGGTCCTGGAGGTCGCGCTGAGCAACCTGCCAGTGCGGCAGCGCAGGGTGGTGGAGCTGCGGGACATCGAGGGGATCGATGCTAGCGATGTTTGTAATCTTTTGGAGATCACCGAGTCCAATCAGCGGGTGCTGCTTCACCGAGGTCGGAGCAAGCTCCGCGCCGCCCTGGAAGACCACTACCGGGGCGCGGACCAAGAGTCCGAGCGGAGCCGAGCAGTAGCCCACTGATTGGAGGCTGCGTGCTGAGCTGTCGAGACATCACCGAGCTGGCGACCGAGCACGACGACGGCGCGATGTCCGCGCGGAGGGGACTCAGCTTCCGGCTGCACCTCGTCATGTGCGGTCACTGCCGTCGCTACGTGAAGCAGCTCAGGGACACCACCGCTGCCTTGCGCTCCTTGCGCGTCCGCGAGCCCGGCCTCTCCGCCGAGGCCCAGGAGTCCCTGGTGTCTTGTTTCCGCCAGAGCCTCGTGACGCTGGACTGAGCGCCCTATCCGAAGGCGCCGCGCTCGCGAAGGGCGCGCTCCAGTCCTTCGGCGCCGGCGAAGAGCACGCCCTGGAGCCCAGCCGCGACGGCGCCGTCGACGTTCTTGGGGCGGTCGTCCACGAAGATGAGATCGCGGGGAGGGCGGCCCAACGCGCGCGACGCGACGAGGAACGCCTCGGGATCGGGCTTGCGGAAGCCGGTCAGGCACGACACGAACGACCACTCCAGGTACCGCGACAGCTCGAGCTTCACCTCGATGGCGAGGTACCACGACGGATAGTTCGACAGCGCGTGCACCTCCGCGCCGCTGTCACGCAGCGCGGCGAGGAGCTCCTGCATCCCGGGCAGCCAGCGGTAGTTGTCGAACATCAGCGCCCGCAGCCCCTCCCGGTCGTACGCGCGCCGGTCCGCAAAGAAGCGGTCGAGGAACGCTTGCTCGTCGATGGTTCCGTGCTCGAACTCCACCCACGCGGTCCGGTCGCGGGCTTCGAAGAGCTCGCGCCAGTCCTCGGTCCCAAAGAAGCCGGGGATGAGTCGGTACGGGTCCCACACGATGGTGTCCATCACGTCGAGCAGCACCACCGGGCGGTCGTTCATGGCGCCACCTGCGGGTCGGCGAGCTGGACGTAGGGATCGCCGTCGAATCGCCAAACGCCACGGCGGGTCGGGGAGGTGAGCGTCTTCTCCAGCCGGAGCAGATACTCCGATCGAGGGATCTCCTTCGCGCCGAACCGAGCCAGGTGGTCGGTGTAGACCTGCGAGTCGAGCAGCTCAAACCCGGTGCGCTTGAGCTCCCGCACGAAGCACACAAAGGCGATCTTGCTGGCGTCGGGACGCTTCGCGAACATCGACTCGCCGAAGTACACCGAGCCCAGCGACACCCCATACAGCCCGCCGACCAGCTCCTCGCCCTCCCAGGCCTCGACCGAGTGCGCAAACCCCTCGCGGTGCAGTCGGATGTAGGCATCGCGCATGCCCCGCGTGATCCAGGTGCCGTCCTGTCCTGGTCGCGGAGCCCGCGCGCACGCGTCGATGACCTGCTCGAACGCGGTGTCCATCCGCACGGTGAACGGCCGACGGCGCATGCGTTGCCTGAGCGAGCGAGTGACCTTGAGGTCGTCGAGGTCCAGCACGAAGCGGGGATCCGGCGAGTGCCACAGGATGGGCTGACCCTCAGAGAACCAGGGGAAGATGCCCCCGGCATACGCGCGCAGCAGCCGCTCGGGGTGCAGGTCCCCGCCCACCGCGATCAGCCCCGACTCATCCGCGAGCGACGGGTCCGGGAAGACGAACTCGGGGGGGAGCGCGTAGATCGGCATCGCCCGCTGGCGTCAGGCCGTCTCGACGATGCGCAGGCGCGAGCTGCCGCGAGGGGTCGGATCGGCGAGGTCCGGTCCGAGGTCGAGGCGCTTCCACAGGTTCACGTCGAGCAGATGGGAAGGGACCACGTTGGTCAGGGCCGCGAGCATCGAGCGCTTCACCTGCGGGTATTTGGTCTCCAGCCCGGTCAGCATTCCCTTGACCGCCTTGCGCTGCAGGTTCTCCTGGGAGCCGCACAGGTTGCAGGGGAGGATGGGGAACTGGCGCTCGTCGCTGAACGCGATGAGGTCCTCCTCCCACGAGCGGATGAGGGGCCGGATGACGGTGTTGCGACCGTCGTCGCTGCGCAGGTAGGGCGGCATCGCCTTGAGCTGTCCGGCGAACATCATGTTCAGCACCTGGGTCTCGATCGTGTCGTCGGCGTGGTGGCCGAGCGCGATCTTGTTGCAGCCCAGCTTCACCGCAGCGTTGTACAGAATCCCGCGGCGCAGGCGGGAACACAGCGAGCAGTAGGTCTTCCCCTCCTCGATGCGGTCCGTGACGATGGTGTAGGTGTCCTGGCGCTCGATGACCGCGTTGTCCCAGCCTTGCTCGGCGAGCCAGTTCCGCAGCGGCGCGCCGTCGTAGCCGGGCTGCACCTGATCGAGGTGCCAGGGCACGAGATCGTAGTGAATGGGCGCGCGGGAGCGCAGCAGATCCAGAAGGACCAGCATCGCGTAGCTGTCCTTGCCACCGGACATCGCGACCAACACGCGGTCGCCGTCCTGCAGGAGTCCGAACTCCTGGGACGCCTTGCCCATCTGACGGACGAGCTTCATTTCGAGGCGGGTGTAGTCGCTCTTCTTCTTTTGCTTCTTCATGGCGGGCGGACCGTAGCAGCCTGTTGCCGGGCTGCAGGAAAAGTGGAGCCTGATCAGAGGGGGCGTGGGGCGGTGACCGCGTCGAGATCTCGGACCACGCCCAGGCGCGCTCCCATCTCCATCACCATGCGGTGGGTCAGGCCCCAGAGCACGCGGTTGCCCCCCAGGTCGATGGCCGGGAAGCGAAACGGGATCTCGGCCCGCGCTGCGTCGTACTCGAAGTGGCGCCCGGTGTCGGCGAGATCGCGCACGGGGAACCAGAAGGCCGAGGCCACTTCATGGTTCGGTACCCGATGAAAGGGCGGAACGGGGCCGTCCAGCGTCCAGGCGTAGGGGTGGATGGTCAGCGGAGTGATCTTGCGCCGAGACCGCGCTTGCAGCGGATCGAGAGCACCGAGGGGGCGCGCGGACAGGAGCAGGTCAAGCCCGAGCTCCTCCTCGGTCTCGCGGATGGCCGTGGCGCTCAGGTCCACGTCGATCGCCTCCTCCCGCCCCCCGGGAAAGGCGATCTGACCGGACCACGGATCGTGGGACTGCGCGGCGCGCTGGATGAACAGGAGCTCTGCGCCTGCATCGCCGTCGCGGAAGATGGCCGCCACCGCGGCCCGCTTGACCTCGCCCAAAACCAGGTCGCGAGGAGGTCGCGCGGTGAGGGCGCTGACGATGTAGTCGAGGCTGAGGCGCGGCGGCATCAGTCGAGCGCGAGCACGAGGCAGGACAGGTAGCGCAGATGTGGCAGCGCGGGGAGCACCGGGTGGTCGGCTCCCGCTCCGCTGCGCAGCAGTTCCCGGCTGACGCGCCGGCCGCCTTTGCGTAGGCCCGCGATCGCGTCTTCGAGGAGATCGTCGGCGGTGAGCCGAGCGGTGCACGACGCGGTCACCAGCAGGCCACGCTTCGCGACGATGGGGGCCAGGGACTCGTGCAGTCGGCGGTAGGCAGCCCGCGCGTTGGGCAGGTCCTTCTTCTTGTGCGACAGCGCCGGCGGATCGCACACCACCACGTCGTAGCGCGCCTTGTTGCGGGCCTGCTGGGGCAGCCACTTGAAGATGTCTGCGGCGACCGGCGTGTGCTGGGCGAGCGGGTAGTTGTTCAGGGACAGCTGGCCTTGCACGTCATCGAGGATGGATGCGGCGAGATCCACGGACGTCACTCGAGACGCCCCGCCCACCGCCAGCGCGGTGGTGAATCCGCCCGTGAAGCAGAAGAGATCGAGCGCCACGTCGCCGGCCCGCGCGAGGCGCTGCACGGTGGATCGGTTGTCCCGCTGATCGAGGAAGAACCCCGTCTTTTGTCCGTACCCGGGCCGCACCCGATACGCGCGGCCCTCTTCGTGCACCACCACCGACTCCGCAGGCTCTTCGCCCCAGAGCAGCCGGGACTCTCCGCCCTTCTCTCGCAGCACGATGGACTCGATGCCGCCGCCGCCTTCCGCGCGCAGGGCATCGACGAGAGGTCGCGCGTGCACCGACCACGCCGGGGAGTCGGGTCGCACCACGAGCACGGGGCCGAAGCGATCGATCACCAGCCCTGGCAGCTCGTCACCCTCGCCGTTGGTCAGGCGGAACGCGGTGGTGGTGGGATCGATCATGCGCTGGCGAAGCTCGCGCGCCCGGGCGACCCGCGACAGAAGCAGCTTGGGCAACGGCGGTGGCCGCTGGTCCAGCGAGAGGACCCGCAGGGCCGGGGCGCCAGGGCGCGTGCTGCCATCGGCCATGGCGATGCCCATCGGCATGCCCAGGGCATCCGACAGCTGCACGATCTCGCCAGCGCGGGGCTCGCGAGCCGCTCCCTCCAGCACGTCTGGCCAAATCCAGGGGTGCCCGTCGCGGACCGCGTTCTCGGTGCGGCGATCGAGCTGAATGGTGAGTGGACGCGCCATGAGCCTCTACAGAGTTGAGCCGCTCAAGGCAGCGAGGAGGTCGCGTCGGCAGGGAGGGGGGGGCGAGGGCGCGGCGGCCGGCGGATCGTCGGCGTCGCGGCGGACGATGCCGGTCCCGGCGACCCCCGTCATGAAGCGCTGAGTGGTCAGCTCCACTGCACAGAGCACGAAGAAGAACACGAAGCCGAAGCGCCACCCGTCCCCGCTCTGCCCGTCCATGGTGAAGCTCGGCATCGCCGCCCCGAGTCCCGCCATCGCGAAGTCGGCCAGCGGCAGCGCGAGGGCCACGGGCGCGAGCCACAGCAGCAGCGCAGGCCAGGTCTGACGCTTGCGCAGGGTGATCCCCAGCAGCGCGAACGCCAGCAGGGAGCCAAACAGCAGGGTCAGCTGGACGGGGAGGGGCATCAGCACGGCGCGATGGTAAGGGCTCCGCGCGGGGCTGGCTACGCTCCTCCAGCCACCAGTTGCTGGGCCCGGCGCTCGGCCGCCCCTGCCTGGGCTGTGAACTCGGCTCCCATCGAGATGAAGATCCGGTGGGCCTCCTGGAGCGACTGGAGCGCCTCGTCCTTGCGATCGAGGTGCTGCAGCGCCTCGCCCCGCAGCATCTGGGCCTGGGCGAGCTTCCCGGTGAGGCGCTTGCGCTGCGCCTGGTTCAGGGCCGCGTTGGCCGCCTTGAAGGCGCCCGGCCAGTCCTCCTGGCGGGAGGCGAGCTGTCCCCGTCGTAGAGCGACATCCACGACGCGCACCACGTTGCCCGCCTGCTCCCACAGGTCCTGCTCGCGGCCCAGCGCGTCCCGCGCGCTCTCCCAGTCCTCGCTGCGCCACGCGAGCTCGCCGAGCAGCGCCTCCGCCTCGGCTTCCAGATCGGCTCGTCCCAGCCCGCGGGACAGGTGGATCGCCGCCTCGGCCGCCTCCCGCCCAGCGCTCAGCGCTTCGCCGCGCTCGGCCCCTCGCACGGGGATCGCCTCGAGGTGGAAGCGCGCGAGGTTGAGACGCGCAAGCGCCTCGCGATCCGCGAGAGCGTGGGTGTGGGCTCGCTTCGCGGCGAGGGCGAGGGCCTGCCGTGCCTTCTCCCGATCACCGGACTCGCGAAAGATGAGGCCCATCGCGATGCGCACATCGAGAGCGCCCGGCCTCGGATCGTCGGGATCGGGGGTGCGCTTCATGGCGTGCTTGAGCTCCTGGAGCGCTCGAGGCGCCAGTCCCGCGCCCGCGATGCAGATCGCCCGCATCGCGAAGGCCCGCGCCGCCGAGATGGTGTCCTTGCCGTGCTCAAACGCCTTGGCCGCCGCCGCCGCCGCCGCCGCGCCGGGGTGATAGCGCCCCGCGGCCTCGTGAAGCTCGGCCAGGCACAGGTTCGCCTCGCCCGCGTCCAGTCGTTCGTCGAGCTCGGTCGCCAACGTGGCCGCGATCTCGAGGTGCTTCTGGGCGGTCTTGTCGTCGCCTTCGAGGGCCGCCAGCCGACCCGCTTCCAGGTGCAGTCGCGCCTCGGTGAGGTCGCCCTCCGTCCCAGAAAGCAGCGCTTCACGTACCAGGCGCGAGGCCGTGCGCGTGTCGCCGAGACGCCGCGCGGCCTGACCCCTGAGCAGAGAGACCTCTGGCGACGTGCTGCCGCCCAGCCAAGCGGCGGTGCGATCGAGCCAGCGCTGGGCGCCCAGCGCGTCGCCGTGGTCGAGCAGGTCGCGCCCCGCGGACGTGGCGATGTCCGCCGAGTGGGGCTGCTCCGCCGCGAGGGCCAGTCCGGCGAGGATCGCAGGAGGTGCGTCATCGACGCCTGCAAACAGTGCCCGCGCGTCGGCCCGCGCGAGGGGCCCCTGCGCTCCGGCGCCATGACCGTCCGCGCTCACCCAACCATCGACCACTGCAACCCGCTTCGTGTGCAGCAGTCCCTCCAGGTCTTGGTAGGTCGTGCGCGGGGACTGCCCGCGATAGGCCGCGATGGGTGCGCTGCCCAGCGCCTCCTCGGGGTAGGCGACGCCTCCGGCCTGCAGCATCGCCAGCAGCTCCGCTGCCGTGCCCCGACCGGGAGGCGAGGGCCCCTCGTCCGGCGACTCGGGAGGGGCGATCGTGGCGTGCATGGGTCCGTCGAAGCGATGGTCGTCCGCGGCGCGAGCGATGGGCGCGAGCAGGCGCTGCACGGCCCCGCCTTCCTGCAAGGGGCCTTCGATGATCCACGCGGTCCCGGCTCCCCGGCCGCCGGCGAGGGCACCTCGGAGCGCGGCGAGCGAGAGCGAGTCGGCGAGATCGGGCGATCGCAGCAGGACGAGCCGCGGCTGCACGTCGCTTGCGGCCACCAGGATGCGCACCAGCGCCTCCACCCGTCGGTCGGAGTCGTCGCCGGGCAGGTCCGCCGGCGAGGCCGCGGCGGCTTCGTCTTCGCCTTCGTCGTCCTCGAAATCGTCGAACGGACTCCCGAAGTCCACGTCCAGCTCCTGCTGCGCGGGTTCCCATCGCGAGCACAGCGCGTCCCAGGTGTTCTGGGCGGCTTCGCCGTCTCCCAAGGCGTCCACGCAAAAGTCCTCGTCGGGTGCTCCTCGCGTCCCGCCAAGCTCGTCGCGGAGCGCTGCGCGGATCACCCCGTCGGGCAACAACCCGAAGATTCGCGCGTCCACGACCACCAATTGCAGATTCTGGCTTTGGGCGACGGCCTGGGCGTCCGCGTCCGAAATTGGACCGGTGCTGAGCACCAGCGTGCCGCGGGAAGCCGCCTCGGCCAGTGCATCACAGGCCGGCTGTAGCCAGGGAGAGAGATCGCTCATCGGGTTCCTCCTGCGCGGGGAGTGCCGCGCTCCTCCATCTTCCCCCAGGGGGGCCCAGGTTGAAAACAGGAGGGTGGTTCGGCACGATGGGTCGTCCGCGCGGATGCCCTGGGGAGAGTTCCTTCTCACGGGGTGACCGCCGGCTCCTCTCGATCGGGGATTCGACTTATGCTCCTCACCCGCAGTACCTGGGCGGCATCGACCGCGCTGGCGACCCTTCTCCTCCTCTCATCCGCGTGCGGCGACTCCGGCACGAAGATCGACTTCGCGGCGGCCAGCAGCCGCGGCAAGACCGCGATGTTCGTGCCCGCTCCGTCCGAGTTCCAGATCGCGCTGAACGCCGCGAGCGTCACCACGAGCCTGAGCGACAAGCTCGGCACCGCCGGTGTCCTCGAGGGCAAGAGCAAGCCGGTTGTGGCGCTCGAGACGGGCCGCCGCATCGCCAACGTCCTGCTGAGCAGCAAGGACGGGAGCAAGGACGAGGTCACCAGCCGCATGAAGGCGGCTCGCGCCGGTCTCTCCGCGCTCGGTGCGTCGGCCGACGTCCTGGCCGACACCGACAAGCTCATCGCGGACTACGGAGCCGGCACGATCGGCAACGCCGAGCTGCCCCCGGCCATGGACCTGCTCAACCAGAAGATCCAGAAGGCTCTGTCCGATGGCGCTGGCGACGAGGTGAACACCCTCGTGCAGGCGGGCGGCTGGGTGCAGGGAGTGCACCTGCTCGCCACCGTGCTCGCCGATGGCAGCGGTGGCGCGGACGCAGCGGCGCTGGTGAACCAGCCCACCGTGTTGGCGCACTTCAGTCAGTTCATCAAGAACAGCTCGGCCGCGAAGGCCGGTGACGGAGACGTCACGGTGGTCATCACCGAGCTCGATGCCATGGCGGTGATCGCGAAGAAGGGGGCGCTCAGCACGGACGACCTCAAGGCGGTCGCGACCCACACTGGCAACATCATCGCTCGCTTCTAGGGGAACTGATTATGACGCGCACTACGCTCTTCGCTGTTCTCTCCGCTCTCGTCATCGGTCTCGTGGGCATCACTGCTCCCGGCACCGCGCAGGCTGATCCGGCCAAGGCCGAGGCTTGCCTCGATGACCTCATCTCTGCCGCCGTCATCGGCAACGGCAACCGACTGCGCGCCAAGGACGCAGACTCCGCCGCAGACAAGGAGGAGGTCGTCTACCGGGTCACGCTCTACAAGGGCATGACCTACCTGCTGCTCGGCTGCGCCGACGGTGAGGGCGTCGACCTCGACATCTCGCTGTTCGACGACTCTGGTGAGCTGGTGGACCGGGACGCCTCGCCCGATGCGCAGCCGTTCGTGTCGGTGGAGCCTGCCAAGACCGGCGAGTTCCTCCTCCGCGTGATGGTGCACAAGGCCAAGGCCAAGACCGACTTCGCGGTCGCGGTCGCGTACAAGAACTAGACCTACACGACAGAAGTCGTCTAGCCAGTCCCCCAACCCGGAGGCCGCGGAGGGCTTCGTGTCCGACGACGACTCCGTCTCAGACTGGGAAGAACCCGAGCCCAAGGTCCGCCCGGCGCGCCGTGAGCCCGTGCCCCGCGAGCGCATGGTGGTGCCCGCCCTGGCGGAAGAGGACCTGAGCGACCCGTCGATGACTGCGGTCGAAGCACCGGATGTGCGCCGGCCGGTCTTCACGCCGCAGCAGTCGGGCGAGATCGACGCCGATCGCACCACCGAGATGTCCCTGGCGACGGGGATCTGGCGGGTGTTGGGCTCCAGCCTCGACGCGGACATCGTCGTGTCCTCGGGGACGCTCGCGCCGCGAGGGGTGCGCTTGCGCCGAGTGGGGCCCCTGGTCGAGATCCAGGCGCTCACCGACGACGTCGTGGTGCTGGTGGACGGCGAGCCCCGCAAGGGCACCGTCGCAGTTCGGCTCGGCACTTCCTTGGTGCAGATTGACGGGGTGACGCTCACCGAGCAGATGGTCCCCCAGGACGTACTCGACGCCGATGAGCTGCCCGAGTTCTTTGCGCCGATCACCATCGGCCGAGCTCCTGACTGCGACTTCGTGCTGGAGGATCCGGTGGTCTCGGCCCGCCACGTGCGCCTGGTGCGCGAACCGGATGGGCTGCGCGTCGAAGACCTCGACTCGGCCAACGGCACGTACGTCAATGAGCAGCGGATCAAGCGCGCGCTCATCGACTGGCGGGCGCCGTTCGAAGTCGGCAGCGTACGGCTGACCCCCCTGCAGGTGGTGCAGGCGGTGCGGGGTCGGCGCGCGGCCAACCAGACCTCGGTGCTGGGCGCGCTGCTCGACGAGGATCTTGCGGGAGCGACCAGCTCGCTGCCCGGCAACGCCACCCTGCTCGGGCCCGCTCCTGGGGCGAGCCCGACCACCGGCCGCCTCCCGGCGATGGAGGGCTTCTCCACCGCCGGTAGTCACACGGCGGTGGGCGATCTTCTACGCCCCGGCGCCACGGTCGTCGTGGGGCGCGACGCGTCGGCGGACATCGTCATCGACACGCCCAACGTCTCGCGGCAGCACGCCCGCATCGAGGTCACCGAAGAGGGCTATCGGGTCACCGATCTCGGCTCCACGAACGGCACGTGGCTCAACGGCGAGCGGGTCACTGGCACCGTCACGGTCGTGCCCGCGGACGATCTCCGCGTGGGCCCCCACCGACTGCGCCTCGAAGAAGGAGGTCGGGTCGAGCCTGACCGGACCGGGAGCGTGGCCGGCGTGCGCCTGGATGCGCACAAGCTGGTGCGGGAGGTCGGCAACGGGCTGCGGGTGGTCGATGAGGTCTCGTTCAGCATCCTGCCCGGCGAGATGGTGGCGGTGATGGGTCCGTCCGGCGCGGGCAAGACCTCGGTGCTGACTGCCTTGGCGGGGTACACGCCGCCGACCAAGGGCCACGTGCTCATCGACGGCCTGTCGCTGTACAAGCACTACGACCTGTTCCGGCAGGCAGTGGGGTATGTGCCGCAGGAAGACGTGATGCACCGGACGCTGACCGTGGAGGAGGTGCTGACCTTCCACGCGAAGATCAACTTCCCGGACGCGCTCGAAGACGACGAGATCAAGGGCCGGGTGGACACGGTGCTTCGTCAGCTCGATCTGGAGCGGGTGCGCACCTCGCTGGTGGGGGACGAGCTCCGCCGAGGCCTGAGCGGCGGCCAGCGCAAGCGGCTCAACGTGGCCATCGAGTTGCTCGGTCAGCCGTCCTTGCTCTTGCTGGACGAGCCGACATCGGGCCTGGATGCGCGCTCGGCGATGCAGCTCATTCGCCAGTGCCGCGGGCTCGCCTCCGGCGGGCGCACCGTCGTGATGACCATCCATCAGCCCCGGCGCGAGGCGTTCGATCTCTTCGACAAGATCTTGTTGCTGACGACCGGCGGCAAGGTGGCGTACTTCGGGCCGGTCACCGGGGTGAAGCGGTACTTCTCCGAGCGCAGCGAGGTGCCGCCGGAGAGCGCGCGCAACCCCGCCGACTATGTGCTCGACGTGCTTGATCCCCTGGACCCGTCGCTGGGCCGCAAGCCCGTGGAGTGGCAAAACGACTACCGCGGCAGCCCTCAGCACACCCGCTTCGTGGCGAGCCGGCTGCGCAAGGACCAGCTCTCGGCGGCCCGCAAGGGCTCGCGTCTGCCAGATCTCTCGAAGGCCGATCCGGTCCGTCAGGCGTGGAACCTGACGCGTCGCTATGCGCAGCTGAAGTGGCGCGACCGGAACGCTTTGGGTGTGCAGATGGCGCAAGCACCGGTGATCGCAGCGATCGCAGTGCTGCTCTTCCACGCCGGCCGCTTCGATCCGCGCTTCCTCAAGGACGACATCACGCCGACCCTGTTCGTGATCATCGCTGCCGCGGTGTGGTTCGGGTGCAGCAACGTGGCTCGGGAGATCGTGGGAGAGCGCTCGGTGTTTCGCCGCGAGCGGATGGGCTCGCTACGCCCCGGCGCCTATCTGGTGAGCAAGCTGGCGCTACAGGGCGGTCTCATCGCGGTGCAGGTGCTGCTGCTGTTGGGGATCCTCATCCCCGTCGTCCCGCTGCAGGGCTCGATTGTGGGGTTGGTGGGCGTGTCGCTCCTGGCTGGCTGGTCGTCGATGGCGATGGGACTGCTGATCTCGGCCATCGCGCGCAGCGAGCTCCAGGCGATCCAGCTCGTGCCGCTCGTGATCCTCCCCCAGATCATGCTCAGCGGGATCCTGTTGCCGGTGACCGGCAAGGAGGCGTCGTTGGCGGCCTCGTGGATGAGCAAGCCGGTGCTGCTCCGCTGGGGCTACGGCGCCCTTCTTCAGGTTGAGTACGCGGTCGGGACGGACCGGGGCGAGCGCACCCGCGAGGACATCGTCACGTTCTGGAAGCGCGTGGGGTTCGAGCACGACACCCTGGGCACCAACCTCGCGGTGATGGCGGTGCTCGGCGGAGCCTGCGTGCTCGGTACGTGGGTGATCCTGCTGCGGCGCGACCGCCGCTGATCGGCTCCACGATGACGGCATCCTCTACGTGATCGTGTTCGTGTTGGTCGTAGACTCGCTGCGCGCAGACGCGCCCGGGTTCGGCGGCGGAGAGGCCCGCACGCCGGTGCTCGACGCGCTCGCCGAGGGAGGCACCCAGTACACCCACGCCATCGCCTCGGCGGGCTGGACCGTCCCGTCGCTGAACGCCATCGCGGCGGGCACGTTCCCGCACCGCATCGGGGTCGCGCGCTGGCGTCATCCCTACCCGGAGCGGCGTCCGACCCTGTTCACCGCGTTCGAGGCCGCTGGGTTCGAGGTCTTCAGCTTCTTTCACAACCCACGGTGGGCGTTTGCCGCGACCCAGCGCCGCGGCACCGTGGGGGAGGCCCAGGACCGGGACGCGATCTGCGCCGCGCTCCGTGGCCCGCGAGGCCGTGACAGGCTCGTCTTTGTGCATCACTGGTGGACCCACCTGCCGTACAGAAACGAGGCGTTGGGTCGCAAGCCGTGGAAGTCGCTGTGCAACGAGATCCTCGCTGAGCTCGCGGAGGATCCCGGCAGCCGACCGAAGTGGCGGCGGGCCTACCTCGACACCGTGGAGTACCTCGACCGGGAGTTGATGGGCGCGTACCTCGACGCCGCCCACTCCGGCGGAGACGACGTGCTCGTGTGCGTGACCGCGGACCACGGCGAGAACTGGGGAGAGTCGGTTCCCGCCGGGCACACGGTGGGCCACATCTACGACCTGCACGGCCGATGGCTGACCGACGACACCACCCACGTGCCGTTGGTCTTCCACGGGGGACGCGGATCGGCAGCGGTCCCGGCGGCGCAGCGTCTAGGCGGGTTCGCCCGAGGAGTGGACCTGACGCCCACGGTCTGCGGCCTCGCGGGGGTGCCGTGGGTGGGTCCGCTGCCCGACGACGTCGCGCCGACCCTCATCGACCGCGGAATCACCGCGGCAGCGGACCTGGACCTCGATGGGGTCTCGCTCGCTGACGGCATCCGATCTGGCGAGGACGCCCCGACCGAGTCCGCGCTCACCGTGACCTCTCACAACGCGATCGTGCCCGCGAAGTACCCGCGGGCGGCCCGCACGATGTGGCGCAGATTCTCCGTGCGCACCGGGTCAGCCCGGTACGTCTGGGACGGAGTGGACCAGCAGCGACATGTGCAGGCGCCGGACGGCGGGCTCGCCCTCGCGCCCCGCTTCGGTGGGGCACTGCGGGATCGCCTCACTGGCGCAGCGCCGCTGTATCGCATGATGCGGTCCGAGCGACGGGCGGCCGTCGGGCCGGGCCCGATGTTGGACAAGGACCTCTTCCCAGGGTTCGGAGAGGACGACTCGGCCCTCGACGAGGCGGAGGCCGCGAGCCACGACCTGGACGAGAGCATGCGCACCCTGGGCTACATGGACTGATTGCGGTGCAGAAGACCTGGCTGACGCCCGATCGATCTCTTCGTCGGCTGCCTCGTCGGTCAGTGCGACGCACTGAGAGCCCCGGAACGAGCTAGCTGATTCCCGTCCGGCAGAGCCGGATGGGGACTGGCGGTCGTTCCCAGTTCGGGGATGGTCGAGGCACCCGAGGTCGAGGAGAACGAGGGACTGCGAGGAGGCGTACTCATGTACGCCGCACGACGCAGGCTCGAAGTTCGACAAAGAGATCGGGTGGAACGGGCATTCCCGGACGGGAACTAGCTGATGATGTCCTGTCGGCAGAGCAGGAAGTACTGCCCTTCGGGGCGGCCGTTCTTGATCACGCGGCCCACCGAGACGTGGTCGGAGACGCCGTACATCACGTCCACCATATGGGCGTACACCAGGAACGAGAGCCCAAAGGTGTTGGACTGCAGCTTTGGCGCGTCGTCCAGCTGCACGGGCGGGATCCGGTAGTAGTCGCAGACGTGCGTGCCCAGATCGACGTCCTTGCGCAACACGAAGTGCCCGGGACCAATGAGCCCCATCACGGGAGAGTGGTTGTAGGCCCACAGCTCCTTCGCGCCCTTGCGGGGACGGGCGAAGCGCTTCTCGAAGTCATTGAACATGGGCAGCGAGTTGCGCCCGTAGTGTCGAATGAACGTGCCATCGGGCACTTCGGGCGGGACGAAGTGGTCTACGCCGACCTTCTTCTTTCCCTGCACGGCGGCCCACAAAGCGCCCTGCAAGCGCCCTGGAATGGTACGGATCTGCTCGATCCGGCCTGCGGTGTCGAGCCCGTCCAGGTAGGCGGCGACCGCGTCGGTATCGATGGGCTTGGTGGCGAGGAGGTGGAACAGGCTCATGGGCGGGTGTCTAGCACACCGCGGGGAGTGCAAGCAGCCCGTCGCACCTCGGATGCCGGTCGAACACGGCGTCCGGGTCCTTTGGGAACCCGGCCATTCGCTGAGCCTCCCGTACCGATCATCAGTCCCCTGGGGTATCATTCGCGCCCCCGGGGCCCTGCCCCATAGACGTGAACGAGGTACACATGGCAGAGGGATTGTCCGTCGAGCGCAAGATTGAGCTCGCGATCAAGGCCAGTGGGCTCCCGCCCGAGGATCTTGAGCAGTTCTGCGAGGACCACGAGCTCGAGCTCGATGTGTTCACCGGGTGGACAACGGCGTACGAGACCGGCGGGGAGCTGGGCGTGCACGCGATGCTCATCCAGTGGAAGCCAGATCGTCCGACGATGAAGCAGTGGAAGGAGACGCTCAAGACGCAGCTCAAGGCGTTCCGGCCCCGCCGACTGCGCATGCGCGACGAAGCCAACTGGATCACCGTGGACGAGGTGAAGCCGCTGACGACTGCGTCCATCGTGCACACGCCTGTGTTCCAGATCCGCGCGGTCCGCGAGCCGGCCGACGCCCCGTTGGAGTGGTTCCTGTACTGGCGCCGCGCCGGTGGCGCCTGGTGGCCCTACGCCCGCAAGGCATCGTTCCCGACGATCGAAGAGGCCGTGCAGGAGGTCGTCACCGACCCGTACTCCTGCTTCCGTCTCCACCCGCTGCGCTGAAGCCCCGTTCCGGTCGGCTAGACCTGTACGACAGAAGTCGTGACCCGACTCCACGACGGCCGGGGGGCCCAGCGCAATGAGCGAGGAGGGAGCGGGTCGAGACCCGTGCCCGACGAGCGAAGCGGCGATGGGTCCGCCGGGCAAGCGGAAACGGTCAGAACTTCTGTCGTGCGGGTCTAGGTCGACCGGTCGAATCTGCGTACGACTTCGAGCACCGCGCCGAGCACCGAGAAGCTTAGCGGCGGCCTGCGCCCGCGTCGTCGATCGATGCGCGGCGTCGCCGGTGCCAGCGCAGGCTGGCCCTGCCGCCCGCCGAGCACCCGCTTGACCGTGGCGATCCCGTTGAGGAACTCCAGCAGCACGGGCTCCTCGCCCTGAGCCGATCCCGGTCGGATGACCAGCAAGTCGCCCTGGAAGATCCCCTCCGCGGTCAGCGCGTCGCCCTCCACTCGCACGACGAAGTCGCCGGTGGTCCAGTCGCCGCCGATCTTCACGCGCTCGAACGGAGGCAGCAGATGCGTCAGGCTGCCGCCGGGACGTAGCTCCGCGCGAATGGGCAGGTTGGCGCCGCTCGCCTCCAGCCCGAGCCGCTCGTCGTCCACCAGCAAGCGCAGCCCATGGGCGGAGCCGTCCCGTTCGATGTAGCCCCGTCGCTCCAGCGCTCGGATGTGCTGTTGCACGGTGGACGGCGAGCGGCTGAGCATCGTCGCGAGCTCTCGCACGCTGGGCATGCGACCCCGATCCAGCACCCAGCCCCGCACGGCGCGCAGGACCTCGAGCTGACGGTCGGTGACCCGCAGCGGGCCCTGGCTGTCGTCCGCAGTGCTCAGAGCTTGTCCAGACACCAGGCGCCAACCACGGCCAGGGACTCGTCGAAGTCCTCGAGGATGAGCGTGCCCGACTGTGGGCCGTCCACCAGCAGGAGGCTGCGCGGATCCACCGCCTCGCCGTGCAGAGTCTCGGTGTCGTCGGCCGAGCCGGCCCCCGTCCCATCAATGAATGCGATGTTGGTCGCGGCCACGAACTCGTCCCCCGCGGCGGAGTCGTCGTCGTCACCGGCAGAGTCGTCGTCGTCGCCCCCGCCCCGCAGGGTCATGCCCGCCCGCAGCGCCGCCACTTCGTCCACCCGTGGGCTGATGGCGACCGCGCAGTTCACCTGGTTGGTCTGCATCGCGGCCACCGCGATCGAGCCACCCACGCCGAGGCCCACGATCCCGATGCGGTCCCGGCCCACAGGGTCTCCGGCGTCGTCCCGGTCCTGCAGGAAGTCCAGCCAGGTCGCCAAGTCCACCGGGTAGCCGTTCGGATCCAAGCGCAGGTCATCCGGGGAGCCCGCCACGTCGGACTGCCCATGCGAGCGCAAGTCCACCGCCAGCAGGTTGAAGCCCTGGTTCTCGAGCAGGCCCCACACGACCTCGAAGTCGTCTCGGTCATGCCCGGGGCCGCTTTCGTGAATGAGGAGCATGGTGGGAAGCACCTCAGCCGAGCTCTGGCGGCGGTATGTGCCCTGCAGAGTCAGGCCGTCCGGGCTGGTCTCGAGCACGGTGGTGCCGCTGATGTTGCTGTTGCCCCCGCACGAGAACGACAGCGCGGTGAGGACACAGAGGGGGAGGGTGAGGAATCGGTTCATGGAGTCTCCGGGCGATGGGGAGCCGAGTGTAGATGCAAGCGCGAGGGGAGTTGGGGGCCGGTCACTCCCCGCCGAGCTCCGCCGCCGCGCGCGCCGCTTCCTGAACGCCGCGAGCGAGCACGCTGCGCAGGCGTCCGTCTTCGAGCGACATGAGGGCGGAGATGGTGCAGCCCGCAGGCGTCGTGACGTCATCCTTGAGCGCCGCTGGGTGCCGCCCGGTCTCGAGCACCATGCGCGCCGCTCCCTTGACGGTCTGCGCGGCCAGCTCCGTGGCGACAGATCGGGGCAGCCCCATCATCACGCCGCCCTCAGACAGCGCCTCGATGATCACGTACACAAACGCCGGGCCCGAGCCGCTGAGCCCGGTGACGGTGTTCATGTGCTCCTCGTCGAGCGTGATCGCCCGGCCGAGCGTGCGGAAGATGGTCAGGGCCGTCTCCAGATCCGCCTGCGTGGCCCGCGCGCCGCGGGACACCACCGTCATGCCCTCACCGATCTGACACGGCGTATTCGGCATGGCACGAATCACGCGGGCCTTGTCTGCGCACGCCTTCTCCAGAGCCCCCGTCGACACCCCTGCGCAGATGCTGATGAGCAAGGGCTCGTGGTCTAGAGCACCGGACGCGCGCAGATCGCCGAGGACCGTCGCCGCCGTGCGGGGCTTTGTGCAGAGCAGCACGACGTCGGCGCCACGGATGGCGGCGTCGTTGTCGGTGGTGACCGGGAACTCCACCAGCGACGCGACGTGCTCCCGCTCGCCTTCGTGGCGGACCGTGCCCCGCAGCTGCGAAGCGGTGACGACCCCGCCAGCGAGCATGCCCGTGCCCAGCGCGCGCCCCATGGTTCCAGTGCCGAGGATCGCCACACTCCAGTCAGTCTGCATCGTGCTCTCCATGGGGTGCGTCTGTGCTTCGCGGGCCGTAGGCGCGCTCGGACGGGGGGAGCCCCCGGTCGGTCAGTGCGTTGAATGTGGCTCCCACGATCAGCGCCAGGCAGCCGAGATACAACCACCCCATCACGACCGCAACCGAGCCGAGCGATCCGTACGCGACGTTGTCGGTCACCAGCAGCTTCGTGGACCAGCGCAACACGAACGTGGCGCTGACGATGCCGAGGACCGCGAACGCAGCGCCGGTCGTGAAGGGGCGCCACCGAGGGCGGGAGTCGGGGAGCAGGTAGTAGAGCTGCTGGACGAGGAAGCTGGCGAGCGTGAACAGCAGTGGCCACCGCACGATGGCGATGGCGGTCCCCTTGCCGAGCGGCAGCAGATCCCATCGCACCAGCAGGCCGACGATCCAGTCGCCAGTGGTGAGGGCCAGCACCGCGAGGAGCAGAGTCAGGAGCACGGCGCCGGTGAGACCCATGGAGCGCAGGCGACGCAGCCACTCGGCCTTGATCGTCTCCACGCGATAGATCCGGTTCAGCGCCCGAGACAGCGACACCAGCGCGCGGGAGGCAGAGAACAGCGCGATCCCCGCCGAGACGAGGGCCACGCCCTTGCGGGGCTTCGTCACCAGCGCCGTGAAGTGCTCGTGCAGCAGCGAGTACACCTCGCCGGGCAAGATGGGGCGGATGACGTCGAACAGCAGCTGCAGGTTCGTCATCTCCCGCGGGAGGACGGGCAGCAGGGTGACGAGGAACACGAGGCCCGGGAACAGCGAGAACAGCAGGAAGAACGTCATCCCGGCGGCCATCTCGGACGACTGGTCCTGACGCAGCGTGTCCGGCAGATCCAGCACCGCCAGCTTCACCGCGAGGTAGCGCTCCCGCAGCGTGACCGGGCGCTCTCCCTCGATGCGGGGAGACCAGGCGGTGCCTGTGTCCCACTTCATCGGGGGCCCGGGGGTGACAGCTCGTCCCGCAACGCCATCAAGGCCTCGCGGTAGCGCCACGTGCGCACGTGCTTCTCGGCAGGTTGGGGCGAGAGCAGCGCGTCGTCGATCACCGCGACCGCCCCGTCGGTGTCGCCTCGGGCCTGCAACACCGTGGCCAGCCGCTGTGAAGCCCGCAGCGCCATATCCCCGTATGCGTAGGTGAGAGCGCGGCGCGCGGCGGGCTCGGCCTTGTCGGCCGCGCCTTGTTCGAGCAGCCAGCCCGCCTGGGCGTAGTGCCAGGTGAAGGACTCGGGGAACAAGGTGAGCATGGCCCCGTACAGGCGGCCGACCGCCGAGTGATTCTCCGCCGCCCGCAGCAGGTACACGAGGTCGTGCACGAGGCCTTCGTGGTGGCGCAACGTCACGTTCAGGGCGAGCACCGCGTCGGGGACCGGGCCCGGCGGAGCGCCTGCGCGGTCGGTGATCGCCCGGGCGAGCATCGCCGCCGCTTCGGCGTGCCAACCGCCGTCGGGCTCCCAGCCGCCTCGGTAGTACAGAGCATCCGCCAGCGAGATGCGCGCTTCGGGCGTGAGGTCCGCGTCGAGGGCCTCGTCGATCATCCGCACCACCGAGGCGCGCACCTGCGCGGCTTCATTCTCCCGTCCCGCAGCGAGCAGCAGCGGCACGGCGGAGTTCGCGAGCAGCGCGACCCGGCCGACGTCGTCCTCGGCGAGCAGCGCAGCGAGGGCATAAGGGAGCAGGAAGTCCTCAGCCTCCACGGCGGTGGCCAGCTCAAAGGCGAACGGCAAGGCCCCGGCTGCGCGGAGATCAGCCTCGGAGCACCCATCTTGCAGGGCGGCCCAGGCCTCGGACTGCCGCTCCTGGGCGACCGCCACCCGCAGCCCCGGGAGCAGGGCCGCGCAGTTCTCGCCTTGCAGCGGCGAAGGGGAGCGCGGCGCGACGCGCAGCCGGTCCGCGGTCTGCTCGGCCCCGGGGAAGCCCACGATCCGCTCGAGGGTCTCGCCTGCCGGGTTGGTCAGGATGACGGTGGGGTACCCGCCTACGCGGTAGCGATCCTTGAGCGCAAACGACGATGGGTCGTCCGCGTCGATCGAGCGCACCTCGTAGTCCGCGAGGAACTCCGCCCAGTCGGGGTGCTCCAAGAACTCGTCGCGCAGCCGGTCGCACGGTGGGCACCACGTCGCGAAGAAGTCGAGGATCACGGGCCGGATGGACGTGGTCGGGCGCCGCTGTGGGGGCTTGGGAGGCTCTGCCGTAGGCGGGGCTGGCTCCGCAGCACGCAGTCGGCCGGGCTCGGTGGAGAGAGTCGCGCGCAGGGAGCCCCGGGCGAGGTCGGCCACGACGTGGAACGGCTGGCAGGTGGTGCCGTCATCCGCGCACGCTGCGCCCTGGACGGTCACGGTCCACGACTCGATCCGTCGCTCCCGCATCAGCGGCAAGCGCAGCCGCCCCGGGCCAGCGCTCGGCGGACTCGGCTCGTTGACCTCAAACGTGAAGTACCCGTCGGCTACGCCGGCGCGGAGCGGCAGGTCGGCGGCCAGGTGGGTGCCCGGTGCAGGGAGCACCTGCACGATGAGCAGCTCAGGGCGTGGGGAGAGGCGCACCGTCGGCAGCTCGATCGCCGCCGCCACTGGGCAAGCGAGGACGACCCAGAGGGTGACGAGCGGGAGGAGGACGCGCATGCGCCGCTATCCTAGTCGGATGAGGCCCTTCCTACCGAGCCGCGCCCAGCAACACGCGGTCCTGTCCCTGCTCGCTGTGCTGCTGCTCACCGTGGCGTGCAGCACCCCGGACACCTATCGACAGGATGCGGAGACCCAGCTCGCGTTGGGCGCCTTCGAGGACGCCGAGGCGACCCTGCGCAAGGGTCTCGAGGGCCATCCGGAGAACGTCGCCCTGCTGCTCGCCGCGGCCGAGTTCTACCTGCGGCCGCTGCCCGAGGAGCACTTCAGGCCCCGCCTCGCCTTGCACTACGCCATGCGCGCCGACCGCGCCTCAGACAACCAGAGCGCGCGGGCGACCGAGCTGCTCATGCAGGCGTGGCGCGCCAACGGGGGCTCTCCGCTGGGCGACGCGATCGTCGAGCAAGGCCTGCACCAACTCGGTCACCCCGACCAGCGAGCGCCGGTGCGGCTCAGCCCCGCCGATCCTGATCTTCTCGAGCCCTCGCCGGAGAATCTGCGCGAACAAGCCCGCCGCGACAAGGAGCGCTCTGCCGGTCAAGACCCGTGCGGAGGACGCCTGGCGTTTGTCGCCGGGGCGGCGTGGCCGCTGTCCGACGGGACCAGCGCCGACCTGCTCGCGTTCTGCGCCGAGCGCAGCGCCACGCCGGGGACGTGCGCCACCAAGGCGCTGCGCGACTGCACGACCGAGGAGAACGTCGTCCTGTGCGGTCCCATGCGGTCGGTGGTCGGACGACACCCCTCCTGCGTGGATCCCACCGTGGGTCGCTGCTGCTCCACCCCTCGCGTTGCCGGCTCCGCCCAGACTCCATAGAGTCCCCGCCATGCGTTCCTCCGCTCCCCAGTTCGGTCTCTTGTGCGGGCTTCTGTTCGGATTCGGCTGCCCCTCTGCGCCCCCTGCGCCAACTCCGTTTGCCGCACCAGCCCCGTCTGCCGCGGCCTCGCTCGGCTGCGGCGATGGCCTCGACGGCAGCGCGATCGTGGCCCGCCTAGGCGACGTGCAGGTGTCCCAGGCCGACGTAGACGCCGCCATCGCCTCGGTCCCGATCCGCGCGCGGGAGCGCTACACCCGGATCCCCGCGCAGCAGAAGCTGGCCCTGCGCGTCGCGGAGGAGCGGCTGCTTTGCCGAGCGGCCTCGGCGGAGGGGGTGCTCGACCAAGCGGCAGCGGCCCGTGCTGCCGAGGGAGCCATCGCTGGGGCCTTCGTAGACCGGGCGCAGATCATGGCGATCAGCGACGCCGCAGTGGCCGAGTACCACGCCGCGAACGCCGACAAGTACATGCTCGAGGTCGTGGATGCGTCCCACATCATCGTGGAGACCGAGGCCCAGGCGCTCGCGCTGGAGCGGGAGCTTCGGGCTGGAGCGTCCTTCGTCAACGTGGCGATGGAGCACTCCATGGACACGCGCTCAGCCGCCGCCGGCGGCAAGGTCGGCTGGCTGGCCCGCGGTCGCCTCGATCCCGCGTGGACCGAAGCCGCCTTTGCCCTCAAGCCGGGTGAGACCTCCCCGCCCGTCAAGACGAGCTACGGCTGGGCCCTCATTCATGTCGCGGCCCGCAAGAACACGCAGCCTCTGGACGAGGTCCGCCCCGGCATCGAGCGTCGCTTGCGCGAGGCGGCCGCCGCCGACCTGCTCGCTCGGGTCACCGGCGGGCAAGCCATCCTGTACGAAGGCCCGCTGGCCGTCGCTCCCACGCAAGACGCGGGTACCGAGGACCCAACTCCCTAGCGCTGCCCGCTCAAGCAGAGCGCCTCAAGGACGACACAGAGAGAGTGCTGTTTGTCCAAGGAGGCTCTGATGCAGCGGGAAACAATGTCCGACACGTCCATCGATCGCGCGCAGCAGCTGTGTCGTATCGGTCTCAACAAGCAGGCTCGTGGCGATCTCAAGGCCGCCAAGCGTCTGTTTCGACAGTCGCTCGCGCTGCATGAGACTGCGGAAGCGTGGTGCTACCTGGGTTGGTGCCGGTCGCTGAGCGGTCGCCTCGCCCAGGCTGTGTCCCACTGCCGCCGGGCGATCGCCGTCGATCCCGAGTTCGGCAACGCCTACAACGATCTGGGTGCCTACCTCGTCGAGCTGGGCCACGCGGACGACGCCGTGGTGTGGTTTGAGCGGGCAAAGAACGCGAGTCGCTACGACACGCCGCAGTTCCCGTACCTCAACCTCGCCCGCGTCCACATCGCTCGGGCTCGCTTCTCTCAAGCGCTCCTCGAGCTGCAGGCCGCCCGGGTGATCGCGCCGATGGACCAGCGGATCGAGGAGCTGGTCGCCTACGTGGGACTCGTCATGGCGCAGGAGCGCAAGGCCGCCTAGTCAGGAGATCTCGGCCCAGCCGTTCCCTGCGACCACCTGGCCATCCTGGTTCTCGATCTGCACGTGGTAGCCACGGCCTCCGGTCGGCAGCTCGCCAGCATCCCAGGCCTTGGTTGTCAGGGTCTCGCCTGGCAGCACGAACCGTGTAAAGCGCACCGCGTAGCGACGAAGCCGACTGGAGTCGCCGTCCAGCAGCCCGTCCACGAGCGCCTTGCTGCCAAACGCCATGGTGCACAGCCCATGCAGGATCACTCCGGGGAGACCGCCCCGCGTGGCCACATCGTTGTCGAGGTGGATGGGGTTGTCGTCCAGGCTCGCCGCGGCGTAGCGCACCGGCTGGTCCGTGGCCACAGCCATCGAGCTCGACACCAACGGCTCGCCCTCGGGGCTGCCACTGGGGCCCGGAGTCGGCGCGCCGAACGTCGTGCCCGGCTCCACTCCCGCCAGCATCTGCTTGCGCACGAACACCGACATCGCCGCCTCGACCTTCGTCACGCCGCCCACGATGCCGAACATGCGCCAGCCCACGACCAGGCCCTTGCTCTTCTGGCTGATGAACTCGAGCTCCCCGCGCAGGTTCACGATGTCGCCCGGCCGCAGCGGCTCATGCCAGGTGAGGTCTTCCTCGCCGTGCACCAGCCGCAGCATGTCGAGCGACAGATCGGGATCGCCGACGCACTGGAACATCAACCGGTGGAACAGCCGGACCGGGAACAGCGGCGGCGCCACGATCCCACCATCACGGGCGGTGTCCACGTACCGAGGGTTGGGATCGTTCGTGGCGTGCGCGTAGGCGACCATCTCGTCTTGCCCGGCGACCACGTAGTCCGCGGCATACCGCCTCCCGATGAGGCTGGCGGGGTCGAGGTCTGCGCTGGGAGCCGGCGCGCTGGTGGGCGCGTCCGTTGCGCCCAGGGCCGCCGCGATCGCCGCGCCGATGGTCGGGAAGTCGAACGCCCCGCCCATGCGCATCATGTCGGGCAGGTTGTCGGCGGTGATCTTGCCGGCCATGAACGCCTTGGTGGGATCGAGCTCGCCCTTGAACATGGCGAGCACCGTGTCCGCGTCGGTCTTCACGGTGCAGGTCGGCGCGCCCTGGAGGCCGAGCCCGTGGCTCGCCGCTCCGTCCTTCATCGTCAGGGTCTGATCGCTCGCGCCCTTGATGACCCAGTGCATCACCGCCGTCCAGTTGCCCGCCGCCTCGGCCTTGTAGCCCGACGGAATGCAGGCGAACGCCCGGCTCACGTCGTCGTCGCCGGTGCTCTCCGGCTCGGCGGCCGCGCTCTCGGGCCGGGTGATGTCTGCGAAGCGGTCGTGCAGCTCCTGCATCGTCCAGTGCTCGCTGCCGTCCTTGATGACGCCGGGGGTCGGGATCATCTGGTACTCGAACACCTGCTGCCCGTGCACGCCGAACACCCGCCCGGTCACCGCGGCGCCCAGATCCGACGCCACGTACATCACCATCTTGCTGATCTGCTCGGGGACCATGGCGTCGGGGACCATGTCGATGTCCTCGGTCATGCGCGTCTTGGCGACCGGCGCGATCGCGTTGACGTTGATGCCCTTCTTGCGCAGCTCCTGGGCCAGCGTCCGCGTGAAGCCAGCGACACCGGCCTTGGCGCAGGCGTAGTTGGTCTGGCCGTAGTTGCCGAGCAGCCCCGCGAGAGAGGTCGTGTTGACGATGCTTCCGGCGACCTCGTTGGCGACCATCCAGCGCACCACGGGCTGGGTCACGGCGAAGAGCTGCCGGGTGTGCACCTGGATGACCAGGTCCCAGAAGGGCTCCTCCATCTTGAGGAAGCTCTTGTCGCGGATGATGCCGGCGTTGTTCACCAGCACGTCCACGCGTCCGAACGCGTCCAGCGCGGTCTTGAGGATGTTCGCGCCGCCCTCGGTGGAGGAGACGTCGTCGTAGTTGGGCACGGCCTTGCCGCCAGCGGCCAAGATCTCAGCGACCACCTGGTCGGCCATCGCGCTGCCCGCCCCGCTTCCGTCGCGAGTCCCGCCGAGGTCGTTCACGACGACGCTGGCGCCCTCCGCGCTGAACTGCAGGGCGTGGGCGCGGCCGAGGCCACCCCCCGCACCGGTGATGATGACCACCTTGCCGTCGAACATGCCCATAGCGACCTCCAGACCTTGCGCTCACCAGCAGGGGGAGCGTCGGGGACCGGGATTCTCCGACCGTGGCGAGGCGGCGTCAAACCGCGTTCGCCTCGAAGAGGACTGGCGGCAGTTCCCAGTTCGGGACTGTCCGAGGCGTCCGAGGTCGAGGAGAACGAGGGACCGCGCGGAGACGCACTTCGGTACGCCGCACAAGCAGGGCACGAAGTTCGACGACGAGATCGGGCGGATCGACCAGTCCCGGACGGGAACCAGATCTGGGCCCCCCGGCCGTCGCGGTCTCGGGTCACGACTTCAGTCGTGCAGGTCTAGATCTCGTCCTCATCCCGGAGAGCCGGATGGGAACAAGCGTCAGTTCCCAGTTCGGGGATGGTCGAGGCGCCCGAGGTCGAGGAGAACGAGGGACTGCGAGGAGGCGTACTCAGGTACGCCGCGCGAAGCAGGCCCGAAGTTCGACGACGAGATCGGGCGGATCGGCCATTCCCGGACGGGAACTAGATCTCGTAGGTGCTTCGCTCGGCGGGAGCGACGGCGATCGTCTTGCTGCCCAAGGCATCGAGCGCCGCCTGCATCGCGGCGAGCTTGCGATCCACCGCGTCGTCGTCGTGAGACGGATCATGATGAAACAGGTGCAGCTGCTTCACTTCGGCCGCCGCCGCGAGCTTGGCGACCTCCGAGATGCACGAGTGCCCCCACGACACGTACTTCGGGTACTCGTCATCGAAGTAGGTCGTGTCTGTGGTGAGGACCTCGGCTCCGCGGCAGAACTCGGTGAGCTGATCGAGGTAGTGCGGGTCCTGCCGGCTGTCGCCATCGAGGAAGAGCTCGTTGTCGGTGACGTAGCAATACGCGCGGCCGTTGAGCTCCACCCGGTACCCCAGGCAGGCGCCCGGGTGGCTCAGGTGCATGGTCTTCACGGTGGCGCCGAAGATCTCCAGCGTCTCTTCCCGGATGTCCCGGAACTCGAGCGACGAGCCGAAGCGCCCAGGCGTGATGGGGAAGAACACCCCATCCATCTGCGCCTCGATGAGCTGTCGGATGGTCAGATCGCGCTGCCGAGCCCCATAGATCGTGATCTGGTTGCCAGGAACGAACAGCGGCGTGAAGAAGGGGATCGAGTTGAGGTGGTCCCAGTGCGGGTGCGAGATGAGCACCGCCGCAGACAGAGAGCCGCCTCGACTGGCGAGGGAGTTACCCAGATTGCGGATGCCGGAGCCCGCGTCGAAGACGAGCACGCGGCCGTCGGCCAACTCAAGGCTGACGCACGATGTGTTGCCGCCGTAGCGGGTCGTGGTCGGACCGGGCACCGGCACCGTGCCGTGCACCCCCCAGTACTCCAGGGTCGCCGCGTTGCGCACGATCGTGTCCACCATGCGCCGCAGCGTCGCCAGATCGAACGGCTTGGTGAGGTAGGCGTCGGCGCCCGCCTTGAGCGCGCCGTCCCGATCGGACTCCCAGGACTTCGCCGAGACCACGATCACCCGGACGCCATCAAAGCGTTCGTCGGCCCGAACCTTCTGCACCAGGGCCATGCCATCGATGCCGGGCATCATCAGATCGGTGATGACGAGGTCGGGGACCTTCTGGCCCATCGCCTTGAGGACGCCGTTGGCCTCCTCGAAGATCTCAACCTGATGTCCGTCGCCGCGCAGGACGCCGCCCAGCAGGGTTCGAAGGTCGGCGTCGTCATCGACGAGGTAGATGAGCCGGGGCTCGATTGCAGCCATTCTCAAACCATACCGACAAACACGCGGCTGCGTGGAGTCCAGGACACGCGGCCCCCCCCATGAGCGGCGTCAGCATCAGTCTGCGTCTCGACGAGCCAACGCGAAGATCGACGCGCCAGCAGGCAAATCGATGGCCTTGAGGAGCTTCGCCTCGAACTTCAGCGCACCGATAAGCAGGTTGTTGATGGCCGGTGGAACCTCCACGTAGCTGGCGCCCTGCTCAGCGACCGCGGGCAGAAGCCCCTGGGCGATACGGAACGCCATGATCGCCGGGAGGGGAAAGGAGATCGCGTAGCTGCGTCGAATGACCACATAGCCAGCAGCGTTGAGCTTGCTGTGAAGCTCGCTGGCGACGTAGCGCCGCCGGTGCCCCAAGGACTCGTCGTGCACGCTCCACAGAAAGCGGTAGGCCGGCACGGTGAGGAGCAAGTGTCCGCCGGGCTTCAGCACGCGCTTCATCTCGGCGAGCCCGGCCGCGTCGTCGTCGAGGTGCTCGAGCACATCGAACGCCGTGACGAGATCAAACGAGTGGTCGTCGAATGGGATCGCGGTGGCGAGCCCTTCCCTGACCCTCTCGTCGCCGAGCCCCCGTCGTCGGCAGATCTCGAGGCCCGGTCCCGGCGGCTCCACCCCGACGACCTGACCGAAGCGATCCAGGAACTCCATGTTGCGGCCGGTGCCGCAGCCCACATCGCAGATCGCCAGCGCTCCGGCGGGCCCGAAGCGCCGCGCGAGGGTGCGCTCGATGAGGTACCGGCGGCCCACATGCCACCAGTACGACTCCTCCATGCGCTCCATGCGCTCCTGCTCGGTCTGGTCCATCTCTACTCGCCCCCGTCCGGCGTCGCGAGCCACCGCCGGTACCAGGCGATGGTCTGGCGCAGCCCGTCGCGGAGCTCGGTGGTGGGTGTCCAGCCCAGGCGGTCCCGGGCCTTGCTGGCGTCCAGGCTCTGCAGCGCGATCTCGCCCTCGGACTCTGCGGTCCCGAGGATCTGCCGTCGCGGCTCGTGGGTCTCCATCAACTCGTCGATGAGCTCGGCCACCGCGAGCACCGTCCATGGCCGTCCGTCAGACACATTGAACGCTTCGCCGCGCACCCCGTCTTCCTGAGCGCGCTCCGCGGCGAGAACATATGCCTGCACGGCGTCCTGGACCCACAAGAAGTCCCGCTCCGCGCGCCCGGAGCTTCGCAGGGTCGGCACAGTCCCGCGCACCCGCGCGCGAATCAGGTCTGGGATCAGCCGGTTGAAGTGCAGATCGCCGGGTCCGTATAGGTTCCCGCAGCGCAGCGTGACCACCGGCATGCCCCAGGTGACTGCGTACGAGCGGGCCAGCATGTCGGTCATCGCCTTGCTGACGTCGTACGGATTGGTTGCGTTGAGCGGATGGGTCTCGCGGTACGGCAGATCGTCGGTGCTGCCGTAGACCTTGTCGGTGCTCGCCACCACGACCGCCTGGACATGGCTCGCCGCGCGACACGCCTCCAGCAGGTTCCAACTCCCGCGCGCGTTGCTCTCAAACGTCTGCCAGGGCGAGCGCCGCGCGGTGCCCACGATCGCCTGGGCGCCGAGGTGAAACACGGTGTGCACCTCGTACTCCGCGACCGCCCGCTCCACGTCGCGATACTCGGCGAGGTCGCCGCGCACCTGCGCCACCCGACCGTGCAGGGTCTGGGCAAACCAGCTGTCGGGCACGACGTCGCGCACCAGGGTCACCACTCGCGCGCCCCGATCGAGCAGCTCCGCGCACAGGTGGCCTCCCAGCAGCCCCGACGCACCGGTGACCAACACCCGGCGGTCCTGCCAGTCGTTCACTCCCACACCGCCCAGGGGCGGTCGCCGTCGGACCACATGCGGTTGATCTCGAGGAACTCGCGGTAGGTGTCGATGGACTTCCAGAACCCGTCGTGAGTGAACACCCCGAGCTGGTCGTCGGCGGCGAGGCGGGCCAGCGGCGACTGCTCGAAGACGCAGTCATCGTCGAGGTAGTCGAACACGCCGGGCTCCAGCACGAAGAACCCGCCAGAGATGTAGTCGTCGAGGCGGGGCTTCTCGCGGAACCCGATGGCGGCGCCGTCGTCGGCTCGCTCGATGACGCCAAAGCGAGAGTGGGGACGCAGCCCGGTGACCGTGGCGAGCCGCCCCGAGGCGCGGTGCTGGGCGAGCAGGGCCGGGATGTCGATGTCGGCGACGCCATCGCCGTAGGTCATCATGAAGGTGCGGTCGCCGAGGTAGCGGCGCAGACGGTGGATGCGTCCGCCCGTGGGCGTGTGTTCCCCCGTCTCCGCCAGGGTGACCTGCCAGCCCTCGATGTCGGCTGGGTCGTAGTACTGGCGCTCGTCGGGGGTCCCGTCGGCGCCAAACGACAAGGTGACGTCGGAGGTGTGCTCGCGGTAGTTGAGGAAGAAGTCGCGGATCACGTGACCCTTGAAGCCCAGCGCGAGCACGAAGTCTGCGAACCCCTGGTGGGCGTAGATCTTCATGATGTGCCACAGCAGTGGACGCTCTCCTACCTGCACCATGGGCTTCGGCCGAAACTCGGTCTCTTCCTTGAGGCGGGTGCCCTGGCCGCCGCACAGGACGACCACCGGCGGGATCGGCTCGCTCATGTCACCCCCCAAGCTTCGTGCGCGTCAGGTTCACCAGGAACTCCAGCACCGTGGCAGTGCCGACCTTGCTCTTGCCGGCCACCCGAGGCCGCGCGACCACGTCCACTTCCGCCTTCTTCAAGCCGAGCTCCGCGGCGCCGATCATGATCTCGGGATCGAGAAACCAGTCCTGCGAGCTGGGCGCGAGCTGGTCCCAGGCAGCCCTGCGGAACAGCTTCGGACAGCCGTTGGCGTCGCTGCTGGTGACGTGAAACAGCGTCAGCGTGACGGTGTTGTAGACCTTTGTGATCACCTGACGCTGCCAGGACTCGCTGCGCTGTACCCGACGGGCCTTCGCCAGGTCGGCGTTGTCCACCACGAGGCGGCGGTACACCCGGATCACGTCGTCGGCCGCGACCTGAGCGTCCCCCCACATGTATCCGACCACGTCGGCGTCAGCGCGAGCCATGCCGGCCAGGATCCCCCCTCCGTAGCCCGCGTTGCGATCGAGGTACACGCCGAGGACCTCGGGCTCGGTGCGCTCGAGGCGCTGCACGAGAGCGCGGGTCCCGTCTCGGCTCCCGTTGTCCACCAGCAGGAGCGTCAGCGGCACCGCGGCGGTGCGAAACGTGCCGAGGAGCTCGCGAGTGACGCGCTCGACGTTGCCTTCTTCGTCGTAGAGCGGGATGGCGAGTGCAAGGGAGGGGTCGGTCACGTCGAGCACGGTACCCGCTGACGGGGGAGCTTTGCCCGCCCCTCCCTAGAAGAGGGTCTGCTCTAAAAGAGGGTCTGCTGAGAGCGGGCCCGCACGATGCGCCTCGCGGTCTCCCACTTTGTGCGCACGCTGGGCGGAAACCGGCCGGTCAGGGGATCAAAGCTCTCTTCGAGGTAGGCCTTCGTCTTCGGGTCCCCGGGATAGCCCGAGCCGATGGGGCGGCCCGCGTCGGCCTCGATCGTGGCGAGGATCGCGTCGCGCTCGGTCTTGGCGAGGATCGACGCCGCCGCGCAACACGCGTAGCGATCGTCGGCTCCGTTCTCACCGATGATCTTCATGTTCGGGTCCACGCCGGCGACCGCGAGGCGCGCGCGGAGATCCTTGATGTACCCCGGGATCTGCAGCGGCGGCACCGGAGCGTCGAAGATCAGCACGTCGGGCCGGAACTGCGCCGTCATCTGCACCAGCGCCCGCTTGCCCAGCTCGTTGAGCGAGGTCGCGTCGAGCTCGGCCGGGGGGAAGGGGAGGATGGAGAAGCCTTGGGCGGTTTCCTCGACCAGCGGACGAAGCAGGTCCCGCTTCTTCGCGCTGACCTTCTTGCTGTCGCGCACGCCGGCGTCCGTGAGGCCGGGCTCGTCCGCCTCCAGCACCAGGCAGCCCGCGTAGACCATGGGGCCCAGCACGCAGCCACGGCCTGCTTCATCGATTCCAAGGCGGAGCGTCATAGGAGAGCACCGTAACCCGCTTGTGGCCGATCGGGTTCAACGTCGCCCGGCCACCCGGCCCAGCCCGTGCGAGTGGAGAGATCGTGAAGTGGTCGAAAAGCAAGGAAAAGCACGCGTTGACGCTCTCCGGAGGTGGACCCTATAGTCAGGTGCTTCCTTTTGCCTTGCCGTCCCTCGCCTGGACCTCCGATGCGCCTTTCCCTCGGGCTCATGCTGCGGTTCCAACGCCTGAGAGGAGAGTGGATTTCCGATGACCCGGCCCACCCTGCCCCTGGTTTTACTCGCCGCGACCCTGTCCCTTCCCGTGTTTGCGGGATGTACTTCAGTCGATCCCGTCACTCCTGGCACCGTCGCACCGGCCGCCCCGATCGTTCGGGTGAGCCCCCGAGTGGGTGGGCGCGGTATGGACATGGACGTCCGCCTTCGCGGCGTGAACACGCAGTGGCAGGAAGGCGACGTCAGCTTTGAGCTCGGCGGCGACATCCTCGTCAACTCCGTGGTGGTCGAGGGTCCGAACTTCGCCACTGCGAACGTCTCGATCGACGAGGACGCCGCGCTCGGATACCGCGAGATGACGGTGACCTACGTCGGCGGCGAGGGGGAGGCCATCGGGTCCACGCTCACGGGCGATGAGGGGTTCCTGGTTCAGACGGGCGGCATCGCGATCAGCCCCAGCAGCGTGCGTCTCGGTGAGACGCTCACCGTCACGATCACCGGCTTCAACACGAACTTCCAGAACGGAACGACCTGGGTGGACTTCGGCGAGGGCGTCTTCGTCAACTGGGTCGAGGTCGAGGACGACACCACGGCCACCGCGTCGGTCTCCATCGACCAGCGGGCCATCCCCGGCCTGCACGACGTCACCGTGTTCAACGGCCCCGACGGCTGGACGCTGATGGACGGCCTGTTCATCGACCGCTCGGCCATCGCGCTCGAGATCGACCCCACCAGCGGCAACCAGGGCGAGTCCCTGTTCTTCACGGTGCGCGGCCGCAACACGCACTGGGTGGACGGCCCCGGCACGGCGACCTCGCTCGACTTCAGGACCACCGCCATCTGCGTGAACGAGTTCTTCCCCGCCTGCCAGGACACGGTGCGCCCCGGTGGCGAGCTCGACGTGCTGTCGCCGGTCTCGGCGCGCGGCGAGATGGACATCAGCAACGGTGCCATCCCGGGCTTCTACGACGTGCGCGTCTACGTCATGGAGGAGCAGGACTTCGACGGCAACTTCATCATCGACCCCGATGAGTACATCATCACCGAGGAGGTGATCCTGCACGACGGGTTCGAGGTCCGCGAGGTGCCCATCGACTGCAGCGACACCCCCGGAGTGTCCTTCGGCTTCAACATCAGCCGGCAGTTCAACAACGACAACTGCACCGTGCAGGAGCAGGTCTCCGCCTCGGCGATCTTCTACACCCCGCTCAACCCGCCTTGCGGCGCCGCGGGCCCGATGCCGCCGGCCCCGTACGACGTCAACGGCATCCTGCCCCTGCCCGGACCGGCGGACTGCCCGTCGCCCCGCACCTGCGACGCCGGACCGTTCGTCTACCTCGAAGGCAACGTGAACACGATCACGCTGGAGCGGCAGGAGAACTCGTTCACCGGGGACATCTTCTACGTGCCCAACCGGGCGCTCACGCTGGAGGACTACCCGTTCTCGCTCGACCATGAGCAGGAGTTGGGCGCGCGCGTCAGCTACGACCTCGTGGCCGACCCGGGCTCCGACGACGCCTCGCAGATCCCCGCCTTCCGGGCCGAGGACGTGTTGTTCACCCTGCCGTCGGACTTCGAGTTGACCTCGCCGATCCTGTGCGACAACTACACCCACGTCACCGACATGGACCTTCCGCTGCGGTGGACGCCGGCGTCGACGTACGACGTGGCCGGATTGTCCGCTTCGATCACCACCAGCGATCAGGACGGCAACGCCTTCCAGCTCATCGTCTTCCCCTGGGACGACGGCGAGTTCGACTGGGATGGCGACGTGCTCGCCGGTCTGCCCGCGGGCGGCGGGAACTTCAGCTTCGGCGCGGGCGTGGGCCAGCCGAAGTGGTTCCTCGACTTCGGTCAGGGCCCGGTGGGCCTGGAGAACCAGGGTCGGTCCGGCCTCGGATACGGCGGAATCATCACCTTGCAGGCTCCCCCCGAGGAGGAGGAGCCGGTCGAGTAGCTTTTGTCTGCGCTCGGCCCTATTGGAGTCCTCATGCTGCGACGTTGCCTACCCCTGCTGTTGATCCCTGCCGCCGCTGGCTTTGTGGGGTGCAACACCGGCTCGATCACCGCGCTGAACTTTGGCAGCACGGCGATCGTCACCGGGGACTTCGACACCGTCGAGCAGCTCATCCAGGACGTCGCCAACGAGACGACGGTCGAGGCGGAGATCGCCTTGTTCGACGGCTACATCGACGGCCCTCGATACGAGTCCGAGGCGACCGTGGAGGCCGGGCAGCTCACCAACCAGGTGGAAGACCTGCTGCGCAGCAGCACGGTGTCGGGGCTGCAGCAGTACAAGACCGTGTTCTTCGCCGACGGGATGAGGGGCTGCAACCAGTTCGTCTACAACGGCGTCGCTGAGGACGACCACCTGGTCATGGACCAGACGGTGGTGGACAACGTCGAGTTCTCCGTGCGGAACGGGCTGCGGCTCTACTTCTCGGACTGGAACTACGATCTGATGGAGGCGGCGTGGCCGGACCTCATCGACTGGATCGGCGACGACAACGAGATCGATGATGCCCAGAAGGGCCTCGCGCAGACGGTGAACGCGACGATCGTCGATGAGGGCCTGGCGACCTTCATGGAGGTCCCTGTCGGGAGTCAGCTCGAGATCATCTTCAACTTTGGTTCCTGGGCGGTCATCGACTCTGTCGACACCTCCCAGGTCGATGTGCTGGTGACCGGGGACGTGCAGTACGACGATCCCGAGACCGGCGAGATCCGGGTCAAGGTGGATGCTCCGCTGCTCGTGTCCGCCAGTGTGGGGTCCGGCGTCGTGCTGTTCACCACGTTCCACAACGAGGCCCAGATCAGCGACGAGACCCGCGATGTCCTAGCGTACGGTCTCGGTCAGCTCAGCCGCTGACCCCGCGTTTCCCGGAGGAAGACTCATGAACGAGTCCGCGCCCCATCGCTCGGCGCTGCTGCGTCGTCATGCCTTGCTCGGAGTTCTCGGTGCAGCCGCGCTGGGCACGCTGATCTTCGCCGCCGGCTGTCCCCAGCAGCCCACGTTCTTCCGCCTCGACCAGACCGATGTGTTCGTGCAGGAGGTGCGCCGCTCCGTGGACGTGCTCCTCGTGGTGGACAACTCGTGCTCGATGATCGATGAGCAGATCAAGCTCGGGAGCAACTTCAGCGCATTCATCGAGGAGTTCGTGAACGCGGAGGTGGACTACCAGATCGGCGTCACGACCACCGACATGGTGGACGGCACGCACCGCGGTCGCCTGCAGGGCGAGACGAAGCTGATCACGTCCGAGATGAGCTTTGACGACGCCTCGACTCTGTTCGCCGAGAACGTGCATGTCTGCGCCACGGGGTCCGGTCTCGAGAAGGGCTTGGACGCCGCCCGCGCCGCCTTGAGCGAGCCGGTGATCAGCGAGGAGAACGCTGGCTTCCTGCGGCCTGACGCGGCGCTGGCGATCGTGTTCGTCTCGGACGAGGACGACCTGTCCATCGACCCCGTCGGCGACTACCTCGACTTCTTCTTCGGGCTCAAGGGCGAGCCGGCCTACCGCGCCCGGGATCTGGTGACGATGTCGTCCGTGGTGGGCGACCTGCCCGGCGGCTGCGAGCAGAACCCGCCGGTGCTGCTCGACTGCGATGACGGCATCGACGAGGCCGACGGCGACGGGCTCATCGACTGCGAGGACCCCGACTGCCTCTCGTCCTGGGTCTGCGACTTCGACACCGTGGGCGAGGGCGACTGCGGCGACGGCATCGACGGAGACAACGATGGAGCCGTGGACTGCGCCGACGCCGACTGCGGCGGCGAGAACTCCTGTCGCGAGTCCGAGTGCCTGGACAGCGAGGACGACGATGGCGACGGCCTCACCGACTGCGCAGACCCGGACTGCCTCATCGGCCAGCCCGAAAACTGCGGCGAGTTGAGCTGCTTCGATGGCGGATTCGAGCACCAGAACGGGTACCTGAATGCGCTGATCGACTGCGCAGACCCCTCGTGCTTCACCCAGCCTGACCTGGAAGAAGCGTGCTTCAACCAGGGGGGGCGGGCCGCTGTGAACTTCCCCGAGCGCTGCGACATGACGGTCTCGTTTGATGGGTTGAGCGGCTCCGCTGGCGGCATCGACGGCCTCGACATCGATGATCCGCTCTCGATCGACAATGAGCTCGCCGGCTGCGACGACCCCGACTGCGCGACGTACTACCTGTGCCGACCCGGGCTGGTCGCGGAGCCGCAGGCTCAATGCGGCAACTGCTTTGACGACGACGGCGACGGCGCCGAGGACTGCGATGACGCGGACTGCGCCGGCAGCGAGTTCTGCGACAACCCGTTCCCCATCGAGGCAGGCACGCGCTACGCGGACGCCACCTTGCGGTCGGGCGGGGTCGTCACGTCCATCTGCGCCGACGAGTTCAGCGGCATCGTGCGTGAGCTCGGCCTGAACATCTCGGGGCTGCGCGACGCGTTCTATCTCAGCCAGTTCCCCCGGATGGTGTGCCCGCTCGAGGTGCGCTTCAACAGCCAGGACACCGAGCCGATCACGGCCGGGTGGACCTACGACACCGGCGAGAACCGCATCTTGTTCGACGGAGACTCCATCCCGCCGTCGGGCACGAGCATCTTTGTGGACTACACGCGCGACACCGTGGCGCCGGGCTCTCAGGACGGTGGTGGGGCTTGTGGCCCGGCCGCCGAGACCGTGGAAGGGGAGGGCGCATGAAGGCCATTCCGATGAGTCGTTCTCTGATCGTGATGCTGCTTCTGGCCCTCGTCGCGCTGACGGGCTGCAAGGCCAAGGAGTGTGAGACCAGCGAGAACTGCGCGCCCGGCACCGTGTGCAGCGCCGGGGGAACCTGCATTCCGCTGGGCTGCACGTCGTCGGACGACTGCGAAGTAGGCACCTACTGCGACCTCGACCAGGGCGCGTGCACCGCGGGCTGCAACAGCGACAACGACTGCCTGCCCAGCATGGAGTGCGACGTCGAGCAGCGCGAGTGCATCCAGCCCGGCTGCCGCAACACGAAGCTGGACTGCGGGGTGGGCGAGTTCTGCAACGAGCTGTCTGGCGAGTGCTTCGATGCGGGGAACGCGTACTGCCGTCCCTGCGAGCGGGATGAGGACTGTGGGTCCCTCGGCGCCAACATCTGTCTGCGCTTCGGCGGGCAACTCGATGCCTACTGCGGCGTGGACTGCGCCAACGGGCAAGAGTGCCCGGCGGGCTACACGTGCCTGCGGGTGTCCACGAGCGGCTCGACCACCATCGCCTACCAGTGCCTGGCTGCCTGCTGGGAGCTCGACCCGTGAGCCGCGCCGTCTCCTCCCATGGGATCGCAGCGCTCGCCCTCGCTGGCGCGGTGCTGACCGGTTGCCCCACGACGTCCACCACGGAGCCGCCGACACCGGCGGAGCCTTGCCAGCGACCGTCGCAGCGTGAGGTCCCCGATCTGCTGGTGGCGGGCCCGAGCGAGGACCAGACCGCGGGCTTCCCCGTCGCGATCCAGGCGGCGGCGGACGATCCCGACGGCATCGCCCTCGTCACCCTCTACTACCGCGCCCAGGGTGGCGGCACGTTCCTGCCGGCCCAGATGTCGTTTGTGGGAGAGGTGGAGCAGGGCAGCCTCTACGAAGCGAACATCCCGGGGAACTACGTGGTCGCGCCGGGCGTGGACTACTACGTCATCGCCCGAGACGCCGGCCCGTGCGCCGACGAGACGGTCTTCCCCGAGGGCGCGCCGACGGACGCAGTGCTCGAGTTCGGCACGGTCGTGGTGACCGCCGACATCCCGCTGTACACCGACTTCGAGACAGGCGTGTGCGACAGCGACGAGGATCTCGTGGGCGGCTGGACGTCGCTCGCCCAGACCTTCCCCGACCCCACCCACGCGTGGCGCAACGATCAGCGCACGCCGTTCTCTGGCAGCTGCTCGGTCAGCCACAGCGAGGGCGTGCCGGGGTTCTGGGAGTGTCCTCCTCCTGAGGGCGACGGCACGATCGACCGCATCAACTGGCTGGTGTCGCCGGCGATGGACTTCACGACGAAGACCAACATTGCGCTGCGGTGGTTTGAGCGCAGCAAGCTCGGCGGGCCGTGTGCGGAGCTGCACTCGGTCTTTGTCTCCACCGGCGCGCCAGATCCGGGGGATCCTACGGATGGGGACGGCCTGGGCGACTACGTGCTCGTGGCGACCGACCTGCCGTTCCCCGGCAGCGACTGGCAGGCATCGGACTGGATCGATCTCTCTGAGTTCGCTGGAAATGACACCGTGTACGTCGCGCTGCAGTACCGCGGCGGCACAGCGTCCCGTTGGCAGATCGACGACATCTACGTCGGCGAGCCGCTCGCCGATCTCGTGCTCAACGAGGTCCCGGAGCTCGGCGCCGAGGTGGTGCCCGGCGCCGTCGGAGTCGAGCTCAACCTCGTGCTTCGCAACGAGAGCACCGAGTACGGCTCGCCCGACTTGTCGGCGCTGCTCGTCACCGACGACCCGCTCCTGACGCTGACTGCGGCCACGGCGACGTTCCCGCCCATCGGGGTGGGGGCGACCGGAAACGCGTCCAACGCCTTCACGTTCGACATCGACCCCGCCCACGCGGACAACTCCTACCTCGACTTCACCCTCGCCCTCGATGACGGTGAGGGGCACCTGTGGTCGCTGCCCATGCGGTTGCTGATGGGGCTCGAGTCCAGTGTCGTGGTGGAGGTGACTCCCGCGGGCCTCCCGTTGGTGATGGTCCAAGGGCACGGGCCGGTGATCCTGCCGAACTACAGCGAGGGCACCACCACCGATGCGGTGGGCGGCAACCCCTGGGCCCTGAACATCACTGAGCAAGCGCATCGGCTGCCGCCGGGCCCCGGCCCGGGCCGCTGGTTCCTGCAGGTGACCAACCCAGGATCCGAGGACGCCAGCATCGACACATGGCGGTTCGAGGTCGGGGGAGCCGAGCTCGGCCCCGACTATCTTCCCGCCATCGTCGCTCCGGGCGAGACCGTCACGCTGCGCTACCCGCGCCCGCCGGAGTTGGTCGTGGAGTCCCTTACCACCACGCCGGACCCCGCAGCTCCCGGCGGCTCGGTGAGCATCGATAGCCTGATCATCCGCAACGACGGCGCGTCTACGGTGGGCGGCCTCAACTGCATCCTGGACAGCGCTGATCCCGACGCCTCGGGGTTCTCGACGGACATCCTGACCTTTGGCGGCGCGCCGGTTGGCGACGGCGAGTCCGCCGCCATGGACCAGAGCGCGAGCTTCACCATCGCGGCCAGCCACATCCAGGACGAGCCCATCGGTCTGGTGCTGCTCTGCTCCGACGGCTTCGACTCCATCCCGGTGCAGTTCTCGGTCGACGTTCCGTATGGGCGTCCGGACGTAGACAGCGTCTACATCGACGACAGCACGTCGGGCTGCGTCGGCTGCTCGGGCGACAACGACGGGTACGCCGACCCGAGCGAGACGGTGGCGGTGTTCCTGACCGCGATCAACGCTGGCTCCCTCGACCTGGCCGCGCCCTTGACCGCGACGGTCTCCGCCAGCCCCTCGAGTCCCGCGTCGTTCACCCTGGTGAACGGGAACAACATCCCGTTCGGGCCGGGCTTGCTGACCCCTGGGCAGACCGCCACGGCCACTTCGGCGTTCGAGCTCGGCGTCAATCCCAGCTCGCTCATGGGGGATCGCATGGTGCTCGACATCGTGTGGACCGCCGGGCCCGACACCTGGACGAGCGAGTACACCATCGACGTCACGGGGATCGACTGGATCGGGTGCAACGCGCCGGAGGATCCCCAGGGCGACACCCTGGACCCGGACGGCCTGGACCTGCGGTCCTGCGAGTACCGCTCGGACGGCACGATGCTGCAGGTTCGCCTCAACGCGTGGACCGAGTTCGATCCGGCGACGCAGGCGCTCTGGTTCCTGTTCTACGAGGCCCCGAGCCTCTACTCCGTGGAGTTCGTGCCCCCGGCGCCGCCAGTGCTGGAGGATGGCTGCCTGACCGGCAACGACATCTTCCCGACCGTGCTGCCGCTGACCGTGGACAACCAGCTCACGACGTCCGCCTCAGTCCGCATCGGGCTGACGGACTTGAACGAGCTGGGGCAGAACCTGCAGATGGGCTTCGCGACCGGGTACTGCGGGGGCTTCTGCGACGTCTACCCGAACTCGGCCGCGGTGTGGCCGTCAGGCGGCAACGCCAGTTGTACCCAGTCACAGTTCATTCAGATAAACTGGTAGGGCACCCGGGGATCCCTGGCTGCGGGAGAACGCTGCATGGGTCCAAAGAGCCTTCCCTCCGGGTACCACCTCTCGCTGTCCATCTCCCAGGAACTCTGGGCTGATCTCCTCTCCGAGGCCCTGCCAGTGCAGGTGGGTGACGGTGACTTCGACATGATCGAGGGGGGCCGCAAGCTCCTGGAGGCCGCCGAGACCCAGGTTCGCGGGCTGCTCGCTCCGGTTGAAGAGACGATGAACACCGCCCCGCTGCTCGGCACCAGCGCAGGGCGCAGCGTGCGCGGACGCATGCGGGGCTTGCTCAAGGCCGGTCGTAACTTCGCGTCGCGCCGGGTGAAGAACAACGTCAAGGTGGTGGGCAAGTGGTCGGCGCGGGTGAGCCGGGATGGCAGCCAGTTCGTCTACAACGACGACTCTGTGACTCTGGATGCGCGGGCCGTGTTTGAGGTGCAGGGGAAGGCGCTCCTGTTCGGGGACCAGTTTGAGGTGCCCTTCACGTTGAGCCGCCACCTGGACGGCACGGCGTCGCTGGGGGAGGTGACGTTCGACCGCGATCGCAAGCAGCTGGAGGGCAACCTCGAGGCCGTCTCGCTCTCGCTCGGCGAGTCTCTGCCCCTGCGTCTGCTCAAGGTGCTCGGGGAGCGCCTCATCGCGACCCAGGTAGACAAGTTCAACCCGCTGCCCCTGATCCCCGGCTCCACCCTTCAGAACATGGTGACGCCGGGCGATGGCCCGCTGAAGCTCAATGCGAGCATCGACGACATCTACGTCGGCATCTCTGGTCAGGATCTGACCCTGTCGATCCGCTTCGACTTCCAGGGGAGCCACGTCGCCGCTTGAGCCGGGTCCACCTCGCCCGCGGACCTCACTCCGCGACTCTCCTCATCGACAATCCGGCTCGGGGCAACGCCCTCACGCCGGCCATGATGTCCCGTGCGACCGAGCTTCTGGTAGCCCTCGCCGACGATCTGCGGGCGGACCCACGTCCCCACGGAGGGCTCGTGATTCGAGGGGAAGGGGAGCGGGCGTTCTGCGCTGGGTACGACCTCGACTCTCTCGCGGCCGAGACGGCGCAGGGGCCGGGGCCCGTGATCCCCGAACTCATCGCGCTCATCGAGGTCCTCGCCGGCTTCCCCGTGCCGACGATCGCGGCGATCAATGGCCACGCGATCGGGGGCGGAGCGCTGCTGGCCTCGCTGTGTGACCTGCGGTACGCCGTGCGCGGCGCGCGATTCCGAATCCCCACGACGCGGATCGGCATCATCTATCCGCTGGCGGGGCTGCGACGACTCGTCGCGCTCGTCGGGTTGGGGAACGCCACGGAGGCGCTGCTGTTGGCGGACGACATCGACGCGGAGCGGGCGCTCGCCTGGGGTCTCTATCAGGGGATCAGCCCGACCCTGCCTGCGCTGGACCATCGGATCGCGGGGATCAGTGCCGCGCTAGCGGGGCGCGCACCGCTGGCTTCCCGAGGCGCGCTCGCGGTGCTTCGGGCGGTGGGCGAGCAAGCGAACGCAGGGCTCGCGACGCTGCACGCTTGCTGGCTGGATCGCTGCGTTGAGAGCGAGGATCTGGCTGAGGGACTCCGCGCCGCCCAGGAGCGCCGCGCTCCAGAGTTTCGGGGGCGCTGATGGGCTCTGTAGCGGGGACGATCCTCAGTCCGCTGGTGGACGGCGTGCGCTTTGAGGAGCGGGGGACCTTGCACTGGCGGAGCGGCGTGCTCGTCAGTGAGGCGGCGCACGGGGCGGATCCCGAGACGGTGCCCGATCTCGGCAGGGATGGCCTGCTGCTCATCCCCGGGCTCGTGGACGTGCACATCCACCTCCCCCAGTTCCGGGTCCGTGGTCAGTTTCAGGACTCCCTGCTGCCGTGGCTTCGCGAGTCGATCTGGCCCGAGGAGGCGCGCTTCACAGAAGAAACGTATCGCCGGGCGGTGTCGGCGGAGTTTCGTGATGGCCTGATCGGGGCGGGGACGACTGCGGCGCTGGTGTACGGATCGCCGCACCCGGAGTCGGCGTTCTCGGTGTTGGAGGACCTGCGCCCGCTCACCGCCCGTGGCGGCGATGTGCTGATGGATCGGAACAGCCCTGAGGACCTGGTGCGGCCCACGGCGCAAGCGTTGGAGCAGTGCAGAGAGCACGCCGAGCGCTGGGGGGAGCGCTATGCCCTCACCCCGCGGTTCGTGCCGACCTGCACGCGGGAGCTGCTGTCGGGACTGGGACAGATCATGCGGTCGCACCGGGTGCTGGCGCAGTCACACGTCGCGGAGAACCTCGACGAGGTGGCCTGGGTCGCCGAGCTGCACCCAGAGGCCCGCTCCTACCTCGATGTCTACGATCGCGCAGGACTCCTGGGACCTCGCACCGTACTCGGGCACGGCATCCACCTGGACGAGGCAGACCTCGAGCGGCTGCGCGCCACGGGGACCTGGATCGCCCACTGCCCCACCTCCAACATCGCGTTGGGGAGCGGGCGAATGCCCTACGAGGCAATGGCCGGCGTTCCGATCGCGTTGGGCACCGACGTGGGCGCGGGACCGGACATCTCGATGCTCGATGTGATCGCCAGCTTTCTCGCAGTGCAGCGGGATGCGCCGGGGGTGACTCCGCTGCTCGGACTGCGGCTGGCGACCCTGCAAGGAGCGCGGGCGATGGGGGAGGGCGGTGCGCGAGGCTCGCTCGCCGCGGGTCGGGCCGCCGACGTGGTGGCCCTTCGGATCCCCGGCGGCCTGAGGCGCTCGGAGTCCGGTGACGACGTGCTTGCTCGGGTGCTCGACGAGTTCGCGGGACGGTGGACCGAGGCGATCGCCGCGGTCTGGATCGCCGGCGAGAGGCTCGCGTAGGGGCCAGGAGCCCAAGCACAAACGCGGCCCCGTCTCCGAGGCCGCGCTTGCGAGAATCAATGGTGGACAGGGAGGGAATCGAACCCCCGACACGGGGATTTTCAATCCCCTGCTCTACCAACTGAGCTACCTGTCCGAACTCGACGGCTAGGCCGTCAAGAGGCCGGGACATTAGGGCCGCGTTGCGCGAGGTGTCAACCCTGGCCCCCGCGGATGTTCGAGTGGGTATAGTCCGTCGCCATGCGCTCGCTCATTCTCCTTGCCCTACCGCTGCTGTGTCTCTCTGGCTGCGCAAACGTGTGCGACCGCAAGTGCACGGCCCAGTCGGACCTGTTCGAGCGCTGCCTGCCAACCTGGGACACCTCGTGGGAGGAGTACGGGTACACCGGCAAAGACGACTACCTGGACCGCTGCCTCGCGGTCTGGGGCGATGGGTTCGAGCAGACGGAGCGGAACAGCACGGAGCGCGACGACCTCACCCAGGAATGCTTGAGCGAGCTTCAGGCCGCCGAGGCCGACACCGACTGCGAGACTCTGCTCAGTCAGTGATGCCCGAGGCAAATTCCTCAGTCGTGGCAATCGGTTTGCCCTCCTGGGAGCCCGCCATAAGATGACGCGTTCTCTGGGCCGTGCGGCTCAGGGTTGGTCATGAAAATCCAAGGCTTACAGCGATGACCCGCCTGACCCTCATCCTGACCCTCGTGCTCCTCCCTTTGCTCGGGGCGCTCTCGGGCTGCGCCAACGACTGCGACACGTTCTGCGCGCGCCAGGGTCGCCACATCGACCGCTGCCTGCCGCAGTTCGACTCGGTCTGGACCGACCTGAACCCCGATTGGGAGAACAAGGGCGACTTCGTGGCGACCTGCAAGGTGCAGGTGAGCGACCAGATCGACATCGACATCTCCGAGACCTGCGCCAACGCAGCGGATGCCGACGCCGAGCGGGTCTGCGAGACCACCGTGCGCGAGGGGGTCTACGACTCCTGCTCGGACGATCTGAACAGGTTCCAGCAGAGCTGCACCGACTACCCAAACGTGTGCGACCGCATGTGCACAGCCCAGTCGGACCTGTTCGAGCGTTGTCTCCCCACCTGGGAAACCACGTGGGAGGAGTACGGGTACACCGACAAAGATGACTACCTGGACCGCTGTCTCGCGGTCTGGGGCGATGGGTTCGAGCAGACGGAGCGGAACAGCACGGAGCGCGACGACCTCAGCCAGGAGTGCTTGAGCGAGCTTCAGGCCGCCGAGGCCGACCCCGACTGCGAGACTCTGCTCAGTCAGTGATGCCCGAGGCAAATTCCTCAGTCGTGGCAATCGGTTTGCCCTCCTGGGAGCCCCGCCATAAGATGACGCGTTCTCTGGGCCTCGCGGCTCAGGATTTGTCATAGAAATCAAAGGCTTACAGCGATGAACCGCCTGACCCTCATCCTGACCCTCGTGCTCCTCCCGTTACTGGGGGCGCTCTCGGGCTGCGCCAACGACTGCGACACGTTCTGCGCACGCCAGGGTCGCTACATCGACCGCTGCCTGCCGCAGTTCGACTCGGTCTGGACCGATCTCAACGCCGATTGGGACAACAAGGGCGACTTCGTGGCGACCTGCAAGGTGCAGGTGAGCGACCAGATCGACATCGACATCTCGGAGACGTGCGCCAACGCAGCGGATGCCGAGGCCGAGCGGGTCTGCGAGACCACCGTGCGCGAGGGGATCTACGACTCCTGCTCGGACGACCTGAACAAGTTCCAGCAGAGCTGCACCGACTACTGGTCCGGTGAAGTGGACTTCCTCCCTGAGGGCTTCGACCCGCCGGAGTTCCCCAGCGACGACGACGATGCGACCGGCGACGACGACGACTCCGCTGGCGACGACGACGACTCCGCTGGCGATGACGACGACTCCGCTGGC